>Ga0265299_10002882_pt1 | contig 17164 bp, 11 predicted proteins | sample AusTroGonzalo_MG_4_FD_193485 | JGI IMG/M metagenome (GOLD analysis project Ga0265299, IMG submission 193485) | Bovine rumen microbial communities from tropical cattle in Woodstock, Queensland, Australia - Gonzalo_02 | ecosystem: Host-associated > Mammals > Digestive system > Stomach > Rumen ... | reverse complement strand
CTCCTGTTCCACGATATTAGGCAGGTCGGGCATCAGCTCTTGTAGCCAAGCGGAAGGGATGAGAGCACCCAGCGCAGCCACGCAACTCCAACTGAGAACGACCCAGGGACGGGTGCGCAGCCACTGCGGCGACACTTCGGCGGCGCGTGTCAGCAGGAACAGGGCAATGGCGAGTACACTCGTCACACACGACGTGGTGATGAGCTGAGCCGTCGAGGGCGCCGAACTACCGCCACAAAGTCCCCAAACGGTTGAGACAATGAAGCCTCCAATAAGCTGGATGGCTAAGAACTCAAAGAAATAGATGATGGCTTTCTTCATATGCTGTTAGTATTTGTTCTGTCTGAATAGCATCCTGCTGCAACTGCTGCCTCAGGGCCTCGGCACTTCTAAAGGGACGCTCCTCGCGCAGACGGCCGATGAAAGCAACGCTGAGCGACTGACCGTAAAGGTCCTCGTCGTGGTGCAGGATATGCACCTCGAGTGTCGTCGTTTGTCCGTCGAAAGTGGGGCGGGTGCCGATGTTCATCATGCCACGATAGGTGCCACTGGATGTTTTGACGATAACGGCATAGGCCCCGACGGCAGGTATCAGCTGGCGGGCATCGTCGGGCACGAGGTTGGCGGTGGGAAATCCCAGACCGGTGCCAATATGCTGACCATGACCGACATGGCCGCTGACAACATAAGGATGCCCGAGACAGTCGGCCGCCTCGGCCACATGACCGTCAGTCAACAGATGGCGAATGTACGACGAACTGACATCTCCCTCGGCAGGCAGGCCGATGACGTTGATGCCCAATTCTCTTCCATGGCGGACATAATCGTCGAAGCCCTCCTCCCTGTTATGGCCAAAGCGATTGTCATAGCCCGTCAGCAGCAGTCTGACGCCTAACCGCTGACGCAGCTCCTGCTCCATGAACTGTCGGGCGCTGAGCGCTTTCAGCTCTGACGTGAAGCGCAGCACCTCAACGTGGTCAATACCATTTGCGCGAATGAGACGCAACTTCTCGTTAAGGGGTGTCAGTACCTGTTCCTGACGCGGGGAGCGGTCGAAGGTGATGGCCAAGGGCTGCAGATGATGACGACGAGCCTGCTCCGCCAATTGTCGGAGCACGAACTGATGGCCGCGGTGAACACCATCGAACATACCTATGGTAGCAGCAAACTCTATTTTTTCCATAGCCGTTTAATCAGTCTGTAAGCCTCGCCCAGCCAGAGTACCGGCGATGTGCCAATGATAATGGCCAGCCACGTCAGCGCCGGCAAGGGAACGGTGCGGAACATCTTGCCGCCAAAGGTGACGATGAGCCATTGTCCGGCGAGTATCATGACCAGCACCAACAGCAGGCCGCGGCAGCGCCAAAGGTATCGGAAAGCGGAGTGGCATGAGCCCAGCGTACGGGCATTCAGCAGGTTCCACCACTGAAGCATGACGAAGGTGGTAAAGAACACGGTCAGCTCGCGGATGTCGACGCCATCGCCCGACATCTCGATTCTGTAGAGATAAACGAACATGGCGGCAGCAAACAGCACGCCAAGGCCGATGACACCGCGCATCATGCCCGGCGTAATGATGAAGTCGTCCTGCGAGCGTGGCCGCTGGTGCATAACCTCACGAGACGGCGGCAGCGAGGCCAACGCCATCGCAGCAAAGGTATCCATGATGAGGTTCACCCAGAGAATCTGCGTCACCGTCAGCGGCAGTTCGGTGCCGATAATCGAGCCTGCGAGTACCAACAGCAAGGCAGCCACATTGACCACCAATTGGAAGAAGATGAAACGCTGGATGTTCTTATAGAGCGAGCGACCCCACATGACGGCCTGTACGATACTGCGGAAGGAATCGTCGATGAGGGTGATATCGCTGGCGTTCTTGGCCACGTTAGTACCCGAGCCCAAGGACAGTCCCACATGGGCATGGTTCAAGGCCGGCGCATCGTTGGTGCCGTCGCCGGTAACAGCCACCACCTCGCCCCGCTGTTGCAGCAAGGCTACTAACCGCTGCTTGTCGCTGGGACGGGCACGCGACATGACCTTCAGGTCGCGAACGACCTCTAACGCCTCTTCGTCGCTCAAGGCAGCGAACTCTGCACCTGTGATGACACGACCTTCAATACCTATCTGACGGGCTATCTCTGCTGCAGTAGCAACGGTGTCGCCCGTCACAATCTTCACCTCGATGCCGGCATCACGACACTGGGCAACAGCAGCCGGGACATCCTCACGCAAAGGGTCGCTGATGGCCACAATGGCCAGCAGGGTCTTATCCTGAGCAATAGCCAGTGTACGCATGGCCCGCTGTTGCCACACCCGTAGCTGCGACTCTGTGCTGTGGCGCTCCTCGTCGGTCATGTCGCACATCTGTATCACCACCTCGGGTGCTCCTTTTATATAAGTAACGCCATTGGCGGTTGTCATCATATACTTACGCTCCGTAGAGAAAGGCTCACGTGCCGTGACAGAGGCTTCCCGTCGTAACTGCTCATAGTCAACGCCTTGGCTCTGAAGCCACTGCAGCAAGGCCTGTTCTGTGGGATTGCCCACGTTGTGAGTGGCCGTCGTGTTCAGGGCTATCGCTTTCTGGAGATCCAAGATATCAGAAATATTATTTCTCCCTTCTTCTTTCTCATTATACATTTCGACAGCACTCACCGTCATGCGGTTCTGCGTCAGCGTACCCGTCTTGTCAGTACAGATAACGGTGACGGCGCCCATCGTTTCTGAGGCCGTGAGCTTGCGCACCAGATTATTGGACTTCAGCATGCGTCGCATATTGAGTGCCAACGCCAAGGTGACGGCCATCGGCAGTCCTTCCGGAACAGCCATGACAATGAGCGTGACGGCCATCATGAAGTAGCGCAGTGTCACTTCGGCCATACCCACATAGTCGGTGGTGTGCCATAGCGGCTGCGTCAGGATGTCGTGGACGAGAAAGGCCAGAAAAGCCAGAATGGAAACGGCGGAGCCCACCTTGCTGATAAGCTTGGCCAGACGGTCGAGTTGGATGTTCAGCGGCGTCTTGATGGCTGTGAGTTCCGTGGCCTGACGTGCCACCTTACCTATCTCGGTATGGTCGCCAACGGCTGTAACGAAGTACCGTCCGTTGCCACTCATGACCATCGACGAGCGCAACAACAGATGGCGCGGATAGGCCCCTGCATCCTTATCCCCCTCACTTTCAAAAGATTGGTTAGAAGTGACGCATTCCTTCGTCGTCAGTGTCTCACCAGTCAGGCTTGATTCATCCACCTGCAGGTCGACAGCCTCAAACAGTTCACCATCGGCTGGAATCTCATCGCCCGTCTCGACAATGACCACATCGCCCACCACAACATCATGGCGCGCTACTTGCTGTATGATGCCGTCGCGCAACACCTTCACCGGCTGTTCCTCGTCAAGTGCCGTCAACACATCGAACTTCCGGGCAGCATCGCGCTCAAAATAAAAACCAACGGTGGTAGCAAAGAATACGGCCAGAATGATGCCAATGGTCTCTACAAAGTCGTTCTCCACAAAAGCCAGAACCAACGACACAACAGCAGCCACCAGCAGGATGCGAATAATGGGATCTTCGTATTTCTCCAAGTATAGTCGCAACAGAGACCTGCGACGGGGTGGCGTCAGCACGTTGGCACCGAATTGGGCCCGACTTGCGACAACCTCTTCTGCCGTCAAACCTGCGGACTTTGACCTATTCTTCTTTACTTCTTCTGTCATACAGGGTGCAAAGTTACGGCTTTTTTGCTATTTGGGCAAAAAAAGTTTGGATAATTCGTTTTTTTACCGTACCTTTGCAGCCACAAAACCGGACTTGTAGCTCAGTTGGTTAGAGCAACAGACTCATAATCTGGAGGTCCCAGGTTCAAGCCCTGGCTGGTCCACACTACGAAAATAGAGTACTCTATTAATAATTGACTTTCCTATGATAAAGGGTAAGAATTTTATAATGAACACCATGGCCGCGGTGGTCATGGGCATGGCTATTGCCGCATGTAGCGACGATTTGTTCACTGAGCAGGATGCATTAGAACATGCCAATAAGGTTCTTGGTGTTGACATTCCTGCAGACCAGGATTGGAACTTGGCCTCTTCGGTAACTGCAGAAATTCTCATCAACAAAGACTACGGAGAGACTTATACCATTAAGGTCTATTCCAACGACCCACTGACAGAAGAATACGGAACAGTGCTCACCGAGGGTACCGTGGAGAATGGCCAAATATTTGTTCGCCAGTTTGAATGCGCCTCTACCGACAAGCGCCTGTTTCTGGGGGTTACCAACAGCCGAGGATATACTTTCTACAGAACGGCTCCCGTTGTCGATGGAAAACTTTCGCTGACCATCGGAAGTAGCTCAACGGTCCCATCACGCGGCATACTGAAGAGCCCTACGACTCCGGACGTTCCCCACATAACTATTCCAGACGATGCTTATGCCAAGTCCTTCCTTGAAGGAGCCAAGGAGCCAACAGACGCTAATACGATAGACAACCATGATGACGGCGGAGGTTCTGCAGTATGGTGGTCATGGGCTGGCGATGCCAATACACTCCAATATAATCCGGGGGGATTTACCGGTTCCGACGAAGACCGCACATTCTTTGAAACATACTGCCGGCCTTATACGCTCTTTGTATGGGGCCAAGCCAGCAACTACTTTGGCTACACAGGAACAGAGGCCACACAGTATCTTTATCAGATACTCAGCGAAGCAGGCAAATGGTCAAGCTGGGTTAACGGCGTCACTCCGGCTTCTGACGAGACCTATGTCAAGAAATTCAAAATAACAGACTACTACGACAAGGGTATTAATGTACTAAGTACTGAAGCCGGCCAAGGCGACGCACGTTCTGTATATATCAGTGGAAAATGGACGGTGGCAAGCCCGGACAATAGTGGAGAGCAGCGCGTAGGCGGCGGTGCCGTCATCGTTGTTGACGATGGTGGTGAGCTGATTATCCCCGAGGGCATGACGATGACGTTTGTCAACCAAGCACGTCTGGTTGTCATGCCTGGTGGCAAAATAACTGGCGGCGGAAAGATTGTAGTAACCAACGGCAATGCAGAAGGCTTGGAGGGCTACAATGGTGGCACTATCGACATTGGCACGTTCAACAACAACGCCGGAACATTCCACAACTACGGAACATTCACATGTACGAACCTGATGGGTGGTGCCGGACTGAGTAGCTTCTACAACCACGCCGTGGTACACATCACAAGATCGGGTAAGGCAGAGTCGTGGGGCGGCAACTACGACACACCTAACATCCGCATTTACAATGCCTGCCACTGGTACTGCGATGAGGATATGCGTGCCTACATTCTCGAGGTAGCGCAAGGCTCTTACTTCAAGGTGGGCGGCGAATTGTTTATGAGCAGCGGCAACGACGGCACAGCGGATGACAGTTATGTAGCCCTGGGTAGTGCTTCGCTGACGGAAATTGGCACACTACGCAACAACAACACCAGCTGGATAGGACCGAAGAACGGCTATGCCATTCTGGAAGTTGGAGGTATCACCTATCTAAACTGGACGGGAGACGAACCTATCCAGAAGGGATATTTCATCAACAACATTGCCATGAGCGTTGATGACAAGACAATGGGTGCCGGCCAAGCTCACGGCACTGATGCTTATGTGGCCATGCGTGATTTCATACTCAACGGCTATGGCAAGTCAAATGACTACTTCTCGCCCATTGGCCAGACCGCTTGTCCTGACGGCAATGGTAGTGCCGTACTCGTAGAGAAGGGATGTGCCGACATTGACATCTATGGCGACGACGATTATGAAGCAGGCAAATGCGGCTGCACACCTGGTTATGAGTCGAGTGTTCCACAACGAAAGAAGGTAAAGCCTGCCATCTGGAGCTATGCTTTTGAAGACTCCCCCCGTGCAGATTACGACATGAACGACGTTGTTCTGAAGGTTAGCTACTTCCAGAAAGACGATTATACTATTGACACAACAAAACTTGACGTCACCCTCTGCTGTACAGGCGCATCCTTAAACATATACGTCCATTTAGGCGACAAGGGAAAGATCTTTGGAGGACAAGAGGTTCACGCTGCTTTGTCGGGCACTTCTGGTATGTTCGTTAATACCGGTAATGGTGATAAATTCGAGCGCAGGGACCCCATCACAGTACAGGTGGCAACACCCAAGGACTTCAATTTCAGTACAGCCGATTTTTGGATAGAAGCATCAGGAAGGAAAATACACATCTCCAATCCCGGTCAAGATCCACATGCAGTAATTATCCCCGCAAACTGGCGTTGGCCAAAAGAGTGGACCAGCATCAAAGATGCATATCCAGACTTCGTCAAATACGCAAGCGACCCCCAAAACCCTGCTTATGCAGAGTGGTATAAGAACCCCGTAGAAGACTTGCTTTACTAAGCTATCCACTATATAAGAAACGCCCCCACTCAGATGAATGGGGGCGTTTCTTTATCTGTTCGTGAACAATCAATAGAGTAGTTGTGGATAAGTCGGGCGCTCATACCAGTCACGGTTCTGTGTGTGGTCTTTTACCCAGTCAGCAAACGACGTATAGGGGCCAAACAACTCGCCAAGTTCGCTGTTGTAGGTACCTAATGACATGCCTTCGACTGGATAGCGGAAGTCTGCCTTAGGCACAACGATAGCCCAACTGACATGGTTGTCATAGAGATGCTCCTTTCCCCTAAAGATATTCTTCAGCGTCTCCGAGAACTTATAGGGATAGGTATGAACCTCCCACAGACTACCATTATACTCATGAATGAGGAACGGGTCTATTTGGTCGAAAGTGAGGCCGATGGCCTGACTCTTTTTGAAGAAAATGCGATAAATACGGCTGACAGACGACACCTTAGCACTATATGTCTCACGCTCAGAGCTTGTTGTATTGTAGATGAGTGTTTGGACGGAACCAACGTCATTCAGTTCATGATTCAACACATAATGACCGTTCTCAAAAAGATTAATAACTGCTTCACCCTTGCGGCCTTTCAACAATGTCTTACTACTTTCGATGGTCATGCGGCGCAAGGGGTAGCCCTGATCCATAGCCGTCCCCTCTAGAATCTCTACCTTTTCTACATCGTCATATTTGATACCTGCCAGTTGAATAGCCGCTGCATACGGCAGTGACGTTCCTACGGCCTCAAGAGTCACCTTCAAATCAATTTGGGAAGCGTCAGCGGCAACACCACTTTTGCTGACACGCAGCACCATATCGTTAAAGTCGAAGTCGCCAGGAAGCGGGAACCCTTCCTCATAAAGATAGGTAAAGGTCTGAGGTTGCGGTTTCTTGAAAGAACCTGCCGTCTCAAAGTCCATTTTATCCATATCCAACGTGCCTGCACCCACTGTAAAACTGGCAACACCAATGTATGTACCGTCTTGCCGTTTTGCAGCAACGAATGCCTGTTGTTGGGTAATAGGTAAGGTATAAGCCAATGTTGTCTGATACCCGTTTCCCTGTTCGCTTCGGGAACAGATTCCTTCTGCAGCTATCTCCGCTTTTTCTGACAGATAAGGATTCTGCGTCAGCACCTCTACCCCACAAATAGCCTCTGACTTTGTCACAAAGGTTACGGTATCACTATGGGTGAGACACCAGTCATGTTCCTTGTCCATATTGTCAACAAGAAAATTGAAATCAACCAACTCGTCATAAGCCTCCTTACTGAATTGCTCTTTCTCACATGAAGAAAAGACCATCGTGAGACCTGTCAGGAGAAGAAAAGATAACTCTTTCGTTTTCATAATCAACTGTTTTGGCGGGTAAAGTTACGAAAAACTGCGGAAAGCACAAAAGAAAAAGCATTTTTTTTGTATTTTTCTCCTTTTCTCCTTTCTCCTTTCTCCTTTTATTTGTACCTTTGCACCATTATGGTATTAAATTACATTTGGATAGCTTTTTTCCTCGTCGCTTTTGTCATTGCACTGATACGACTGGTGTTCTTTGGCGACTTCGAGGTGTTCCCTGCGATGATGGACTCCACGTTCTCTTCATCGAAGACGGCATTTGAAATCTCCATTGGCCTGACAGGCGTTCTGTCGCTTTGGTTGGGCATCATGAAGATAGGCGAACGAGGTGGCGTGGTCAATGTGCTGGCACGTCTGTTGTCACCTGTGTTCACGCGCCTGTTTCCCGATATTCCCAAGGGACATCCCGTAACAGGCAGCATCTTCATGAATATTGCCGCTAATATGCTCGGACTCGACAATGCCGCCACACCGCTGGGCCTGAAGGCTATGGAGCAGATGCAGGAACTAAACACGAAGAAGGATACTGCATCGAACTCGATGATTATGTTCCTGGTGCTGAACACCAGCGGTCTTACCATCATCCCCATCAGCATCCTCGTGTATCGTGCCCAAATGGGGGCATCGCAACCCACCGACATCTTTATTCCAATCCTTCTGGCAACGTTCTTCTCGACACTGGCCGGCATCATCATTACCTCGCTCTACCAGCGCATTAACCTGCTCAACCGCACACTGATGCTCACCCTACTTGGTGCCAGTCTGTTTGTAGCAGCCGTCATCTGGGGTTTCTCGCAGTTAGATGGTGAGTCGATGAATCGCGTCAGCACTTCTGTGGCCAATATCCTGCTGATGACGATTATCATAGGATTCATCGCTGCAGGATTACGCAAAAAGGTCAACGTCTACGACTCTTTCATCGAGGGTGCCAAAGACGGTTTTACTACAGCCGTCCGCATCATCCCTTATCTAGTGGCAATTCTCGTTGGAATCGGTGTTTTTCGCGCCTCCGGAGCGATGGATATGCTTATTGACGGCATCAAATGGGGCATCGAGTCGACAGGCCTTGACAGTCAGTGGGTGGGTGCCCTGCCTACGGCTCTGATGAAACCACTCTCTGGTAGCGGTGCCCGTGGCATGATGGTCGATGCTATGACCACCTTTGGTGCCGATTCCTTTGTGGGTCGTCTGTCGTGTATCTTCCAAGGCTCTACCGACACGACGTTCTATATTCTTGCCGTCTACTTCGGCTCCGTCGGCATCCGTTATACCCGTCATGCTGTGGCCTGTGGTCTGCTGGCTGACCTTGCCGGTATCATCTCGGCCATCGCCATATGCTACATGTTCTTTGGATAAGAAAACTTCGACAACAAAAAACTACTTTCTGAGAAATGGCAAACCTCAAATCACTCGCTAAAGATACGGCCATCTATGGCCTCAGTAGCATCGTTGGCAGGTTCCTGAACTATCTGCTCGTGCCCCTCTATACCCATTATATGCCTAAAGACTCAGGCGACTATGGCATTAGCACCAATGTCTATGCCTATACAGCACTCATCCTCGTACTGCTGACATTTGGCATGGAGACCACGTTGTTCCGCTTTGCCAACGATGAGAAGGCCAAGCCCGATACGGTGTTCTCGACGGCATTTGCTACTGTAGGCACCCTGACGGCAATCTTCCTGTTGGCAATCTTTGTCTTCATTAATCCTATTAGCAGTGCCTTGGGCTATACAGAGCACCCCGACTACTTGACGATGATGGCAGTTGTCGTTGCCCTTGATGCCTTACAGGCCATGCCTTTCAGCTATCTGCGTTTCCAGAAGCGACCCATTAGGTTCGCATCACTGAAAATGCTCTTTATCTTCCTGAACATTGGACTCAACGTGCTTTATTTCGTGTGGTTAGGTAGAACGTCCGTCTTCTACGTTTTCTTCATCAACCTGCTCTGCACAGGTTTTATCACGTTGTTCTTCATTCCCGACCTCTTCCGCATTCATTGGCATTTCGACGGACAGCTGTTGCGTCAGATGTTTTCCTATTCATGGCCCATCCTTATTCTTGGCATTGCAGGCATCCTCAATCAGGTAGCCGACAAGATTATTTTCCCGCTTGTTTATCCCGATGAAACCGAAGCGAATGTACAATTGGGAGTCTATGGGTCATGCGTAAAGATTGCCATGATTATGGCTATGATTACACAAGCTTTCCGCTATGCCTATGAGCCTATTGTCTTTGCTAAATCGAAAGACTCTGATAAGACGGAATACTACGCCTCTGCCATGAAGTACTTCCTCATCTTCACCCTGTTGGCTTTCATCTGCGTTGTAGGATGGATGCCTGTACTCCAATATATTATAGGTGAAGACTACCGTGAGGGACTTGGCGTGGTGCCTATTGTGATGGTCGCAGAGATTATGATGGGCGTCTACTTCAACCTCTCGTTCTGGTACAAGCTCATCGACAAGACCATCTACGGAGCGTGGTTCTCACTGGCAGGCTGTTTAGTGCTCTTTGCTGTCAATATCCTGTTTATCCCCAAATACGGCTATTGGGCCTGCGCCTGGGGTGGTGTCGCCGGCTACGGAACAGCGATGGTTTTGAGCTATATCGTCGGTCAGAAGAAGAACCCAATACCTTATCCCATAAAGGACATCATCTTCTATATAGGCAAGGCAGCCATCTGTACGGTTCTGATGTTAGGATTTATTAGTAGCTTGCCAGAATGGGCACAGATGATTTGCAACACCATCCTGATTCTGGCCTTCATAGTCGACATCATCAGAAACGATTTACCTCTGTCGAGCCTACCCGTCATTGGAAAGAAATTCAGAAAACAATAAACAACACAACATGAAGAAACTACTATTTACTATCATGGCCGCAATGGCCATGACCAATGCCCACGCCGATGAAGGCATGTGGACACTCTACAACCTGCCCAATGCCGTCTACGAGACGATGAAGCAGGAAGGCTACCAACTGCCTTACGACAAGCTGTACAATGCCGACGATGCCATCATGAAGGCTGTCGTCAACTTCTCGGGCTACTGCTCAGGCGTAGTCGTTTCGCCCGACGGTCTTGTCTTCACCAATCACCACTGCGGCTTCGAATCCATCCGCTCTCACTCTACCGTCGAACACGACTACATGCTCAATGGTTTCTATGCAAAATCGTATGAAGAGGAACTGCCCAACAAAGGTATGTTTGTTTCGTTCATGGTTGAGCAGAAAGACGTGACACCACAGCTTATTGAGATGGGATTGGAAAAGCTCTCGCAGGACGAACGCGCAAATTTCCTCGATTCCATCGAGAATGTTTGGGCTAAGGATGTCCGCAAGAACGACTCCACCTTACGTCTGGAACTGAAGCCGTTCTATGAGGGCAATCGCTACTTCGTTACCACTTATCGCGATTTCACCGACCTGCGTCTGGTCTTTGCCATTCCCAAGTCGATGGGTAAGTTCGGTGGCGAGACAGACAACTGGATGTGGCCTCGTCAGACCTGCGATTTCTCTGTCTTCCGCATCTATGCCGATCCCAAAACTAACGGACCCGCTAACTACTCCAAGGATAATGTACCCTATCATCCTGAACATTGGGCCCGCATCTCCGATGAGGGCTATCAGGAGGGCTCCTTCTCCATGACCATGGGTTATCCTGGCAGTACTTCACGCTACCTGTCGAGCTATGGCATTCAGGAACGTTACGCCGAGAATGCCATCCGTGCTCAGGTGCGCGGTGTCAAGCAGGAAGTCATGAAGCGCCACATGGATGCCAGTGAGGCTGTACGTATCAAGTACGACTCCAAGTACGCACAGTCTTCCAACTACTGGAAAAACTCTCTCGGCATGAACAAATGTATCGATTCCATCGGACTCATCGGACAGAAGCAGCAGTTTGAAGCACTGCTCCGTCAGTGGCAAGACAGCACAGGTCTCTTCAAGGGCCAGCTCGACTTCCCCCTGCTGCAACGTCTTTATGCCAAGCGCATGGAGATCTCCAAGGCTTGGATGCTCTTCAGCGAGACCTTTCGTCGCACCGACGAGCTCTCTACACGTGCCATGTTCGTTCATAATGGTGCGCAGCCTGTTGGTTCAGGCAAGCGTCAGCATATAAACATCAAAGACAATGCTGAGACATGGGACTATGATACCGATCGTGAGATTCTTGGTACACTGCTCCAAAACTACCGTAAGCAGACCGCCGACGCGAAGTACCTGCCCGAGTTCTACCAGACCATCGACCAGCAGTTCGGTGGTGACTGCCAGCGCTATGCTGATGCTCTCTACGCCAAGTCGCAGCTGATGAAGAAAAAGGCACGCCTCTATCCCAACAAGAAATCGTTTAATGCTGATCTCGGCGTCGACTACGGACTCCAGTTGACAACTCTCCTTGGCGACCTGCGCGTTGCCTTCCAAGAAATCAACGACAGTATTGACATTCAAGAGCGTTACCTCTGCGCAGCCAAACTGCGCATGGAGGAGGACATGCCGCACTACAGCGATGCAAACTTCACCATGCGTCTCTCTTACGGACAGGTCAAGGAATATAATCTTGGAGGCAAGCCTTCTGGCTATCAGACAAAGGCTCCCAGCATGGTTGCAAAGATGAAAACGGGCGATTCCATCGAAGATTATAAGGTGGAGCCCGAGATGATCGACCTGCTCAGCGGTGCCGGCGACATGCCTCTCTGCTTCCTTACCACCAATGATATTACTGGCGGTAATAGCGGCTCTCCGATGTTCGACGGACAGAACCGCCTTATCGGCCTCGCCTTTGACGGCAACTGGGATTCGCTCTCCAGCGACATCTTCTTTGATTCCCAGCTTGCCCGCTGCATCGGCGTCGATATCCGTTACGTCCTCTTTATGATGGACAAATGGGGTCATGCAGACCGTTTGCTTGACGAAATCAAGAAAAAGTAAGCTACAAGAAGAAAAATAAGCAGGCAAACAAACCTTTTAGAGGTGGAGAATGTTGCAACAAAAGAAAAAAAATGTGCTACAACTGATAATGCAAGGTTGCTAAAAAAGCTGTACCTTTGCCGACAGAAAACAGAGATTTGTTTTAGTAATATTATTAGTAGTAGTTAGTTTTGTTTTCGCCGGGGCAGATGAGAGGCGTCTCACACTGCCCCGGCGCTTTGTTTATCATTGCCGGAAGGGCGATGTTCGCAAGAACTGTAATTGCTACTTTGATTCAACAAAACTGCCAAAATACTTCAAACAGACGTCGCGCCACTCCTTAGCATTGTCCAGCTGCTGGTGCAGACGGCTGTCAACGGCTGCCCAACGCTGTTCGTCAACATAAGGCTTCATCGTCTGCCACGTTGCCACGAAGTCCTCTACCTCGTTGACACCACGCTGATAGCGGTACTGCAGCTCCTCCCACAGCGTACGGCCACTATTCATACGGTATGTCCAAGGCACATGGTGGAACCACAGGAGATAACGCTCAGGGCATGTGTTGATATCGTCGTAAAGTGAGCAATAAGGCTCCGGATACTGACTGGTGGCATCAGAGCCCGTATGGCTACGATTGAAACCTACGCCCTCCTTGTCGGCCTTATGATAATAGACAGGGCACCATTCCAGCGGGTAGCTGGGCTTGAAGCCGTCAGGCTCCGGACCATAGTGGTGGTCGAACTTAAAGATGTGGTGCAGACCGAGGGGCATCATATAGTCGACACAAGCCTCACGGCTGCGTAGCATCAGACTCAGCAATTGCTCATTGGCCTTTTCCGATTTGTCCTTCAGACCGAAGGTCGCATTAAGCCATTCTGCAGCAATTTCTTCCGATTTCATCGAAGGATTCCACGCAAGTCGGCCAAAGGCATACCAGTTGGCCTGTGCAAAGTCATGTCCGCACCAATTCTTGTCGAGACCTATATTAGCCACACCCGCAATGCCCTCTAGCTTCGAGGGTTTGACGAATGAGAAGAACTCCCGCCACATCGGAGCGAGATAGACAAGATGAGTAGACTGTCCAAGATACTCCTGCGTAATCTGCAACTCTGCCATCTGCGGTGTCTGCGTCATCTGGTCGAAGATGGGCGCATAGGGCTCACGGGGTTGGAAGTCGAGTGGACCATTCTTCGACTGCAGGATAACATTCTTGCGGAACTGTCCGTCGCAGGGTTTGAACTCTGACACCGCCTGTTTTACACGATCCTCTCCCTTATGGTTAGCTCCATAGACAAAGGAACGCCACATGATGATACCGCCATAAGGTGCCACGGCGTCAGCCAGCATGTTAGCACCGTCGGCATGACTGCGCTGGTAGTCACCGGGGCCGGGCTGCCCCTCGGAGTTGGCCTTTACCAGAAAGCCGCCAAAATCGGGGATGGCCTTGTAGATTTCCTTCGCTTTCTGCTTCCACCACTGTCTGACCTGAGGATTCAGGGGATCGGCAGTCTTCAACTTGCTGAGCGTCATGGGCGACGCGAAGTTGACTGACAGATAGACCTTGACGCCATAAGGACGCAGAATGTCGGCAATCAGTTTCACCTTATTAATATAGGGGGCCGACAGCATATTCGGCGAGGCATTGACGTTGTTGAGCACCGAGCCGTTGATGCCAATTGAGGCACAGGCACGGGCATAGTCCTTGATGAGCTGAGGGTTGAGTTCTGAAAGTGGTTTTGTCAGATCCAGTCTCCTGCTCTCTTTCCAGAAGACACTCTTACCGGCATAGCCACGCTCAATGCTTCCGTCGGGATTATCCCAATGATTCAGAATACGCAGACGGAAGAATGGTGCCGACGACGTGCGTTCGCCACGCAGCAGGGCATACGCGCCATAGAGCAAGCCACGTTCCGTACGCGCAGCCAATGTATCGCCATTGATACGATAAGCCTCATCACCCTGCACATTGGGGTCAATCAGCAGGTGAACACGGCTACCCTTATAGTAGGTTCGCAGTTCCTCAGCGGCCAGCGTCTTGTCAGCACCACTGACTTTGGCAGTCTTTACCGCATCATATCTGAGCCACAGGCGGCTACCGTCCTCAGCCTTTGCTGTCATTACGGCCAGCAAGGCCATCACGATGAACAATTTTCTTTGCATGATAAGTAGGTTTTAGTTTAATTTGTCGCAAAGTTACGAAAAAAAACTGTCACCGCAAAACTGTAGCCAATATTTTATTCACTTTCCATCTGTCCATCAGCAGCAAAGGCCGCCTTACACCGTAGAAGTGCAGAGACGAGCCACAGGATGCAGACCACACGCAGCAACAGTCCGCAAGCAGAGAAGGCCGTTACGAAGAAAGCAAACTGCGCATTGAGCAACAGCCATGTCTGGCGGTAGCTGACTTGACGCTCCAGTATTCGCGAATAATAATTTGCCAAAGCAGCTACAGGCTGCTCAACGAAAGCAGCGAAGGTATTCATCACTTGGTTCAGGACCGAAGGGGTCATTGTCATTGTTGTTTTCATATCGTTCTGTTGTATTATTGTTTCTGGCTGCAAAGTTAGGAGGTAAGAGTGCACAGAAAGTTCACTTTTGCAGTTTTCTGTGTTAAAAACGGTGCAGATTAAGATAATTTAGCATTTTTATCGTACCTTTGTGCACAATCAGTTCAGACAAGAAGATGCTTAAACCTTATTATTATGAAGGAATGGTAGAGGCGGGCTGCGACGAGGCCGGCCGAGGCTGTCTGGCCGGCAGTGTCTATGCTGCTGCCGTCATTCTGCCGCCCGACTATCAGAACGAGTTGCTGAACGACTCCAAGCAGCTCACGGAGAGACGCCGCTACCAGCTGCGTGAGATTATCCAGCGCGATGCCATCAGCTGGGCTGTCGGCATCGTCACCCCCGAGGAGATTGACCATATCAACATCCTGAATGCCTCAATACTGGCCATGCACCGTGCTTTGGACCAGCTCAGCGTACGCCCTGAAGCTGTCATCATCGACGGCAACCGTTTCAAGCCCTATTATCCGCCAACATCAGACGGCCAGAAGTCAAAAGCCCTTCCATACACCACCATCGTCAAGGGCGATGGTAAGTACCTCTCGATTGCAGCCGCATCGATTTTGGCCAAGACCTACCGCGACGACTATATGAATGCGCTGGCTGAGGAATATCCCCAGTACGATTGGCGCAGCAACAAAGGCTATCCCACGAAGAAACACCGTGAGGCCATCAAGGCCTTCGGCATTACCCCTTTACACCGTAAAAGCTATAATCTGCTGGGCGATGGCCAGCTAAGTCTGGAGTTCGAAGAATGAGACACGACAAACTGGAGCGGGAACTGAACCTGCTCATGCTGCTGACAGAGAATCACAACTATACCGTTCCGGATATTTGTGACCGCATCGGCATATCCCGTCGTAACCTCTATTATTATTTGGAGTTCTTCCGCGATGCAGGCTTCATCGTCGAAAACAACAAGCCCTTCTATCGCATCCGCAAAGACTCGCCGTTCTTCAAGAAGATTGATGCCATCATCCACTTCTCGGAGGATGAGGCGCTGACCATCCGCAACATTCTGGAACGCGTTGACGACAAGGGACCGCAGGTACAGCGCATCAAGCAGAAACTGGACCGTCTCTATGACTTCCGAATCCTGAACGACGAGCAGCTGCGCGAACAGCAGGCCCATAACGTGAGTGTCATCTACGAGGCCATCAAACTGGAGCGCTGCGTCATGCTGAAGAACTACTCGTCGCCCCACAGCAACACGCGTCGCAACCGTATTGTGGAACCATTCCTCTTCATGAACGGCAATCGCGAGGTGCGCTGCTACGAGCCTGCCTCACAGATGAACAAGACGTTCAAGCTCGCCCGCATCGAAGAGGCAGTTATGAGCGACGTCAGCTGGAGCCACAAAGACCGCCACAAACAGGTGTTCACCGATATCTTTATGTTCAGCGACGAGCAGCTGCTCCCTGTGAAGCTGCGCTTGGGGCGTCTGGCCTGTTCCCTGCTACGCGAGGAGTATCCACAGGCCGAGCGTTACATCACCCAGGAGGACGAGCAGCACTGGCTGGTCGAGATGAACGTGTGCAGCTATACAGGCATCGGCCGTTTCATCTTGGGTCTGTATGATGACATCGAGGTGCTGGGCGGCGACGGTCTGAAACATTACATGACAGAGAAAATTAACCAATTATATCACAAACAATCAAGCTTATGAAGAAGTTACGTTTTTCTGCTATCGCAGTGGCAGCCATGATGGCCGTCAGCTGCGGCACAGGGTTCACAACGACGGGCACAGGTACAGGCTCGACAGGTTCTATTCTCGGCGACGTCATTTCCGGAGCTGTCAACGGTGGTGCCATTGATGCCATTGCCAGCATCATCGGTGCCACGAAGATGACACAGCAGTCGCTGCAGGGCAACTGGAAGTACAGCGGTCCCGGCTGCGCCTTTACCAGCGAGAAGCTGCTGGCCAAGGCCG
>Ga0265299_10002881_pt1 | contig 17165 bp, 19 predicted proteins | sample AusTroGonzalo_MG_4_FD_193485 | JGI IMG/M metagenome (GOLD analysis project Ga0265299, IMG submission 193485) | Bovine rumen microbial communities from tropical cattle in Woodstock, Queensland, Australia - Gonzalo_02 | ecosystem: Host-associated > Mammals > Digestive system > Stomach > Rumen ... | reverse complement strand
GCGTGGGCTCGTATCTGCTGAAGGTGACCGTACAGATACCTGATACCGACTACCCGAGCGGGTACAGGAAAGAAGTTGTGAATATTAACCCACATATAAGCGTGAGAGGATGAAAGGTAGTGCGACTATAATAGGCCAGATACGCGGCATCGCGGCTGTCATACAGTCACGACAAGGAACAGCTGCTGTCATGGGACAGGTACATGGCAGCGGTCTGCCACGTACCTGTCCCCTGGCAGCGGCAGCTGAACGAACAAGAGAGACGGGACTGCTGGCATGGATTCGCGTGCTACCCGAGCAACCGCAGGAGCTGGTATGGCTCACTCCGCAGGTGGGCATCGACTACATTATCGAAACCTCGACAGATTTAGAATGGCAAATTAAATAAATTAAGATTATGGCTTACTCATCATGGCTCGTACCGAGCAAGACATCAGGAAGTGGCAACGATACCGTCAATGTAACGGCGGGTGCCGACAACACTGGCCGTAACGCCAGAAGTACTAACATGACCTTCAAGGCAGCCAACTGCGAGGATGTGGTTCGCGCGGTTACACAAGCCGGTAAACCCGAGTTTGTGACCATCGAGAGCACGAAGAGCGTGGAGAAGGGAGGCGTGACCACGCTGACTATCACCGGAACAACGAACTCGAGCAAGCTGACCTTCGCTCTGGCATCGGGTGGCAGTCTGCCGCTGACATTGCCAGATAAATACACCGCCAACAGTGTGGCCACCAACAACGGCGCAGCCATCAGCGGCGACCCAGGCGGCTCGGCTGAGTTCCCATTCTCGATAGCCTTCAGTAACGTGGCATCCAACCCGACCATCGCTGCACGCAGCGTGCAGCTCATCGTGACCGACAATGCGGGCAACACCGCCACATGTACCATCACTCAGGCAGCCGGTGATCCTACACTCAGTGTATCTCCTGCAAGCGTACAGCTTGACTGGAATGCTGCATCGGCTCAGACCTCTGCATCGTTCAGCGTAACCTCTAACACAAACTGGAGTGTTGAATAATGGCACAGATCAGCATACCTTGGAACGACGGCGACGGAAGTATTGTCCTGACGCTCACAAGCGCACAGGGCAATCAGACCGTGGCAGTAACATCGTCCACGGATTGCATCTACCACGACCGTCAGCAGAGGGTGACCTTTGTGGTCGGCGACGGAGCGATACGCCACGACGTAGCCACGGCAAGCGGCCACCAGATACGCACCGCGAGCGGCAACACCATCCGCACGCTCGACAACTCGATGAAGGTGACGGTTTTGGTGACACAGCTGGCGACCACGAAACGCCTGATGGTTACAGCGCAGGATCATATCGTATGCACCGCCAGCGGTAATCTCGTGAGAATAGCAAACAATTAGTAATAACCCTTTAATATTAAAGAATTATGGCAAACGGAATTTTTGACATCACTCAGAGTGACGCCCAACTTCAGGCCATTCTGAACAAAGTGCAACCGCTGGTCGACACTGGCAGCATCGCACCCCTCGGCTTCGGCTATGGAGTGTGCGAAACGGCAGGCGCAACAGCAGCCAAGACGGTGAGCATCACCAACACCGTATTGACCCCTGGAGGCATTATTGCCGTCAACTTCGTGAATGCTTTCACAGCCAGCAGCCCCACGCTCAGCGTGAACGGCTCGGCAGCAAAGCCGATTAAACTCTACGGCAACGCAATGCCGATGGGAAAAGTACACAACAACACCATCCTGGTGATGGCCTACGACGGCACCCAGTTCAATGTGATCGGCATTCTCTCGCAGACCGCCGCAGCCCCCACAGGCTTTGTAGACCTCGCTCTGCCTTCAGGTCTGCTCTGGTGCGAGCACAACATCGGCGCTACCACACCGTATGAGCACGGACTCTATTTCTCATGGGGTAACGTAACTGGCCACGCCGAGGGCAGTGGCTATGACTTCAGCGATGCTGTATATGCCGAGACACCAGGTGCGGCTCTCACAGGTAATATCCCTGTGAATGGTACCTACGATCCTGCCCGCCACAACATGGGCGCACCATGTAGGCTTCCAACAGTTGGCGAGTTCCAGGAGCTGAACAGTAACTGCGATTCTGAGTGGACCGATGAGGACGGTGTGGCAGGTCGTCGCTTCACATCACGCATCAACGGCAACTCTATTTTCTTCCCCGCTTCGGGCTTCTACAATGGTGCTTCGCTCAACTACCGCGGTACGTACGGCCTCTATTGGAGTTCGTCTTACCTCTCGGCGACGGGCGCATACTACTTGCGCTTCAACTCGAGTGATGTGAATCCAGCGGACAGCAGCTACAGGCGCTATGGTTTTACGGCGAGGGCTGTTCAGTAAATTGCCTTACTCATTTTTGCACTTCGAGCCACAAACCAGGCGCGGCCACGAGCCGCGCCGTGGCTCGAAGAGTAAAAATGAATCTCTCGTGGAGTTTCCGACGCTCGCGCGTCGGGGCTTCACATATAATAAATTATATATTTTTCATCAAATTAAAACAACAACAAAACCATGTTAATAGTTCCCGCTCTCGAATACGAGAAGCAACGCCATGACCACACTTCCTGGAATAAAGTGATACTACACCGCGAGGGTAAATTCTATCGAGTTTACGAATGGAGCCTGTGGCTCGTCAAGACTGTCGTCTGCACTGAGGAGTTCCAGAAGCAGCGCGGCGATGACAAGATGCTTTCGGCTAAGCGCTACGTCGGCAAGAAGACCGGCGAGTATGCCATGTCGGGATTCCCCGTCGAGAGTCTGTCGAAGTATATCCCCGAGTATCAGAGCGTGCGCCCGATGGAGGGTGGTGACGATCTGGAGGTAACTATTAACCTACCGCTAAAGGGCGACGAGAAATACGAGGAACTATTTTCAGCATTCAACGAATGGAAGCAGAAGTTGGAAATGTACGAACCCGACGAGAAGAAGGGCGGCAAAGGTAAGGACATAAAACCACGCGGCGGAGCATTTGCCATTGTTCAGCGTCTGCTGTCCTATCCTGTCGAAAAGAAATCCTCGTCCGAAAACGTGGAATTTATCAGCGAGCTCAAAGAGTTGGCCGCTGAACTATTATAGAAATATCGTTGTTTAATCTTATTGGCACAATCGGGCTGTTCAGGGCAATTACATAGGCTATCCGTCAGGCTTGCATAGCGGATGCAAGCAGGAAAGAAAACAGCGACCGCCAGTGGCTTCCAACGTGCAAGGATTCTGCTGGAGATGGGTCCGAAAGGTGATAGTCGTTAAGTTGGATATTTTCTTCCCCGCTTCGGGCAACTACAATGGTACTTCGCTCAACAACCGCGGAACGAACGGCAACTATTGGAGTTCGTCTTACAACTCGGCGACGAACGCATACAACTTGAACTTCAACTCGAGTAATGTGAATCCAGCGAACAACAACAACAGGCGCTATGGTTTTACGGCGAGGGCTGTTCAGCATTTACCATGTGCAGTCATACAATAAGAACAACGAGAGGACACCCCGATGAAGCACCCCAGGACGATATGGCAATGAAGTTGACAAGAGAGCAGCTGCTGATTGATCTGTATGCAGCATGGCACATGGCACGCCGGCACAAGGTGACGAAGCACTACGTGCGCGTGTTCGACCGCCACACCGACCGCAATATCCAGGCAATCTGCGATGCGCTCTACACTCGTGACTATCACCCAGAACCCTCGAGCTGCTTCATCGTGGACCGTCCGAAAAAGAGAGAAGTTTTCGCTGCGCAATTTGCTGACCGCGTGGTGCATCACTATTACTACAACCAGACGCACCGAATCTATGAGCGCACATTCATCGAAGATTCATATAGTTGCATTCAGGGTCGTGGCACTCACTACGGCATCGAAAGGCTAAAACAACACATCAAGAGCGCAAGCAACAACTACACCCGCCCGTGCTGGGTGCTGAGCATCGACATCCGTGGCTACTTTATGCACATCGACCGCAAGGTGCTGATGGGTATTGCTGTAGACACCCTGCGCCGAATGGCCACACACAAGGTAGAGCCAGGCAGCCCGCAGACGTGGGCCGATGTGGTGGATATAGACTTCTTGTGTTGGCTCACGGAGCAGATCGTGATGCTCGATCCAAAGACATCGTGTAAGGTGGTGGGCAAGCCCGAGGAGTGGATAGGACTGGATCACAACAAATCACTGTTCCATACACCCGAGGGCTGCGGATTGCCCATTGGTAATCTTACAAGCCAGCTGCTATCCAACGTTTATCTCAACCCCTTCGACCAATATTGCAAGCGAGTGCTAAAGTGCAAACATTATGGTCGATATGTAGACGATGCCTATGTGGTGAGCAGTGACAAACAGTGGCTGCTCGACTTGATCCCGCAGATGGATGAATATCTGCAAAAGACTCTTCATCTGGAGATACATCGCGGCAAGACACACTTACACCAAGCCAAGCATGGCGCGGAATTTCTTGGCGGTTTTATATTGCCAGGGCGCACATATATGAGCCACGCTGCCGTGAGGCGATTGCGACAAAACGTGGATAACCTGAAGGGCAGCGGCCCTGCCAAACTATACCGCAGCATCAACTCGATGCTCGGCGTGATGAGCCACTTCGACAGTTATCACCTGTGTCGCGAGCTGTTTTGCGTGGAACAATTCGAGCGGCATGGGTACTTCAGTGAGGATATGACACACTATCATCTAAACCGAAAAACATAAGTAAACCCATACCGCATAATCGGGCGAAGGATAGTGAAAGTATTAATTAAAAAATTCGACGATTATGCAGAACAACAAGTATTGTGGAAATGTTGCAGACTTTGCGCCCGTTCAGGAGGATGCAAGTCGTGTTATCATCAGTTACGGACTGAACCCCACCGAGGGTGAGATGGCCGAGTGGTTCCAGATTGACTTCTATAAGAAGCAGGGACGCCCATCATTCGAGCAGGCCAAGGCAGCCATCATCGCCGACATCAACGAGAAGGTAAAGGCTAAGATCATCGGCGGATTCGTTTGGAACAACAAACCCGTATGGCTGAGCGAGGAGAATCAGATGAACTTTGCACAGGCCGTGGTGCCCGCCACATTCAAGATTGGCGAGGAAGCCGACGGCACTCCCATCTATCAGGAATTTACCACCAAAACCGAGCTAAAGAACTTTGTCGAGGCATGCGTGGCTTGGAAGCAGCAGTGCCTGACCGAAGGCTGGGCCGAGAAAGACAGCATCGACTGGACTCCATACACCGAGGCACTTCAGCCAGTTTCAACCGAAGAATAAAAACCCTCGACGACTATGGCAACAATCAAAGGACAGAACCTCCGACTCTTCGTCGGTTCGCGAGCCATTGCAGCAGCTTTGGAGTGTCAGCTTCAGGTGAAACTGGAGCTGACACCCTACTCGACAAAGGACGACGAGGGCGGATTTACCAAGCACAGCGTGGCCAGTGTTCAATGGAGCGCTACGGCCACCGCCGTGGTTACCGACGACGAGCAGCTGGCAGCCATCGGCGTGGCTGAATTGGCTGATATGATAGGTCAAAGTGTTCAGATGCAGATGCATACCACCGGCGGCGAAAAGAACCGCGAGGAGTTGCAGCAGCTGCTGGCAGGCGAGGCCGTCCTGAGTGATGTGCAGTACACCGCACAGAACCGCCAGCGCTCAACATGTCAGATAACACTCACAGGTAAGAAGAACATGCTCATCGACCTGCGATGCATCATCACAGCCGATGACCACTACATCCGCACGGCCGACGATCATATTGTGGCCGCAGCTCACCAATCTTAAACCCTCGCGACTATGGCAACAATAGGATTTAATCCAGGAATGCGACTTCATCGGGTGACTATTCTTAATAAGGTGGCACCCGCTGAGAAGGCATTCGGCGAGAAGACGGGCTATCGTCGTGCCGGCACGCTGAGCTCATCGTATGAGTTCAACAAAGGTACGCGAGCCCTTCGCGAAGGATCACTCGACGCATACGATACGGTGATATTCCGAATGAACTTCAGCGCGAACGTCGCTAAGGATATCACCCGCGAATCGCTCATCGAGTGTCAGGGAAAGATATTCCAGATTCAGTCGCTCAATAGCGACTACACTCAGAATAAAATCATCATCCGCGCCACGGAGATGACCACCCAGGTGAACATCGTCCCCAAGCCGGAACCCGAACCATCATCAAGTGAAATTTAATTTTTTTGGAACTATGGAGAAGAAGACAAGACAAGTAGCAATCGTGCACTACAACACGCCCGAACTTACCGAGGCGGCAATCCTGAGCCTGCGCAAGCATGGCGGCGAGGATTATGAGGTGACCATTTTTGACAACAGCGACCGCCGACCATTCACAAAACAGATGGACGGTGTGCGAGTGATCGACAACACCAGCGGACAGGTGATAGACTTCGATGCGGAGCTGGCGAAATACCCTGAGCGCGAGCCGCGATTTGCCATGCAGAGCAACTACGGCAGCTTTAAGCACATCATCACCATCCAGAAGCTGTTCGAGCTGTTGCCCGACGGATTTCTGCTGATGGAGAGCGACATTATCATCAAGCAGTCGGTAGACCACATGTTCGACTATACACACGGAACGGTGGGACACATTCAGACAGGCCTTATTGCCCGCAATCCGCACAACATCGACCGCCTGGTGCCATTCCTTTGTTTCATCAATGTGCCTATGTGCAGAGAGAAGGGCGTGGACTATTTCGATCCAAATCGATGCTGGGCATTGCAGAAGGGCGAGATGACCAAGGGTAACTGGTACGACACCGGAGCCTCGTTCCTTGAAGACATCCGCAGCCACAAGAACGGCATCAACGGACTGAAGATAGATATCCGTCCGCTGATGGACCACTACCACGGAGGCTCGTGGAAAATCGACAACCTGAAGCAGCAGCTGGAGTGGATTAACCAGCGCCGACAGCACTGGGCCACCGACGAACACAGCACCATCGAGGTGCAGCCCGACAACGCCAAGGTAACATCTACGGATGTGGCCATGTGCATCATCGTGCGCTGCGAAAACCCATACCTGCGCGAGTGGTGCGACCACTACATCGGGCTGGGTGTTAAGAAGATATTCCTATACGACAACAGCCGCGAGGGTGACGAGCGCCCTGCCGAGGTGCTGACGGGCTACGGCGACGCGGTGGAGATAATAGACTACACAGCCGTGGGCCTGGGCGCACAGGTTAAGGCATACACCGACTGCTATATGCGCCACTGGCGCGAGTACGGCTGGATAGGATTCCTGGATGCCGACGAGTTGGTGCGCATCGAGGACGGCCGCACGCTGCCCGAATATCTGGGCGAGATGCAGGGCGACGTGGTGCTTCTGTCGTGGCGCGTGATGACCGACTCGGGACTCGTGCACTACGATCCGCGCCCGATGAGCGAGCGATTCACCGTGGCCAAGGCTGCGCCAAGTTGCGACAATGGCTGCGAGTTCGTGAAGTCGTTCGTGCGTGGCGGACTGTTCGGCCTCGACTTCCAGGTGCAGCCACACGTACCCCATCGCATGGGACCGCTGAAGGTGGTGAACGCCATCGGCGAAGAGGTGAATCTGTACCCAGCCATCGAGCCAGTGCACAAGGTGGCATGGATTGATCACTACCTGACCAAGACCGCCGAGGAGTACGTGGGCAAGATAGGCCGCGGATTTATCAACGTGAGCCAGGAGCACAACGACAAGCGCAAGGCCACGATGGTGGACGACTTCTTCAACATCAACGAGCGCACCCCCGAGAAGGAGGCCATCCTGCGCGGCGAGAAATGGGAGCCCGAGCCAACAGCTGAGCCCGAACCTACGGAGGCACCCGCCGACGAGATAGCCACCAATGGCGATCCATCAGTAATTGCTCCGCCTACATTCGACGAAGCGCAGGGCACACCAGCGCCGGAGAAGCCTGCGGGTAAACCCAAAGCGCAAAAACGCAAGAGTAATAAAAAGAAATAGATATGGGATTTTTTAGTAATCTATTCAGACAGGCTGTGCCGACGGAGGCGTTGAACTTCCGCGAGGTTTCACCAATCGGTGCGCCTCGCGTGCCCGTGACCACCGACCCGAACCATCCGAGCAACAAAGGCAACGTGACTGGCGGTAGCTATCAGGAGCGCATCGTCTATGCCCGTGATCCGTTGACGGCTCTCACGGTGTCGGCAGTGTACCGTGCCGTCGAACTGCGAGCCAAGAACATTGGAATGATGCCTATCCAATACCGCAAGAAAGACTTCGAGAAAGGCAACTTCGTGGTGGATATGCGTGGACTGGGCAAGCGCATGAACTATCTGCTACAGCAGGAGCCTAACCCGATTATGTCGGCGGCAAGCATGTGGGAGTTGATCACCATCAACCGACTGATGACGGGCAACGGCTTTGTGTATATCGAGCGCGACGAGTTTGACTTCCCGAAGTATCTGTGGCTGGTGAAAAGCTGTGCGTACAATCTCGCGGAGGGCAACTACGTGAGCCTGACGTATCTGACCGACCACGGCTACGAGACGAGGCCGAACGTACCGGCATCGGACGTGCTGCACTTCCCGAACACGTTCCGCTATGCAAACGGCGTGTGGGGCAAATCGACGCTTGACTTTGCGCTGGAGACGCTGACGCTGAACAAGACGCTAAGGGCGCAGGCTTTGGAGACTGCCGGAAAGGGTGGCCGCGTGAAGCTCATCCTGAGCGAGGGTGGCGAGAGCGGCGGTGTGGCCCCGATTGCCAACGGACGATTCGACCCCGACCAGGTGAAGGAGATGGCCAAGCAGGTGAACAAGGAAATCTACGAGCAGGATGTGATAGCCATTCAGAACCTGACGCACGTCAACCAGATCAGCATGACGCAAGCCGAGATGCAGGCCGTGGAGCAAAGCGGACTGACACTCGACGACGTGGCACGCTTCTGGGCGACTCCACGCCCCCTGCTGATGCTCGACACCAACTCACACTACACCAGCTATGGCGACGCGACGATGGAGTATCTGACGCGCACCATCATCCCCGACGCAAAGGATATGGAAAAGGAGCTGTTTCGCAAGCTCATAGGATTCAGCGGCTACGGTGTGAAGGACATTCACGTCTGCGAGAAGCCGCTGATGACGATGGACCCGACGGCCAAGGCGAAGTATTACGAGAGCATGTTGCGCACGGGCATCATGACCGTGAACGAGATGCGAGCCGAGGAAGACATGCCAAGCGTGGACAATGGCAACATCGTCTATGTGCTCACCAACCTGGCAGAGCTGGGCAGTGCCAAACTGCGCGACGTGGCAGGTGGCGGCAGACCGACCACTCAGGAACCGCAACAGCCGACACCGCCAAAGGAAGGCAACGAACCGCCATCAGACGAAAAATAATTGTCACGTGACGATTTGGAAACTGTCACGTGACGATATAAAATTGACAGCTTATGACACCGAACCCGACAAAAGAGGAAATCGACGCTCTGGAGCGCGAAATCCAACAGCAGAGAAAGAAGCGCGAAAGCCGTGTGCATCGCGCAGTAAACCCAGGACGCTAAAACGCCCGATAAGTAGATAACATTTTCAAATGTAAACGAGAATATGAAACAGACAAGATTCATCCCAACCAATGACTGCGGCCTGCAACTGCGCGAGCCACAGGAGGGGCAGCAGGAAAGCCGCGAGATTGAGGGCCGTCCGATAGTCTTCGGCGTGCGCTCGGTCAACCTCACACCCTGGAGCTCCACACGCAAGGTGTATGAGATTCTGGAGCCTGGCTGCATCAGCCGTGAACTTCTCATGAAGTCCGACGTGATCCTGAATCTTAACCACTCGAACATGGTGCCCGACGTGCTCGGACGCTTCCGCAACTCGGACAAGGACACCCTCTCTCTCGAACTCCGTGGCGACGGCATCGACTGCCGCTGCGACCTGCCCAAGACCAACAACGCCAACGATGCGCTGGAGCTGATGAAGCGCGGCGACATCACCGGCATGTCCTTCGCTTTCGAGGACGACTGGGAGGACTCGGAGAACGGCGTGAGCTACGAGAAGACCAACGACGTCGAGGACGGCAAGGAGGTATGGCTGCGCCACGTGAAGAAAATCACCGGCCTCTATGATGTCGCCATCGTCACCCACCCCGCCTACGAGCAGACCAACGTCGGACTGCGTGAGGCATCGGAGGCTATCGACAAGGCGATTGAGGAACAGTTGAAGCGCGAGTGTGGCGACGACGAAGCCAAGAAGAAGGCTGAGGAGGAGGAAGCCGCAAAGCGTGAAGCCGAGGCAAAGGCCAAGGAAGAGCAGGAACAGCGTGAGAAAGAAGAGCGCGAAGCCCGCGAACTGGAAGAGCAGGAGCAGCGTTTCCGCGAACAGCAGGCTATGCGTCTGCGCCATCGCGCCCAGCGACTGAGAACAGAACAAGAATTAGAATCACTTATTTTTTAACCCTTAAAACGTTTTAGGAAATGAAAGAAATGACTAAGACACAGATCAGCGAGCGCCAGGCCGCTTGCTGGAATCGTATCGACGAACTGGACGAGTTGAGCAAGACTCGTGAACTGACCGCCGAGGAGCAGAAGGAACAGCGTTCTCTGATTGACGAGTCCGCTAAGTTGTCAACCCGTGCTAAGGCTCTCGCCTCTGGTGTAGAACTTGCCAACATTCGCAGCCGCGAAGACAAGGGCAAGGAGCTGCGTGCGCTGATTGAGGATTGCTTTGTCAACAAGCGTGGTGCCAACGCTACCACCATCCTCGCCAACGCCGTGACCACTGGCGACGACCAGAACACTACCGCTAACTTGGAGGCTGGTGGACTGATCCCCGTGGAGATTAAGCCCATCATCGACACCAAGGTGCCCGGCATCGAACTGCCCGACGACCTGAAGATGTTGACTGGTGTGACTGGCACTCAGGTCATCCCTTACAGCATCAACGACGTGAAGTTCACTGTCGAGGGTGAGGTAACTCAGGTGGCTGAGCAGAAGCTCGACTTCGCCAACATTAAGACCAACCCGCAGCGTGTGGCTGCCTCTCTACCCGTCAGCCGTCGTGCAGTGGCCAATGCCGCTTTCGACATCATTGGCTTCTTGACCTTCAAGATGCAGAAGGGCTGGGCTATCTTCCGCGCACAGCATGTCTATGGCCACGGCGAGTACGACAAGCTCGACATGCCGTTTGCCAAGTGTCCTGTTGTTGAACTCACTCTTGACCAGAACATCGGTAAGAACCTCGCCAAGGAGGTTGCCAAGCTCTATGACAAGGGCTTCGAGGGCGAGCCAGAAATCATCATGGATAAGACCACCGAGGTTGACCTCCAGTTCACCAAGCTCATCCCCGGCACCACCGACTCGAACCGCACCGTGGTACAGGACGGCAAGTGCGTAGGCTACCGCTACAAGCTCTCTCCGTTCATCGACTACGCCTTCAACAGTGCAGGTATCGGCACGAAAGACCCCACCTACCGCTACATCGGTATTGGTCACTTCGGCTACCTGAACGAGCAGGTGTATGCTGATGGCATCGAGTTCAACATCGACGGAACATCTCAGGCCAACTTTGACCGCAACGTCATCGCCCTGGGCATGGGTCTCGACTACTCTCTGGTTGAAATGTCAAAGCTCGTCAACGGCGGCGACAACAACAACCCGCACAAGCCACAGGCATTCGTGCTCGTCAAGCTCATCGAGCCCGCTTCAAGCTCTGAGATTTAAACACTCTTTTTGAAATCTTCTTCTGGGGATTAGTTCCTCCGGCGGCGGTCGCCGATGCAACAGCAACAGGATTTGTATCGCCGCCGGTTTTCTACAAAACCCGATGAAGAGCCTAAGTAATAAGAAAAGTATAAACCCGACGAAGCACAACGTAGCGCAATTATGCTGAAACTCGACGAACTCATCTTCAACGCCATCAAAGCAGATGCCGACCTCATGACTGCGGTGGGCGGTCGCGTGGAATCGACCTGCTTTGAGGTATCGCCTGACGAAAAGGACAACACCCAGCTGCCCTACATCATCATTCGTGACGAGGGCAAGCGACCTGCAAATCAGACAAAGGATGATGACTGGATGCCGAGCAGATGGCAGGTGGGTGCGGCAATCGAGATAGGCGCACAAGAGCCGAAAGCGGTTGACGATTTAGCGATGATGGCCATGCGTGCCGTCAACAACTACATCCATGCACTCTACGACCAAGGCGAGTACATCCCTAACCTCCTCGAAGGTTTTCCACAAACCGAAGGTGTGCAATGGGACTGGATGAAGCCTTGCTACTGGGACTTAGTTCACTACCAGTGCGACGTCGATAACAACTCAAACGACAATGGGAACGATTAAAGGACAAAACCTACGTGTGATGGTGGGCGGCAAGTGCATTGCAATGGCCACAAGCGCCCAATTTCACATATCTGCGGAGCTTCAAGATTCGTCGTCAAAAGACAGCGTTGGAGATTGGCAGGAGCAGGAGGTGACTGGCCTCTCATGGGACGCGCAGACCGACTCACTGGTGACTCTCGAAGACAACGGCTCTAACGGCGAGCTGCCACAGGACATCCTGTCGCTGATCATCAACAAAACCAAGGTGACGCTGACCTTCGACCAGACCGCAGGCGCTAACAACCGCGTGGGCCAGAACTCGGTCATCAAGAAGACTGGCGAAGCCTATGTGTCGGATGTTCAGATAACCGCACAGAACCGACAGAACTCTACCATGACGGTGCAGTTCCAGGGAACCGGAGCACTCTCTTAGAAATATATGTGACCAATATTGTAAAGCCCTGCCGCCGCGCAACATCAGCGGCGGGGTTTTTCATTAACCGAAAAAGCAAGAAAATCATGGCAACTATAAAAGGCGAAAACCTCCGTATATTAGTAGGCCCCGACACCGAGCACCTCCAGTGCATTGCCGCAGCCACATCGTGCGTGGTGCATCTGGCGCTTCAGCTTGAGGAAGACACCACCAAGGATGTTGTGGACGACTGGATAAACCGCGAGCCAGTGGCCATCAACTGGGATGTTCAGGCCGATGCACTCATCATCAGCGGCGACGACGACGAATACCGCCCTGGTGCCAAGGCTCTCGATCAGCTTCAGGTGGGCATGGTTTATGTCATCCGCTTCAGCCGTACGGCAGGAGCAGCTGGCCAGCAGAACCGCGACGCAGTGGCCGACACCATGCAGCTGACTGGCCCCGCCATACTGAGCGATATGAACATACAGGCACAACAGGCCGACATAGCCACGGGCTCGATAAAGTTCACCGGCTCGGGCGACCTTACACAGTACACCCCACAAACAGAATAAACATTTTAAAACCCACAGAAGAAAACTATGAAACAGAAGAAGATTGAAATCTGCGGACGCGAGGTAGAGCTTTTCTACTGCGCCGCAACCGAGAACGGATTTGAGCGACTGAGCGGCAAGCTCATCGACGTATTTCTGCCTATCCTCGGCAAGAACGAAGAGGGAAAGACGGTGATAGCAGGCATGCCACCTGCCAGCAACGAGGACTACATGATGCTGGCCCTGTCGGGCATAGCCGCTGCCGACTCGTTCAACGAGCGCGAGCCGGTAATCACATCAAAGGATATACTCTACAAGGCCACCCCCGCCGAGCGCACGCTGCTGATTGACACCATTATGGAGCTGCGCAACGAGTGGTACGAGATTCCAAAGATAGTGAACGACACCATCGAGAAGGAACACGAGGAAGAGAAGACCACCGAAACCGGCGACAACGACGAAGAGCCAAAAAACTAATCATCGCTCACGAACGATACATGAAGTTCGTGGGCGAAATCGGCATTCCGCGCCGTGAGTATCTCTATGAGCTCGACTACCTCGACATGGTGCAGATAGAGCGAGGCTACGAGCGCCGGCACCGCCACGCATGGAGCATAGGCCGATGGGAGACATTCCACCTGATGGCTGCCTTCTGCGGAGGCAAGAATCTGCAAGAAAGCGGAATACACACGCCACTCGACCTGATACGATTCCCCTGGGACTACAGACCCCACAAAGCCGGCGACGACGATAGCGACATGCCAACACCCGCAGTGGTTGAGGAACTGCGCCGCAAGATGCGAGAGGAGAATGAGCGCAACGGCTTTAAATAAAGGTAAACCCCCGACGCAATGTTGGGGGTTTATTGTATTAATACGATTTTCACAGATATGCAGATAACCGAACAGACAATCGAGCGCATCAGCCGCAAGGTGTTCAACACGATGTTCTCGCCAGCCCTCCGCCAGAGCAACGTGGTGATGGGCGGCAGCGGCTCATCAGTCAGTTGGGCCGACAATGCCGGCCACGCCAACGTTGCCGACGAAGCCAGCACCGCAGGCTCGGCATCGAGTGTGCCCTGGAGCGGAGTGACGGGCAAACCTAACTTCGCAACCGTGGCCACAAGCGGCTCGTATAGCGACCTGAGCAATAAGCCCTACATACCAAGCGTGAGCGCTGCGGTGGCTAACAGCACCCTCACCATAACCATCGACGGCACATCATACAGTCTGACCGATACCAACACATGGCGACCAGTGGTTAACAACCTATCGAGCACCGACACCGATAAGAGCTTGAGCGCCGCGATGGGTAAAGACCTGTACGACTACATCACCACACTTCAGGGATATTTCGATGCCAACGGAAACGCCAAGAGCGCCCTGAAGCTGACCACCGTCAGCAAAACCGCCTGGGGCAAGACGTTCTGGACTGCGGGAGGCATACCCGCAAGCATCGATGGTGACATGACCTCAGTGGGCGACATCTCGTTCGCAGCCAGCGGCAAGAAGATTGGCGGATTCCTATACTTCGATACCGCCAGCAACCGCATAGGCGTTAATGAGAGCACACCGCTGAGCACGCTGCATGTGGGAGGCGCAGGCCGTTTTGCGGGAAATGTGTTCCCAACAGTCGACTATACCACTACCGAATACAACCTCGGTCTGAGCGACAAGCGATGGAACCGCGTTTATGCACGCTTCTGCGAACTTTATGGCACAGCCCCAGCCTGTCATGTAGGCACCAGCTCATCTGCTCGCATCAGCCTGCACTGGGCAAGCGGCAACAACCGCGGACTCTATGACTCATCAGACGCATGGCTCATCGGCACCGATGGCACCAACACCTTCCTGATGCGTGGCAACATAGGCCTCGGCACCACCTCCCCATCATATAAGCTCCACGTATCAGGGCAGATATATTGCACGGGCGGATTCACATTCCTCTCTGACGAGCGAAAGAAGAATATCATCGACCACGATGTGAAGTTGAGCGTGGCCGACATAGCGAACGCTCCACTGATACACTACACGCTGAAGGACGACCCCCTGCGTCGCGTCCGTATCGGTTCGATTGCGCAATACTGGCAGAAGGTATTGCCCGAGAGCGTGAGCACCGACAAGGAAGGCACACTGTCGATGGGCTACGACCTCCAAGCCCACACCGCCGTTGTGGTGCTGGCCCGCCGAGTGCAGGAACTTGAAAAGATGATATACCAACTACAAACCCGCATGGCATGAGTGTTACCGATCAGATAATAAGTGCGCCTGGAACGGGTACGGATGTGCAAACGGTTCTGAACAATCAGAGCAACGTGGGCTACGACTTGATGGTGGACACCAACATCAACAAGTGGGCCAAATATAAGCCCGTGCAGCTGAACCAGAACATGGTGGACGACCAGCTGAAAAGCGACTTGACATGGCGCGACGATTCGACTTGGTGGAAGGCACAGGACGGCAAGTGCGGACTGGCCTACGTTACGAAATCGACTGCCGCAGCCGTAAAGAGCGCCGTAGATACGCAGCAGGTGATATGGAGCCATGTTCCACCCACAGGACCGATGCGATGGACCGATTTCATACAGTACGACCACGCGGCCATACCGCCCGTTTTCAACGTGGGCAGCACCAACGCACGACTTGCAGCAGGCTCTACACTCGACATACTGATAGCCACATCTACATCAACAGGCCTGAATCTGCGCCTGAGCGACTTCCGAGCACTCGAGAACTATTACTACTCGGTGCTGATATTCGACGCCAACGGCAATCTGAAGATGATACACTCGGGCGATAAGCCACTGGCCGACTATACCGAGGAAGAGGATGTAGAGATGAGTATTCCCTTCACCAGCGAGCGAGGCGGATATAGCGGAGTGTTTGCCGAAAACGCCACCTACTATATCTATGCCTGCCTGACCGACCGGCAGTATTACTGCGCTTATAGCGAGTATGGCGGAGCAAAGATTTACATCCCCCTGCCATCGGGAGCCGACGACTGCGGCATGCCCCCATGCTCATTCCTCGCAAAGGCTTACACCCAGTGGGCGAGCATCGACGCAAGATCAATTGGTACTGGCAGCATCGTAAACTGGACGGTCGACCTATATGGTGCTGGCACACCATCTCAGGCATCGCTCAGCCTGATAGATGCCAATGGCAATGTAGTAGTAAGCCCCGGTGGAGTGCTCCAATATGTTGAACTGAACTTCACCAATGGAAATCAGACCAAGAACGGAAACACATACAGCAGTACTGTAGAGCAGGTGCAAGCTGGCGACGGAACCCCAGGCTATCGCATGACCAGCAGACTACAGACTACATTTAGGTTGCCTACGTCCAACCCCGAGCTGTATCGCGTCAAGTATGTCAGCCTGAACATCGAAGCTATCGCAGGCATCGGCCACGATATCGACCCCGATGCTTAAACCTATTCAACGCATTGAATTTAAAGATTCAACGCATTGAATTTAGAAATTCATCGCATTGAGTTCAGCAACTCAACGCATTGAATATATTTATTGTTTAATTCTTAAAAAACTATTTTAAAAATGAGTAAGCTAACACTCAAAGTGAAGAAGATCGGATTCAAGAATCCGAGTACAAAGAAGCAGGGCTACGTAGCCCGAGTAATCACCAACGGCACCGAGGACTTCGGCGACATCTGCGAGATGGCAGCAATGAACACCACCTACGCCCCCGAGGAGATAGTGGCCTGTGCCGGACTGATGCTGAAGGCAGCAGCACGCGCACTGAAGAACGGCAAGATTATCGACCTGGGCGTGCTGGGCCGACTCTATCCCAGCGTGTCGGGCAAGTGGGTGGAGAATGCCGACGACCTGTCGCTCTCCGACCTCACCCCGCACACCAACTACCGCCCATCGCAGGAGGTGCGTGAGGCCATTGCCAGTGCCACACTCGGCTGGGCATCGGACAAGGACAA
>Ga0265299_10002880_pt1 | contig 17177 bp, 5 predicted proteins | sample AusTroGonzalo_MG_4_FD_193485 | JGI IMG/M metagenome (GOLD analysis project Ga0265299, IMG submission 193485) | Bovine rumen microbial communities from tropical cattle in Woodstock, Queensland, Australia - Gonzalo_02 | ecosystem: Host-associated > Mammals > Digestive system > Stomach > Rumen ... | reverse complement strand
CCGAAGGCTTTGAAGTCGGTTACGACCAGATCGGTAACCTCGTCATGCAGGAACTCAAAAAGCTCGACGCCGTGGCATACGTCCGCTTTGCTTCCATCTACCGTGAATTCAAGGAAGTGGGCGAGTTCGTGGATCAAATCAAGACGCTGGATAAATAGACACAAAAGACCAGAGAAATTTTTTCTACTTTTGCGTCATCCTGAACAACGTGAAGGATCCAGTCCATTTCATGAAAAATCTCCTCCAATCTGCATTTGAAAAACGCGCACCGTTATTTGACGTGACGGATGCCTTCCGTATTGTGAATGGCGCCGCCGATGGATTCCCGGGCCTCACGATAGACAAGTTCGGGGACCGTTACCAGATGCAGTTTTTTGGCCCGGAGCTTTTAAGAAGAAAGGGCGAAATTGTTGGGGCTCTGAAATCGCTTTTTAACCCTGTCTGCGTTGTTGTCAAGGAACGCCTCTCCAGTGCAGGACGCTCGCTCGAAAACGCTCCCATGGATGTTGTTTTGGGCTCCCGTGACGATGCTGTGGGTGTTGTGCGCGAAGGCAAGGCGAAATTCCATGTCGACTTGATGGATACCATCAATCCGGGGTTATTCTTGGACATGCGTCACGTGCGCCTCGAAGTCGAAGAACGCATCCGTGCGATGTCCGGTGCGGTTCCTGCGTCCGGCGCATCTCCCGAAGGCCTTCGTTTTTTAAATCTTTTCAGCTACACGTGCAGCTTTTCGGTGCATGCCCGCATTGGCGGTGCTGCTGTCGCGACGAACGCCGATATCAGCGGCAAGATTCTTGACAAGGGTCGTGAAAATTACGCCTTGAATGGGCTCGATTTGCGCCCAGGCGAATTCTTCCGCGGTAACGCCATTGAATATGTGCGCTGGGCCATCAAGAAGGGACTCCGTTTTGACGGTATCGTACTGGACCCGCCGAGCTTTGCGCGCTTCAAGGGTTTTAACTTTAACGTACGCGAACACTTGATGCCGCTCGTGACTGAGTGCGCTCAGCTTTTGAATCCGAACGGATTCTTCATGGTGAGTTCCAATTATAGCGAATTCAACTTGCAGGCGTTTGCGCGTGACGTTCTTGCTGCGGTTGCTTTAGTTCATCCCCAAGCAAAAACGTCCTGGAAAAAATCTCAGGACATCGATTTCGTCGGTAGCGGTTCGACGAAGGACTCTTGCCTCGTCGCAACACTTGTAGAAGTTTAGGAGCTTTCTGCCTTCAGCTTATCGCTCGCTGCTCATGGCTCACGGCTCGTCGTTCATTCCACCGTCAATCGCGATTTTCAATTCCTTAAGCTTGCGCCAAAGTGTTGCACGGCTAATGCCGAGTCTCTTGCAGACTTCGGTCTTGTTGCCCTTGCAAATGCTGAGCGCATGTAGAATGTGCCTACGTTCCATCTCGTCGAGCGACAAGATTTCTTCGTCGTCGGGCTCTGGATTATGCGTCAGGAACTTCGTCGGATTGTGCGTGATCAGCCCGGCGTTATCCGTCTTTCCTGTAATCGGCGTAAAGTGCAATGGCTTCTCAAACGGCATTTCGTCGTCTTCGACTGCTTCGACTTTTTCGTGAGGAATTTCGATGTTGTCGCTGTCCTTGATATGCGGGATGGCGACCGTCTTTTCGCGGGCTTCGGCTTGCACTTCTTCGGGCAAGTCTTCAAGCTTGATGATTCCGCCTTCCGAAAGTACAATGGCGTGTTCCACGATGTTTTCGAGTTCGCGGATGTTGCCGGGGTAGGGGTACTTCGACAAGGCGTAAAGAGCAGCGGGTTCAAGGTCATGGATTTCTTTGCCTTGCGCTTCCTTGCTCTTTAGAATAAAGTAACGAATCAAGTTCGGAATGACCGGCTTTCTTTCACGGAGGGGCGGCAATTGCAGGTGGAACGTATTCAAGCGATAGTAAAGGTCTTCGCGGAATCGTCCTTCGTGCATGGCCTTCTGCAAGTCACGGTTGGTAGCCGCGATAATACGGATATCCAAGTAGCGGGCTTCGGTTTCGCCCACTCGTCTGATTTCGTGACTTTGTAAGAAACGTAACAGTTTAACCTGGGTCGAGAGGGAGAGTTCGCCGACTTCGTCCAAAAAGAGCGTACCGCCATTGGCGGATTCGAACAAGCCCTTCTTGTCGGCGGTAGAACCTGTGTAAGATCCCTTCTTGCTACCGAAGAGTTCGCTCTCGACGAGGTTCTCAGGAATGGCCCCACAGTTGACTGGCACAAATGGTTCGCTTGCGCGCTTGCTGTAGCGGTGTACGACGTTTGCCAAAAATTCCTTGCCCGAACCGGACTCGCCGGTTATCAGCAATGTGCTGTTGGTGGGGGCGACCTTGTAGACCGTCTTTAAAATCTTGCGCATCTCGGGCGTGTCGCCGAGAAGGCTGTCCAGCACTTGCGACTCCATGAGTTGCGTGTTGGACTTGTTTTGCTGCTGGGCCTGAATCTTGCTCGCTGTACTTTCGAGAAGTGACAACGTGACTGGCTTTTTCAGGAAACTGCTTGCTCCACGTGTGATGGCGCTGGCTGCTCCCTGCCAGTTACGGTCGTCGCACAGCACAAAGATTTCGATCCCTGGCTGGCGTTCTTTCAAGTAGCTGATCATGTCCATATTGTCGAGCATTAAAAAAGGAACCTCGATAAACGCAAGGTCTATCGACGTCTTTTTTACGAGCGGCATCAAGGTCTTTTCGTCGGAGCAGACTAGGAGGTTCGTCCCGGCGACAGACCAGTTCCGCTGCAGTTCATCGACAAATTTCCGATCTGAATCAGCGATCAGGATATTCATCATGTATGCGATTACGAGTGGGCTTTGATAATCTCGTCCACTTTGTTGCGGAGCATCGGAAGGTCAAGCGGCTTGTTGAATACTGCAGCAACGTTGAAGTGCTGAGCGGTAACAAGGTAGTCTTCGGCAGAAGTGCGTCCACCACCGCTGATGGCAATCGTACGATCGCTCATGCCCATGCGGCGGAGGTCCAAGATAACTTCAAAACCATCCCCTTCTGGCATGATGATATCGGTAATGATTACATCATAAGTATTCTTCTGATACAGTGACTTGGCTTGCGTGCCGCTGCATGCAGTGTCAACAGTATAACCTTTCAATTCAAGTGCAGACTTCAACATGAGGTTGAGCTGAGCATCATCATCAATAATGAGTATTGTAGACATTACGCCTCCATTTTCTCGTTTCTTATAGGCCAATATAGATTAAAAATTGTTCCTTCGCCTAAGGTTGTTTGTACAGTATAGCCTGCATTGCCTTCTTTTAGCAGTCTAAGGGCCGAAGACAGGCCTAAACCGAGGCCTTCGCCCGGTGCCTTTGTGGTGAAGAACGGTGAAAAGATGCGTTCGAGGGTCGCCGTGTCCATTCCGGAGCCCGTATCTTCGACGGTAATCTTGGCGTAGGTGCCGGGATCGATCTGCGGGGCGTATGGGGTAATGAGCGATTCCTTGAGGACTTCTTTCTTTAAAGCGATTGTGAGGGTTCCGCCATTTTCCTTCATGGCGAAGATGGCGTTGTTCGAAAGGTTGCTGATAATGCGGTCGAGCGAAGCCACGTTTCCGACAATGCGGATCTCCTTGTCGAGGTTGTCGGCCTTGACCTTTACGTTCGGCGGGAGCGTTATCCAGAGCTTCTTGACGACATCTTCGATAATCATGTAAGGCGCGAATTCCGAAGTGTTGTCCTTTTCGGCTGTCTTTCCGCGGATGGTGTCCAACAGTTCCTGGAGCGAGACCTTACCGCGGCTTGCGGCCTTGTGCGCTTCCTGGATGAACATGTAGGCGGGGTTGTCCTTGTCGAGCACTTCCATAGCCAGTTCGCAGAAACCGAGCTGCGATCCGAGGATGTTGTTGTAGTCGTGGGCAAAACCGCCGCAGATGGTTCCCAGTTCTTCGAGCCTCGAGTGGATGTGCTTTTGTTCCTGCAACATGTCTCGTTCTTTTTCGAGACGCTTTTCCTTGGTGATATCGATCTTGATGCCGATGATCTTGTAAGGCTTACGCGGGGCGATAATCGGGATGAACATGTTCTCGAAGATGAGGATGTCCTTTGCCTTTCCTTCGCGCACGGCGAGGTTGTAATCGTCCTGCTTCAAGATTTCGATGTTGTCTTCTTCGAACGGACCGTTGCCAGTGTTGAGGACGCGTTCGTAAGAAATAAAGCTTTGCGGTTCGCCTTCGTTGCGGGCGAGGAGTTCCTGTGGCAGAATCTTGTCGTCGGGTTCCGAAGTCTGCAAAAGGTTCCCGCGGTTCTTGATGTCGTTCTGGTTCTGCGTCATGAACACGCCCTGTTCGTTCTTGTACCAGAAGCGGAACGGGAGCGTACTGATGAGCGTATCCAGGAAGCTCTTGCTTTCGTCGACCTTCTTTTTCCAGATGTTCAAGCGTTCCTGGTAGCGGATCTGGTCGAGCTGGTATTCCTTGAACTGCTCGTCGCGTTTCTTGATAATTTGTTGGAAATGGAGCGAGTTCGACACATCGCTAAAGAACACGACATTGTAGTTCGTGGTGAGCGATTGGCGGATTTGGAAAACGGTGGCGTTAAAGATATGGTCTTCGTTGTTGATCTTGAGCTTGATTTCGTTGTACGTCGTTTCTCGCGTAGAATCCGTAATCTGCGGGAATATCGATGAAATCTTCTTTTTGTGTAGCCCCTCCTGGGTGGTGCGGAGAAGACTCAATGCCGCAGAGTTTGCGGAGATGATTTCGCCCTTGGAATTGACGTTGATAATGCCGTCGTTAATTTTTTCTTTTAGTTTATCCAAGAACCAAGAAGCGCTCTTGTTCTTGAACGAAATGGACGTGAAGTATTGACCGCAAAGGATGGATATGAATACCGAGATGAACTGTGTCCATTGAAGGAACTGGTCGTAGTTCGAAAATTTTGTAGCGATAGGAATGAAGAAGTCGAACAAGAACGCCATCGCCACAAAGAACGCTAGCGAGCTCACCATGTAAATGCTCACTTGCTGGGGGAGCGTCGTATCGCTAGAGCGGATGATATTGCGGATGATGGTGTAGCCAGCGACAATCAAGTTGGGGACTACAAAAATGCAGAACAGGAGCGAGTAAAAATAGAAAACGGGCCTGTCTGCAAAAGGTCTATAACCGAAGAGATTGAAGTTCGGGATATAAGATGGGTCGACAATGAATATGGTGGTCGAAATGATGATGGATAGCGCACCGAAAATGTTCATGAGCTTCCATGCATCGCGTCGTTTTACATTGAGGCTGATAGCTGCCGTATGGTGGGCCGCATTCCCAAGCTGGATCCAGCCGAGGCCCGCTGCACCAAAAATAAGTTGTCTTGCCGTAAAGGCTTTCGTCCCTGCGACAATATGGTCACCGCTAAAAAAGATGTCCCCAATCAGGTTACACGCCTGCCAGAAAATGCAGACGATAACCAGTTGGTGGATCGATCTCGGAAGCTGCTTGATGGACGTTTTTTGCCCAAGCATGATTGGGAAATAGCATACGATGATCAGCGCGATGACCGTGAGCGCAATCACGTAGGGTGAGTTTGTAAATAGACTCTCTTGCATATTTCCCAGTCTTTTGTTCCTTTATTTTGTTCTCTTGATACCGAAGGTGCCCTTCTTTTCGAAGGAATTCTTCGAAGAGAAGTTAGCAATAATTTTCGGATCGCTCTTGACTTCGGGCACGTTCATGTTCGGTGTGAACGTTGCATCGATGTTGGCTCTGTAGATGTAAGCGCCTGTGCCAACGGCTCTGTCATCCTTGGTGCGGATGCCCGACGGAGACTTGTTCGCCCATTCGATGACGAATTCAAGCTGGTTGTTTGGCGACAGGTGTTGCTTCGGGTCTACGTTGAAGGCCTGGTTGATGCGGTTGACGAAGCTTCCGAGGTTCGAGTAAATCGGCATATTGAACTTGACAAGGAGTTTTTCCCAAGCGCATTCGTCGCCGGCAGAAACACCGCGAGGTACGGTCATCTTGACGTCAAAGACGGTTCCGCCGATATCGCTAGAGTCAATACCCGTCAAGGTCACCTTGTCGCCCTGGATGAGGTCGAACTTGTTGCTGGACGGATTCTTGATATAGAGACGGATGGTCTCGTTGACGTTCACCTTGGAGCGGTTGTTCGAGCCTGCGTCGGTGACGTTACTGCGGATGTTCATGTTGAACTTGATCTTGGGGGCGCCGTTTCCGTTGACAAGGACCCACGGCACTTCGTATTCAGGATAGTTGCCATTGGCATCCTTGAAGGCACTCGTCATTCTGGAACCCATGCGGACAAAGTCACCTTCCATGACCGTGCTGGCGAGGCTTCCTGCGTAGAGGAGCGAAAGACCGGAGTTGTTCTTCGTGAAGTTCCAGCTGGTCACGCTGCTACTGAAGGCGTTGGTTTGGCTTTCAGAACGCATGTGTCTGTAGAACTGCTGTGCGGAATCCGCTATGACGAGAGGTTCGCTAGCCGTAATGTTCAACACGTCGGCGACAGACGACTGGGTGATGGTGGCCGATACGAATACCGGACCGACCTTGTCTTCGGCAAGGACGCCGTTCGTTTCGGTGGCGGCACCCGTTCCGAGGTACTGCGTGACGTAACCGGCGTTCGAGAGGAACTTTCCGCCCGGGAGCGTACCTTCGTAGTTACCGGCGGTATTGCCGAACTGGAACGGCTTTTCGAGATCGATGGAGAGTTCGGCTCCGTTAAAGTTGTACTTGCTCTTGTCGACGGTAAGAGTTTCAGGCTTGGCCATACCGAAGATGATTTCGAGCGTATCCGGGGTGTGCTTTGCATCGGGGACGCGTTCGAAGGTCACATCGATGTGGTTGGCGTAGCCGTTACCCTTGGTATCCGAGATAGCGGCGTAGATCATCGGGATCGGCAAAATCTTGAGGAGGATTTGGACCTTTTCCGGAGTGCAGAGGCCTGCAACACCATTGCCGTTCAAGTCGGTGATGGTTCCGTTCGGGTCAAGCTGGCCCCACATGCCTTCGGTAACGATAGAGGCACCGCTTGCATCAAAGGCGATTTCGAAGTCCCAAATGTTCTTGGCTTCGTTATAGAGCTTAGCCGAAAGGACGGTCGGCGTGAGAGCCTTGGTCGTCGAATCCTTGGCGTAGAGGAGGAGCGGGAAGTTTGTTCCCGGAGCAGAAATCGGTTCGCTGAACTGCAAGTAGAGGTGGTCCGACTTGGCTGTATCCTGACGTTCGAGAACGGTTGCCGAGAGCAGTGCTGGCGGAATACCGTCGGAGTAGGAATCGTCTTCGGACTTGACTTGACCCTGGATGGTGCTCGTGAGGGTAATCTTGCCGCTTGCATTGGTCTTGATTTCTTGCGGGGTATTGAATTCGACAATAAGGGATCTGCCGTTCAAGGACTTGACCTTGCTGGCTGTCACGGATTCGGTTCCATAGTTGAACGTAATCGAAGTGAATGACTGGTTTTCCGTGTATTCCGACGAAAGCTTGATATCCATGGCGTCAGGAATATGGTCGCAGTTCAGGTCCACGATCTTTGCGACGTCGATAATCGGCCAAGGCGGAAGTTCTTCGATATTGAGTTCTGCTGTTGCCGGTGTATAGGCGTAGTCTGCGGTGTTGGCGTGTGTTGCATAGACAGTCGTCTTTACCGCCACCTTGGAGCTTATGTAAATGGTTGCCTTTCCGTCGTAAAGCGTTACGGTTGTTACCGGAATCGTTGCTGTCGGGTCGGTGTAGAAAAGCACATTCGGATCATCACTCGAAAGTTCTACGTTCAAGTTCTTTTCGTCCGTGAACAGTTCAAGATTGCTGTCGAGGAGCGAAATTTCGACTTCGATGTACTTGTCCTTGTAACCGATAATATTGCTTCTGTCGAAGACGAGGTAGCGCTTTTCGAGAGGCTTCGTGATACTGTCGATTTCGACGTTGGAACGTACGATGGCGCAAGCGCAGTCATACTTGTTTTCGGTCTTCTGGTTGGCGTTTCTGTTGTGCCAGCTGACCCATTCGATGTAGTTGTTGCCGTAGGCGAGCGTCGTATCGCCGCCGAAGGAGATTTCATCGGTGCGGTTCGATTTCACATAGGCGAACGGATAGGGGTTGCTGTTCATTTCTACAGCGTCGAGGTTACCCGTGGGCGAGACCTTGCTGGTCGCGGCGTATGTCGTAATCGGATCGACCTTTTCGACCGAGTATCTCGGGCTTTCGAAGGGGCTTATGAATTTCGTTTCGACGGTACGGATAATTTGCGGTTCTTCTGTTTCGTCAGGCGTGTAGCCGTAAATGTGCTTGCCATGGTAGAATACGGCAATGTACGGGTCGCGAGTAAAGGCGACCACCTTTTCTCCGTTAGAATTGTATTCGGTGAAGGTGGTTTCGGATCCCTTGAAGTATGGAGCTTGTGTTAAGTCAATTCCCTCGAAGTATTCCGGATCGTTCGCGTCAGTGTGGGCGCGGAGAGACCAGGAACCTTCCAGGTCCTTGAAGGTGGCTGTCTTTACGCTGGGGTTGTAGTCATGGAAAATGACTTGAATGATCAACTGTCCAGATACTTCCAATACGCCGTCTACGTTGATTGGCAGATAGTATTCTCCAAAACCATCGGGCTGAGCTGCTCCAAAAGTGACCTTGATGGGTTTTGTGTCCATTCGTCCGCTGCCCCCAAAGTTGTGATGGGAGTTCCCTAGGGCCGCTAGATTTGGATCTTTGAGGTACATGCGGATTTCAAAATTCTCCAGGGCCATGGTGTCGTTGTTTGCTATGGTTAGGATAAATGCGTGGCAATCTTCCCATTTGGAGCAACTAGCATCGTTACTGTAGGAACTCGGCTTCAATGTGATGTCGAAGTCTGCGTATGTTGCGTGAGTATCCGTGGTAAACGAGTATTCGTCGGATGTTGTTGCGCCCGAAGAAACCTTGAAGTAGTAAGTCGTTCCGGCTTCAAGTCCAGTAAGAATGGCTTCGTGGAAGAATACGGCGCTACCTTCGGCATTTTGCGTTGACGTGTATTCGCCGCCCTTGGTCTTGCCGTATTTGACGATACCGTTCAGACGGTCCGTAGACCACCAGTAGATCTTTGCACTGCGGTGATCCACCTGGCAAATCGTAACGCCCTTGATGGTCGTCGTTGCCGGGGTCATGGTGAATTGGTACCAATAGCCATGGTTGTCATCCGTGGAGATGTTTCTCTTGGTGTCCATGCCTTCGAGGTAGAAGTAATAGGTCTGTCCCGGAATAAGTCCGGTAAGCGTCACGGAACCACCCTTGGAGGCTTTTTCCTGCTGCACGGATTTTGTCGTTGTGGAGTTCGGTGCTACATCGTAGAATACGGTGACGAGCGCGACTTCGTTAGCATCCCAGCTGATGATGGCTGTGGAATCCGAAATCGGTGTACCCACGATATTGCTGAAAATCGGGCCTTCGTTGTCGGGCGGGAGCGTTTCGGCGAGGCTCTGTGCCGGGAAGAGGAACTGAGCCGAGAAGTCGATACAGGTTTCCGTCGATGTGTACTTGTCCCAGTCTTCGATAAGGGTCCTGGTCGGATCGCGGCCACCCATGAGTGCGCCCTTCGGGCATCTGTACTGGTACGGCATACTACCTGCGTTGTAACCGTCCGGGTTTGCAGCACGGTTATGCGGGTGTTGCGGGTTCTTGTCGCCAGCACCCATCAAAAGCGAAATGTCCCACGGATTAGCCCCGAGAGCGTAGTACATGTTGTCGAGAGCGACCTTGAGGTAGCGTTCGTCCTTCGTGAGTTCGTACATCAAGAAAATCGAGACGGCGGTACCCAAGTTGTAGCGGATCACACCCCAGTCAAAGCTTGTCCATACGAGGTTGTAGGGCTTGATGACCTTGAGGTCTGTCGGGCCTTCATGCGGGTCGCCTGTGCCAACGCCCGGATTGACGAGAACGGTGGAGTCGCCCTGGTTCGTGGCATCGTTCAAAATTTTACGGAACGTTGCCATGTTGCGCAAGGAGAGCGTATCGCGTTCGGATTCCGTAAGGCCGTATTCGGCGGACTTTTCGGCACTGTTCAAAATCAAGTTCTGGAAGGCGAACAAGACGTAGGTGTGGATGTTCTGGTAGTCCGTTGCCCAGCCGCCAGGAGAGAATCCGCTCACGTTTCCGAGGAAGCCTGCCGGGAAGTAGTCCAGATTGAATTGGCAGTTGGTGGCGTTATTGAAAATGCTCTTGTTCTTGTAGAGGTCGTAGCGGTACATCGTGTCCTTGGTGGCGTACCACATGGCAAGGGCTGCTGCAGCACCGTCGTCATAGCGCGGGCCGCCACCGGTATAGAATCCCGGGAAAGAAGTTGTCCTTCCGATTTCGTTTCCGCTACCGTAGTCAAACAACGGCATCATCACGTTCTTGTACATATCCTTTGCAGCTTCGAGGAGCGTATCGGAATAAGCCGGATCGTATACGCGGTAGCCTGTAGCGACGTTTGCAAGTGTTGCGATGTACATACCGGCGGTATTGGCCCCGATCCCCGTCAATACAACACGGGGTGCGCCACCTTGGTCGGGTTCCTGGGCGTCTTGACGTTCCGGCAAATCCCAGTATTCGTGGTCCGCCTGGTCAACGCCCACGGAATGGTACATGTCGTTCTGTTCTATCAATCCATCGGCCTTAGAGGCCTTGTAGAGCTTGAGGATAAAGTCTGCACCGATTTTTGCTTCGTAGAGAATGTCTGGTATACCATCCGTGAAAACGGTGTCGGCATAGGATTCTCCGTAACGGTCTTCGGCTTTGTCGGGGTAGGTGAGGTACACCATCGAGAGCACGTATGCCGTGTAACCAAGCGTTTCAGAAACCTTGAAATGGTCACCGCAGTCGTGCCATCCGCCAGTCAGGTCGTGCCCGATCTTGGAACCATCCATCAAATGGCAAGGCTTGTGGAAATGGGACTTGGTGTTGCCGCAACGCTGGATGCCGAAGAACTGCAAGGAGTTTTCGAGAATGGAGTTGTAGATGGACGGATGCACATGGAATGTGGCCGAGGTGTCGTTTCCCACAACGAGGAAGTATTCGCCCATTGTCGAGAGTGTTGAGAAGTCGGCGCGGTAAAGAGTTTCCTTGGCTGCGCTGGAATCTAGGCTGCCGAATTCATAAAGTTGGTTATTCTTGTTGGCTCCATATGCACCGTTAATATAGATGTTGGGCTTGGTGTAATCGCCAATTAACGTCAGGTTTCCACCACCCGGAACTTCCTTACCGCTGTTTGCGTCGATGACTTTGAATGTTTTTTCCTTGGTATCGGCAACATAGGCGTACTTGTAGTCCTGAGGCCTAAATCCGCTTTGGTTGATGCGGATCGGGCGTCTGTTGTAGACGTTAAGGGAGTCCAGGTAGCGTCGGCTACAGGTGGTACATGTCCTATCGATATTGGGAAGCTGGGCGGCAGCATCTTCAATACAGAAAAGGGATAACAAGAAAGCAATACTAAATAGTTTTTTCATACTTGAATATTCCTCCTAAAACCAAACCCATAAAAAACAAAATGAGCCGCCTGGACGGTTAAATCCAGGTGGCTGTTAGATGCTTATTTCTTTTTTCTCTTGAAGCCGAACGTCTTCGTCTTGTTGTCGGAAACCTTTTCGAACTTGGCACCGATTTCGCGGCACACAGCCTTGTAGTCGTTGCTGTCTTCGTTGAAGGTCGAGGCGCAGAAGGATTCAGCCAAGAAGTCGAACTTGGCGATGTATGCGCCAGTGCCGATCTTGTTGCCCTTCTTGGCGACAGGTGCTTCGTTGTCCTGAGCGGCCCATTCCAAGTTGAGCTTGATCGATCCGTTGTCGACGAGGCTACGCATGGCGGCGAAGTTTTCCTTCGAAATGTCAAGGCTGTACGTGTTGATGTACTGTCCGAGGTTGTCGTAGAGGTCCATGACAATCTGCAGATGGTAATCGTACATGTACTTACCGTCGTGCGTCGTGAAGCTTGCGGACGGCATCATGACTTCGATATCGAACTTAGGACCGGAACTGATGAACGAAGCGGTGTCGGCCATGCCAACAACATTTCCGCTACCGTTGATGAAGTTGTTCTTGCCTCCAGAAACGACGCTTGTCAAGAATGCATCGCTCTTGGTGGATTCCGGACGTCCTGCATAAGCTCCGGCAGTCGGAGTAGAAACCGGCTTGTTGATCACCACATTGAAGCGGATGTTGTCATCGCCTGTAATGCGGACGTAGGGGTTCTGTGCTGTCGGAACGTTGTTGTTGTTATCGACAAAGGCAGAACCGAGAGCATGCGTCTGCGGAACGAGGCGGATGAGGTCGCCAGCATGGACAACATTATCCTTTTCGTTATAGACGAAGATGTAAGTCTTACCTGCACCCTGCGGTTTTTCAGGCGGAACATAGCCATCACCGCGTTCACGCTGGATGTACTTGCCAGTTTCCAACATTGTCACCGGTTCGGAAATGTTGACCGTAAGGGCACCCTTGATCATGCGGGCTGTCGAAATGACCGGCGAGCACTTGTCGTAAAGCGTGTAGGTCGATTCGAAGAAGCCGTTTGCGGCACCCTTGAACGGAGAAACCGTACCGTTACCGTCGTTTTCGCCGCTGGTCGCTCCGTACGGATAGGCCTTGTCGGCAGGAATGTGAATTTCGATAATGGTAAAGGTATCGACGACCGTTTGCGTATTGATCGAGTCAATCAATACAGTACGCGGAGCGGACATCGTATCGCGAATGGTCCAAGTGGTGTCCTTCGGGGTGATGTAGGCACCGCTTGTATCGGCCGGCAAGAGGAACGAACGCGTGATGCCCGGATTGCCCCAGACTGTCATGACGCTATCCAGCACGTCCTTCTTCTTGAATCTCTTTTCGAACATGAGGTAGACGATATCCGGAACACCGTCGCCTTGCTTGTCGATCATTTCTGCATGGTAAACAGGTATCGGGCGAGTAATGAGCGTGACAGAGACGGTCTTACAGCCAGCAGCGTTGATCTGGTTGAAGTTCTGGTCGGTGATGGTAAAGCCACCGGACGTTTTCGGGGTCACGTGGGCGCCAATAGGAACAAGGGCGTTGTCCTTGTTGCCGCTGATGACGTATGTCCAGCTCTTTCCGTTGTTCGTTGTGGTGCCCTTGCCAATCACGGTCGGGGTAGCGCTTGCACCAGCGACGGCGAGCGGCCATTCGCTCTGGGACGAGAAGAATACCGGTTCGGAGAAGGCAATCATGACGGTGTCGTTTTCGCTCTTGTCGTCATCGGCCTTTTCGAGGATGGAGACGCTTTCGAGAGTCGGGAGGATGCCGTCTGTAATCTTTGCCGTTTCCGGAGTTGCGGTTCCGCGATCGCTCACGTAAGTCGTAATCTTGCCGGACGGGCTCGGGTTCTTTTGAACGAGGCTCGTGTCAATCGGGATGATGACTTCGCTATTGTCCGTGTAGGTGGCTGCCTTGAGGGCGAGCTTCACGGTATCGGGCATGCCTTCGATGTAGTACTTGATGCTATCCAAAGTGTAATCTGCGGAAAGCTTGTTCGAGAAGGTGATCTTCAACTGATCCGCCTTGTTGTCGCAGTTCGTGTCTTCGGCAAGGACGATCTGCGGAGACGGTACCTTGGATTCGGCGTAGAAGGTCTGTTTAGAAATATCATCTTCGTCATCCGGGTCGGTATAGACGACTTGGATGGTATCGCCTGCAAAGAACGAAATTTCGGAGGTCTGGTTCCTGGTTTCCTTGCTGTGGTTGACGGCCGTGAACGGTCCACCGGTAAAGTGACCGGGGTTGTTCGGGTCTGCCGTCAAGGTGACCTTGAGGACATCGTTCTTCTTGTTGTTGATGATCTGGACTTCAACAGAGCTTGCGTTGCTCTTCTTCTTGTCGTCGTCCTTGACATCGATGTAGAATACCGTGCCTTCTGTATTGGCGGGGCTTACCACCGGGTTGCCTGCGGCGTCCTTGATGACGAGCTGCGAGGCCGTGGCGTCACCCTTCGTGAAGTTCACGTAGTAGGTTCTGTTTTCGAAGGCGCAGCCACCGTTTTCGGAGCAGGCTTCGCATGTGGGGTTCGGACCAGCAAAGACCGTAATGTCGACCTTCTTGGAACCGATGCCCATCTTGACCGGAATATCGAGATCCCACATGTCCGTCGGGATATCGTACTTGGCGATGATTTCTGTGCCAGCTTCATTCAAGAGCCACTTGTCGAGACCGTCGAATAATGCCATGCCAGAGACCTTGACGCCATTTGCCCAGATCTTCGTGATAAAGCCGCCTTCGCTCACGTGAGCCTTGCCCTTGACGTGAACGGTGCTGCTGGTCTGGTCGATATCGATGTGAGAACCGTTGGAAACGTTAAACGGAGCGTCGAACACGATGTCCATCTTGTAGTTCGCTCTCTTGGTTTCCATCTCCTTCTTGGAAGGACTGTAACCCCAGATGAACTCGTCTTTACGGTAAACGGAGACGTACGGGTTTTCGACGGCGACGTCGAAGTCATGGTCACCGGCGTCCTTGGAGACGCAAGGCATACCCGGATAGTCCTTTTCTTCGTTGTTCGTGCGGGAGTGCGGCATCCAGCTCCAGTCGCCCGGATTTTCAGCGAGGCTTTCCTTGCTGGTGAGGTCGGTGACCCAGTGCCACTTGTAGTCGGTGTCCGAAATGCAGTAGAGCTTCTTGTTCTGCGGCGGGATGTCGAGCGGATCGTCCTGGCCTACAGCGCGGATTCGAGCGACAAAGAGGACGTCCACGCGGAAGCGGCTGGAGCTCTTGATGACGGTCGAACCCAGCGGGATCGGGAAGTACCACTGCCAGGTCTTGGTCTTTTCGTCGTAGGTGTCTTCGATCTTGACCGGACGGACGTGACGGAAGCCTTCGTTGAGGATGGCAAGCGTTGCAGCGTCGCAAGCCTTGTTGAAACCGCCTTCGTCGTAAGCTTGGCAAATATCGGTACGGATGGCGACGTCGTCATAGAGGTCGTCATCGCCGCGCATGTACATACGGACGGTGAGGCTGTCGAAGGCTCTAGCTTCGTTGTTGAAAATGTTCATGTTGATGGCCGGCTTGCCATCCCATTCGTACTGGTAAGTCTTGACGCTAAAGTCGTACCACATGACAGGAGTCGTGAACTTGAGCAAGTTGCCGCTATCGTCGACAGTAGACTGGGCGCCGTTGCTTTCGACCATGAAGTAGTAGGTCGTCTTTTCTTTAAGGCCGCCAATCTTTACGTAGTGGAACTGCGTCGGGATGCCAGAGACGTCGGCGTTACCGCTACCGGTGCTGTATGCGAATTCGGAAGCGTTGGAGTGCGGCTTGGTGTCCCAGTAGACCTTGGATTCGTATTCGCCGTTCGGCGTGTACCACATGATTTCGGCGCTGTCGGCAGAGACGTTACAGACGGTGACGTTAGCAATGTTTGCGTTTTCGACCGTGCTGAGCGTGGTGAACGTGAACGGAGTCTGGGTGCTATCGACGAGGTACTTCGTCTTGGTGTTCTCAGGCTTGTAGGCGTTGGAACCTGTGACATAGAAGTAGTAGGCGGTTCCCGGAGTCAAGTCGTGGAGAACAATGTCGTGATGGACACCGGCTTCGCTGCTAGAGGCTGTGAGGGTGTACTGGCCTTCGGTCGTGCCGTAAGAGATTGTGGCTGTGCCGCGCTGGGTAAGCTTGATGGTCACGAGTGCGGAGTCCATGCTCACGTGGCGGATTTCGACGCTGATGTCCGGAGCCTTGGTCCTGTCAATCCTCTGGGAAGCGAGCATGCCGGAGCTGACAAGCGTTGCTGCGGCGTCAATACAAGTTTCGGAAAGGTGGTATTCTTCCCAGCTACGAGTCCCCGGATCCCAGTCGTTTGTAGCGCCCGGTTTCAGACCGCCGAAAAGGGCGCCTGTAGGCGGATTGTACTTGTAGCCTGCACCCGGAACGTTCTTGCCTTCGGGGTTTGCAGCACGGTGGTGCGGGTGAGCGTCGTTCTTGTCACCAACGCCCAAGATGAACGAAACGTCCCACGGGTTCACGCCGAGCATGTAGTTGAGCTGGTTGATACCGAGCTGGTGCATTTCAGAAGTCTTCCAGTCCGGAGCGCCCATGTGGGGGAGCGAAAGTCCTTTTTCTTCGATATCGGCGGCGACGTCCGTGTAGGCGAGCACTTCAAAGATGTTTCCTGCTTGGTAACGGTTATAAATCCATGTACCGTCCGTGAACATGGAGTACCAGGTCGGGTCGTACGTGATGGTCGTCGGCTTCCAACCGATGCCGCCCATTGGCAGGGAAATCGAACCGGCACCGTTACCGGACATGTCACCCAGGTTGTAAATCATGTTGGCGACGCAGTCTTCGACAGCGTTGAGCCATTCATCTTCGGTAAGACCGTATTCTGTAATTGCCTTGTTCTTGTCGGCGAGGATAAGCTTGTAAAGAGCGTAAAGGGCGTAGGAATAGTTGTTTGCCCAGCTGGTGTTCTTTCCGTTCTTGAGGAAGCCCTTGTCGTTCGTGACGAACCAACCGCCTTCGAAGCAGCCGGCGCAGTTTTCCATGTATTCCTGACCTTGGACCATATTGCGGGTACGGATCATGTCGTCGGCATATTCCTTTTTGCCTGTCGCATAGAGGAGGGCCACGGAGGCAAGAGCCATTTCGTCGTAGAATTCGTTATTGCCGTTATAAGCTGCCGTAGACCAACCTGCGGCTTTTTTGTTGTAAACGAAAGGCTTGCCGCCATCGTAAGAGCTTTTGCCCTGTGCCAAGGACTTGGCAAAGTCGTACATCTTTTCGGCAACGATCAAGCAGCTGTCGGCAAAGGCCTTGTATTCCGGGTATTCGCCGTACAATTTGCTCAAGATGGCAAGGCCAGCGGCGGTTTCACCACCGATGTTGGAGCCGATTTCGCCAAGACGGACGGTTCTGCTCTTGGGACCACCACGGTCGTTTGCGGTATTGGAATTGTCAATGGGAAGTCCGTCACTGTTTTCCGGACGGCCCCACCAGTTATGGTCGCTGCCGAAGTTACCGACAGAAAGGGCCATGTCGTCAATGACGCCCTTGGCGCGCACGTAGGAACGGAGTACAAAGTCTGCACCATGTTTTGCTTCGCGGAGCATGTCCGGCATACCGTCGGTATTGACGGTTTCGCCCTGGTTGAAGGCGTAATGGTCGTCGTCGGCATCCGGGTTGGTGGCTGCCATGACCGCAGATACCATGAAGGCGTACATCTGGGTCTGGGATTCCTTCAGGTGGTCACCGCAGTCGTAGTAACCGCCT
>Ga0265299_10002879_pt1 | contig 17179 bp, 20 predicted proteins | sample AusTroGonzalo_MG_4_FD_193485 | JGI IMG/M metagenome (GOLD analysis project Ga0265299, IMG submission 193485) | Bovine rumen microbial communities from tropical cattle in Woodstock, Queensland, Australia - Gonzalo_02 | ecosystem: Host-associated > Mammals > Digestive system > Stomach > Rumen ... | reverse complement strand
GCAAAACAATCAGATTGTCTATCTCGCCATGTAGGAGCTATTCTTGTAAAAGATAATGGAGTAGTAGCTACAGGTTTTAATCGAGCTCCACATAATACTAAGATGTGTCTCAACTGCATAAGACGAGCCAAACATTCAGGTGAGTCTTTAGATATTTGTAAAGCAATACATGCTGAAGAAACTTGCATTTTAGATTTTTTAAAGAAATACAATTATGATTCATTAAAAGATTGCATATTATATACATCAGTAAGTCCGTGTTATAATTGTGCAAAACTAATAGCAGATGTCGGTATTAAACAAGTCTATGCCAAAGTAGATTATCAATCAAGTTATACAAATGCTATATTTGATGAGGCAGGAGTGACATTAACAATATTATGATGAAGCCTGTATGTGTGATAATTCCATGCTATAACAGTATGGATACGATTATAAGACTATTAAGAAGTCTACAAATTCAAACGTCTAAGTGTTTTGATACATATTTAGCAATAGATGGAGATTCACACTTAGAAGATTATAAAGGACTTAAAGACCATTTTGATATTCATGTGATGTATTTTAAAGAGAATATGGGTGCTGGAATGACTCGCCAAAGATGTTTAGATAAAATAAAATCTAAATATCAATATGTGATGTTTGCTGATTCTGATGATATGCTAAATCCAAGAGCTCTTGAGATTTTATATAAAGCAATAATCACTACAAGAAGTGATATAGCTTATTCTAGTATTATAAGACAATTAGAAGATAATTCTAGTTATATGATTGATGTGAATAATAAAGAGCATAAAGCTATTTCGTGGTGTGTAGGTAAATTATATAATATTGACTTTTTAAAAAAGAAAAGAATTAGATTTAGAAAAGAGTTGAGATTAAATGAAGATATTTATTTTAATTATATGTGTTTTAATCTTACTGATAAAGTCGTAAGAGTATCAGAAGTCACATATCTATGGTTATATAATAAGAACTCTACAACTACAAAAGATAAATCATTAGACTACATTATATATAATATAGAGCAAAGTTTATTATCGTCTACATATTCTATTTTAGATTTAGCTAAGAAAAATAAAAATAGACTAGATGAGAAGATTTTAGCAACGAAGTTGATTAATATTTATTCTATTAGTCAAGAAGCTTTACATTATAATATAAATATGAATCAATTTAAGTATATATATGATATGCTATCTAACGAAGTAGATGTTTATGAATTTGTAAAAAATAACGTAGAGTTTTATGTAGATAGATTACAACAAATAAGTATTAGCAATAATTTTAAATACTACTACTTCAAACAATCTTTTATAGAGTTTATTAAAGAAGCATATAATAATAAAAAAGGAGGTAATTAAAGTATGGACATGAACTTTATTACAACTGATATGTTTTTATCATTTTTAGGATGCTTAGCTATAGTTGCTATTATAACTCAAGCACTTAAAAGTATTCCTGGTGGAGATAAAGTTAATCCATTATGGTATACTCTATTCACATCTATTATTGTGAGTATTCTAAGAGTAATAATTATAGGTTCATTCACTGCTACTGATATTATATTAGGTATTTTAAATACTTTTGTAATATATCTTGGAGCAATTGGTGGTTATGAGACTATAAAACAAATTACTCAAACATTTAAGAAAGAAGGTAAATAATATGACTGAAGAAAAAATGATTAATGTTGAAGTAGAAGATGGTCAAGAAATTGAAATAACAGAATTTCCAGAACAAACTACTTTCAATACAGAAGATATGACTATAACAGAAGGTGGTGAATAATATGGCTTACACTCCACGATTAACTAGACCTACTGCAGGTAATAAATATTATATTAGAAAAGCTAATGGAGGTTATTCAAATGCAATATTAGGAAATCCTACAGATAGTCAATGTAATGTACTTGCTAACTGTGTAGGTTATGCTTATGGTAGATTTAATGAAATCGGACAATATGGTTATTGTAAATATTTAGCTCCAGTAAATGCTGAAAACTTTATGGATTATAAAGGTTCTTGTAAAACTGGTATGACTCCTAAACTTGGTGCTTGTATGGTTTGGGAAGGTAAAGGAGATTTAGCTGGACATGTTGCAATTGTAGAACAAATAATTGATGCTAATCACATTGTGACATCTGAATCTGGTTATGGTTCTAGTACTCCATTCTGGACTCAACACAGATATAACAACAATGGAAGATGGGGAACTGGTTCAAACTATCCATTTAAAGGATTCATTTACAATCCAGCAGTACCTGATGAGCCTACACCTGTTCCTCCAGCTCCACCTACTCCAAAATATAAAGTTGGTGATAGAGTAATAATTGATGGACAACTATATGGAAATGCTGATGGTGGAAATCCAGGACAAATAGTTCATAATAAAGTGACTAATATAACTCGTGTAGCTGCAGGACATTTGTATCCGTATAATACTACTGGAGATTTAGGTTGGATGGCTGAAGCATGTGTAAAACCTTATGTAGAGCCTACTCCTCAACCTGAAACTTTCAAAGTTGGAGATAAAGTTGTACCTATAAAATTAGTTGATTATAAAGGTACTCATTTAAGACAATATGATAAAGTCTATACAATAATGCAAATTGATAAACGCGGTGCAGTTCTTGGAGCTCCTCGTAATAATGGATTAGAAGTATGGGCAGTATTATCATTAGATAACATTAAACATGCATAATTTGGTTAAGCGCTAAACGCCAGTCACCTTATCAATGACAAAGCAGCAATCAAAAGTCTGTCTATAGCATGATAAACTGTAGAAGAATTGAGTGCGGTACGTGTAGGGTTATTTATCTAGCGTCGTCATTGCGACTTCATTAGATTTATGAGTCTACTCACTCTTCACGAAATGACACAGACAAGTAGATGATGGTAAAATAACTCTGAGTTATGAGACTTTTAAAGTCAAATAATAGGAGTTATTTTATTTTGCATATAATACATAGAGGAGGTAATGTAAATGGCAAAAAAGAAAGACTCTAAATTCGAGATAAGTGAAGTAATTGTTGATAATGTTGGTGCTGTTGATAGTTTTTCTGATTCGTTAAAGAAAATTGTCAATGCAAAAGCTACTCCAGAAATGATTGAGAGAATGAACGGACTTGATTTATTATTTGGAGTAAAATTAGATAATATAAAAGATTGTATGAATGCAATGATGGTAGTTAATGCTCTTAAAGGTTCAGAAAAAGCTTATGAGTTAGTAGCTAAAATGATTCATGAAAGTCCTGAAGAAACTGCTCCTAAACAAGTACAAAATAATTTATTTGTCTTACCAGATGCTGTAGAGATGAATAGTATTGCAAGTATTTTATCAGATGATAAAAATAAAGTAAGTTATAATTCAATTGCTGGAGTAGAGGATGATAAATAATGGCTAGATTAATACCTGAAAATCCTATAGAATTTCCTAATTTATATCCGAAGCAAAAAGAATTTGTAAGAAGTAGTAAAACATTTGTTTGTTATGGTGGAGCCAGAGGTGGAGGTAAATCATTTGCTGTAGATGCATTATGTATGATTTATTGTAAAATGTTTCCTGGTATTCAGATATTATTAGTGCGTCGTACTTATAAAGACGTATTTAAAAACCACGTTATTTCTTTACAATTAAAACTTCATTGTACTATTGACAACGATCCTAAAAGAGCTGCAAAATGGAGTAAAGATGAAGGTTCATTTATTTTTGCTAATGGTAGTAGAATTGTTATAGGTTATTGTGATAATGAAAATGATGCTCTTCACTATCAGGGACTTGCTTATGATGTTGTAATATTAGAAGAAGCTACTCAGTTTACTGAATATCAATATGAAATATTTACTGAAATAGTTCGTCCTAGTGGATTTTGTAGAGTACCTTTTAAACCTAGAATGAGATTAACATGTAATCCAGGTGGTGTAGGACATGAATGGGTTAAGAGATTATTTATAGATAGAAATTACAAAGATACTGAAAATCCAGATGATTATCAAATGATTCATGCTAAAGTTTATGATAATGCATTTATAATGGAAAACGACCAAAATTATGTTAAACGTCTAGAAAATCTACCACCAGAACGTAGAGCTCAGATGTTAGATGGTGATTGGAATGTATTTAGTGGTTTATTCTTTATTGAATTTGAAGAAAGATACCATGTAATTCCTGATGGTAGACTTCCAAGAGATGGAAATTATAATTTATATGTATCTCTCGACTATGGATTAGATATGTTAGCTGCTTATTTTATAGCTGTGACTCCTTATAATGTTTTAGTATTTGATGAGATATATGAACCTGGACTTATAATATCTCAAGCCGCAAAAAAGATACGACAAAAAATTGAAGATTTAGGTTTTCAATATGAAGACTTTACTGCTATTTTAGCTCCAGATGATTTATGGAATACTTCGCAAGAAAATGGTAGATGTAAAGCTGATATTTGGTCAGACTATGGAATAAACTTAACTAAGTCAAAACGTGATAGAAGTGCTGGTTGGTTAGCTATAAAAGAAGATTTGCTTGTTGATTATAGTTTACCTCCAGAAGAAAGAAAAGATAGTTGTAAATTAAAAATATTTAGTAAATGTGTAAATTTGATTAGATGTCTTCCTAAATTACAAACCGATCCTAAAAATAGTGATGATTGTATGAAAGAACCTCACGAATTGACACACGCTCCAGATTCATTAAGAACTTTTTATACTTATTGGTTAGCTGTTCCTGATGAAATAAAAAATCAAAAATCATTAAAAGTACCTAAAGAAGTGTACGAAGATTATCTCAATGCAACTGATGAAGTTCGAGAATATCTTGAAAACAAATACGGGAAAATATTTTGCATATAATATTATTAAAGGAGGATTGTTATGGCTAAAATAAATAAAGAAGAACTTGATTGGCGAGCTGAAGATGATGCTAGAATACTTGCTCAATATCAAGAAATATTATTAGATAAAGCAAGATTATCGAGAGCTAAAAAAGCAGCTACCAAAGAAGTTACGAATTTAAGTAATAGACTCCAAATAATGAAAAAGGTGAGTGCTACCAAAAGTATAGATAAGAAAGGAGCAAAATAATGGCAAAAAAGAAATTAATTAATCAAATGTATAATGGTATATTTGATGGTATGGATGTGAATCAAGCTGAAGAATTTTATCAACGTGCTTATGGTAAATATCAAGACCAATTATCTGAATTTGATAGATTGTATAAATTATATGAACAACCTGATTCTAATGGTCCGTATGATAAGAATATCGTATTTGAATTAATTGAATCTGAAGTTGATAATAATATTTATTTTCCAAAAGTTAAGAGTAGTAATGGTCGTGTAGAACCGGCTAAAGAGTTAGAAGAGATTCTTAAAAATGAATTATATGACTATAAATATAGAGAATATAATGATTTACAAGAACGTAATACTTATATCTTTGGTGGAGCAATTACTCTTGTATATTGGGATAGATTAAGTAGAAATTCAGCTAGAGGTGGTAAATTAAAATTCAAAGCTATCGATCCTAGAAATTTCATTCCTCAACCTGGAATTGAAAATATAGAAGATATGGATTATATGTTTATTGTAGAATCTTGTACAAAAATGTCTTTAGCTAATTTATATGATTTATCTACTGATGATTTAGATTTTTGTAAATCTGATACTGAATTTAATATCGATCCAGATTTGATAACTGTAAAAACTATGTATTATAAAGATAAATATAATCATGTATGTAGATTTACATGGTCTGGTAGTTTAGTATTAGAAAATGATGATAATATATATTCAGATAAAGCTTTCTTCTGTAAAAAGTGTGGTAGATTAAAAGAAGCTGATGAAGATGTTTGTATAGCTTGTGGTAATAATGAATTTGAATTAAAATCTATAGACCGTAAAAAAGTAATGGTTCGTTTGATGAGTGAATTATCTGGTCCAGAAGGTAAAAATACAATAGAAGTACCTAAAGAAACTGAGATTGAAGTCACACCTTATGTACCTAATAGATTTCCAATTGTTATAAGAAAGAATATTAGCACTGGTAAATTATTTGGTTTATCAGATGCTAAGATGATTGAGACTAGTCAAAAATTAAATAATAGTATTTTAAATAAAATAGCTGAAAGAATTTTAAAAGCTGGTTCAATTATTGCTTTGCCTAAAACTCTTAGAAATAAATTAAAAGTAGATAATAGTGAATTGAAGTTATTATATTATGATACTCCAGCGGAAGCACAAGGTATTATAGTTAAAACTTTACAACCTCAACTTGGTAATGAAACTTATTTGATGGATAGTGCATACTCTACAGCTCGTCAAACTTTAGGTATTACTAATACATATCAAGGTCGTGAAGATAATACTGCTATAAGTTCTAAAGCAAAAGCTCTACAAGTTCAACAAACTGCAGGACGTCTTGAATCTAAACGTGAAATGAAAAAAGCATCACTTGTATCTTTATTTGAATTAATGTTCCAATTTATATTAGCATATAGTTATGAATATCGTGGTTATTATGTCACTATAGAAGGTGAAGAACAATTCAAATTATATGATAATAGACTATTCTTAATTGATTCTGATGGTAAATATTTTTATGATGATGAATATACTTTTGATATAGATATGAGTGCTTCTTATGAAAATGATAGACAATCTATGTGGGAAGAAACACGTATGAATTTCAGTTCTGGTGCTTATGGAGACCCTCAAAGTCTTGAAACATTAAAAATGTATTGGCAAACTATGAATAGATTAAATTATCCTGGAGCTAAAGAAGCTTTAGAATATATTGAAACTCGTATATCTATTCAAAGTGACCAAGCTGAGATTGAAAATATGTATAAAAAACGTGAACTTGATTTACAACAATCTAAAATTGCTAGTGATGATTTAGCTAAAGAAAGAGATACTCAAACTGCAGCAAATCAAGCTAATGCGAAATTATTAGCGGCTTTAAAAGCTAAAGAATAATAATGTAAATACCTACATATAATATTATTAAGAAGGAGAAATATTCATGGAAAATGATGTTACGCTTGAAGCATTAGATGCTATCACTAATGTGGATGACACGGCTGATAATAGTGTGAAAAAAATTAAGGATGGAGTAAAGCGCTACTCTGAAAGACTTAATAATGATAGACAAAAGATTAGAACTGATGTTGAAAATCAGTATAAATCTGAGCTTTCAAAGATACTTGGTGTTGAGATTAAAAACTTAACAGAAGAAGCAATCAATGAAGCATTAAAAATTAAAATCGAAGATAGTGATGTCGTTAAAGAAGCTAATAAAGTCATTGAAGCAAACAATGCAAAATTAATTCAAGAAGCTTTAGATACTAATATCAATAAGATTAAAGCTTTAAATCCAGATATTGATAGTGTTGAAAAATTATGTAAACATCCTCAATATGATGATATTAAAGCTAAAGTTGATAAAGGTTATGAATTATATGATGCTTATGTATCAGTTGTTGGTTTTAATGCAAATCCAAATGCTGGTAATCCAGTAAAGAAATCTATTGACTCTAAAACTGTAGCTTATGTTCAACCTGAAACTATTAGCGATGCAACTTTGAGTTTTTATCAAAAAGCATTCCCTAATAAAACTAAGGAAGAAATTATTGCTATGTATAGACGCGATAGTAAATAATAGGAGGAGAAATTTATGGAAAGAATTTATAAACCTACAAATTCTGGAACTCAAAAAGTTGCTGGTCAACCTAAAAAATCTACGTCTGTTAAAGTTAAGAAATCTACAGGTAAAGGTAAATAATTATGAGTAGATTAGAATTACTTAATAGTCGTGGTTTTAGAGATGAAAAGCATTTGGCTGAGTTTTTAGAGAATTGTAAAGATGAGGCTTGGAAAGCTGAATTAATTGAATATTTTGGAACAGAGACCAAAACAAAAAAATCTGGAAGAAAAACTAAGGAAGTTGTAGAAGATATTCCTGAAGTTGAAGATTTAAATGAAAAAGAACTTGAAGAATTATCTAAAGAATTTCCTGAATTAAATGAAGAAAATATTGAGGAGGAATAAGTTATGATAAAACTTTATAAGACTCAACACGAGTATGACACTGAAGAGTTTGTTAATGATAGTGCTGCTATTGGTGCTGGTATTCCTGTAGCTATTTCTGCTGGAAAATTAGTTGCTAGTACATCACCTGAATATTTGACTCTTGAACCTTGTGCTGCTAGTGAAGAGAGATGTCTAGTTCATAGAATTAGAAAAGATGAATTATATAGTACTTTATTAAGTGCTGATGGTTCTGCATTAAAAGTTGGAGATGCCGTTACAATTGTTGCTAGTGGTTATGCGACTGCTACTAAATCTGGTGGTGTTTTCAAAATTGAAGAATTTAAAGATACAGTTAAGGGTTCTAACTCTGTAATTGTGGGAAGATTTATATAGGAGGTAAGTATAGATTATGAATACAGGATTATTATTCACTGTATCAGGTGATTTAGCCAATAGTATATTTTTTAAAGATTTATATGCTCCATTAAAATCTATAGTAATTGAAAAATATACAGAGTTTGCTACTACTGATACATTTAAAGATGTCTTCAAAGAAGTTATGTCTGATTCATTTGCTGAATCTTATACAAGCATGACTGATTTGATTGGAGGATTTGAACAAATCTCTGAAGGTGGAGTACCTAAAATATCTGAAAGAATGGAAGGTTATAAGAAATTTGTTGAAAACTTCAACTACGCTAATAGCTTCGTAGTGACAAGAAATGCTATTCAAGATAATAAAATAAGTGGAGCAATCAATGGTTTAACTCTAATGATGAGAAATTATTGGTTATCTAGAAATCATGAAGCAGGTGCGTTCTTAGTAAATGCCGTAACCGGAGCTACTACTTATAAAGGTAAAACTTTAGATGTGACTTCAGCTGATGGTTTAACACTATTTAATACTGCACATACTTCAAAAGTTCAAGGTGTTGCTACTCAATCTAATAAATATGCTGGTGATGCTACAGAACAAGGTGATGGAATTTATTTCAGTTCTGATTTACTTGCTAAAGCTGAAACAATCATGCAAAACATTAAAGATGATAATGGTGAAATTGCTGGTATTGCTCCAGATACAATTATCATACCTAATGATGCTGTACTTAAGAAACAAGTATTTGGTGTTCTAGGTGCTGACAAAGTTCCTGAAACAAATGTTAATGCATTTAACTACTTAGTTGGTAGATATAATGTAATAGTTTCACAAGAATTAAATAGTTTAGCTACAGACCACATATTCTTCTTATTAGATAGTAATTATAATTCAGTTGTTGATGGTTTAATCTATCAAAATCGTGAAGCTTTAAGAGTTAGAGCATACACTGAAGAAAAGACTGAAAACATTGTATTCGCTGGTGCCGACCGTCACTGCTACTCAGCAATTGATTGGAGAGAAATCATGGCATTCAACGTTACTGGTGGTTCAAGTTTAAGCTAATCAGTTAGACATGTTGATATATTAAAAGATACATTAAATTGTATCTTTTTTCTTTGCATATAATATTATAAAGGAGGAATAATTATGAATAAAGATTATACTTGGGGTGATATAGTAATAGCTACATGTAGAAAAATGTTTTTAAATAAAGATGCTATAACTGTTGCTGATTTACCTGATTTAATTGATGATAGAAATTATTCGACTTATATAAATATGGCGCCAGATGTTATGAATGAACTTATGGTAATATTAAATAATAGAGTATTAATTAATATTGATACTATGACTATAAACTTAACTTCTGTAGAATTTGAAGATTATTTAGAAGAAGATTATAGTGCTTACGTATTTGATATTGCTAAGTATATGGAAGATAATGAGATTGAAAATTATTTATATACTGAAGTTATTCAACATACATATATCAAAAGAGATAATTTATTATTTGAAGAACAAGATGGTAAATTATATATTGATAAAAGATTTATGGATCGAAATAGTTTAACATTAACTATTAAATATAGAATCATTCCTGAGAGATTCACTACTACAACTCCATGGGACACACTTATAGATTTACCATATAATATTTGCTCAATTGTACCTTTATATTTAGCAAGTGAATTATATAAAGATGATGATATATCAATGTCTACTGCTTATCGTAATCAATTTGAAACAGAATTAGATTATATATCTTCACAAATGGTTGATAGTTTAGGTGTAGAACATAGTAGAGATGTAGGTGATTATTATGGCTAAGCATTTTGATATACCACAAGCTCCTACAAATTATACATATACATTTACTGATTTTCTTGGAGTAGATTATAATAATCCATTTGATATGGACATTCGTCATAGTCCTAAAATGAAAAATATGATTTTAGAAGATGGTTATTTAAAAAAGAGACATGGTTTAAAAATAAAAATGTTTATTGGTGCTGGTAGAATACACGGTATATGGAATTACGATGTTCCTGGAGACACTTTGTTTAATGAAATATTCATAATCCATTGTGGAACTAACTTATATGAAGTAGATAAAGATTTTACAGTTAAAACTCAAATATTGACTGGTTTAAAAGATGCTGATTCTTGGGGAATGTTTTTAGGAGATAAACTTGTAATATTAGATGGTAAAAAAGCAATGGTATATGGTAAATATAATAATGCTTATGGAATACATTATATTGAAGATGTTGCTTATATACCTACGACTACTATTGGTTTATCACCAAATGGACTTAATGGAACTAATTATGAGTCAGTAAATCAAATGACTCAATATAGAATAAATGAGTTCTTATCTGATGGAGAATCTGTTGTATATAAAACTGATTCATATACATTAAGCGCTACTCCTGAAGATACTAAAGTTTGGTGGCTACATAATGAAACTGGTCTTTGGACATTAGTCGATCCATCAAAGTATACTGTAGATGTAAATAATACTATCACATTTGATGAACCTTTTCCTCAACCTAATGTTGTTGGTAGAGATAATGTAAGAATACAATTCAAATCTACTACAGCCGACCAAGCTAATTTAATAAATAAATGTACATTTTGTGTACCATTTGGTTATCAAGGAAATAATCAAAGATTGTTCTTTAGTGGAAATCCTGACCAACCTAATGTAGATTGGCATTCAGATTTAGTTGCAAGTCAACCTGACCCTACATATATTCCTGATGATTCATTTGCTGTTATTGGTTCTCAACCTATAGTTGGTTATTTAAGACTTAGTGATGGAACATTAGCTATTTTGAAAGGTTTGAGTGATACTGATTGTAGTATATATTATAGAACATCTAATGCTCAAGGACGTTGGGATATATTTCCATTACTTAGTGGAACTAAAAATGTTGGTTGTCTTACACCTTATGCTTGTTGCAATGTTCAAAATAATTCAATGTTTCTTGGAGAACTTGGAGTTTATCAAGCTGTCACAGGTGAAGCAAGTTCTACATTAGAAAGATATGCCGATAATAAATCATATTATATAAATAAAAAACTATTAGCTGAACCGTATTTGAATAAAGCTAAAGCTGTCTCAGTTGGTTCTTTATATTATTTATTTGTTAATACTAAATTATATATCTGTGATACTTCTAAATTGACACAACCTAAAAATTCAAATATAAATCAATATCAATGGTTGCCTTGTGATTTATATGTCACTATATCTGCTACATGTAGATGGAATAATAAACTTATTCTTGGTGATACTAATGGTTATATCAAAATGTTTGGTACTGATTATATAGATGAATTATATATTGATTATACTTTAGAACTACCACAGGCCGTAACTAAAGATGTTGAATGTTATTTTGAAACTGTACCTTTTGATTTTTCACAAAGTAGTAGTTTAAGAAGTAATATAGCAAAAACTACAAGAAGTTTTGTATTAAATTATATAGCTCCGGAAACTACTAAATTTGAATTTGGTTATAGAACTATTGATGAAGAAAAAGTCGATTCTGAAGAAATATATAAAATAGTAAATGAATCTTTTGATAATGATTTAGAAGAATATGTTTATTTACCTTATGGTACTAAATTACAATTTGATGAAAATATAACTTTTAGTGCTAATCAAGATGGAGTTTGTGGTTGGTTTTATGGTACTCAAACTGATGATATAAAAACTATACTTGGTTTTGTTGTTAAAGATGAAGTAATAACTTTTGGAACTTTCACCGTTGATATTACCGATCCAAATGAATATGTTGTTGAACTAATAAAAGAAATATATAATAGTAATGATGGTTATAAAATGACTTCTATGATATTAAAGAAAAAATTAGATTTATTACAATTTTTTGCAAGTGATTATAGTATAGAAATAACTCCTAGTGGTAGTGATTCTATAATGATTGTGAATCCTACATTAAACGAAATACCACAAACAATAAGAGTTAAAGAAAAAGCTAGAAAAATAATGTTCTTAAAGTTTTATGTAGAATCTGAAAAATACGGTTGTGAATTTGATAGAATATTTATTGATTTCAGAAATGCTGGAAAATATAGAGGTGAGTAATTATGGCTAACGTGACAAAAGTATATAAAAATTGGCCAGCGTATGATGATGACTTAGCAAATAAAGCATACGTTGATACTCAAGTTGAAGATATTGTTAGTGGAGATTTAACAGTACTTAAAAAAGCTGTAGAAAAAAATACTCAAGATATAAATACTGCTGAATCTGATATAATAAACTTAAATAATAATAAATTAGATACTTCTGTTTATAATACTTTTATATCTGAACAATATAATCCGTTAGTTATTAAAGTTGATAATAAAATTGAATCTTATTATCAATCTACCGATCCTTCATTATCTTGGCTTACAGCTTTAGAAAAAGATACTCACGTAGGAGATATTTGGTATGATACTACTACACAAAAAACATTAGTTTATTATAAAGATAGTTCTACCAATCCTCCTACTTATAATTGGCAATGGCAAAATGTACCGATAGAACTTATTGATAGTGTAAATGGTAAAGCTACAATATATTCCGGTGTAATTCCAACTAATTATAAAAGTGGAGATTATTGGATTATTCCTTTAAATTGTTATACTAATACTCATAGTTTAACTTCTCAAACTGGTGAATTTTTAGTAGGTATGGAATTTAAAGTTGGACCTTATATATTAGTTGTTGACTCTGTAAATGCTAGTAATGAAATAACAAGTTATCATGTTGATGTTCCTGCAACAAGTAATTATAGTTTAACTGATACTATTATTACTCCATCAATTACATTGAGTGTTGTATCTACAAGTAATTTTACTCTTCCTAATAATTGTTATGGTGGTTCTATATGTATAGCTACTTCTAATGGTACTTCTTATAATTCTTCACATTGGGTTCCTCGTAATGAATATGTACCTGAAGATTTAGCTGGTAGATTTTCATTATCTGAAGATGTTAATAATTATATAAATGATTTGAATAATACTATTGGTGGAAATTATACAACTTTAGATGGAAAAATAGATGGTAATTATGATACATTAAATGATAAAATCGATGGTAATTATGGTACTCTAGATAATAAAATAGATGGTAATTATGATACCTTAGATGGAAAAATAGATGGTGTAGATGATAAAGTTGATGGTATAGATGATAAATATGATAATATTATAAATGGACCTGAAGGTGTAAAAGTTTCTATACAAAGACTAGAAGATAGAATCGTTGCTAATATACGCGGTACTGGAGGTAATAATTTACTTCAAAATAGTGTTGGTTTTAGACAGCAATTATATTGGACAATTCCTAGTGCAAATAAAATAGAACAAGGTTATAAAACATTTGCTGGACAAATAGTCACAGTATATTTTAGATATAGAAAACATGATTATAATAATGCTAAAGTAGTATTAGGAAAATATGTTAATGGAACGTTCACTGAAGTATTTACAGTATTAGATACTTCTGACCAAGTAGATGAATGGACTGATGTACAATTTCAATATACTTCAACAGAAAATAATCCAGTAATAAGATTCAATAGTACTTTTGATGGAGTACAAAATAATGAAGCCGAAGCGAATGGTTCGTCTGGTTCTATGCTTCAATTTGTTAATGGTTTATTTGTGACTGATTTAATGATTGGTTATGGTGAAAAACAACCTTGGACACCTTACTTTAATGAAGTTTATGGTAAAACATATAATTTAGATGAATATGGTTTAGATATAAGAGAAAATGCATCTGATAAATATTCTCATTTAGATTCTAATGGTTTAGATTTTAGAACTTCACAAGGAGTTATTGAAAGTGAATTTAGTAAATCTAGAAGTTCTACAGATAATATTTATATAGCTAATTCATTTAATATTGGTAATTTGAATATGATAAGATTAGATGATAATAATATAATAGAATATTAGAAAGGATGTGAATATAAATGGCAAGTATAAGTCCTACATCGTTAAGTTGTAGTGGAGAACCTCATACAGGACACGGAGCATACTTGAAATTAGAAATAACAAGTATTACTGATAGTGATGCTTCAACTAATAAAAGATATATTGGTTGGAAAATAACATTTCAAGGAAATCCTTGGGTTAAGTTATATAAAGCATATTGTACATTAGGTGGAACTACATTATATAACGGTGAACCTGGAACTGAAGGTTGGAGTGTTGGAACTATTTTAGCTAACGATACCACTACATTTAATAATGATTCTGCTGGTAATTTAAGTTTATCGGCATATTTGAAACAATTATTCTTTTATGGAACTTGGGCATGGGATCGAAGTGGTTATCCACAAGAAGCATCTACTACTATGACTTGTAGTCAATTACCAAGATATGCTAATATTACATCTCATACTGCATCTACTGGATTAAATAAAGTAACGATTTCATATAGTGCTGATGCTAATTATAAAGCTCAGCAATATTCATTAGATGGTGGTTCATGGACTAATTGTTCTGCTGGTAGTTATAGTATAGGAGGTTTTACACCTGGAACTACACATTCAATAAAAACAAGAGTACAAAGAACTGACTCTGGTTTATGGAAAGAATCAAGTTCATTGTCGTTTACATTAAAATCTCTACCAACAAGTAATAATGTGTCAGATGTTAATTTTAATAGTTCTGGTACAAGAGTAGATGTATCTATATCATCAAAAGATTATTTATCTAGTTGGTATATTAAAATATATGATGGTAATACTCTATTACGAGATGGTTCTGACAATCCTAATACTGGTTCATCTGCATCAGATTATTGGACTATAAGTAGTTCTAATTCTGTTGGAATGCTACCTCGTCATAGTTCAGATAATGAATGGAATTTAACGGCTCAATTTTACGTAGTATCTAATGGAACAACATATCAATTAACTACTAAAACATTTAAATGTAAATTACCATCTAATTTATATTTACCAACATATAATACTAATAATATTAGTTATGATGTCACAGATGCTAAAACATTAAATTTGACGAATAATAATACTAAAAAAGTTATTAAAGGTGTATCAAATGTTCAAATAACTAGTACCGCCGCTACTCCTAATGGTTCATCAAGTATGAGTTCTTATGTTGCAACTTCAGGTACCAAAAGTAATTCTACTTCTAATACTACTGCTCCAATAACTATAAATTTGACAACTGTAGATGGTAGTTCTGTTGTTGTACAAGCAATTGATAGTAGAAATAGAAGTACTAGTGCTACAAAACAATACGATACATTTATTGATTATTTTTCACCAGTTATTGAGAGTGCTTCAGTAAATAGAATTGATGGTATTGGAACTAATTTAAGTGTAAATATAACTGGTAGATATTGTAATTGGTCAGGTCTTGCAACTAGTAATACTATAACTCAAAAATCATTAAAATATAGAATTAAAGGAGACCAAAATTGGACTACTATATCAGGAGTTAATCTTACAATGTCTGTAGGTAATGGTAATTTTACAATAACTGGAAATATTACTGGTAATTTATTTAGTGCAGTAAATGAGTACGAAGTATTACTTACATTTGAAGATAAAATTGAAGAATTTTCATATCAACCTACTATACCTCCAGGACAGGCATTTATTTGGAGAGACATGGCCAATAAAAGATTTGGTATAAATAAAAAACCTACTAAAACATTAGATATTGATGGAAGTATGAATGGTAGTGATTTATATATTAATGGAACGAAGATGATATGGTATGAATAAATTAAATAAGATTATAAGTATATGTATATTGATAATAGTTATTATATTTATATTATATATTTTTATTGAATTTATCAAATTATATAGATTTAAACAATGTTATGATAATAATTTTGAATTAAATTATTGTTATAAATATAGAGATTATTAAGGAGGATTTCATGGAGAGAGAGAGAGAGAGAAAGTACTCGAATTTACAAAGGAAAGAGAGGTGGAAAAACTATTTAATTAGTTTTACATCTCTTGGAGGTGTCTTATGGCACAATACATAAACAAAGATACCTATGTCGGTGATACTGGTAAGCAGTTAAAAGATATAAAAACTAATCAAGAAATTGTAGATTTAATTTATCCTATAGGAAGTATATTCTTAACAATAAATAAAGTAAATCCTGGAACCTTTTTAGGAGGTACTTGGGAACAATATTATGGTGGTTATTTATATCTTGCTCAAAACTCTGTAGATAAAACAAACTATAGTGGTTGGGGAACACAAGGACATCAATTAACTGTGCAGCAAATGCCTGAACATTATCATGATGGTGTTAAACAATATTATGGTGGAACAGAAATATCTAACCGTGGTGATGGTGGTGGAGGAGGAAGAAATATATTAATATTCAATACCTCAAGTTCACAAAATGGTTCTTATGCTCATCTACAAACATTAAACACAGGAGGTAATCAATCTCATTCTCATAATATTGCTACTTGTGATGTATTTTGTTATAAGAGAACAGCATAATTAAATAGCTAATTATGGCTCAATATATAAATAAAGATACTTATGTTGGAGATACTGGAAAACAATTAAAAGATATTAAAACTAATGCTGATAATATTGATACAAATACTACTAATATTGCTAATGGTTTATTGTTTAGAGGAGTAATTGGTAATTTAGACACTTTATATGATATTGGTTTATATAGATTTGCTAATGATTCTAGTAAAGCAACATCTCCATTTGGAAAATTCAATTACGGTCA
>Ga0265299_10002875_pt1 | contig 17194 bp, 15 predicted proteins | sample AusTroGonzalo_MG_4_FD_193485 | JGI IMG/M metagenome (GOLD analysis project Ga0265299, IMG submission 193485) | Bovine rumen microbial communities from tropical cattle in Woodstock, Queensland, Australia - Gonzalo_02 | ecosystem: Host-associated > Mammals > Digestive system > Stomach > Rumen ... | reverse complement strand
AATGATACGGCGACTGGGTGCGCGTCTCCCTCCTCTTCGACTACGCGGACGCGCCTGGTGCCGCGTGGTGCCAGGTGCGGCTCGACGGCGAGCCGTGCGTGACGGACGCCGGCGTCCGCTCGCCTTCGGATCCGCGCTCCCCCGGCTCGTGGTACCGGACGCTCGGCGGCGCGGCCGGTCGCGTCTCGCGACTTGGTCTGACCGACTGCGCGGTGGACGACGTGGCCCTCTACGACGTCGCCGGCGCGTTCGAGTTCAAGAATGCCGGGGCGACTACCAACGGCGTCCCCTGCACGTGGCTCGCCGAACGCGGCCTCCCTTGGGACACGACGGTCGATCTCGACGGCGACGCCTACGATTCCCGCGACGAATTCGCCGCCGGCACCGATCCGCTGGACGAGGGGAACTACTTCCGCATCGTGGGAATGGACTTCGACGACCTCGGCCGCTACCGGATCCGATTCCTCGGCTCCGCGCCCCTCGCGAACTACATCGTGTACACCGGCGCCGACCTCTCCGCCCCGGAGGCGGAGTGGAGCCCTGCGAGCGGCGAGACCGTCCGCGCCGGAGGGGGCACCAACCTCTGGACGCAGGCGGAAGCCCCCAACGCCGGAGAGGGCTCGGGCTTCTTCCGCGTGCGAGCCACGCCGCCCCAGTGAGGACCGAGTCCCTAGCCGTCCCTGCTGCGCGACATCTCCACTGCCATCGTGCGGGAGCGCAACGTGGGCAAGCTCCTGCCGCAGGTGTTCGAGGCCGCCGAAAAGCGTCTCGGCATGCCGTTGCGGCAATGGAAACCTGGCGTTCCGGGAAGGCGAAACGCCGAACCGCGAAGGGCGCCGCCGAAATTTTGCTATAATGTCCGGCGAAAGGGCGGCAGCCCAAGGAGGTAAGGAAAATGCCGAAGCGCAAGAACGACCAGCTGAGGAAGATAGAGTTCGTGAGGAAGTTCACGAAGCATGCGGCGGGCAGCGTGCTCGTAAAGTGGGGCGACACGTGGGTCCTGTGCACCGCTAGCGTCGAGGACAAGGTGCCGCCGTTCGTCAAGGGCACCGGACGCGGGTGGGTGACGGCGGAGTATTCGATGCTGCCCTCGTCCACCGGCGGCGGCCGCAAGGACCGCGACATCAAGAAGCTCAAGCAGGACGCCCGCTCCACGGAGATACAGCGCCTCATAGGGCGCTCTCTCCGCGCCGCCGTGGACATGGCGAAGCTCGGCGAGCGCCAGATAACGATAGACTGCGACGTCCTGCAGGCCGACGGCGGCACGCGCTGCGCGTCCATCACCGGCGGCATGCTCGCGCTCGAGGACGCGGTCGGGAGCCTTGTCGCGGACGGCACGCTCGCGGAAAGCCCGATCGTCCGGCGCGTCGCCGCGGTCTCGGTCGGCGTCTGCGACGGCAAGCCGACGCTCGACCTTGACTACGCGCACGACTCCACGGCGGAGGTGGACATGAACGTCGTCATGACGGACGACGACCGCTTTGTCGAGCTTCAGGGCTGCGCGGAGCACAGGCCCTTTTCGGACGAGCACCTCGCGGCAATGCTTTCGCTTGCCAGGAAGGGCCTGCGCAGCATCTTCAGGAAGGCGCTCCCGCCAGCGGGCCGCGGGTGATGCCGACAGCGCCGATTTTTGGTATAATCTTCAAATCATGGCGGAAGAAGAGAAAATCAAGTTGCTGGAAGTAGAGGAAGTCCGGCAGAAAATAGAGGGCCTCAGGAAGCGCGTCGGCGAAATGGCCGACTACATCAAGATCGACGAGCGCCGCGCGAAGCTGTCCGAACTCGAGGCGGAGCAGGCGTCCGGGGATTTCTGGAACAACCAGTCCAAGGCACGCGAAGTCATCGCCGCGACGAACGCGGAGCGCGCGTACGTCGTGCCGTACGACTCGCTTCTGAAGACCGTCGAGGACGCGGGCGTGATGCTGGAGCTCGCCGAGATGGAGGAAGGCGCCGCGCAGCAGAACGCGCTGAAGGACACCATTGCGGAGTGCGACAAGGCGGAGGGCTATTTCGGGAAACTCCGCCTCCAGTCGCTTCTCGGCGGCAAGTTCGACCAGTGCAACGTGTTCGTCAAGCTCCACGCCGGACAGGGCGGCACCGAGGCGTGCGACTGGGTCGCGATGCTCTACCGCATGTACCAGCGCTACGCCGAGAGCCAGGGCTGGAAGGTCGAGGAATACGACGTGCAGCCAGGCGAAGAGGCGGGCTACAAAGACGTCTACTTCCGCGTCGAGGGTCCGTATGCCTTCGGCATGCTCAAGGCCGAGCGCGGCATCCACCGCCTCGTCCGGATATCGCCTTTCGACGCGAACAAGCGCCGCCAGACGTCCTTCGCCTCGATGGAGACGGTCGCGGAGATCAACGAGGACATCGACGTGGAGATCAAGGACGAGGACCTCAGGATCGACACCTACCGCTCCGGCGGAGCGGGCGGGCAGCACGTCAACAAGACGGACTCTGCGGTGCGCCTGACGCACCTTCCGACGGGCATCGTCGTCGCCTGCCAGAAGGAGCGCTCGCAGCACATGAACAAGGAGAAGGCCATGAACATGCTCAGGGCCCAGCTCTACGAGTACTACGAGGACCAGAAGAAGGCGGAGATGGACCGCTTCTACGGCGCGAAGTCCGAGAACGGCTGGGGCTCCCAGATACGCTCCTACGTCTTCTGCCCCTACACGATGGTGAAGGACCTCCGCACGGAGTACGAGACCAGCGACGTGAACGGAGTGATGGACGGGAAGATACAGCCGTTCGTCGAGGCCTGGCTCCAGATGAAGGCCAGCGGGAAGGAGGCGAGCCGCTGACGAGGCGGCCCGCGGACGGGAGATGGCCTTCGAGAACGGAGAGGACTGGCGTCCGGTGGACCCGCAGCGCCGCGGGCGGCACGCGTCGTTCTCGTCCGCGCTCCAGGCGGTCTTCGCGGACCTTTCGACCGAGAAGAGCGCGTTCTTCGACTCCCTTGTCGACATGTGGCCCGCGCTTTTCCCGGGGCTTCCCGCGCGGCCCGGCAGATGGGAGTCGGGCACGCTTTTCCTCTACGTCCCCAACGCGCCGACCAACTTCGCGACGCGTCCGCGCCTCCCGTCCGTAAAGCGCAGGCTCATGGAGCTTCCGGGGGCGCCGAAGAAGCTCGAGGTGAAGCTGGAGATCAGGCGATGACGGCGTTTGCCGCACTTCTCGCCGTCGCGACATTCACGCGGTCCATGGAGCGGGTCGTCTCGGTGGACCCGATAAAGGCCCAGTCCCTCTACGACTCGCGCGCAGTCCAGCTCGTATACGAGGCGCCGCTCGCGGTCGACTACGAGGCGCGTCCGTACAGGCTCGTCCCCGGCGCGTGCGAGCTGCCGGAGGTCTCGCAGGACGGTCTGGTCTACCTTTTCAGGATGAGGAGGCGCGAAGGCGGGCCCGCGCCGGCCTCGGCGGACGTCGTGCGCAGCCTGGAGAGGCTGAAGGACCCTGCCAACGCCTCGCCCGGGGGGTGGACGATGAAGGCGGTGGAGTCCGTCCGCGCGGTCGGCGACGCGGTCGAGGTCAGGCTTTCGAGGCCGCTGCACGTCTTCCCGTGGATGATGGCGATGGCGTACGCGGGGGTCATGCTCGAGGACGGGTCCGGCACGGGGCCCTTCGAGCTTGTGCGCTGGCGCAAGAACCACGAGATGGTCTTTCGCCGCCGCCGTCCGGAGCCGGGCCGCTTCGACGAGGTGCGGTATCTCGTCGTGGGCGACGTCTCCACCCAGTGGCTGATGTTCCTGAAGGGGGAGCTCGACTTCCTCGGGGACATCTCGAGGGACAACTGGGACGCCGTGGTGGACGGAGAGGGCCGGCTTGACCCGTTCCTGGCGAACCAGGGAGTGCGGCTGTACGAGTCCCCGACGCTGGACGTCTTCTACATCGGCATGAACATGAAGGACCCCGTGCTGGGTCCGAACGCAAAGCTCCGCCAGGCGCTCACGTGCGCGTTTGACTTCCCGACGTGGCGAAAGTTCTTCAACAACCGCGTGGATCCGGCGGACGGCCCGGTTCCTCCGGGGGTGGCCGGGCGCCTGGAGGAGCCTGCGCCCTACCGGTTCGACCCGGACCGCGCGAAGAGGCTCCTGGCGGAGGCCGGGTACGAAGGCGGCGTAGATCCCGCGACGGGGAGGCGCCTCGTCCTCACGCTCTCGATAGGGCGCGCCAGCCAGGAGAGCCGCGAGTCGGGGGAGCTGCTGGCGAGCTTCTTCTCGCGGATCGGGGTCAAGTTGGAGCTGTCCTTCGGCACGTGGAGCTCGTTCCTCCAGGCGGTCAACGAGGGGCGGGTGCAGATGTACATGATGGGCTGGGTGGGGGACTACCCGGACGCGGAGAACTTCCTGCAGCTCTTCCACTCGAAGAACGTCAGCCCCGGGCCGAACCACTCCTGCTACGCCAACCCCGCTTTCGACGCGGTGTTCGACGCGGCGATGTCCGCGAACTCCGGGGAGCGCCGCGAGGAGCTGTGGCGAGAGTGCCAGCGCATACTCCGGGAGGACTGCCCCTGGATATTCACGCACTACCCGAAGTCCTATTCGCTGGTGCGGCCGGGGGTCGAGGGATACGTGCCTGGGTGCTTCCCTTACGGGGAGGAGGTTCATTTCAAGACAGGAGGGCCGGGATGGGCATCACCTTGACGATAGACCGCTCGACGGACGCGCAGTCGGTCGCCGCCGTCTGCGGGGACGGGACGGTCGAGGGTCTTGCGCTGGAGGGCGCGGACTGCCGTTCTGGGGACTGGGCGCCGAGGGTCCGCGAGTTCGTGGCGGGCCGCGCGGTCGACCGGATAGTGGTCGGGACGGGCCCGGGATCGTTTGCCGGGATCCGCGCGGCGCTTGCGTTTGCCCAGGGCTACGCGATAGGGTCCGGCTGCGAGGTGCTCGGGCTTCCGTCCCCGTGCGCGCTGGCCGGGTCCGGCAAGGTCGCCGTCGTGGGAGACGCGCGGCGGGGAATGCGCTGGGTGGCGCTTTTCGACGGCTTTTCGGCCGTGTCGGACGTGTTCCAGGTCGGGGAGGACGCCCTTGCCGCGTCCGTCCCGGAGGGGTTCCGCGTGGTCTCGCCGGACGACTCTCGCATAGGCGAGGGGCTGGGGCGGACCTTTGGCGGCGCCTACCGCGGCGCGGCCCGTCCGACGGCGGAGGGGCTTGCGCGGTTCTTTCTCGCGAACCCGTCCGCCCTCAGGCCGGAGCCGCTTCCAATCTACCTCAATCCCGCCGTCCGCCCCTGACGGCGGGGGCTCCGTCTCTTGCGATAGAGTGTGAGAGGACGGCCAGGGACTGGGCGATGTCGACGTTCTGGACGCGGGTCGTCTTCGGCACGGACAGCTGGATGGGGGCGAAGTTCAGGATTCCGCGGATTCCCGCGGCGACCAGCTCCTCGGCGCACTTCTGCGCGGCGGAGGTCGGGACGGTGAGGATCGCGAGCTTGATGTTGAGGCGCTTGGCGAGTCCGGGCAGGTCCGCCATCGGCCGGACCTTGACCCCGTGGAAGGACTTTCCGTGCAGGGCCGGGTCCGCGTCGAAGGCCGCCGCGATGTTTATGTTCTGCTCCTCGAAGCCGGAGTAGCCGAGGAGGGCGCGGCCGAGCATGCCCGCGCCGACGACGGCCGCGTCGGTCGCGTTGTCCCAGCCGAGGGCGCGGTTTATGGCGTCGCAGAGCTCCTTCGCCGGATATCCGCGCCTGGGCCTGCCGGTCACCCCGGACATGGCGAGGTCCTTGGGTGCCAGGACCGGGTCCAGCCCCAGCTCCTCCGCGAGGATCGCGCTGGACACCATAAGCTCCCCGCCCGCGATTTTCGCCTTGATGGCGCGCAGGTATATGGGATAGCGGCGTATTGTAGGCAGCGGAAGCTGCGCGTTGTGCTCTTTCATGGATGAGATTATACCAAATCCTGGCCCGGGTCCGCACCTCCCGCGCCGTCCATTTTTTCCCATTTTCTTGTATCCCCCTTTCGGGTAATATGCTATAATAGCGGACAAATGAAAATGAGATACAAGGCTTTTGAGGCGTACTGCGCCGAGTACATGCGCTATCTCGGCGTGGCGAAAACGGAACGTCGCAGCTACGCGGAAAGCGTCCGCCTCCTCGAGGCGGCCGGCTTCAGGGAGCTTGGCAAGTTCAAGTCCCTCAAGGCGGGCGACAAGGTCTACAGGGGCTACGAGGACCGCACGGTGATGGCGGCCGTCATCGGCAAGAAGCCGATCGCGGAGGCCGGCCTCAAGGTTGTCGGCGGCCATACCGACGCGCCACGCCTCGACCTCAAGCCCCGTCCTGTCTACGAGAAGGGTGGCTACGTCTATTTCGACTGCCACATCTACGGCGGGATAAAGAAGTACCAGTGGCTCGTGCTGCCGCTCGCGCTCTACGGCACCGTCGTCCGCAAGGACGGCACGAAGGTCGAGGTCGCGGTCGGAGACGGCCCCGGCGACCCTGTCTTCATGATTTCCGACATACTTCCCCATCTCGGCAAGGACCAGGAGAAGAAGCACGTCGGCGACTTCTTCCCGGCCGAGGACCTGGACGTCATTGCGTGGACCACCTATGCGAAGGGCGGCAAGCGCGGGGCGGACGGTGAGGACGGGCCGAAGGCCGGCAAGTCCGATCTCGTCGCCTACCTCAAGAAGACGTACAAGATCGACGAGGAGGACCTCCTTTCCGCCGAGCTCGAGATCGTCCCGGCCGGGATGCCGCGCGAAGTCGGCTTCGACCGCGCGCTCATCGCTGGCTACGGCCATGACGACCGCGTGTGCTCGTTCGCGGGCCTGCAGGCGCTCATCGACGCGTCCGGCGAGGTCCCGGCGCAGACGGCGTCCATCCTCATGTGCGACAAGGAGGAGGTCGGCTCGATGGGCTCCACCGGCATGCAGTCGAGCTTCTTCGAGAACACGGTGGCAGAGCTCATAGACCGGCAGGAGAAGGATGCGCGCGACATCATGGTCAGGCGCGCCCTCGAGCGTTCCTCCATGCTTTCGGCGGACGTTACTGCCGTCGACGACCCGCACTTCCCTGACGTCGCCTCGACCGGAAACGGGGCCGTTTTCCACAAGGGGCCGGCGGCGTCCAAGTACACCGGCGGCACGACGAAGGGCGGCTCCAGCGACTGCGGGCCGGAGTTCGTCGCCCAGGTCAGGAAGATCATGGACGAGGGCGGGGTCAAGTGGCAGATGGCCGAGCTTGGCAGGATGGAGAAGGGCGGCGGCGGCACCATTGCGCAGTACATGTCGCGCTTCGGGATGAAGGTGCTCGACATGGGCACGCCCCTCATGAACATGCACGCCCCGTGGGAGCTGGCATCGAAGACCGACTGCTGGGAGACGTACAAGGCGTACTCCGCGTACCTCAGGAGCTGAGCGCCCAGGATGCTGTCATTCAATCAGTATCAAACCATCAAACAGGAGAAAAAGTCAGATGAACATCAACAGAAGAGGTTTTTTGCTTGGTTCGGCGGCGGCGGCCACCCTTGCCGGATATGCGACGAGCAAGGTCGGGCTCAGGGATCTCAAGCCCGGGGAGAAGCTCCGCGCCGCGATCATCGGCTGCGGCATCCATGCGCGCAACACGCTCATCCCGCAGTTCCTCGGCCAGGGCAAGGCCGCCGGGGTGGAGAAGCTGCTTGACATCGTCGCCGTCTGCGACTGCGACAAGGTCCGCGCCCAGGCCGCCGCCGAGAAGGTCAACAAGGCCTACGGCAACAGCGGCTGCAAGCTCGTGTACGACTTCCGCGAGGTCCTCGCCGACCCGCTGGTCGATGTCGTCTGCATCGCGACGCCCGACCACTGGCACGCCTACATCAGCGTCGAGGCGATGAAGCACGGCAAGGACGTCTACTGCGAGAAGCCGCTCACGTTCTCGATCGACGAGTCGAAGAAGGTCATGGCCGCGCAGAAGAAGTACGGCCGCGTCTTCCAGACGGGCTCGATGCAGCGCAGCTGGAACAAGGTCTCCGAGTTCTACACCGCGGTCATGATCGTCCGCAACGGGCTCATCGGCGACCTCCGGTACGTGGACGCCAACTACGGCCGCGGCGGGCAGAAGCTCGGCGGACCCTCCCACCCGGTCCGCTTCTGGGACGAGCCCAAGAACGCGGCGGCGGAGTCCGCCCCGAACCCCGACGTCGACTGGAAGATGTGGCTCGGCCCGGCGAAGTGGCGGCCTTACTCCGACCAGCTCGCGCCGCGCGGCGTGAACAAGTTCTACCCGATGTTCTGGCGCTTCGACGACGACATCGGCTCGGGCTACAACGGCGACTGGGGCGCGCACCATCTCGACATCGCGCAGTGGGGCATGGACATGGACAAGTCGGGCCCGTACAAAATCATCCGCTCCGACGAGCCGTACTCCGACAACCTCTTCCACGGCGGCCGCCGCCAGTTCGGCATGAAGATGCTCTTCAAGAAGCCCGACGGCGGTGACATCGAGCTCTACCACGGTCCGTTCGGCGTGTGGGGCACAGTCTTCTACGGCACGGACGGCATCGTCGCCGTGAACCGCGGCAAGATCGCGGTGTGGAAGGGCACGGGCCTCGTCAAGCCCACGGCCGAGATCCGCAAGCAGCTCCAGGACATGACGTTCATGCCCGACAAGGTCGTCGCTGCGTCCGTCGGCAAGGACTACGGGACCGACGCCGCCGCCAAGCAGGACAACGCCCTCGACGAGGCGGTCAGGAAGCTCGAGGCGGCCTTCGACCTCGCGAACGCCAAGGTCAAGCTCTACAAGAGCGACAACCAGGTGCTCAACTTCGTCCAGTGCGTGCTTTCGCGCGAGCCCACGATCTCCCCCGCCGAGGTCGGCGGCCGCAGCTGCACGCTCTGCCTGCTCTGCAACATGTCGTACGTCTACGACACGGGCTTCGACTGGGATCCCGTGAACATGACGTTCGCCAACGGCACGGGCGCCGGCCTCTCGCTAAAGCGCGAGGGCGGCTGCAACGGCTGGGAGGTCGAGGTCTGATGGAAGACCGTCCTGTAAAGGCGATAATCCTCGGGTACGGGATCCGCGGGCGCGCCTACGCCGCGTACGCGAAGACCCACCCCGGGGAGTTCGTCGTCGCCGGCCTCGCGGACCCGGTGGCGGAGTTCCCTGCGGACGCCGGCTGCCCGACGTGGAAGAGCTGGGAGGAGGCGCTTTCCTCCGGCACGGAGGCCGACGCGGTCATCCTCTCGCTTCCGGACCGGCTGCACCACAAGGCCTGCATGATGGCGCTCGAGAAGGGCTACCACGTCCTTCTCGAGAAGCCGATCGGCTGCACGTGGCAGGAGTGCGTGGACATAAGGGAGGCGCAGATCAAGGCGCGCCGCCTCGTCCTCACCGGCTACGTGCTCAGGTTCGCGCCGTTCTACAAGAAGCTGCGCGAGGTCATCGCGTCCGGCGCGATAGGCGAGCTCACCAGCGTCCACCACCTGGCGGCGATTTCGTACGGCAAGGCGGCGCACGCATACTGCCGCGGCAACTGGTCCGTCGAGGCCAAGGGCACGGGCATGCTCGTCAACAAGTGCACGCACGACTTCGACCTGATCGAGTGGTGGACGAAGGGCCGGGCCTGCAAGAAGGTGACGAGCTTCGGGTCGCTTTTCCACTGGCGTCCGGAGAACAGGCCGGAGGGCGCCGCGGACCGCTGCCAGGACTGCCCCGCCTCCGTCAGGGAGAACTGCCCGTTCGACGCCTACAAGATCTACTACGACAGGACGGACCTCAGGTACCATTTCGCGGACGAGTCCGACGAGGCCATCCTCAGGATGATCGAGAAGTCCCCCTACGGGCGCTGCGTATACGCCTGCGGGAACGACTCTGTGGACCACCAGACCGTGCTCATGGAGTACGACGGCGGGCTCACGATCATCCTCGAGATGGAGAGCTACTCGCAGCAGCGCACGCGCATAACGCATTTCTACGGGACCAGGGGCGAGATAATCGCCGACGAGACCAAGATCGAAATCAAGCCGTTCCTCGGCGACTCGACGACCATAATCCCCGCCCAGTACGGGCACCACGGCGGCGGCGACAGGGAGATCATGACCGAGTTCGTCAAGCTCGTCAGGTCAGCCTCGCCCGATCGCTACACCAAGATACTGGAGGCGGCGCTGGAGTCGCACAGGATAGCGTTCCTCGCGGAGGAGTCCCGCTATTCCGGCAAGACGATGGACGCCATCACGGAAAAACCGATCTGAACGCAAAACCAACAAGAGAGGCATGAAAATGAGAAACTCAGCCTTGGCGGCGGTCGCGGCCGTCGCTGCAGCGCCCGCGCTCGCGGGATTGTACGGGGACACGCCGGACGCGAAGCACGCGTGGGCGGTTCACGACTGGAACCGCCCGAAGCCCGCCAAGGTCGAGGTCGACGCGAAGGGCGTCCCCTCCGACGCAATCGTCCTGTTCGACGGCACGAAGGAGTCCCTCGAGAGGAACTGGCGCGACGACAAGGGCAATCCCACCAAGTGGAGCTATTCCGAGGAAGGCTACTTCTACACCGTCCCCAACTGGAAGAACGGCGGCGGCATCTTCACGCGCGAGGAGTTCGGCGACTGCCAGCTCCACATCGAGTACCGCCACGACCCGAACCAGCTCTTCACGAACAAGGGCCCGCAGATGCGCGGCAATTCCGGCGTCTTCCTGATGGGCCCGGCGTACGGCTACGAGGTGCAGGTCCTCGAGAGCTACTTCACCTCCAGCGACCTCGAGGGCAAGGACGGCTTCGTCGACAACTACACCGACGGGCAGGCGGGGTCCGTCTACGCCGAGAACCCCCCGATGGTCAACCCGGCGAACAAGCCTGGGGAGTGGCAGAAGTACGACATCGTCTTCCACCAGCCCGTCTGGGAGGGCGACAAGCTCGTCCACCCGGGCAGCGTCACCGTCTTCTTCAACGGCGTGCTCGTCCAGGACCACTGGGAGATGGAAGGCCAGACCACTCACTGCAAGAGGCGTCCGCTCAAGCCGCACCCCAAGCAGGGCCCGCTCCACCTGCAGGACCACGGATGCGTCGTCCAGTTCCGCAACATCTGGTGCCGTCCGCTCCCTTCGCGCTGGGACAACCTCACGCATTCGAACATGTCGGCGTGCCCGCAGAAGGTGATGGAGCTCCGGCGCGCGACGGCGGCGAAGCTCTTCGCGAAGATTGCCGACCCGAAGGCCGCGACCGCCGAGAACGTCAAGGCGCTCGCCGAGGTCGTCTCCTACGCGAATGAGGGCGAGTACGCCGAGGCGTTCCAGGCGGCGCTGGCGGCTTACAGGGCCAAGCCTGGCGATGCGAACGAGGTCAAGGGCGTCAACGGCGCGCTAGATGTCCTCGTCCGCAACAAGGTCATTCCCGCGGACGCGAAGATCAAGTAGCCTTCCCGCCGCGTCGCTTTCGACAACCACACGTTCAACCAACAACAAAAAGGAATAAAAAATGATCAGTTCCAGCAGAAGAGTGTTTCTCCGCGGCCTCGCGGGCGTGTCGCTTCTCGGCGCAGGCAGCAGCTTTGCCGCCCCCCGCAAGCCCGGGCAGAAGATCCGCCTCGCCGCGGTCGGCGTCATGGGCAAGGGCTACAGCGACTGGACGCCGATGCTCAAGACGGGCCTCGTCGAGATGGTCGCGTTCTGCGACGCCGACTACACGATGCGCGAGGCGGCCCAGATGCGGCTCATCAAGGACGGGATCGACCTCGACATGTACGAGGTTCCGTTCTACACCGACTACCGCAAGCTCCTCGACGACGCCGACAAGCTCGGCATCGACGCGATGACGATCTCGACGCCCGACCACGTCCACGCGCCGGTCGCGATCCAGGCGATGAAGAAGGGCATCCACGTCTACGTCCAGAAGCCCCTCGTCCGCACGCTCTGGGAGCTCGAATACTTCGAGAGGACCGCCCGCGAGAACGGCGTCGTGGTCCAGATGGGCAACCAGGGCTCCTCGCTCGACTCCATGCGCCGCTGCACGGAAGTCCTCCAGAGCGGCATCCTCGGCGACGTCAGGGAAGTCCACGTCTGGACGAACCGTCCCGTGTGGCCGCAGGGCAAGGGAGTCGCCGACTGGGTCAAGGGCCACCCGAAGGGCGACAGTGTCCGCAAGGGGCTCAACTGGGACGCCTGGCTTGCGACGGCGGCGAAGCGTCCGTTCCTCGACCAGTATCCGAAGAACGCCGACGTCTACGATCCGTGGAACCTCGGCAAGAACGTGTACCACACCTTTACGTGGCGCGGCTTCTTCGACTTCGGCGCCGGCGCTTTCGGCGATATGGCCTGCCACACGATGAACCTCGCGTTCCGCGGCCTCGAGCTCGGCGGCGTTTCCGACGCCGAGTGCACGATGATCGAGTCGCAGAACGACGTCGCGTATCCGCTCAAGTCGATCGTCAAGCTCACCTACAAGGAGCGCGAGTCGAAGGTGCGCAAGGGCGTCAAGCTCCCGGCGGTCACCCTCTACTGGTACGACGGCAACGAGAAGCCCGCCGCCGAGCTCATGCCCAAGTGGGCCTCGAAGCATGACGGCAAGGTCCCGAACACGGGCTGCCTCATGATCGGCACCAAGGGCCAGGTCCTCATGCAGGACGACTACGGCGCGAAGTGCGCCATCGCGCTTGACGCCGACACAGAGTTCACGGACGTGTTCAAGCACGAGGCCGCCAAGGCGGTCGAGCGCTCGATCCCGTTCTGCGGCCAGGCGTCCGACGCCGGCGACGGCAAGTCGTCCGTCGAGATGAAGGGCTTCGCCGAGGGGCACTACGGCGAGTTCGTTAACGCGATCCTCGGCAAGGGCCCGTACTACGAGCAGACCCACTCGCGCTGCTTCTCCGACATCGAGTACTGCATTCCCCAGATGGAGGGCATCCTCGTCGGCTGCATCGCGCAGCAGCTGCCGGGCAAGAAGCTCAACTGGAGCTCCAAGGACCAGAAGTTCGACGAGGCGGCCGCGAACGCGCTCGTCAAGCCGTATATCCGGAAGGGATTCGAGTTCTGATGAACCGCCGTGAATTCTTCAAGTCCGCCGCGGCGTTCGCCGCGGTCGGCACCTTGGCCGGTCGCGCCTCCGCGGGCACGCAGGGCGCGAACCGCAACAACCCGATATGGCTGATGACGTCGGCGTTTCCCGGCGAGAGCTTCGAGGATGTCCTCAGGCGCGCGAAGTCCGTCGGAGCCCAGGGCCTCGAGCTCTGCGTGTTCCGCCGCGACTCCGACCGCAAGGACCACACCGCGACGCACCTCGACTACGAGACGTTCGACCTGGAGGCCGCCAAGCGGGTCGTCGCGCGCTGCAACGAGGAGGGGCTCCGCGTCTCCGTCGGCGCGTACGACAACCTCATAGGCGGAGACCCCGCCCAGCAGGTCAACAACCAGAACCACATCCTTAAGCTCATCCGCATCGCGGCGCTCCTCGGCGGCGACGAGAACGACGTCGTCTGCGGCTCGTTCGTCGGCTACGACCACGTGATCGGACGGCAGGACCGCGGCTTCGAGAAGAACCTCGAGAAGTTCAAGAAGGTCTTCACGCCCATCCTGAACTACGCCAGGGACCTCGGCGTCACGGTGTGCGTCGAGAACTGCCCGATGGAGGGCTGGCAGCCCGCCACCGCGCCGGACGCGTACAACAACCTGCCCGGCTGCCTCGCGGCCCGCAAGCTCATGTACGCGATCCTCGACGACAAGGCGTCGGGCGCGCTCCAGGAGACGTACGACCCCTCGCACGACATCTGGCAGCACATCGACCCGTCGGACGTGATCGAGGCGATGGACTTCCGCCGCCTCCGCCGCATCCACATCAAGGGGACGCGCAACTTCCCGAGGTCCGCGGACGCGATCCACTGGGGCCGCCTCTACCCCGAGCAGGTCGTCGACGCGGCGCTCGCGAAGAAGGCTGGCGTCCCGATCGCGGCCAACGAGTGGGCGCGCATGAACTACGAGCCCCGGCTCCCCGGATTCGGCGGCAGCGACTCGTGCGACTGGACGAAGTTCCTCGAGACGCTGATGAACAAGGGCTTCAAGTATCCGTTCGTCATCGAGAACGAGGCCTGCAACTCGTCGCACACCGGCAACATGGGCGCGACGATCCAGGGCTTCCGCGCGACGATCCTCAACACGGCGCCGCAGGTGTGGCCGCTCACGGACGACGGGTACAAGTTCGACGAGACCCAGATGAACGCCGACCCGATGAAGGTCGTCCGCACGAAGGACATCCCGGTCGTAACAATGGACAAGCTTGTCTAGTATAGAAAGGAAAACCAAGATGAACATATCAAGAAGGAACTTCCTCGGTGGACTCGCCGCCGGTTCCGCGCTCGCGGCCGCCCCAGGCTGCTGCACGCAGTTCTGCAAGTCGATGCGCCCCGGCAAGATCGCCCTGCAGCTCTACTCGCTCAACAAGTGGATTCCGGCCCAGGACGCCAGCAAGCCGGCCGCGCTCGCCAAGGCCCTCCTCAAGATCAAGGAGGTCGGCTTCGAGGGCGTGGAGTTCGCCGGGTACTACGACGCACAGCCCGCCGAACTCAAGAAGATGCTCGCGGACGCCGGCCTCGTCGCCGTCGGCACGCACGTCTCGAACGCCAAGTATGGCTTCGACACGAAGAAGTTCACGTACGACCCCGAGGTCCTCAAGAAGACCGCGGAGTTCGAGCTCGGCTACGGCAACACCCTCGTCATCTGCCCCGGCGGCGGCAACTTCCCGCCCGGATGCTCCTGGTCGACCGGCCGCGGCGGAGAGCCCTGCAAGCCTTCCCAGGAAATCGACGACTTCACGAAGAGGCTCGTCGATCTCTACAACAAGGCCGCTGCGGACGCGACGAAGCTCGGCATCAAGATCGGCCTCCACAACCACACGTGGGAGCACGCGATCTTCTTGCAGAACGGCACGTCGTTCTGGGACTACTTCTTCTCCAACACCGACAAGGCGGTCTGCATGGAGCAGGACGTCGGCTGGACGACCTGCGCCGGCGACACGATCCCCGGCGTCAACCCGATGGTCCAGTACAAGAAGTACCCCCACCGCTCGCCTACGCTCCACGCGAAGGAGAACGGAATGGGCAAGGGAGTGAAGAAGTTCGACGCCATCCTCGGCCAGCCCGGCTGCGACGAGAACGGCAACCGCTGCGCGACGCCCGTCGACTGGGACGCGCTCTTCCCCGTCACCGACGCCGACGGCGTCGAGTGGTACGTCGTCGAGTGCGAGAAGCACTTCGACGACATCAACGGCGCGGTCGTCCCGTCGTTCAACTTCCTCAAGTCCAAGGGCCGCATCTGACGGCCGGACCCCAAGCGGGAGCCAGGAAGGCGCGGCGGTTCCGCCGCGCCTTCCTGCCCTGAGGGGCGTACGCGGACGGACGCCCCTCATGAACCGGAGGCAACAGAAGACGGTGAATGTCTGCAGGATGGTTTTCGCGGCGCTGCTGCTCGCCGCATGTTCCGGGTGCGCCAGGCGTGGCGGCGCGCCGAGCTTCGCGGAGTTCGACGCCAGGGCGAGGTCCGGCGAGAACCTTACGGTCGCCTATTTCGGATGCTCGCTCATGTGGAGCGCAAACGCCTCGGAGCCGAACGAAACCGGATTCCGCGGGCTGATCTCCCGCTACCTCGAGAAGAGGTATCCGAAGGCGCACTTCCGCTTCGTGGATGCCGCCGTGGGCGGTACGGGCGCGATGCTCCGGCTTCGACATCTCCGCCATCGACCACGCGCGCGGCCTCAAATAGGCCCTTGCGGCGAAATGCCTGGGGTAATGCACGGCCAGGACGTTGCAGCGCTCTCATCCGCTTTTCTTGGCTGGCTTTCCTCTTGGAGCTCCTGGCGTGCATTATACACCGCCTAGCCGAGCAGGACAAGCTCACGACGGCAGCCTGTTGCGTAAATGCACCACCTTCGTCCGTCGCCGCAACCGCCAAGGTGGCTCAACAACTTTACTGCGTATCTGGTTCTTGCGCTAAAATTCCAGTCACAACGAGGTGGTCGGCGATGAAAGGTGAAGAGAACAGGCATATCGCAGTGTACGAGGAGCTTGGGAGCGACATCCTGGGCGGACGGTTTGCGTCCGTTCGCTTTCCGAGCGAGCGTTTGCTCGCGCTACGCCTCAAGGCGAGCCAGTCCACGATTACGCGATGCATCGCCTGGCTTGAGCGAGAGGGACTGGCTTTCGGGCGTGCGCGGCGACTTCGACATCGAGAACCTCCGGAAGGCGATCGTCCACGGCGCGAACGCTCGAGTACGCCTACGACGACGCGGGGCTTGCCTCGGCCATGACGCCTTCGCACACGACGATCCGTCTGCCATGTGAACATCTGTCGAAGATGGCGTTCGATGCCCTGATGCGCCGCATAGCCGAACCAAGCGCTCCAATCTCACGTACATTGATTACCGCGCCGCTTGTCGCGCATGAATCAACAATGCAAATGGACAAGGGCCGGAAGGGTTTTACAAGATTTCAATGCAGCACAAGGACTCAATGAAGACAACGATAACGGCAGTGTCTAGGGCTATGGTCATGGTCGCCGCTTTGTCTTGTGGCTTAGGTGCGTTTGCCTCAGCTACAAATGTATGGACGGGCGCAACGTCCGGCGCCTGGACCTAACCAGGCAATTGGGACTCGCACGCAGTTCCGGCGTCAGATGACGTTGCCGTGTTCGCTTTTGCGGCGACTGTCACGCCTCCGGCGGACTTCCATGGATGCATACGTAACATGGGCACAGGAGAGTTGACGGTTGCTGTTCCAGTAGATGCTGAGTTCCATCTGGCGCTCGGTACATATTCCTTTGCTGATACGGGGGCGTCGTTTCGCAAGACAGGCTCTGGAATGCTGACCCTTCATGCATGGCCTGGCATCAATCCCGGAACTGTGACGGTGGCCGAAGGAACCGTGGCCTTCGCCTGCAAAGGGCTTTAATGCGCGGCAAATCTGCCGCGCGTTGCATTTGCGCCTGACACTGCCCCGAAAACCGCGAAGACTTGCGGGAACAGTCCACGCACGCAGACAGTCCCCACACGTGCCGTACCAGTCCCCGCGCGCGATGACGGTTTCGGCCTTGAAAAGGTATAGTCTCGCAAGCTAGCGCGAAAGAAGTCGAAAACGGAGGAAAGCTGCAGGCCGTTTATAATATATTTTCGTCCGCACCATAATCTCATTTTCCCGTTGCCTTACAAGCGCGTGTGTGGTATCATATCTTGCATGAACAAGGCAAAGCTGGTGAAATCGTGGGCGGCGCTCGGCGGGGCGCGGCCGAGCTT
>Ga0265299_10002873_pt1 | contig 17195 bp, 17 predicted proteins | sample AusTroGonzalo_MG_4_FD_193485 | JGI IMG/M metagenome (GOLD analysis project Ga0265299, IMG submission 193485) | Bovine rumen microbial communities from tropical cattle in Woodstock, Queensland, Australia - Gonzalo_02 | ecosystem: Host-associated > Mammals > Digestive system > Stomach > Rumen ... | reverse complement strand
ATGTAAGTTTCGTCTGAAAAACCGAACACTTAGTTCTCAGCTACGATGCTGACGTAGTTTCTGTTGTTCCTTGCATGGAAGCAAACCTTGCCGGATGCCTTTGCAAAGAGAGTATAGTCAGAACCGAGTCCGACGTTTTCACCCGGGTGGATCTTTGTGCCATGCTGTCTGACAAGAATCTCACCGGCCTTTACTGTCTGTCCGCCATAGCGCTTGACACCCAAACGCTGGGCATTGGAATCTCTTCCGTTCTTGGATGAACCACCACCTTTATGATGAGCCATTGATTGCCTCCTTATGCGTTCACGCTGTCAATCTTGAGAATTGAATACTGCTGTCTGTGACCCTGAGTCCTGCGGTATCCCTTTCTTCTGTGGAATTTGTAGACACGAACCTTTGCGTCCTTGAAGTTGGACTGAAGGGTTGCTACAACACTTGCGCCCTTAACATACGGGGCTCCGAACTTTGCCTTGTCTCCGTCAACAACTGCGAGGACTGATTCATATGTAACCTGTGAACCGATCTCTGCATTAACAAGGTCAACGCAGATCTCTTTTCCTGCTTCAGCCTTGTACTGTTTTCCGAGAATTTCTACGAGTGCGTACATTTAACACATCCTTTTTCTGAAATTTACCCTGAACTTATACCCTTTAACCTCAACCATCCTCAACACGTTCCGTAAAAATAAACGCACCAAATCCAATTGACAACCGACCGTTCGTTCGTAAATAATACTCTCTATGGAGAAATCGACACATCAGAAACTTATAGATGCATACCTTGCTCTTGGAGAGGAAAACGGGTTTGACACCGTATCACTGGGCACACTTTCCAAGGAAGTCGGGATAACAAAGTCCACAATCTTCAGCCACTTTTCAGGCTCGGAAGACCTGCATAACGCAGCAATCTCCTACTGCACGGATACAATTACAAAAGCATCAATCAACGTGGATTTCTCCGCAAATGACCTTCAGAGTCTGTTTGTCCACCTGATAAACCGCATGGTTGACACATTCACATCCTTTCCTGCCCGGAGCTACCTGTCCTACCTTGAACAGAAAAGCCTCACAGACGATGAAGCGGCCAGACTCTCAGACCGGCTTGATTCAATGATCCGTGCCCGTATCCTCGTAGCCCTGGACTACGCAGTACAGCGTTCATGGATATCCATCAATGACACAGATGCAACGGCAGATATATTAACCCCCTACTTCCGCAGGGGGCTTGTGAAAACAGATGAATCTTACTGGGACAGTCTGCTGGACTTCCTGAAAAACCTGTAGAGCTTACATCTTCTCCAGGAAGGGAATTCCAACCAGCTCAAATGCGTTCTTCAGGCAGCAGAGCACCATTCTGCAAAGTTCAACACGTGAGACAACCAGTTCAGGAGACTCTGCATTGAGAATGCGGGTGTCGTGGTACCAGCGTGAGAAGCGCTTTGAAAGGTCGTAGAGGAAGGCACAGATCTGGGATGGGTCGTACTTCTCTCCTGCCTTTGCAACAACTTCAGGATAGGAACCCACAAGTTTGAGGATCTCTCTTTCATCCTCAAGTTTAAGAAGAGAAGCATCAAACTTTGCACCACCGAGTGTGGGAGCAACATCGTCGTACTTCCTGAGCATGGAGCAGATTCTTGCACCCATGTACTGAAGGTAAGGACCTGTGTTTCCGTTGAATGAAAGGCTTTCCTTCGGGTTGAATGTAATGTCCTTTGCAGGGTCAAACTGAAGCATGTAGTAGTTGATGGCACCGAGGGCAATGTCGTGGGCTGTCTTTTCAATATCTTCAAGTTCGTCCTCTCTGCCCTTCTCCTCAATCTGCTGCTTTGCCATCTCTGACAGTGACTTCATAAGGTCGTCTGCATCAACAACAGTGCCTTCGCGGCTCTTCATCTTTCCTTCGGGAAGGAAGACCATTCCATATGACAGGTGGTGGAGGCTCTTTGCCCACGGGTATCCCAGCTTGTCCAGAACGTGGAAAAGGACCTTGAAGTGGTACTGCTGCTCTGAAGCAACAACGTAGACAAGGCTGTCAAACGGCCAGTCCTCGTGACGGCTGATTGCAGTTCCGATATCCTGTGTAATGTAGATTGATGTTCCGTCCTTTCTGAGAAGGATCTTCTTATCAAGGCCGATGTCCGAATTATCAATGTAGATTGCACCGTCTTCCTGCTTCTGGAACACGCCTCTCTCAAGACCGTCAAGAATCTTGTCCTTGCCAAGCTTGTAGGTATCTGACTCGTAGTAGTAACGGTCAAACTCAATGCCCATGTTGCGGTAGGTTTCTTCCATACCGGCAATGGTCCAGCCGTTCATCTTCTTCCACAGTGCTACAACTTCAGGGTCTCCTGCTTCCCACTTTACAAGCATGTCCTGGGCCTGCTGGTCTGCTGTGGGGTCTTCCTTTTCCCACTGTGCAAAACGCACATACCAGTTTCCGACAAAGTGGTCACCCTTGATTCCTGTGCTTTCAGGTGTCTCTCCGTTGCCGAACTTGCTGTAGGCAAGCATTGATTTACAGATATGGACACCGCGGTTGTTGATAAGGTTTACGCGGTTGACTGTTGCACCGTTTGCCTTGAGGATTCTGCTTACGCTTGAACCGAGGCAGTCGTTACGTACATGGCCAAGGTGCAGGGGCTTGTTTGTATTGGGACAGCTGAACTCAACCATTATGCGGCGGCCGTCCATCTTTGAAGTCTTTCCCCAGTTGTCCGGGTTTGCGGAAATGTCTTTGTAGAGGTTGTTTGTAAGGCTGTCCATCTCGACACGGACGTTCATGTAGGGACCGGCGGCAAAGGCCTGACCTTCGGGTTTGTCTTCAAGAGCGTTGATTGCCTGGGTCAGCTCCTCGGCAATTGCATTGGGAGCAATCTTGAAAGCCTTTGCATACATGAAAAGCGGAAAGGCAAGATCGCCCATCTCGGGCTTGGGCGGAACCTGAACCACAACAGGAGCAAGAGATCCTTCTCCTCCCTTTGCAGCGTAAAGATTCTCAAGTGTCTTCTGTACTGTGTCTTTCCAACTCTGTCTGTCTATCATCAGCTTAACCTCAACGTTATTTCTCCTGTGGAGAGTATCACTTCACCTTTCTTTTCATCAAGGACATGCAGTGCGCAGTTTTCATCAATACTCAATGCAGTACCGCTTCCTGTGCGCTGTCCGGCCTGGAATATGTTAACCTTCTTACCAAGTACAACACTTGCGCTGCGGTATTCCTCAAGCCAGGAAGAAGTATCGGTTTCACATGCAAGGTCATACATCTCACGAACCAGTGTGTTTACTATGTCTATTGCATCACATTCCGGGGTCTGCCACTTTTTGTAAAGGCTGTCGGCTATATCGCGTACAGATGAATCCATTGCTGCAATATCGGTACAGAAGTTTATTCCGATTCCCACAACAACCTTGTCTCCGGCTCCCTGTGCAAGAATTCCTGCAACCTTCTTTCCGTTCAGGATTATGTCATTGACCCACTTGATGCCAACCTTGCGGTCGGTGTTCTGTTCAATTGCCCTGCGGGTTGCCACTGCAGCCTTGGCGGTAAGAAGCATAGTGTTGTCGTTGTCCAGAAGCATGCTCATGTAGATGCCTCCGGAAGGACTTTCAAAAGTGCGTCCTAGACGGCCGCGGCCCTGACTCTGGTGCCAGGCTACAAGTACCTTTCCCGCTTCGGCTCCATCAAGAGCCATCTGCTTCAGAACCTCGTTTGTTGATGTAATGTCGTCGTAGTAACAGATATCAATGTTCATATTGCCTCTGACCTGTCAATTGCAGTAACGCGGACTTTCACAAGGTCTCCCGGTTTTGCAAAAAGCGGAACGTTGTCCGTAATGAGCCTCATGTAATTACCGGAAAGACCTTCCCAATGTCCCTGTTTTCTGGTCTCAAGGATAACCTCGTTCTCACGCCCGACCTGGCGCTCCAGGTACTCTGCGTTGAGTTTTTCCGAAAGATCTCTCAGCTCTGCCGCCCTTCTGTCGCGCACGCTTTCCGGAATCCTGTCCTTGGCCTTGAACAGCGGAGTATCGGGCCTAGGGCTGAACGGGAAAACATGAATGTGGGCAAAACCCTTTTCCTTGAGGAAGGAGCGTGTAATCTCAAAATCCTCCTCAGTCTCCGAAGGAAGACCTGTAATGATGTCGCAGGCAAGGAACGGGTCGTTTTTAAGCTGTCTTATAGCGCCCACAACGTAGTCCAGATGGCTTGCGCTGTAGGTTCTGTTTATTCTCTTGAGGATCTTTTCCGAAGCTGTCTGGATGGGAATATGGAAGTAAGGCTGCATCCTGGGATCCTCAAGCTGTTTAAGAAGAAGGTCGTCAATGTGATCCGGCTCAAGAGAGGAAAGTCTGAATCGCATATCAGGTCCGACAGCCCCGAGAAGAGCCTCCAGTAGTCCTCCAAGGCCCCTTCCCTCATGGTCGTACATTGTCAGATTCACCCCGGTGAGCACTATCTCATGGTAGCCGTTTTTCTCAATTTCAAGGGCCCTCTGAACCGCAGAATCTGTATCAAGAAAAGTGCTCTTGCCTCTGGCGATATGCACACGGCAGAACGCACAGCTGTTGTCACAGCCGTCCTGAACCTTCAGATAGCTTCTTGTGTGGTAGCTGAAATTGCTTGCCGCATAGTCAAAGACAGAGCCTTCAGAACTCACCTTGCGGCTGCAGAAAAGAGTTATAATTTCAAGAACGCTCTTATCCGGATTTTCCGCAAAGAATGCAGGCAGAAGCAGAAGTTCCTGTTTTCTGGTAAGAGGAAGAACCCTCACATTGTCTCCCAGCATTTCAATCTGATCCGGGCTTACCTGGGCATAGCAACCCGTTACAAGAACGGGAGCCTGTTTTGAAAACAGTCTAATTACCCTTCTGGCCTTCTGCTCAGCCTTTCCTGTAACCGTACATGTATTAACAACCACAAGGTCTGCACCGTTTTCACAGTCAGACACTTCATGGCCGGCATCAGAGAAAGCCTTTGCAACAGCTTCGGATTCACACTGGTTAACCCTGCAACCCAGGGTGTAGACAAATACCTTCATACAACAGTTCTGATTGTAACCAATTGCCCGTTGTGAGTCCATTTATTATAATCATCCGGGTGAAGAAACTGGTTTTTCTGCTGCTTGCAGCCGTATTCATAATCCTCGGACTCATAGGCCTTGCAATACCCGTTGTGCCCCAGGTTCCGTTCTTTGTGGTTGCAGCACTTCTCATAGCATCGGTTTCCGAGCGTTTCAGACACTTTGTAATATCAAACAAGTTCTACAGAAAACACCTGAAACAACATGTGATAAAACACAAAACAATCAAAAAGATGCTCTACCATGATGATATTGAGGATGATGATAAAGTAGATCAGTCTCTGAGCAACGGCATGGACATGCAGTGAGGACCGCCGCGTCCCCTGGAAAGCTCCGAAGACTGAATCGGAACCGTCTTGATTCCGTTATCTTCAAGAATCTGGTTTGTGACAGTGTTTCTGTCGTAGACCACAACAGTACCGGGCTCAAGACACAGCACATTGGAGCCATCATTCCACTGCTCACGTGAAGATGCAATTGTGTTGGAACCACCGCATTTGATTATGGTCACATCATCCAGCTCAAGATAACGCATCAGAACAGATTCGAGACTTCCCTTCACAGGCCGTGCAAGAACCTTGCCCCTGGCTCCTCTGTAGACTCTGAAGAACCTCATGTTTCCAAGAACCCCCGGGTGTACAAGGAAGACATTTCTGTCCGCCTGTGTGAACACAGTATCAAGGTGCATGAAGGCTCTGAGGCTGGGAATATCAACAACAATTATGTTCTCAACAGTGTTCTTCTCATCTGAGAACAGGTTCTTCGCCAGAAGCTCGATTGCCTCTGCACTTGTTCTTTCACTGAAGCCCACGGCAATTGTGGTGGGACTGAGAACACAGATATCACCGCCTTCAATGTTATACGGAAGGTCTGAAGTATAGCAGCGTTCAGTGTTCTCACAGAAATCAGGATGATACTTGAATATATACCTTCCATAGAGGGTTTCACGGTTTCTGGTGCGGCTTGCCATGAAGTTCAGAGACAGGCTGTTTCCGATTACTGCCATCGGGTCACGTGTAAAGTAGAGGTTGGGAATGGGCTCTACTACAAAGCCGTCTGTATCGTTTACAAGCCTTGTAAGAGGTCCGCGGTTTGTCTTTGATAGCTCAGACTCGGCAATGCCTTCCATCGTCTGAAGAACAATATCGTGCGGATCTTCTATGTTCATCAGGAACCTGAACAGCTCTTTTCTTCTCCTCAGAGCCCCCGTACCGGCCTCGGTAAGGAAGTCTTCAATGAAGGCGCGCCTTATTTTCTGGTCCTTTCCTATTGCCTGGGCTGTCAGCTCTGACAGATAGACAACCTCTGTCCCAAAGTCCTTCAGAACCTTTGCAAAGGCATCATGTTCAATCTGGGCACGGTCCAGAAACGGGATATCGTCAAACAGAAGACGTGAAAGATAGTTCGGAGTAAGATGCTCAATCTCTCCGCCCGGTCTGTGCAGAAGAACCTTCTTCAGTTTTCCTGTTTCACTTGTAACACTGATTCTCATACCACACCTCAAAGAAGACCCATTCTTGAAAGCAACACGGCAAGTCCTGTGCTGCAGGCTGTTTCGGTTCTCAGAACCCTTGAACCCAGAAGAACAGGTTCAAAACCGTTTTCCCTGAAGATCCTTCTCTCCCTGTCGGACCATCCGCGCTCAGGGCCGATAGCAACAACGGCCTTTGCAAACGGATTGCAGGAAGAAAGATTCTCTGCGCCTACAACGTTGTCCAGAAGATAGAGCGATGTATCATTTACATCTCCCAGTACCTTCACAGCCTCTGTTACATTATCTGCAAAAACCACCTCGGGAAGGCCTGCATGGGCACTTTGCATGGCACCTTCTTCAAGATACCACCTGTACTCACCGCTGCTGTAGAGTGTGCTGCTTCTATAGGATTTCTCCCCCGTATCCGATGTACAAAGGATTATCCTTCCGGCACCAAGGCTCACGGCTTCACGCAGAATTCGTTTCATGCAGATAGGCCTTACCTGGGCAACAATGAGAGTTACAGGATAAAGGGAGGGAACAGAAACTGCGCTGTACTCAAAGGCAATGCTCTCTGAGTCCATGCTCTTTACAGTGGCGGTTCCTTCGCTCTCGTTTATTATTCCCATGCGGAAAACATCGCCTTCCTTCAACTTGAGGACTCTGACAATATGGTCAAAGATTTCTGAGTTCTCAGACTTCAGAATCACCTGTCCGGAAGGCATGGTTTCAAACAAAATAATGTTCATGGCTAGATGATAGCACAGAAAAATAATAGAATGTCACTACAGATGAAGAGATGTTTTTCCGTTTTGTTCATCCTGCTTACTCTGTTTTCCGTTTATGCTCACCCGCAGACGGAGAAACTCAGCGTGGCAATGGACATTGCAAAGGGAGACATCATAAACCTTAATCCTTACACGGCATCGGACAGTACATCAGTTGTTATCCTGGACAATCTTTATGACGGCCTTTTTGCCTACGATGCCCAAACAGGAAGGCCCGTTCCGTCCCTTGCTGAAAGCTACAGTGTTTCGGAGGATGGTCTTTCCTGGACATTTCACCTCAGAACTGCTTATTTCTCGGACCACAGTCCTATAACATCAGAATCATTCAAAGAATCCTGGAACTATCTGATTCAGGGACCTCTTGCCAGCAATCTGGACTTTCTGAGCAGTGTTGAAACTCCCGACAGCAGCACACTCACAGTCAACCTCAAGCACCCCGTCTCCTACCTTCCCTCCCTGCTCTGTCAGCCCTGTCTTGCCGCAGTAAAACCAACGGACAGCAGCCTCTTCAGCGGAGCCTACAGGGTGGTTTTCAGAGATGAAAGCAGAATAAAACTTAAGAAAAACAATCACTACTGGGACAGCGTCGGCTGCCCCGAAGTAGTAATTCACATCGGAACTGAAACGGACTTCTCTTCAGACTTCCTTTCTGGAAGCATCCACTGGTCTCTTGCCCCTGTGGAGAATGCGTCACAGTACATGGAGGTATCCCCTCTGTACGGAACCACATTCCTATACTTCAGTTCTTCCGATGGCATCTACTCAGACAATGACATGCAGAGCGCCCTTGCACAACTGGTTCCGGTGGACTACATAAGAATCATCCAGAGTTCCATCATTCCATCGGATTCCCTTGTACCGCAGAGCGGAGCCTATGCTGAGTATGAAAAACAGGCCTCCAACCTGTTCAGCACCACATTCAAGAGATACAACATCAGATCTGCTGCAGACCTTCCAGTTCTTCATATTGCAGTCCACAGAGGTGATTCAACTATCCTCACAGGACAGCTTATCCAGGAAATCTGGTCAGAGACACTTAAAGGAACGGTTTCCCTGGATACTGTTCCAAGTACTGTCTACACAACAGATCCTGCGGAAAACCCCTACGATTTCTGCATCATCACCTGGATTGCCGACTACTATGATCCTGCCGCCTTCCTTTCCCTGTTCCGCTCGGATGCCTCTTACAGTCTTGCAAACTACAGCAACACTGAATATGACCATCTTTTGGATCTTGCAGACAGTCTTGAAGACAGGCAGTCCTACCTTCTTGAGGCAGAAAAGATTCTGCTCAACAGCGGTACGGTAATACCAATCTCTACAGCCGTATCAACCAACTTTGTAAGAAGTGACCTTATTGAAGGCTGGTACCCCAACCTTCTGGATATCCATCCGCTGAAGAACATCCGCTTCAAATAATCCTCACCCAGACAGGAAGATGATCAGACACCCCGCTTAGTGTATTTCTGTCCCACCTGTTGGGAAGACCGTTTTCTGTTGTTGTAATGCCGTCCGTAACAACTCCCCAGCTGTCAATCATGTCTGCCGAAAGGAGGATGTTGTCGTAGCACATCCATCTGTTGTTGTAGTAGTAAGAGCCTATTACTCCCCTTTCATAATCTTCCCAGAAGCAGCGCCAGAATGTAAAATCCCTGACCACATTTCCATCCCATGGCTCCTCGTTGAAGTCCCCTGCAATTATGACCAGGGCATCTGGGTTTTCCTGTGTTTTCAGAGCTACCAATTCAGAAAGAGCCTGCCCCAAAAGCTGTCTTAGTTCAATGTTTTCATCAGAATCTCCCAGGTTGGATTTGGCATGTACTGCGAACACAAAAACCTGCATTCTGTCTATCTCAAACTGCGTTTCTATGATCGGTCTTGCTCCTTCGATTCTGTGGGTTCTTGCATCCTTCATAGGGATTCGGCTTATCACGGCAAGACTGATTGCCCCGCCTTCTTCCGATGCAACTGCATACCACAGAAACGAGGAATCAAGCTGGCCCAGCAGATCCTGAACCACGTTCTGGTTTTCAACCTCGTTCAGAACAATAATGTCAGAGCGGCCAAGGTCGCCTTCCTTCAGAACTGAGGCAGTTGCCTTGAGTCTTGCCCTGTATGCACTGTCGCTCCAGCCGTTCTGGTGTTTGTACTCGGAATACTCGGTCCCGTCGCTAATGCTGTCAAAGAGGTTCTGTACGTTCCAGCTTGCTATGGTAAAGCCCGGAGAATCTTCCTTTTCGCATCCGCTGCAGGAACACAGAAGCAGAACAATGAGAATAAGATGAATGTGTTTTTTCATAAACGCCTCCGCTTATTATGGTGCGGCAGCGTCAGAAAGTTTCTCTGAAAATTCCTTTAAGAGTGCGCTCGTTTGTCTTCCATTTCGGATTGACTCTTACGCGTAAATCCAGTTCAGGACTCAAATTGGGAAAGATTGCTTTTATGTCTTTGAAGGCAGCCTTACGAATTTTTTTAATGTTCTCACCACCCTTGCCGACCATGATGCCTTTCTGGCTCTCGCGCTCAAGGTTTATGAAGGCACGGATCCATACCTTTCCTTCATCTTCCCTGTACTCAAGATCGGAAATCTCAACGTATATTGCGTGGGGAATTTCATCACGGACGCTGTTCATGGCTTTCTCGCGGATAATCTCAGAGATACGGAACTCAAGGTCCTGGTCTGTGCGTGCATCTTCCGGGTAGAGCATATCGCCCTCTGGGGCATGGGAGAACAGGCAGATAAGAAGATCATCAATGCCGTTGTCTTCAAGGGCAGAAACCTCGAAAATCTCTCTTCCGGGAAGGGCTTTCCCAAGGTAGGACCTGGCGTTTTCCAGCTGCTTGTCATCAAGAATATCTGTCTTGTTCAGACAGCATACCACCGGCATTGAGAGGCCGCTTAGCATATAGGAAACAGCCCTCTCCTCCTCTCCGGGAGCACGTGTGGCATCAAGCATGTACAGAACAAGGTCGCAGTCATCCAGTGTCTTTACGGCAACTTCCTGCATGCGGCGGTTGAAGCTCTTGTCAGAGATATGCCAGCCCGGGGTATCCATGAATACAAGCTGGCCACGGCTGTCGGTATAGATGCCTCTTATGGCATTTCTTGTGGTCTGAGGTGTGGGGGAAGTGATTGAAACCTTGGTCTCACATATTGTGTTGACCAAGGTCGATTTTCCTACGGAAGGTCTGCCTATGACTGCACAGACTGCACACTTCATGGAATCAGTACTTCCTCAGAACAGAGAGGCTTCTCTCTTTTCCGATTGTCTTGATAAAGAGTGCAAGCTTGGGTCCCTTCTCTTTTCCGATAAGAACCTTGTATACGGCTGTGAACAGAACTGTGTTCTCAACACCTGCCTGGGCTGCCGCATCGTAGATGCGCTGGGCAAGGTCTTTTTCATCCTCTCCGTCCCAATCCTGGACAAATGTTGTGAGTGTCTTTACTGCCTTCTTCTCTTCATCTGTAAGAACAACAGGCTCTGAAGATGCATCTGCAACTGAGAAGCGGAAGTCTTCAGGTGAGAACTCTGTAATCCATGTCCATGCACAGCGGCATCTTGCCTTGAGTCTTTCAACCTGCTCGGGTTTTACATCAGGCAGTGAGGCAATTACGCTGTCAATGTCTCCGCTGTTGATCTGGAGAAGGTTGCAAAGGTGTCTGAAGGGAACCTGGTAACCTTCACATGAAGGAACTTCTGCAACCTGGCTCAGTTCGTAGACTCTTCTCTCCTGGGCTGCCTTCTTCTCGTTTACGGGAAGCAGGCCGAAGTAACGTCTTTCGCAGTTGTCGTAGTCTTCGTAGATCTTCAGAACATCGAGGTCGAATGAAATTGCAAATTCTGTGTTGGGTCTTGTTGACGCAAACAGATAACGTGCAACTTCAGGAGTATAAACTGCAAGAACGTCGCCAAGGCTGACAACCTCGCCGGAGGAAGATGAGATCTTTCCGCCGCGGCCCTTGATGGAGATGAAGTCATACTGGAATGACACAGGGGCATGGCCACCGAAAAGCTCTACAACCTGCTTGGAGGTATCAAAGCTTCCGCCCTGGCTGTGATGGTCTTTTCCGGCAGGCTCAAAGTCTACGCCTTCGTAAACCCATCTCATGGGCCAGTCTACACGCCAGTGCAGCTTTGTGTACGGCGTATTGCGCATGTCTATTGTGTCTTCCTTGTCAAGGTCGTTGTCACGGTATGTGATTGAGTACTCGCCATCCCATGAAAGGATTGTTGTGTTGTCCTTGTCTGTAAAACGTGAGAAGACGGCAATGGGCCACCATGAATCATCAAGGGGCTCTGTTCTGTACTTGTTCAGAATCTCGATAATCTGGCTCTTGCATGAAAGGGCCATCTTCATCTGCTCTGCGTAGATGCTGTTTCTGTAGTTCTGAGCCTGGTACAGATATTTTGGATAAATACCTACCAGAGGAAGCTTTTCCTCAACATCAAGTTCGTTTCCGCGGGCATAGTTGTCAGCTCTGCCGGTTGTGTCGGGAACCAGTGTGATGGGTTTACGCAGATATGTCTCAAGCAGCTCCGGCTGGGGCATGTTCTTGGGAACCTTGCGGAATACATCGTAGTCATCCCATGAGTAGATGAACCTGACGTTGCATCCCCTGGCTCTGAGAGCCCTTACAACAAGGTCTACAGAAATTATCTCTCTGAAGTTTCCAATGTGAACAGTTCCGGAAGGAGTGATTCCGGATGCGCATGTATAGAGGTCTTTTTCGCCTTTTTCCCTGATAATCCTGTCAGCTGTAATATCAGCCCAATGTGTGGAAAGCATTTCTTTGGTAATCATGGGGATGATTATAGTCCAAGTTGGTCAGCTCTTTCAACAACACGGCTGATAAGGCCATACTCCAGAGCTTCCTGGGCATTGAGCCAGTAGTCTCTGTCTGTATCCATTTCAACCTGTTTAAGACTCTTTCCTGTAGCCTCGCTGATTACCTTGTTGATTTTTGCCTTTATCTTCTCAAGCTGAAGGGCGTGGATTTCAATCTCTGTTGCATTTCCCCTCATCTTGCTGAGAGGCTGATGAATCAGGTAAGAGGAATTAGGAAGGCCAACTCTTCTCTCTGCGGGAACTGCAAGAAGAATCAGAGCAGCAGCACTTGCAACAAGGCCTGTTCCGATAAGGGTAACGGGACTTGAAACAAAGCGGATCATGTCGTAGATGGCATAGCCTGCATCAACATCGCCTCCGGGAGAGTTAATGTAAATCTTAACAGGGTCTTTGCTTTCATTATCGAGAATCAGAAGATCGCGGATAACCTTGTCTGCCGAATCCTTGCTGATTTCTCCCGATAGAATTATTGATCTTGTCTTGAGCAGTCTGTCATCTGCCTGCGGCTTTACGTTTGTATTCTCTTTCTCTTCTTCGAGTCTCATGTTCTCTCCTGTCAGAATTCAACACTCAGGCTGATTTTCAGGCTTTCGGAAGACCTGTATCCGATAAAGTACTCAGCATCCGGGCCTGTGTAGGCAAACACTCTTCCCATCTCGTAAAAAATGGAAATGTTTCCGCCAATCATCAGCTCAACATGAACTCCTGCACTTCCACAGAATGTGTTGAGTTTCTGTCCGCTTAAATTGTTGTTAAGTTCTCCCCAGTTATAGCTGAGATCTACGAAGACCGATACTTTGGGGACAAAGTATTTGAAGAACTGTCTTCCGTAGTATTCCAGTCTGATAATGTCCTCAACTATGAACTTTGTGTTTTCAGGTGTATACCATCCAAGCGGCAGGTTCAGATTTTCTGCATAAGCAGGTACGTATTGTCCTGTCAGGTATCTGAATGCAACAGCATTTGAAAGACCCAGTGACCAGAGGTTGTTTCCCCTATCATCCTTTACCTCTTTGATCATGAAGCTCTGAGAAGAGTTGAGAAGAATCTTGAAGAACTGTGATCTTCCACCCATTGTGTAACTGGTGTTTGTGAACTTGGGTGAGTACATCATTTCAAGGTACACGTTTGCACCCTCTGCACTTGCAACACTTCTGAAGAGGTTCTTCATCTCACCTGAAATATAGAATGCAACGTCAAAGAGCTGTCTGTTACCTGAAAGGTCCGGTGTTCCGGGTAAAACCCTGTAATTCTCATCCTGGTTATAAAACGCCGGGTAGATGTAGAACGGATAGTTGCTTCTGGTTCCGAAATCAAGGATAGGGTTAACTGAAATCTCCCATCTTCCCTTTGCACCTGCAGCAAGATTGAAAAGATCTGCTTCTCCATGGGAAGACTGTCCGAACCCCTGCTTAACCATCAGATTGAAACCTGCATAGAGAGTGTCGTAGTCGTTGCAGACATAGGCAAGTATCTGCTTATCGTTCGGTTTAATACGATTACCTTCATCATCGTACTCGTACTTGATACTTCCGTCATCGTTCCTCTCGGGTTCAGGAATACCTGAAAGAAGCTCTCCTGTTTCCGGCACACGGTTGAAATTTCTTGCAAGAGTACCTGTCTCCAGTTCAAGTCCTATAATCGTCTCATTACCTTCTATGAACTGGATTCCGGTAACGTTGTACATGTATGAAACAACAGAAGGGAACAGACCGGCCCAGAAGTCAGGCTGCATTTTGATACTTGTTATTGATGTATCGATTCCGATAGCTCCAACTGTCATGGGAACAATCAGCATCAGAACAATAAAAATCTTCTTCAAAAACTTCATACTTCGAATTCTATTGATAGCGCGCATAAAACTCAATTGATTATTGCGTCTTATTGCAATTAAGGTGGAAATAAGCTATATTACTTTCGCTCAAGGGCCTGTAGCTCAGCGGTTAGAGCAGAGGACTCATAATCCTTTGGTCGAGGGTTCAAATCCCTCTGGGCCCATAGTTGATAACCTTATTTGATACAATGTCAAATGAGGTTTTTTCTTTATTCTGCGCTCTATATGCATGGTTTGAAGGTTTCGCCTCTTCTTACTGGATAAAAACCTACTTATTCTATCTCTTAGGTCGCTGAAATCGTTGCAAGAAAGCAAATCGTGTAAACCCCCTCAAATCGTAAAGACTATTCGAGCAGCCAAAAAAAGAAAAAATGGTTAACATGTCCAGAATCTCTGTAAAGATCACTATACTGCGATAATCAATGGAGGATAGTTATGTGATTAGATTAAAACAGGGGCGTTCCCGCCCCTGAACTAATCATAATACCAAATCATTCAAAACAACTACTTCAGCTTTTGTTGATGACAGTTTTACTGGAGAAACCGTTAAGTCGCTGATATCTAATGTGTATGTTTCGATACTTGTAGCGCTTAAATATTTGTTAACAACCATCTTATTCCCAGCAAGAATTAACGACGATAAATCAAAACCGTCTGTTTCCTTTATTGTGTAAGAACTAGTTTCAAAAGATCCATTTTTTACATCTACTTTTTTTAGATGGTTAGTCGAATCAAGATAGTAACGATAACCTCCAGCAAAACCTATTGTTGTAGCTGTTGCATAATCTGACGGATAATCAACATTTACATAAGAATAGCCAATTCCATCAATTCCGTCTTTCAATATCTTCAGATAACCTGTAGACAGGTAGAAGATGTTAAAATCTGGTTTCTCCCAAGAAAAATCAGCAGGTTTAGCTAAATCAGAATCAGTTATATCGTTCTCTCCTGATCCTAAATATTGAATTACACCTTCTGTAGAAAGGTATTCAGAAAGATTAGATAATCCCCCAACATTAGTTGATATTATTGTGTCGTTCTCATTTGGCTCTAATCTTTTCATATCAGCCCAGTTCACCCCGCGACGCAATACAACAACCTTTCCATTTGAATCAAAGAAACTTGCAAAATATCCATTAACTATCACGCCCGAATCAGCCTTTAAACCAGCCTTAATGCCTGCCTTATCAAAAGCATTCCACATATGTCCAGGGCCATAAGTTCCATCACCTGTAATAATGCGATCGTCTGAATAAAGCATAATTCCTGTGCATGGATTGATATCAGGGATGTTAAGAGGAATAGCTGTGTTTAGATTATTTTTCGGAATTTTATAAAGAGCTTCATAGCAATTGATAAATATATAGGACTCATCAGAACAAATCGACCTGAACCAATTTGAGCCATTGTTAAAATTTAATTCAACTACTTTACCCGTTCTCAAATTGATAAGGACAGGTTTAGACATACTTACATATCTCTGACACTCAATCTCAAGTCCAGAAGATTTTTCTCCAATATTGTCTACGTTTACATCATCAGGCATAAGGAAAGATGCTTCAATGTAACAAAACAGGAACTCCCCATCAGCATCAGATTGACAGGCCCGGACACTTATTGACACCAATTCCCCATTACTAGTGTTGAAAAGAATAGGAATAGCTTTTCCATCACTTACTTCACATAAAACAGATTTTGTTGTTTCACCTGCCTTGGCGCCTTTTGCTCCCGATTTTATACCAAGGCCTACTAAAGACAAATTTTTTGCTTTGGTTGTTGCAATAGAAGAAATCGAAGTAATATCAGAAGGAGTACTTGGATTATTACTATTATTATTTACATCCCCACTGCAAGAAAAAAACAAAGTCGCGATTAAAACGATAAGAACAGCTATAAACGAATGCCTCATACAACCCTCCATCTCTGTAGAATACATAGCCAATCATAAGGTATGTACTAGCGGAAGTATACTCTTTGACCTTGCGATGCCAACATTTAACAAATAAAAAGGCATATTGACTTTTACGAATATCACATTACACTGAAATTGACAGAGCCTACCACGCATAAGGCAGAAATGCACTGCGGACCACGGTAGGACTTTTTTTATCTGGAATAGCAGTATGAAGCCGTTGAAGAAAGCACTGACATACGAACAACAGATTGAGCATCTGAAAAGCTCACATGGTTTGGAAATCCCAAATCTCGATTCAGCTCTTAATATTCTGAAACGCGTCAACTATTACCGATTAAGCGCTTATGGAATAGGATTGAAAAAAGATTCTGACCCGGAGATGTTTCAGGATGGAATCAGCATAGATTACTTATTTGATCTTTATTCTTTCGACAGTTCATTCAGAAGTTTGGTTTTACATACCGTTGAGCAGATTGAAATCCAACTGAGAACACAGATAGCCTATTACCTTTCTTTGAAATACGGAGCGGAAGGATATTTGAATCCGGATTATTTCATTACCAAGGTCAAAAAAGATGGCACTGATATTCATTCTAGCGTAATAGCAAGCTTTAGAAATGAGTGCAAAAGACAAAACAAAGTCCCGTTTGTTATCCATCATAATGAACAGTACGGAGGGCACTTTCCATTATGGGTTGCCATTGAATTGTTTTCTTTCGGTAATCTTTCATCGTTGCTTGATATCATGAAGGACGAAGACAAGAAACAGATTGCAGCCTTATATAACACGGAGCCTAAGTATTTGAAAAGCTGGGTACTATCTTTGGTTGAAGTTAGAAATATATGTGCCCATTACAGCAGATTGTACAATATGCCTCTTAAGCAAACTCCATTCCTTTATTCAGAGTATCGTGAATTCAGGAATGAACGGATAAACAAGATTTTTCCTGTTCTGCTAGTAATTAAACGTATGCTGGCCGACAACCAGGAATTGTGGGATTCTTTCTTCATAGATTTGTGCTCTCTCATCAAAGACTATTCAAACGTGTTAAATCTTTCATTTATCGGGTTCCCTACCAATTGGAAGAGTGTTCTTTCCAAATAAAATACTAAGCTTTGCATAGCAAATGCAGGTTGTTGAACTAACCCCAAAAAGTTGGACACCTAACAGGAGGTCCAGAAATGGGGAAAATCGTACCTTTAGAGACCAAGAAACTGGTTCTAAAGATGTTTCGACAAGGCTCAAGGTCCAGAAAG
>Ga0265299_10002869_pt1 | contig 17208 bp, 14 predicted proteins | sample AusTroGonzalo_MG_4_FD_193485 | JGI IMG/M metagenome (GOLD analysis project Ga0265299, IMG submission 193485) | Bovine rumen microbial communities from tropical cattle in Woodstock, Queensland, Australia - Gonzalo_02 | ecosystem: Host-associated > Mammals > Digestive system > Stomach > Rumen ... | reverse complement strand
TGATCCTGATACTTTGGAACCATCATCTGAATTGATAGTAGAAGATGTTATACGTCTTGATGATTAAAAAAATCTTTTTGTACTTGTTTATAATTTTTCCTGCTTTTATGTCAGGATTGTCTTTTGCGACCACATTATCACCACAAGAAAATACAGATTGGTATAACGCATCACATCAAACACCTTGTGCATCACAAATTTTTGCTGATGCTTTATATCAAAATGCAGATAAAATTCCGGAAAACACTCCTGAACATTTGGCACGTGCTTGGGCAAAACAAATTATGCAATCTGCAGATGTTTTAACCCGTGTTCTTGAATGTCCAGAATTAAAAAGTATTTCAGACACATCAACTATAATTTTTACTCCTGTGGTATATGAATTTCCAAATGGCAGAACATTAACTATAAATTATACGACCCAACCAAAAACTATTAAACAGCATATTACATTGGCAACAAAACGCAGCTTACCAAATGGCGATGCCAGCCCAAATTTAAATAATATAGAAGACGCTGGTAAATACATGAACACAGAACCTGCTTGGTATGCAGTTATGGTTGTGCAACATGATTCTTTATCTGAATTTGTTGGACCTGGTAAAAACAATACCTTGTCTGTTAAATACATAAACGACAACATAGACGAAATTTATCCCCAGGGCTTTTTCTGTACCAGTAAATCAGCTTTAGCTTACGATAATGACACAATCAATATTGCAACACGTGAAACAATCCAATTAGGTAAAGATGATACTAATGATTACTATGTTGCTGGCGATGTAAATCTTGAATGGATAATGTACGCAGAAATTGCCGCAGATGTTATTCTTACAATTTTAACTGCTGGTGGGGGCGAAGCAGCATTAGTTGCAGCCAAAGAAAAAAATGCTACACGGGTTGCCAAAAATATGAAAGAATCATTAAAAGAATTAAAAAATATAGATAATGTCAAAGATTATATTGATACATCTCATAAAATTGCAAACTATGCTGATGATATAACAAATTTGACTAAAAATGCAGACGATTATGTCAAAGCATTAAAAAATATAGAAAAAGCAAAACAGGCAGGAAAAATAGACGATGCAAAAAAACTTGGTCAAGAAGCACGTAAATTATTAGATGCGGCAAGAAAAATTGACCCGAAAGTGACAGTCGATACACTGAGAGATGCTGATAAACTTGCTGACCATTTAAAACCAACCAAAGAAGCTATTGAAACTCTGTCTAAAACAGCAGAAAATTTATTGAAAGCTGATAAAAATGTCGCTAGATACAAAGAAAGTGTAGAAACATTCCAAGAACTAGCAAAATGGCGTAGGACATTACAAGCTTATAAACGACCTGTCACAGGGAATATTATTACACGCGCACTTAAAACCTTAAAAGCCAGCCAAGGTGGCGCAAACACTATTGCCAAAGCAGGCAAACTTGTACGCGCAGGAATGAGTTCTACATCAGCCAAAATAGGCGATTGGTTATTTGAAAACACGTTGAAACATGGTGCTAGATTGGCGCGCTTTACACGTGATGTAGGATTATTTTACAGTGCAGCTTCTTTTTTGGGTAATATGTATGATAAAACATCCAGTACTTCAAAAGAGTTTTCAAATGGTATAGAATTTAAACCTTTGTGTTTATTATCTGCTGACGATTTAGAAGGCGCAGATAATGTGGTTAATTATGGTATGTGGCTTATGTGGGAAGGAAGCTCTACAGACCCTTCGGATGATGATGCTGCATATTTACAAGCAATGGATTTCGCAGAAAAATTTAATTATAATTTAAACAAAGTTCAATCAGAACAGGGTGTAAATTGCAATGTAGATATTTATGTCGTGCGCCCAATTATCCGATTGGACGAAACTAATATCAATAATCCCAGTGGTGAAATGTTTTATTTATTTATGAACGATAAACCATGGACAACCGCCGAACAATTTTCTGAAAATATTCCAGATGTCAAACAATGGGAAAATCAACAAAAACAACTATATGAGCAAAATCCTATAAAAGCACGCGGATACAAACTGGAATCCGAGATGAAAAAATCTGAACCAACAGAACAAATTATTGTGGAATAAAACCTTGTTGTATTTTGATAAAAAATATTTATAATATAAATTATCAAAGGAAAGGATTTTAAAATGAAAAAGATTTTATTTGGTATTATTACTGCTTTTACAATGTGCGGCAACACGTTCGCGTATCAGGTATTATCTACAAAAGAATTTGGCAAAGGTGATGCAAAAAATCAAAACGTTGTTGTAAAATGCACAACAGACACAGGTAAAACATCAGAAGAAACTTGTTCTTTGCGCAGATATGCAAAATGCACAGGCAAAGATAATACAAATTGCAACAGTTGGCAGCCATGGCGTGATTTACGCGATACAAATGCTACATATTCAGATTGGAAAGCCGCTGCATCTGGATGTTGTCGCAAAAAGGGATTAAGATAATTTTTTTCTTGGTCGTTTTGATTTATTTATAATTGAACATCCATATATCACCACAAAAAAATGACCCATTTTTACACGGGTCTTTTTTGTGGTGGATGTGGGCGGACTCGAACCGCCGACCCCTACGATGTGAACGTAGTGCTCTAACCAACTGAGCCACACATCCAGATACTAAAAATCTGCTATTAAGCAGATATAAAAACTTGGTGGGGATAGTGGGACTTGAACCCACACGGTTGCAATAACCAAAGGATTTTAAGTCCTCAGCGTCTACCATTCCGCCATATCCCCAAGGACTCGCTTTTCAAAATTCACAAATGTTGTTTCAACATTTGGTGGAGCTGATGAGATTCGAACTCACGACCTCTGCATTGCGAACGCAGCGCTCTACCAACTGAGCTACAACCCCATTGCTCTCAAACATATGGTGGGCATAAGAAGACTCGAACTTCCAAGGTATCACTACCACTAGTACCTGAAACTAGCGCGTCTACCAATTCCGCCATATGCCCGTTAAAAGCACGATGAATAATAAACCTTTTTTTTAACTTTTGCAACAAGAAAAATGAAAAATTTTTATAAAAATAGTACAATAATTATGTGATTTTACTTGCCCTGAATACTATATTTCTGATAAAATTATGCACAGAGATGAAGAAAATTCTGTTTTTTATTTTATCAACCATAATCTGCGTATTTCATGCGGATGCTGCTGTGCGTGACTCCAAAACAACTATACGTGGCAAAACAAATAATACAATAACAACAAAACAACCTGTTCGTTCTATATCAAATCGTTCCGCAACTAAAAAAACTGTATCTGCACGAATATCTTCACCAGTAACGGTTTTACAATCTAGAAATTCTGCAAAAACTATTGCGACCAGAACACCTACAACACGCACACCGACCCAGTCTGTATTATCCAGAACTGCTTCTATAAAAAAAACCAAATGTTGTTGGGCGTGCGGCAACTCAAACTGGTAATGTCATATCAGGAACCAGAACAGGGCTTGAATACGAACAATGTAAAACAGCTTTCTTTACGTGTATGGATCAATTTTGTCAGTTGAAAAATGATTCGTTTAGAAGATGCTCTTGCAACGACAGGGTTTTCGGATTTCAGGAAATATCCGACAATTATCAAAGTGTTGGGGAACAACTGAACGAATTCAATGAAAATTTGGATACAGTTGGTTTAACCAAAGAACAAGCAACTGCAATGAAAACCGCAACAGAAGGCGAAGATGCATTGACAGAAGACAAATCTGCATCTAAACAATTATTGCAGGCTATAATGAATGCTATCAAGGGTGAAGATTCAACGGTTGGTGGCAAATATAAAAATCTAAACAGTTTAACAATTTCACCAGATATGACTAATGCGTTTGGCATGAACGATTATGGTCAAATTATTGCTTCTTATAATGGTGCAAATTTGTACAAAGCGGTTTATCCACAATGTAGAAATGCCGTCAAAGAAGATTGTAATGACGCGTCATTACAGCGTGCTGTGAATGCATATCTGATGGCGATTGAACAAGATTGTAATACGGTTGAAAATGCGTTATCCGAAAAACACAAAGATTTAAAATCCGCAACATATGAAAGCAGTGCTATGCTGGATTTAGCACGTGTTGAAAACCGTCAAAATCACAATTCTGATGATATTGCAACATGTCTAACCAATGTAGAAACCGCTATTCAAAGTGAAGAAGTTTGTGGTTCTGGATACCATAAATGTCTTGATAACGGGCAATACATAGATGTCACAACGGGTGCCCCATTGACTGGTGTCAAAGATTTTTATAATCTTGGTAATTTGCTAACATTTAAAACAAATGAACAAATACAAAAACAAAAACTATCGACTTTGACAGCAAATCGTGATTTTGTTCAATTTTTTGAAAATAAAACTAAAAAATTTGCCAAAGATGCATTAGATAAATGCCAAGACAAAGCTGAAACAGTATGGACTGAATATTTAGATCGCGCATTGTTAGATATATATTATGCCCAACAATCAAAAGTAAAAAATATCAAGCAAAGTTGTTTTAACATAGTTGCAGGGTGTTATGAAGATCAAAATGCCGCTATTGTTGAAGCTATGCAAGAATTAACCGGGAATTATAATATTTCTTTGAAACCGTCTGCCATAGAATTAACAAAAAACATGTGCTCTGACTATATAGAATCTTGTAATAATATGTTTGCAGGCAGTATTATCAAAGAATACTTGGAAAACAAAGATAAGTCTGATACAGAATTAGCATGCCGTGAAATTGCTCAAAGATGTTTTGATTCTTATGGTGGCACAAATTATGAAAATTTTTATTACTTGACCACTGGATTAGTTAAACCCGGTGAAGCAATTGATTGGTTTACTTTGTATGATGAAACACCAGACGGTAATCATAGAATAGTGTCACCTTGTGCCGAAGAATTGTCTAATACTTTTGGTTGTAATACGCCAGAAATACTAGAACGTGCTTTTGGCGGTTTGGATAAATATAAATATGAAGGTGATAATGGCACAATATATTATCAATATACAGAGGAAGGATACGAAAGACAATTACGTCCGGTTGGTATTGCCAGTGAGGTTTATGCAAAAATCATAGATAATTTATCCACAGAATGCGATCAATTAGACGGTTTTTTTGTAGAAGCACAATATGCAAAAATGTATGGTTATAAAGAAAATAATTTTTGTGAAATAGATAATTCAAGCACAATATTTGCTGAGGGCACTGATAACAAAACTCTGCATTATTGGTACAATTTCATATCAAATGAAAATATGTGTCCAATTGGATATACAGGTAAAATAGACGTACAATCTTGGGGTATGTGTTCTTGTTGGGAAAATGGTAATCGCCGCAGCAAAAACGGTACGTCAGATACCTGCCAACGTTACCTACCAATAGCATCAGCAACCGATAATGATAAAGTATGTAATGAAGATATATTGCCAAATACATTTAATGCTAAACAACGTGTATCAATAAAAACTGGTAAAAGTTGGTGTTTACAAACTGTGGTTTCAGACAACGGTCAAACATGTCCAAAAATGCATCGTTATTATGAAAATGGCAAGGTATATTGTGCAGCTACAGAAAACGCTACATCAAGCATAACAGTAGTCAAAGATCAAGATTTACATAATAAATAATTGTCGCATAATTACACGAAAACATATTTTTTATTTCAAAATATCTTCTGCAATTATTGTTGCTGGGATTTGAGAATCTTTTTGCCATTTATTATCCGCTTCTTTTAAATCCGCAATCATACGTTTTCTTATAGCTGGCAAAGTTAATTGTTGCAAACAATTCATGATATTACATGGAGTTGCTTGTCGTCCCAATAATTCTGGATAAATCATTTTATTCATTAAAATATTAACCAAAGAAACCCATTTTATACGCAACAATATATGTCCCAAAACTATGGTCAATGGATTCATTTTATACACAACTATGGCTGGTATATGCATTATCGCTAATTCAGCAGACACCGTTCCACTGGCAACCACAGCTATGTATGTATTTGCGTACAAATCATATCTTTGGTTTCCAGGAATAATTTCTGGTTTAACCGTCCAACCCTTTACATGATTTTTAATATATTTGTCTGTTGTTTCTACGGTTGGTATCACATATTTGTAATCTTTGTATCCACATACATTTAACATATCAACAGTTTTTTGAAACACTGGTAATAACTTTTTCACTTCGTTCATACGACTACCCGGAACCAAAGTAATTATTTTGTCGGATTTTTTATCTGCTTTGTATTTATCTAAACCATCTGCAATTGGATGACCAACCGCAACAGTATTTAAACCATATTTAGTAAAATATGGCACTTCAAAATCAAAAAAAGCATACAATTTATCAAATATTTTTGCATATTTTTTAGCGCGCCATTTACCCCAAGCCCAAACCTGTGGCGCAACAACATGATAAAAACGAATAGATTTATCAACATTATTTTTTTTGATTTTTTTTACAACTGCTTTGGCAAATCCTGGTGAATCTATGGTTAAAACAACATCTGGTCTTTCATGAATTATAGCGGCCACAGTTTGATTTATACGTTGTGTCAAAGTACGTGCATGTGCCAAAACTTCAAATATACCTAAAACCGCCAAATCAGACATAGGGAAAAAAGATTTTAACCCCACATCAATCATATTTTGACCACCGATACCAACAAATTCAACACCAGGCATTTCACGCATAATCTTTGCGCCTAGAACATCACCAGAAACTTCACCAGCTATTATAAAAATTTTCTTTTTTTTGCTAATCGTGTTTATCATTTTTTTCTGTTCTTATACCACGTTTAGAACGATTTTCTATAAAATCTATGGCATCCATAGCATATTTATTATTTTTTACTTCTTTACGAACTTTATTTAATTTATCTGTCAAAGAACTATTATCAACATCGCAACCAAATACAGAACAATAAACATTGTGGATTGCATGCATATCATCATTTGTAAATCCGTGACGCATTAAACCAACACGATTTATTGTTCGATACAAAGCGCGCGCACCAGCCGCCTCATAAATAGAATATGGCAACACATCGTCACCAACACCACTCATCCCAGCAATGAAAGCATTTCGACCGATACGCACAAATTGTAATACCATTACACCACCAGATAAAATAGCAAAATCTTCTATTTCAACGTGACCAGCAACTTGAACTAAATTGGACATAACTACACCATTACCAATTTTACAATCATGTCCCACATGTGCATTAACCATAATTTGGCAATCATCACCTATCTCTGTCCCATCCGATGCAGGTGTTCCAGAATGAATAGTCACATATTCACGTATCTTGCATCTTTTACCAATGCGCAAACCAGTCATAGCTGATTCATCTTGCCATTTTAAATCCTGACTCATTACACCCAATACAGCAAAAGGATAAACAATAGAATCATCACCAATTGATGTTTTACCATCAATTACAACATTTGATACCAATTCAACCCGATCACCCAACACAACATTGGGACCAATAATACAATAAGGTCCAATTTTACAGTCATTTCCAATGACTGCGCCGGGTTTAACAATTGCAGTAGGATCTATAACAGTTGCCATTTCTCATCCATTTTTTTATATTACTTTGCCTTAATACTACATTAAAAAGACAAACAAAGATATTCAATAAATATAACAAATTATAACAAACCTGTAAAATCATTTAATTTTACTTTGTTGGACAAGAACGATAAATAAACAATACCTAATGCACTGATAACAGGACATACTATCAATATTCCGCAAACAATCATCATCACAGCCCAAGACTGTTTGTACAAAATATCTTGTATCTTTTTAGCATGATATATATTCAAAGTTTCCAAACAAGCCAAAGAAATCAACAAACCCAAAAATACAGGCACTGATTCAGTAGAAATAAACAAAATCAAAGCCAAGATTGATACAATTCTAAATAACCATTTTAATTTTACAAAAACACTTTGACGCATTTTATTACGCGCCTTGACATATTTAGAAACAAAAGTTGTAACCACAAAAAAACCACCTAAAACAAGACCAATCAAATGAATCAAAGTCAAATGTCCTAATTGACCAAATCTGAAAAATTCAGGTTGCATTAAAACTGCCACAATCATCATACCATAAACCAAAGTAATTAAACCAACCCAAGAAATGTCTTTGCGCAATCTACAGCCAATTATTGTCCCACAAATAACAGCACTAAGTTGTAATAATATTCCCCACCAAGTCATTAAACCAGAAAACGCGACACCTAATAATAATGCGATAAACACCAACCATTTTGATTTCCTGTCATGTATTTTTTCAATATATTTTAAACGAACAAAATTATTAGATACAATTATCATTAATAAAAACAAAATTACAGCCAATACCAATGGCAACAAAGAAATACCGCCACGTATTACCGCATAATTACCACCAAACAATATTATAAATAACCCCAAAACAGCAGCAGACCAAAATGCAGTTTTTGATTCTGCATTTTGATTATTCCAACCAAACCTAGACACAAAATCACGTCCATATAAATAAACCATTACAAACAACGGCAACAACAATACAGCCACCGCAAAGAAAAATGGATTTAACAAAGCCGCATTATTAAATGAACTGATTGCAGTACTTGCTACTAAAAGGTTATCAAACATTTGCTTGCCTTATGTTTTTTTTATATTATTATATAGCTATGCCAGAAAAACAAGCAAATTTTACATTATTGGGTGGTCGCGTTATTATGAAACGTAGTATTTACAATCCAACATCTGATGCGGTATGGTTAGCGGCATACGTACCAATCAAAGCAAAACAAATTTTAGATGTCGGTATTGGAACGGGCGGGGTATCTTTGTGTATATTACACAGAAATCCAAATGCTCAAATTACTGGTATTGACATATCTTCTGAAATGTTGGATGCATGCAAAATCAATATGGAATTAAATAACAAACAAATCAATCTGGTAAATGCAGACATTTTACATTGGGCAACCCCAGAAACATTTGATTTAGTTGTCACAAATCCGCCTTACTTCATGGGGACACCAGGAAACACAAAAGCACATCACGCCACTGATATTACACGCTGGATTAAACGTAGCATAGCGCGCGTAAGACCCCAGGGATATTTTTGTATGATATCAGATGCATTGATAACGGATATTGCTATATCAGTTTTATCGGACAGACATTTTGGTGATATACAAATATTTCCGCTTTTCAGCAAAAAACACACTGCTGAAAGGGTTTTAATTCGTGCAAAACAGGGGGTAAAAACTGGCACCAGTTTGTATTGTGGCACAAATATGAATAATGAATCAATTTTACGGTCTGACTTGACTATTGATGAATGGTTGGCTACACTTAACTAAATATGATAAGTTTTATAGCACGATATTTTTCTTCGATTTGGGAATTACTGACCGCACCGTTCAGAGCGATTTGGCGTGGTATCTCGGCTTTATTTCCACCACGCGATTGTACGGTCATGGATACACCAGATGGACGGGTACATACGTATCAACAAAGTAGTTTTTGGCGTTTTGCAAAATTTTGTATGATTTTTACTATGTCTATTTGGGCGGCTTGGTCAACTTATGTTTATGTTTATCACAGACCTTTGTTGCAAAAACGTACTCAACAATTAGAGCAGGCACGTAATCAGCATTATCGTCAGATGACAGATTTGAAAGTTTATTTGAAAAAGTATAATGAATTGACCAGAACTTTGACCATAACAGACGATAAAATATTAAAAGCCTCCAAAGAAAAAATTTCTGATTCTGAAAAAGAGAATTTATTAAACACAAAATCAAAAATATCAGGCGAATTAGATTTCTTGCACACAAAAATCACAGAAATGATGGAAGACGAAAACTATACACCAGAGTTTGAGAAAATATCTGAAATATCTTTGGAATTTGAACTGGTGCGTAACGAAAATGATACAGTAAAACAACAAAATCAACAAATTTCTGAATCTTTTAACGAAATAGCTGATGCAGACCAACAAATCGTTGATGCAGTTTCTAAATTGACCTCTGACAACATCGCTGATTTACGCAAAAATCTAAAAAGAATAAATACCACTATAACAAAATTGGGTTTAAATGAAAGCAAACTAGTTGAAAAGGCTAATGATTATTCCAGTCCTTTTACTGGGGCTGCCTATAAACCGATTGATACAAAAAAGAACACAAATTCAAAATATAAAAAAATTGCAAAAGATATTGAACAATGGCATGGTTTAAACCGTTTAACCCAAATGCTACCTTTGGGGGCACCCGTATCTAAAACAACAATTACTTCGCCGTATGGAACTAGGAACGATCCATTTACAGGCAAATCCAAACAACACAAGGGTATCGATTTTGCAGGTAAAATTGGTACAGAATTATATGCTGTGGCTCCTGGTCGTGTTATATCTGCTGGTGAAAGGTTGGGATATGGTACAACAGTAGAAATTGACCATGGTTTAGGTTTCACAACATTGTACGCACATTTATCTAAAATTATGGTTTCACGTGGCGATGGTGTTCGTCCAGGGACAGTCGTTGGTCTAGGCGGTTCATCTGGTCGTTCTACTGGTCCACATTTGCACTATGAAATCAGATACAAAGGAACACCTTTTAACCCAATCAATTTTGTAAAAGAATAAGGAAGGATACAATGTTAGCATTTACAAACGCAGATGAAAAAAAATCCCCCACAATCATCGGGGCAGGTTGTAATATGAATGGCGATATAAACACAGACCACACAGTTCAAATTCATGGTATCGTCACAGGTAATATAACCGCTGAAACCATAGTGATTGGACGTGGTGGTGCAGTTCATGGTGATATTCAGGCACAAACTTTATTTTTACATGGTACATTGGATGGTAATGCAATTGTAAATGTTGCTAATGTTTTCGCTAATGCAGAAATGACAGGAACACTATCTTATAAAACATTAAATATAACATGTAATACTGGTTTAGAATGTAAATTATCAAAAAGAAAGGATGATAAATGAATAAACAAGATATGACCGTTTATTTGGCAGCAGACCATCGTGGTGTAGGATTAAAATTATATCTTTATGAAATGTTATCAGCTGATGGATACAAGGTTGTAGATTTGGGAACAGACAATCCAACTGAGCCAGTAGATTTTCCAGATATCGCATCCAAATTGGCGGACAAAATGTTGGACAATCCTGAATCACGCGGAATTTTAATATGCGGTACCGGGGCAGGTATGGAAATAGCTGCAAACAGATACAGACATATACGCGCATCCCGATGTGAAAGACCAGAACAAGCACGCGATGACCGCTTTCACGATGACATAAACGTATTGGCTTTGGCTGCAGACGATATAGATATCGAAATAGCTTTCCTTTGCGCCCAATCGTTTTTAGAAAGTCCGTTTGATAATTGTGAAAAACGTATTCGCAGAATAAAGAAGATATCATAACAAAAAACCTGTTTCTTTTCAAAACAGGTTTTTTAAACTATTTACCTTGATACCGTCCTTTTAAGTAATTCATTATTGCCATTGTATCTTCATTTATAATTTGTGCTCTTTGATTGATAAAATTTGCCTTTTTGATGTCTGGTCTATATGGCAATTCAAAATTTCTATATAATCCAAAAACACATTGAGTATTCTTTTTATAAGAAGAATCTTCTATACAAGAAACTATGTCGCGCACAGAATCCTGCATCAAAGCACGCTTATTTGAATCAGCTTTGCTATATTCATTACACAGTATATTTTTAAATAATTCGATGTTTTCTTTATTTGCTCTCATTCCAGATTTAAAAGCTTTTATTAAATCTTTCAAATTTGCAAAACCACTAGAAATAAATAAGTCTAAAACCAAACCAGGACGATTCATCAAAGGCCATATTTCACCTGCTAATTTATATCTTGTTTCAGCATCTAACAACATTATCCAAAAATATAAATTATCATTATAATCAAGGTTTATAGCAAAAGAATTGTATTTTTCTATAAAACCGTTCTTTGCACTTTTGAATACATCCGCAAAAAAGTTGCACTCGAAACGATTAAAAGTTGCATCCTTGCCCATTTCTTCAAATATTTCTGCCAATTTATTCAAACGATTCGAACCACAAGTATCCCAAACACTCATCAATCTTTTAACGCCTTCTAGAAAAATTTTATCACGACACGAATTTGGTTTTCTGATATATACTTTTGGTTTCTGAGCAATTTCATTTTTATCCATAATTTATAAACTCCTTGATTTGTTTTGCTACCCTGAATATAGTCAAAAAAATTAAATTGTCAAGTGCTTTTATCTTTTTACCAATTTAAAACCGCCATTGGCGGTTTTAAATACGCAGGTACTAATATCATTTTTTTACCACAAAATTAACTAATTTGTTTGGTACAACAATTGTTTTAATAATATTTGCACCGGTTAATTGGCGTTCTGCTGCTTTTTTAGCCCTTTCAATCAAATCAGATTCAGATATATCAACAGGAACTACAAAATCATTCGCACGTTTCCCATTAACAGACACAACAATTGTCATATCTGATTTAGCTAACTTAGATTCATCGTATTTCGGCCATGGTTCAAAGACCAAAATATCTTTGTGACCCAATTTTTCCCACATTTCTTCTGTTAAATGTGGTGCAAATGGATTCAGCAGTTGAATCAATATTTCATAAGCTTTGCGTGGCATTTTACCACCCGGAAATTCGTTTATAAATTCCATCATCGCAGAAATAGAGGTATTAAAGCCCATATTTTCAATACGTTCTGTCACATCTGCAATCAATTTATTTAATAATCTTTCTTGTTCTGGTGTTAAATCATCATCTGTTAAATTATCAGAAAAAGCTTCTATGCGTTTCAAAAATCTTTGAACACCAGCCAAAGCACCCTCTGTCCAAACAGAATTACTTCTCCACGGCCCCAAAGACACAATCGTCACACGACCAGCATCTGCACCAACTCTGTCCAACAATTCAGCGGTCATAAAACCATTTCCAAGCGATTTAGACATCTTACGACCATCACTGCCCAATATCAAACCTTGTGCTGTACGTTTTGCATACGGTTCTGGCGTATTAACCAAACCTAAATCAAACAATACATGATGCCAAAATCTTGAATAAATCAAATGACGCGTATTATGTTCATGACCACCATTATAGTGTGTCACAGGCATCCATTTTTCCATTTGTTCACGCGAACAAAATTCTTTGTCATTTTTTGGATCAAGATATCTTAAATAATACCAACTGGAACCAGCCCACTGTGGCATAGTATCTGTTTCACGTTTAGCTGGCCCGCCACACACAGGGCAGGTTGTATTAACCCAATCTGTTGCACGTGCCAATGGGCTTTCACCTTCATCAGTTGGGCGATAATCGGTCATATATGGTTGCAGCAGTGGTAGCTCTGATTCTGGTACAGGTTGCCACCCACATTTTTCACAATAAACTAACGGAATTGGTTCCCCCCAATACATCTGACGTGAAAAACCCCAATCTTTTAACTTGTATTTTATTGTACCACGTGCAAATCCATGTTCAGAACCATATTTAATAGCAGCATCTATTGCTTCCTGTTTGCCCATACCATTCAAGAAATCGGAATTGATATGCTTGCCATCACCTTCCCATACTTTGTCTGGTTCGCCACCAGCCAACACAGGTATAATTTCTAAACCAAATTTTTTTGCAAAATCCCAATCCCTAGAATCATGTGCTGGCACAGCCATAATCGTTCCATATGCATAATCAGCCAACACATAATCAGACGTAAATACAGGAATTTCTGTATTAGTAAATGGATTTACCGCTTTAATACCCTTTAATTCAACACCTGTTTTTTCCTTTGTAACGTCAGTTCTTTCAATTTCAGTTTTCGCAGCAGATTCTTTGATATAAGCTTCAACTTCATCTTTATTGATTATACGACCTTCATTTAGCCATTTACGTAACAACTTATGTTCCGGAGCAATAACACAGAAAGTCACACCAAATATAGTATCAACACGTGTTGTATAAATGGTCATAACATCATCACCAACGCGAAAATCTACATCAGCACCATGAGATTTACCAATCAAGTTTATTTCGTCTTTTTTGATTCTGTCTTCAAAATCTATATCTTTCAAGCCATCCAATAATTTTTCAGCATATTTGGATAATGCCAAATTCCACTGTAATTTTAATTTCTTTTCAATAACACCGTGGCAACGTGGGCATTTATTATCTTCTAATTCTTCGTTTGTAAAAGTGGTTCTACAATTTGGACACCAATTCATAGGTAATTCAGACTTATAAGCCAAACCAGCCTTGAAAAGCTGTAAAAACAACCACTGAGTCCATCTGATATAATCTGGATCAGATGTTGCAAAACGACTGTGTGGATCAACAGACCAGCCGGCTCTGTCCATAGTTTCTGAATAAGATTTTCTTAAATCTTCAACTATATCAGCAGGGTGCTTACCAATTTTTGTAGCATAGTGTTCAGCAGCAATCCCCAAAGAATCAAAACCCATCGGATACAAAACATCATATCCCTGATGACGGCGAAAACGTGCCAACATGTCAATTCCCGAATAATCAAACATGTGTCCAGCATGAAATCCTGCACCAGACAAAAAAGGAAATTCCACCAACAAATAACATCTCGGTTTTGAACCATCATTTTTTGGTGTAAATGCGTTTTCATCACGCCAACGTTTTTGCCACTTGGCTTCACGTTCCTTTATCTTTTGCATATCATCTGACATAATTTTTCCTTTTTATTTTTTGTTCGGGCTCACAGGTTTTGACAATAAAACCAGTGCATAGATTCTATATTGAATTTCCCGAAAAATCAAGTAATTTAATAGAATAAAATAGGGGGATATTATTAAAGATTCACAACAAATCTAATATTATTTATTATATTATATTGTCAATTTTTTTAAACTTTTAACTAAAAATAGGGCAAAAAACACTACAAAAAGCACAGAGAACAGGCTGCAAGCCGCAGAAATCAGCCATTTTTGTCACAAAATAGGGCACAAAAGCCCAAATTTTAACCATTTTTAGCTATTTTTTATATCTTACAAACATTAACATGTTTTTCTGGTTTGCAAAACATGTTTTATAGTAAAATATATTTGATACCTAAATAATAATGAAAGAACAAAAAAATATAAAAAAACAATTTTAAAAAATTTTTTCAGATTTTTATAATTTAATGAAGACTTTAACACGTAAAAACCGCTAAAAACCGCCAATAAACCAACTTTATAACAAAATATTATTATAACCAAAAACGCCCCATAGCCCAGAAAGTCTGAACAAATCGCAATATACAAATCAAATTTCAGCGATACAAACCAACATTTATACGACCAAACAAAATTATCTGGCTGAGAATCCAAGTATGAATAAAAACACGTCCAAATTCTCAGCGACTGAAACATACAAATATATGAATAACAAAGCTCATCGGGCTAAGAATTGGGACAACTAAACTATAATTTTTATATTATGTGTAATTTTGGAGTTCCTAGAACAACTTAAACTATAATTTTTATATTATGTATAGTTTTGGAGTTCCTAGAACAACTTAAACTAAGGATTTTATATTATGTTATAGTTTTGGAGTTCCTAGAACAACTAAACTATACATAATATACATTATGCGCCTTTTGAATATTTCATCTAACCACCCTGTTTTAAATTTATTATTATTCCGCTTGACATTTTTATCTTTTGTGTTTATAATAAAATTACAAATAAAAACCAAAAGGATAAAAAATGGCAGATAAAGACAATAAAAATGCGAACAATTTTTTTGCTGACAAAGTAATAATAACTAATTGCATTTGTATTGTAATATTAGGGTTGCTGCTAATAGTACTGGGATCATCTGATATACTCAATGACCTTACCCGGCAAAAAAAATGCGAACAATATCTAAATGGTACTTATGACGTGGATTCAAAAACATGCAACGAAGTAGTTGTCGAAACCCCACATGAAGAGCCAGAAAAACATCTAAACAGCATTTTTGACAAAAGAATGGGTGAAAAAGCAAACTGCGACTTAATCAGTTCCGATTTCCCTGACACTAAAAAATATCCTTTTAAACAAAAGGTATCCGCTATATGCAACGGTTTAAAAATGAACATAACATTCACAGAATCTTTGAATGAACACAGCAAAAAGTTTATAGAAGGAGTTAGACAGTTTAATAATAGATGCAGCCGCTATATAGAAGCTGCCCCAAGTTTAGTTCAAGTATCTGGTACATACAGATATGATTTCAAAGAATTTGGAACCCGCGTCAGCAAACATTTGGTCGGATACAAAGAATTATCAACAAGAGATGCACAAAAACCACTTGTTTGTTATGTACCGGTTCATAAACGTGTTATCAGACCAGAAAGAAATTTAAGTGAAATATTCAAAGCAAAGTGTGTTGCCTTAACATCTGAATTTCCAGATTTGAATGATGCATCTAAACAAATCGTGACTGGTATCTGTGATGGAATGAACATTCGCGCACTATTTGATAACGTACAACGCTAAAACAAGCAAAAAAAACAAAAAAACCGCCCTTCTCTGGCGGTTTTTTTGTTTTGATAGCATATAAAAAGTTTTCAGTTTAATTATAACACATCATATTAAATTTTATTTGCGACTTTCTTTGCCACCTTGGTCACATTCAAGACTTTGTTTTTCAAAGTTTTTAAACCCTTAGCTAAATCAGTATCTTCTGCTGGCCCTATTTCTTCAGGTTTAACCGCAGAACAACAAAAAGGACATTTTTTTGCCAATTTACTGATTTGTTGTTGGCAATATGGACACGCACGTGTTGTGACAGGCTTTTTACTGCGCGCAGAATTAACAACTTTCACAAAAATAAATATAGCAAACATCGTTATCAAAAAACTGATTACTGTATTTAAAAATGTTCCGATATTCAAAGTGGTCGCACCTGCTGCTTGCGCTGCCGCCATTGTTGTATAGTGCGCACCTGGTTCTCCGCCACCAATAACATAGAACCACTGGGAAAAATCAACACCACCAACCAACATACCAACTGGTGGCATAATGATATCTTTCACCAAAGAATTAACAACACTGGTCATTACAGAACCAACGATAATACCGACAGCCATATCAATTGCACTGCCTTTGTTAATGAAAGCTTTAAAAT
>Ga0265299_10002868_pt1 | contig 17222 bp, 15 predicted proteins | sample AusTroGonzalo_MG_4_FD_193485 | JGI IMG/M metagenome (GOLD analysis project Ga0265299, IMG submission 193485) | Bovine rumen microbial communities from tropical cattle in Woodstock, Queensland, Australia - Gonzalo_02 | ecosystem: Host-associated > Mammals > Digestive system > Stomach > Rumen ... | reverse complement strand
AACCACTGGAATGTCCTGATGGTTGCCGCCACCGTCGACACATGAGTAAGGCAACATGTTGGAATTCAGCATATCGCCCTTGTTGTCAAACAGATACAAATAAATATTCTGATAATAGTTGTTGATGTGGACAGCTCTTCCATCTGACCACATCGATCGCAAATAACTGTACGCCAACACCATAACGCGGCCATCTTGCAATGGCAACACCATACTGGGCACAAAACCCATATCTTCCATTTCTGCTTCGTATGAGATGTTTTCAGGCACAGACGGTTTTTCTGATTCAAAGAAATTCTCGCCCTCTAATGCACCTTCTTCATCAACCAGGATTGCCACAACACCATCTTTCGTCTCGCCAAAGATGAAGAACCGGTCGTTTTTGCCGGGCAACATCCTCGCACAAGGATTGGAGATTTCACGGCTGTTATCTGTCAGTTCGACAGGGACGACATTTCCGGCTGCAGTTATTGTAAGATAGCGATGAACAACACCTGACGAGAAAGCCACCATACCAACACCCCAATGAACATTTTTTCCACTCTGTGCCAACTCCTCAATAAAAACGGCTCCGTTTTTAGTCAAAAAACCTTTCGCTTTGTATGGACTTGGACCAGCGAACTCCTTCTGTGCATGATTGAGAGTATTCCCCTCCGCGTCAACAATCTGAAGGTCAAAACTATAACCGTCAATTTTCGAATTGCTTGGCTTAGTGTATGTCACGAAAACGGTCCTGTTATCGTCGGAGGATCGCAAAATGAGTGCGGTCGCAATCTTTTTCCCCTCGGCAGGTACGCTATAGATTGTATTACGCACCAACTTTTTATGTTTCTTCTCCATAATCGGGAATGCCGATTCATAATAATCCACGCTCTTGGTCTTTCTGTTGTACTTGTAACCAAGGAGCACCACGTCATTGTCCCGCAAATACGCAGTTCTGAACTCATAATCCTCATCTATCTCATGCTCCACCGCTATGATTTGCTTTTGTTTGTCATAAACGGTGATGTACATGTCGTCGTCCGTGTCGTACCAACCTTTTTTAACGCCGCACAGGTAGAGATAGTGGTCATCTTCGCCCATCACGGTGAGGCGGGAACCGTCCTCAATTTCGGTTTCCGGTCCGTTCGGGACAAGGGTTTGTGCGCGACTGCCAAACATAATAAACAAGAACAGAAAAGCTACTAAGATTCTATTTTTCTTCATAATCAATATTTTTTCAATTTTTCAACGGCAAAAATACCACAAATCTCCCAACCATTTTATCCTTCACAGCAGAAATATGTTCCCTCTCAAGCAAAAATGTGACGTTTCCGCAAATGGTAATCATTATATAGGGGTGGTAAAAGTTCAATAATCAACAACTTACGCAAAATAGAGATTTAATACCCCAAAACGGCTTTTGGGGTATTAAACAGCCCCTGGGGGATTAACAGACAGAATAAAATGCGTATCTTTGCCGCTGTTAATATCATATATTATGAAACACCAAAAGACCATTGTCACCATTTTGCTGAACTTCCTGTTTTGCGTTGCGCTGTTGAGGTTCTACTCCCGTAACGCTTATCTCCGTCCGTATGCCGGCAGCACGTTGAAGGAGTCGCTCACCGGACTGCTTCTATTGGCATCGCTCTATGTCAACTATTATCTGCTCTATCCGTTGCTTGTGGAGCGAAGGCACTCACGTACACTTTATTGGTTGGCACTGGTAGTTATGGTTATAGTCTTTGCTGTACTGGAATTAGCCATCGCATACCCTCACATCATGTATAGTAACGGTTTAATTATCGAGCAAGTTGGTTTTTATTCGTTTTTCTCCAGATTACTGTTTGTTGTTTGTGGACGCAATCTTTTCTTCAACTTCTTCCCTTATATGTTGAGAGAAAGGAAACAACTGCAACAATCTTTGGAAACGGAGAGCAAGGTTGTCTATCAATTTGCCAGAATGCTTGACGTTTGCGACAACAAAAACAACTGTCAGCACATCCCCATAGACAAGATTCTTTACTGTAAGAAGAATGGGAATGAAACGGAAATCCACACGGTTGATGGCATCAAATACACCCGCTATTGTACGATCAAATACTTGGAGCAACATTTTGGAGACAAAGAGTTTATCCGCATATCCGCCTCCATCATCGTCCCTTACCAGTACATCGCCTCATGCGACGGAAAGGCAGTTGCCCTGAAGAATCTGTCTCGGTCAGAAGCCCCCCTCTCATTCCCGTTGGACACCAAAAGAGCCCCTCAAATCGCAGCCGCCATCGATGAATACCTGCACGCTGTCATTGAAGAGAAGAAGGAGTTACAGGAAAACGAAGAAGAAGAAAAAGGCAAAAAAGGTCCGTCTGTGCCACCGAAAGAGAAGCTTGATGCCGTACTCAACTACATCAAATCGCATCCCGGTTGCCGCTCCACGGAACTCATTTCCCACACCTCCTATTCGCAGACCACCATGGATCGCTGCCTCTTTGAACTCAAGAAGAAAGGGCTTATCGAATACACCGGCAGCAAGAAGAGAGGCGGGTACCATCCGATTCCATAATTCATAATCATGGGACTCGGAAGGGTTCACCGTTTTGTAAATATGAATGAAGAATGTAGAATGAAAAATACAAAATAGATACGTGCAGATACGCGCGATACGCGGAGATAAACATACCACATTTTTTGTAATTTTGCGCTTTCAAAACAAGCATCATTATGGCCAGTTTTAAAGATTTGATTAATTCCGCCGCATACAAGGCGTTTATGAAAAAGTTGCTGATTTATGCATTGATTGTCTTCGGGTTAGGCTTAATCTTTTTGTTATGCAAATTGCCCGGCGGCAACGTGATGACCATAACCGGCGGAAGTGTCCTCATCTTATTGATGGTGCTCTTCATCATCGGAAAACTTGTGGACAACAATTCTTAATTCTACATTCTACATTCTTCATTCTACATTCTACATTCTATATTATGAACAAATACGAAGAATTCCCCTCCCCTTGCTACATCCTCTCGGAGGAGGCTCTGTTAGCGAACTTGCAGCTACTGGACCTCGTGCAGAAAGAGGCCGGCGTGAAGATCATCTGCGCCTTGAAGGGCTATGCCTTTTGGCCGTCGTTTCCGCTCATCCGCGAGTGGCTCAGCGGCGCGACCGCCAGCTCCGTAAACGAGGCGCGACTTATCGCTGAGGAGATGGGCTGCGAGGCACACACCTACGCGCCCGTCTATACCGACCAGGACTTCGAACAGCTGCTTATGTATAGCAGTCACCTGACTTTCAACTCGTTAGGACAACACGAGCGATTCCGCAAACAGGCCGCCGCCTTCCCAAAAAAGGTGAGCCTCGGTCTGCGCATCAACCCCGAATATTCGGAGATCGAGACCGACCTATACAACCCCGCTGTGCCAGGCTCGCGCTTGGGCATCCTGCGCGACGACATGCCCGACACGCTGCCCGAAGGCATCGAGGGACTGCACTTTCACGTGCTCTGCGAGAACGACAGCTACGCCCTCGAACGCTGCCTGAAGGCCACGGAGGAGAAGTTCGGCGACCTCATCCGGCAGTGCAAATGGTTCAACATGGGCGGCGGCCACCACATCACCCGCGCCGACTACAACATCCCGCACCTCATCGGGCTGCTGCAGGACTTCCGCAGCCGTTACCCGAACCTCGAGGAGGTCATTCTCGAACCGGGCGAGGCCGTGGGCTGGCAGACTGGCGTGCTGACCTCCACCGTGGAGGACATCGTGGAGAACAAGGGCATCAAGATCGCGATGCTCAACGTCTCCTTCGCCTGCCACATGCCCGACTGTCTGGAGATGCCCTACAAACCGACGGTTCTCGGTGCCACCGAACCCAACGAAAACAGCAAGCACGTCTATCGCTTAGGCGGATGCTCCTGCTTGGCCGGCGACTTCATAGGTATGGGCGACTTCGCGTTCCACGAACCGTTAGAGATCGGCGACCGCATCGTCTTCGACGACATGATCCACTACACGATGGTGAAGACCACCTTCTTCAACGGGGTGGCGCATCCCGCCATCGGGGTCATCCACCCAGACGGGCAGTTCGAGATGCTCTCGCAGCCCGGCGACTACGCCTCCTACAAAGCCAAATTGGGATAGGCAACAAGCAATTGGCAAAAGGTCCCGACAGGGACCAAAGCTCGGTAGCAAGAGGCCATTGGTTTTTTCCAAGGTCCCGGCAGGGACCCAAGCTCGGTAGCAGGAGGCCATTCGTTTTTTCCCAAGCCCCGACAGGGGCGATACAATATAACAATAATGCCAACAACAAAAAATAAGACATGTCATACACGCTTAAGATACGGGAAAACGGTTCGCAGCAGGAGGTCTTCGACCCCGTGCGGCAGAAGTGGGTCGTGATGACCCCCGAAGAGCGCGTACGGCAGGTCTTCATCCTCTACCTGCTGAATATCAAGGGGTTCCCGTTGTCGCACCTCTCCGTGGAGCACGCCGTGACGGTCAATGGGATGACCCAACGCTACGACCTGGTGGTCTTCGACGATGCTCTGCAACCGTATATGGTGGTCGAATGCAAGGCGCCACACGTGAAGCTCACGCAGAAGGTTGTGGAGCAGGCCGGCCGCTACAACAGCATCCTGAAGGCGCCGCTGCTTTGCGTCACGAACGGGGTGGAACAGAGGGTGTTTGAGATCGATTTTGAGGATAAGAGGATAAGAGAATTGGAGAATAAAGAGACAAAGAGATGAGAAAATAATTTTCCTCACCGAGAAGAAAGAAAAAAAAGTTATTTTTGCAGTCTTAAAATATTTGTAACGAAATTTAAAAAACATGGAATATACAGCCATCGTAAGAAAGACCAAAAGTGGGCGTTACATAGCCCAGTGCGAGCAGCTTCCTGCGGCTCTCACCCAAGGTGACACGGAGGAGGAAGCACTGGAAAATCTGCAGGATGCTATCAACCTCATTTTGGAAACAGAAAAAGAAGAAGAAAAAGAAAAAGCATCAAAAGGAAACATGTTCATTCAAAGGAAAATAGCCATACTGTGAAAAGAAAAGTACTCATCAACCATCTGAAAGCGAATAAGTGTATATTTCTAAACCACGGCAAGAAACATGATGTTTACATCAACACGGAAACAAAGATGAAGACAACCCTTCCGAGGCACGCAGACATCGACGAGGAACTGGCAGACGCGATATGCAAACAGCTCGGAATCCCCAAGAAGCGTTAACTACACAAATAATTAAAAGATGCACTTTTGTGGGAACACACAGTGAGTACGATAAGATTGATGCGTCAACAATATAGATTATGAGCAAGATAACAAAAGAACAGTATGAGTACGCTCTGGCAAGGATAGAGGAGCTTCTTCCATTGGTAAACGACGAAACGCCAACCAATGACCGCTATGCCATTGAATTGACGCTGATGTCTGATGTGGTGATGGATTATGAGAAAGAGCACTACCCTATCGCCAAACCATCTGTTGCTGAACTTATTGAATTATCTCTTGAAGAGGAGGGAATGTCCCAGAAACAGTTGGCGCAACAGATTGGTGTCAGCCCGTCCCGGATCAGCGACTACGTCTCAGGGCGTGCGGAACCTACGCTGCGAATTGCACGATTACTCTGCCGCGCTCTCAAAATCTCCCCTGCAGAAATGCTAGGATGCTAATAATATTATGCCCGCAATGAAAAACGTTCCCCTCCGATACATCCTCTTCTTTATCGCTGCAGCACTTACCCTTTCCTGCGCGGCGCAGACCAACGCACCAGTTCCAACCGGCAACGGACTGCAAATTTCCGTCACGCCCGACACACGTATGACGGGACGGTCGAACCACCGCGAAGTGCTGATGCGCATACAAGTGGTGCGCGGTAACGATACGGAAGAAACAGAACTCAACTCCCTGACCGTGAACCTTCAGGGCACCGAGGCGGGAGATCTCCGCATATTGCAAGTCATCACAACAGGAAGCTCCCCGAACCCAAAATTTATCGGGCCACAAAGCCTCTATCAGGAGAACACCACCTACGACCCCGTTCCCGAGCCCAGTTCCACATCCCTACAAACAGTGCTGGTTCGCGACCTTCCCCCTACCCTTTCCGAAGACATCCATATCCCGCTGCACTACCGCCTCACGGCGGACAGCTCCTACCTATGGATCACCGCCGACATCACCGACACCGCCAGGGAAGGCAATCGTATAGTATTGACATTAAAAGATTTACGGACTGATAGAGACATCTACCCGATAAACATTAAGTCAGAAAGAGAGATTCTTCTGCGACGGAGGGTGCTCTATAGCCCCGGCGACTTCGATTCGAAGTTCTTCCGCATTCCCGCCATTATCACCGCCAAGAACGGCACTCTTGTGACCGCCACCGACCGACGGAAATTCAACAACAACGACCTGCCCGAGGATATTGACATTATCCTCAACTACAGCAGCAGCGGGCAATTCTGGGGCGGACCAGCCTTCTTGGCCCTTGGCAGAGGCGTGGGGAAGGGTTTCGGAGACTGCGCCCTGGTACACACCCGCGACGAAGGCGGACTCCTCGCCGTCTATGCGGGCGGTGTCGGTTTCTGGCAATCGACCCCTGACAATCCGCTCCGCATCTACTGCCGCCAAAGCACCGACAACGGCAACAGCTGGTCGCCAACTCGTGACATCACCCACTTCCTCTACGGGCCCGACTGTTCCGACACCACCCGTCGAAAGTGGCGCGGGGCCTTCTGCGCCTCGGGCAACGGGCTGCTCACCTCCACCGGCCGCATTATGTTCGTGGCCGCGGTTCGCGAAAGCGAGGACTGGTCGGCCAACGACTACGTCCTCTACTCCGATGACAACGGGGAGACCTGGCAGTGCTCGCAGCGCGCCTGCGTGGGCGGCGACGAGGCCAAGGTCGTGGAACTGCGAGACGGCCGCATCCTGATGAGTATCCGGCACCAAGGCGAACGATGGTTCAACATTTCCGAAGATGGCGGCGTCACTTGGCGCGATACGGTCTTCGCCGGAGAGTATTTAAACGCCCCGGCCTGCAACGGCGACATCATTCGCTACGATCTTGAGGACGGCACCGACATACTGCTTCACTCGCTTCCGTTGGGTAACGGAAGGAAGAATGTGGCGGTGATGATTAGTTTTGACGATGGAAAATCGTGGCCCCTCGGAAAGGTAATCGTATTCCACAACGCGGCATACTCATCCCTTTGCATCCTCCCCGACGGCTCCATCGGGATGTACGTGGAGGAGGACCCAAACGGTGGCGACAGCTACGAAATGGTGTTTTACAATTTCACCCTTGACTGGTTGGAGGGGAGGCACAAATAACGTAGGGGCGTATACAATACGCCCCTACAAACCACCATTATACGAATAAACCTAAACCATTAAACAAATAAACCATTAAACCGCTTTAACCCTTAACCGTTAACCCTTAACCATTATTTGTGCGTCATAATGTCGAGCACAAGGTTATCGGTTGCGGCCATGCCTTGGATGCCGATGGCGGCCATGTTGCGCACGCACTTCTCCACATCCTCGTCAATGATACCTTCCGCTGGCGTAACCACCTCATCCTCAACGGCTAACATAGAGGAAAGCACGGCAGTGGAAACTCCTGTAGCTACCTTCAGCGAGCAGCTCGGTTTCGCGCCGTCGCAGATCATGCCGGTAATATTGGCAATCATGTTCTTCACGGCATAGACAATCTGTTCGTAGGTGCCGCCCATCAGCCAGGTGATGCCGCATGCGGAGCCCGTGGCCGCGACCACGCAACCACACAACGGAGACAATCGACCGAAACTCTGTTTAATATAGATAACTGTCAAATGACTGAGCATCAATGCTCTGGTGAGTTCTTCCTCCGTTTTAAGACGCTCTTTGGCAAAAACCCAGACAGGCAGCGTGGCGGCGATGCCCTGATTGCCGCTACCGGAATTACTCATCACCGGCACCTTCACGCCCGCCATACGCGCGTCGCACGCGGCGGAGGTATATGACAAAATTTTCGAATAAATACCGTTGCCAAAGAACTGGCATTTCGGCTCCATAAAGATAGTACGGCCGAGTCCATGCCCAAACCGATTGTTGAGCGACATCTCCGCTGCCCGCTTATTCAGTTCGGCAGTCTCCAAGATGAAATGAATCTCGCTTATGGGGGCCGTCATTGCAAAATCATAGACCATCCGCATGGTGAGTTTCGGTTCCTCGCCGCCGGCATTTTCAGCAGATGCGGCGCTATCGTCCAACAGCACATCGCCATTTTTTGTAATGCGCGTGAAGTGGGTGTGTGTCCCGCTGATGATGACCGCCACATTGTCATCGCCATTGTGGCACTCAACCTCGATGTAGAGTTTCTCGGCAGTATCTTTTTTCTGTAAGATTTTGATACGGTTCTGCGCAATGTACTCTTTACCGCGCTCCACGTCCTCGGGAGTCGTGTCCTTCAGCACTTCGAGGCTGTATTCCGACTTGCCGATGAGGGCGCCGAGGGCAATCGCGATAGGAAGTCCTATCATGCCCGTACCGGGAATACCCACGCCCATGGCGTTCTTGAGCATGTTGGCGCTCAGCCATACGGTAATCTGCTTGGGCAGGCCGCCCAGCGTCTCCTTCGCTTTCGCCACGGCCAAAGCCACGGCCATGGGTTCGGTGCAGCCGATTGCGGGCACCACTTCACGCTTCACCAGCGCGATGATACGATTTCTTTCGTCTTGGGTCATTATCGTTGGGGTTTGTTATTCTGTTTATCACCACCCGGGGTTGCGGCCTACGGCCTTATCCCGGGCTACCAAGCTTTTGTCCCTGCCGGGACGTCTCAGGGAATCATTCTATTTTATCAGTTCATGGAGATGGTGCTCGATGGGGATGCCGTTGTCGGCAAGGAGGGAATGCTTGTTCGCTTCAATGACGTGCGCCACAAAATCCATCGCCCTCAACACACTGTCTTCCAAGGTATTCCCTTTCAAATAGCTACCGATGGTCATAGCCGAGAAGACATCGCCAGTGCCTGAGAATTGCGCTTCCACCTGCTGGTATGGGAGCACAATTTTCTTCTCTAATCCCTTGTCAAAGAGCATCGTACAGGTCTGACCTTCCAACAGCATACTGGAAATAATGATGGAGCTGCCGCTAAGCCTGTGCAAGGTCATAAGCAGATCATCGGCTTCCTCCATAGTCAAATCTTCTTTATCTAAATATCTATCTGCCAGAAATTTAGCTTCTGTAACATTGGGAACTATCACGTCCGCGACACGACACACGCTCCGCATGTAGGCCACTGTCTCGGTAGTAGCTCCGTTGTAGAGTTTGCCATCGTCAGCCATGATGGGATCGACAAAAATGAATGTGCCTCGCGACTTCAGCCGGTTGCAGTAATCCGTAACAATCCGCGTCTGTTCCTCCGAAACGAGGTAGCCCGTGCAGACGGCGTCCACCGTGAAGCCCTGCTCCTCCCAGATGTCGATGCTCTGACGCATATAACCCGTGGTGTCCATCACCGCAAACTTACCGTAGCTAAAATTGTTGGAGACTAACGATGACGGGAGCCGGAAAATTTCATATCCCAAATGCGACAAAATGGGAGTCATCACAGACATGCCCAGATTGCCGTAGCCGACAATATCGCCGATAAGAAGGATGCTACTCATTTTAACGGTTAAACGGTTTATTGGTTTATTGGTTTATTAGTTTATTGGTGGTTAATCTTCGAGGCAGTCGTCAAGTTCGCGGGTTAACTGCGCTTTGTCCATGTTCTGGCCGATGAATACGATTTTGACCATGCGGTCGCCGTATTCGGGGTCCCAGTCGCGCATGAACGAGGGGTCTTCGCGCATCAGTTGGACCAAGTCTTCCTCGGGCGCGGTGGCATACCAAAGACCGGCCTCGGTGAGTTTCTGCTGCACACCCGCTTGTTCGTAAAGATACGACATATCTCGGTATTCCTTAAAGTAACAGACACCCTTCGCGCGGATGACATTTTTCGGACGTTTTCTGGATAAAAACTTATTGAACTCGCTGATTTTGAAAGCTTTACGTCGATAATACACAAAGGTAGAAATACCGTATTCCTCCACTTCCCCACCCTCGTGCTCATGATGGTGATGGTGGTGAGCGTGCTCGTGCTCATCTTCCTCATCATGGTGGTCGTGGTGATGGTGATGATGGTGGTCGTCGTCGTGGTCGTCGTCATGGTGGTGGTGGTCGGCACGGGCCTCGCGCTCCTCCTCCTCGGTGGTCTCGCGCTCCAGTTCGCGCACCCAGCCTGTTGAAACGGCAACACGCTCATAGTTAAACATGTGCGTATCCACAATGCGATCTAAGTCAACCTGTGTGTAGTTTGTCTCAATAATCGTAGCGCCGGGGTTCAGATGGGTGATAATCTGGCGAATATGCATAATTTCATCCTTGCTGACCTCCGCCGCCTTATTGAGCAGAACGATGTTGCAAAATTCTATCTGCTGGATGAGGAGGTTCTCAATGTCTTCTTCGCCGATGTCCTCGCGCTCGAGGTCGCCTCCACAAGCGAATTCGTCCTGCATACGGAGAGCATCCACCACGGTGACTATACAGTCAAGGCGCGGGGTGCCGTATTCGGTGTATTTGGGGTTCATCCTCGGTATCGTGGAGATGGTACGGGCGATGGGCTCCGGCTCGCAGATGCCGCTGGCCTCGATGACAATGTAGTCGAACTGCTGCGATTTCACCAAGTCCGACAACTGATCAACAAGATCCATCTTCAGGGTGCAGCAGATACAGCCGTTCTGGAGAGCCACAAGGCTGTCGTCTTTCTGGGCCACAACGCCGCCCTTCTGAATCAGCGAAGCATCAATATTCACCTCGCCTATATCATTGACTATCACTGCAAAACGTATGCCTTTGCGGTTAGTCAGAATATGGTTCACCAAGGTCGTTTTCCCGCTTCCTAGATAGCCCGTCAGCAGTAACACCGGCACGTCTTTCTTTGTCATAATCGTCTACAATTTTAGGCCGCGAAGATACGATTTTTTAAGGAACAGGCAACCACCTTGCACATTCTGGAAAATAGAGAAAAACTGCAACTGTTTTCATTTTTTACGTCATTACAATAGATATTGTTATCTTTGCCGCGCCGTTATCCTCGGATGGTGTCAACAGGACTTCGCATTCTTCGAAAAACGATGTGAAGAGTAAGAAATTGAATCTAACTATATGATTATAAAACGTATACTCTCGCTTTTCTCCCTTCTGCTGCTCCTGTGCGGCGCATGGGCGCAACGTCAGCCGTCGGCAGATGTGTCTTGTGCTCCAGTGCCTGACATCAGGTCCTGCATCGCACCCTTCAGTCGGGGCCCGTTCACTGTTTCCCCTACTGGCAGGATTTGGCTGTGCAGTAACTATCAGCTTTGGCATACGCAGGGAATGTCCTCGTGTTGGTCTCGTATGCCGCGCGCTAACCGGAAAGGCGTTGAGTTCAACTTTGTCGTTTGCCCCGACACGGCTGTTGTGCTTATTTTTGGCAAAATTTTCGACCCGTCAGACCCTGATTCGAACTACGACAAGTATATCCGCTCCACCGACGGCGGTCAACATTGGACCTATCTGACGCTGCCGGAAAAGATGGATGAACGGCAAAAAATGGATGTGCTCGGTCGGCGAGGCGGCCAGATTTGGCTAAGCATCGGTCAAAATCTCTACTATTCACCCGATGAGGCCTTGCATTTCCAGAAAATCGCTTCTTTCCCGGAGGGCGAGTACAAATACGACATGGACAACAACGGGCAATACGGCATCGCGAAGCGCAATTGGCGTGACAGCACCGGGTTGTCGAGAAATAGCCTGCTAATCACAAGGGATAATTGGAAATCGTACAAGGCGGCACCCTCTCCCGTCGACCAACTACCGGAAATCAAAAACAGAAAGGGCAACTATTTCTATAAGTATGCAATGTGCCGTTCCCTGATTGTGATGGAGCAAGCAGACCGCTGTTTCTGGACTTCCATCGACACCCTTCTTTGGCGGGAAATTCCTTTCGCCATTCGCGATTTTGCCGTAGACCGCGAAAGTGACGAGTGGGTGCTGGTGACGCGGGAGAATCTCCTGCTGCGAAGCGCCGACATGCACACCTTCGACACAGTGAACACCCACGGCCCTTGTCATCTCACTGACATCAAATATGCCGGCAAACAGGCTATTTACGGCTACTCTTACAATGAATGGAAAATGAGGGGGCTCCAAGAGGATATTGACAGTCTCTATCGCTTCGATGCCGACGGACAAACTGTCTGCGGACTTTTCTCGGAGAATATACCTATCCATTCTTCGCACATTGATTATCCTGTTTTACACAGTGACTTGCCCGGAAAATGGGAACTCACGACCGGCAATGACCGGTTCACGTTAGGCAGCAATCAGGATTTGATTCGTTATGATAGCCATAATGATTTGTGGTACAGATTTTTAAGAACGCCATTTAACATCTGGGATGTGCAATTGTGTGCGGACGGACTCAAAAGAAATCTGCTGGTGTCTGACGGGGCCCGCCAATACCTTGTCCCCATTGACAATCCTTCAATGACGCTGTTCCATTACAAAAGGCCGTTGGATGATTTTTTGAAAAGTCCTGTAAAAACCGTAAAAGTGGCCGTCAAGTTCCACAGTTGCACCAACGGGAATTACGACGAATACGTTCTCTACACTCGAGAAGGTAACGACTTTGTAGCCAAAAAAATAGCGCCAAAAGACAAATACACGGATTTCCCTGACCCATTCCCGGTCAAAGCCCTTCGTCGGCAAATGGATGAATTCAACCGTTGTTATGACCCAGAAGTGCGTGCGGCAGATTTCAAGTTCACTGATGCCGATTACGACTCTCTCAGACGGTACGTATTCCAAGACCCATACAGCGATTTCACAGTCCTTTGCGACAGCACCACCAAAGAGCGGGTTTTGGGACTCCTTCCCCGCCTTGACGACAACGCGTGGAATGCCATCATCAAAAGCGGTTGGCCGGGCGGTTGCACCACGTTTGGCGAATTTGAAGTCACGATGGAAAATGAAGCGGGAGAGGCGCTTGTCGTCTCCTGTACGGCTGACGCATGCCACGACGGATTTTTCCCGTACATGACTCCGTTCCGGGCGCAATGCGGGAAGTACGATTTCCCAAGCACGGATTTGTCATTCATGCGGTTTATTGGCAAAATAATGCCCTCCAATATGATGTATCGGCGCGAATTTTCGAATTTCAGTCTGTTGATGAAGGCTTATCGCTACGTCATTTGGCATAGGGAATCATTCGGAATATGAAATATGCCGTTAGGACATATATTGCCTATTGGCTAAAAAAATATTACTTTTGCACTTTCGATTTTCAGACAATCAAATACCACCAATATGAAAAAATTTTTTATCGCAATTGCGTTGCTGGCACTGATTTGTGCATGCAACAAGAAACAGGAAACGGCCACCGAGAAGGTCATCGGCAAACCCGAAATCCAGGTCCAGGACGGCCGCTTCACCCCCGAGGTGATGTGGGCGCTGGGCAAGATGGGTGAGAAAGCCGTATCCCCCGACGGCTCGCAGATTGCCTACACCGTCACCTACTACGACATGGAGCAGAACAAGGGGAACGCTGAAATCTACCTCATGACTTCAGAGGGCAAGAACGTGTCGCGCCTCACCACCACTGCCGCCGGCGAGTTCAACCTCGTTTGGAAAGACGATGAAACGTTGCTCTTCTGCCGCGGCAACGAAATGATTTCCATGACGATAAAGAACGGTTCAGAGAAAGTGCTCGGCACCTTCGAGCGTGGCATTGAAGGCTTTAAACTTGCCCCCGACGGCAAATCCGTGGTCTTCATCACCACCAAACCCGTGACGCGCCCCGGCCACCTCGACAAACTCTACGCCGGCCTTGACAAAACCACGGGCCGCATCAACGAGGATCTCATGTATCGCCATTGGGACCAGTGGGTGGACGAATATCCGCAAATCTTCCTCGCGGAATTCGGCGACAAAGTGGATGTCGAGAACGCCATCTGCCTCATTGACAGCACTTTCGAAAGCCCGATGCGTCCATGGGGCGGTGTAGAACAGTACAACTACAGCCCCGACAGCAAGAAAATCGCATACACCTGCCGTAAAAAGACCGGCTACGACTATGCACACTCCACCAACAGCGACATCTTCCTCTACGACATTGAGAAAAAGATCACCACGAACCTCAGCGAGGGCATTATGGGCTACGACCAGAACCCCGTGTTCAGCCACGACGGAAAGAAAATTGCGTGGGAGAGCATGGAGCGCGACGGCTACGAGAGCGACCTTATCCGCTTGATGGTGATGGACCTTACCACCGGCGAGCGCACCAACATGTCTGAGAATTTCGATTACTATTTCACCGGGATCAGTTGGAGCGACGATGACAAAGAAATCCTCGGCGTGGTCTATTACCGCGGCACCGACCAGGTCTTCGCCTGCAACCTCGCCACCAAGGAGTTCCGCCAGATCACCGGCGGTTGCCATGACATCCACAGTTTCGAGCTGGTGAACGGCAAACTCTACTGCGACCAAGTTTCCATGCAGTATCCCTCTGAAATCTACGTCTATGAGGCGAATGGTGTCAAGGGCGAGGGCACGAAGATCTCCGCCATCAACGACGACGTGCTTTCGCAAGTGCGCATGGGCAAGGTTGAGGAACACTGGATTAAAACCCACGACGGCAAAGACATGCTCACGTGGCTGATTTACCCTTACAACTACGACAGCACGAAGACTTACCCTGCACTGCTCTACTGCGAGGGCGGTCCGCAGTCCGAGGTAGGACAGTTCTGGAGCACCCGCTGGAATTTCATGGTGATGAGCGGTGCGGAGTATTTCATCATCGCCCCGAACCGTCGTGGCACCGTGGGCTTCGGCCAAGCGTGGACGGAGGCCATCAGCGGCGACTACGGCGGGCTCTGCATGCAAGACTACATGACCGCTGCAGACCATTTCGCCGACAGCGTGAAACAGATTGACAAAGAAAGACTTGGCGCGTGCGGCGCGAGTTTCGGCGGCTACAGCGTCTACTGGCTCGCCGGCCACAACCACGACGTGAAAGGCTACAACGAAGGCCGCCGCTTCAAAGCGTTCCTGGCCCACAACGGCATGTTCAACTTCGAACAGCAGTATTTAGAAACTGAGGAAATGTGGTTCGACAACTGGGATATCGGCGGTCCTTATTGGGATTGGAACAACCCGCAGGTCAAAAAGAGCTACGCCAACTCCCCGCACCTGTTCGTCGACAAATGGAACACTCCGATCTGCGTGATCCACAGCGAGTTCGACTTCCGTATCGTTGCCTCCGAGGGCATGGCTGCCTACAACGCCGCGCAGATGCGCCACATCCCGAGCCGTTACCTCTACTTCCCCGACGAGACGCACTGGGTGCTGAAACCGCAGAACAGCCTCTTGTGGCACCGCAATTTCATCGACTGGTTCGATACGAATTTGAAGTGAGACTTGAGACTTGAGACTTAAGACTTAATATCTGAAACTTGAAACTCAAAAAAAGCGCGAGAATCAATGATTTTCGCGCTTTTCTGTTTTCCATAATACTCAAAACCTATAAACAAAATGTTCTCTTTTCGGCCTTTTTGCTATTTCCTTATTCTACATTCTACATTTTACATTATGCATTCCTCAGTTCTCCGCCACACGTGAAAGGTCGAGTAACTGTCGGCCTGTCTGGGTGAGGAACGGCTCGATGATGTCGTAGGAAATCACGCAGGTGGGCAAACCGAATGCATACGGGGCGACCTCATACTGCTGATAGGTGAATGTTACGCCCTTATCGGTGAAATAGGGTGCAGATAGAGGAAGCGGGAAGAAATCCTCGGCCTCTTCGAATAAGAAATTTCCGGACTGGTTTTTGTCGGCCTCAAAATACTGAATCATAATGTTATCCTTAACCAACTCAGCCAATTCACGTTTGGACTCCTCCCTGAAGAGGTCAAGATCAAGTCGGCGGCCGTCGGACTTGCGAAACGTCTGTCCTTCGGAGAGGAACCAACCATGGGCACCGCCAGTGTAACCTTCTTGTGTACATATATAGGTCACAATCTTGTCTGTTTCATATAATTTACTGAATTTCAAATCTTTAATAGCATACATATCCTCCAAGTCGGGCAAATCAGGAATGATATTCTCTTTGAAATCAGCCATGGTCATACTACGGTAGTGTTGCAACATCTTTTGGCCATTATCAATGTTCCCCGTATACGAGCCGCCCATCTGTTCCGAAATCCATTCCCTTATATTGTTAACCACAAAGAAATTGCCTGATTCCGGAAAATCGGCGGTAATCTTCACCACGCCGGATTTGCCGTTTATGGCAATGGAGTCTGCAACAGCAATCTGCTCCACGCCAATTTCGGCGGGGGTGATCTGCGACAGGGACGTGAGCGTGTCGAGGGCGCTGTTGTCGAATTTAGTCCTGCAGCCTACAAGGATAAGCGAGCAGAGGATTACTACTACGATAAGGGTCTTTTTCATGACGAAAACGATTTGGTTTTATGGCGGCAAAAATACAAAAAAATGGTTAAGGGTTAAAGTTTAATGGTTAATGATTTATTTGTTTAAGGGTTTATTTGTTTAGGGGAGAAATAAAAGTTTACGTCACGATATACAAAAAAGGCTTCCGGTATTCGGAAGCCTTTGCGTATAATGAATAAATTGAATTTCGTTGGAAGATAACCTAAAAGCGGAAATGCCATAAATGACGTTTCTTAGAAAACGCAATTCCGCATCAGACGCAAAATTTTGCGTCTCTACTTGGAACCTTTGTCTTTCTGACCGGCGTGGCCGCGGAAGATGCGGGTCGGGGCGAACTCGCCGAGCTTGTGGCCGACCATGTTCTCGGTGACATAGACGGGGATGAACTTGTTCCCGTTATGCACAGCGATGGTAAGGCCGACGAAGTCGGGGGAGATCATGGAGGCGCGGGACCACGTTTTGATTGTGGACTTCTTGCCAGACTCCTGAGCGGCAATCACGCGTTGTTCCAATTTGTAATGTATATACGGTCCTTTTTTTAATGAACGGCTCATAATCAATAGCTTTTAGGTTATTTCTTTCTTCTCTCCACGATGTACTGGGAGGAGTTTTTCTTCGGATGACGGGTCTTGTAGCCCTTAGCAGGCATACCGTTGCGGGAGCGCGGGTGACCGCCGGATGCACGGCCTTCACCACCGCCCATCGGGTGGTCAACGGGGTTCATGACGAC
>Ga0265299_10002866_pt1 | contig 17229 bp, 16 predicted proteins | sample AusTroGonzalo_MG_4_FD_193485 | JGI IMG/M metagenome (GOLD analysis project Ga0265299, IMG submission 193485) | Bovine rumen microbial communities from tropical cattle in Woodstock, Queensland, Australia - Gonzalo_02 | ecosystem: Host-associated > Mammals > Digestive system > Stomach > Rumen ... | reverse complement strand
TGTTCACTTCAGGCAAGGATTCCATATAGCGCTTGCCAGCCTCCTTGTCCATGGGTTTGCCGTCAAAGCTGCACTCGTCGATCTCGCCATAAATCTCGAGGGCTGTGAAGCGATGAATCACCTGACTATTCTTCAGTTCAAAGACCTGCGTGTACATAGAGGGACCACCTGCAGAGCCCGAGATGCGGAGATAACCCACCCCATTCTTGCTGCGAAGAAAAGTGGGCTGCAAACGGCCATTCTCAGTGGCGATGAGCTTAAACTCGCCATTATGACGGGTGAAGAAAGCACCATGCTTATCGTCCTTGTCGCGCAACCAGATTTCCTCAGTATCGTCGTCGTCGATCCAAAGGTAACGGTATTTCGAAAGGGTATAGTCCTTGTTCTCCTGAGAGTCATCAGCCACGAAAAGCTTCTGCAATAGGGCGATATCTTTCTTCCACAACGGTGTCTGCTCGTCAATCATCGAGTGATAACCCTCATAGACGATGCGCTCGAGTTTACCGGCACGAATCACAAACAAACCAACGGTACAACTCTCTGGTGCCCAGTGGATAAAACAGAGCTCAGGACCATTGGGACCCTCAAAAGCTGCAGGGAAGGAACTGGAGATATACTCACCTTCGTCATCGACATTCCACGTAGGCATACCATCATAGACATAGCCCTCAACAGGATAGGAATAGATTTTATCGCCATCGACGAGTACTTCCAAGGCAAGAGCCTTCTGACGCTCCTCACTATACTCCTTCACCGTCTTATAGACGCCCTTGAACTGAAGCACACCATAGGTATAGCGATCGTTATACTGGCAGACAGCCTCTGAGCGTTGACATTTCATACCATACTCCTGCTCCAATTGTTTGATGACGGCCGAAGGCAGGGGATTCGACTTGTCAAAGGGCGACAACAACTTCTGTGTCATCAGTTTCCTTGTCTGGAGATAGCTCTCCGTCACCACGATATTCATGCCCTTCCACTCGCTCTTCTTTGCGATGGGATCGCTGGCATTGGCAAAGGCATAACGCAGACCAGGCGATGGGATGGAAGCACGGCTATGGAGTTCTCCTGGAAAAATTTCCTCGCCATCTGGATTCTTCAGAAGTTCACCGATATATTTGATATCCGCAGTCTTACCCTCACCCACGTACATCTTTGTATATTGGGCAGCATTACGACGAAAACCCTTCTGGAGAGACCACGACTGGTGCATGCCGTCGAAATACTCAGCATTGTCCTTTTCCTTCTTAGGTTCCTCGATACCCGTCCAATACACCATCTGCATATAGTCTTTATCCAGACAATAAAGGAACATGGGCAGAGGTGTGGTGTCTTGTGGCTCTTCTTCAGCGATAGCCACCGTATCAGCGAGGGTGGAATCTGCGTCAGACTCCGTGCCTTGCGCCTTATTGTTTTTACAACCTACCATCATAATGATACTACAGATGGCGAGAACAATCAGTTTCTTCATATTCGTTTTACCTTAATTTGAAGGCTTTCAATACTTCTTGTATCTTCTGGTCAATCTCCTTGGCCAGTGCTTTATTAGCCTCATCAGAGGTCTGGATAGACAATACATCACCTGAAGCAGCCAAGATAGAGCCTGCCTCGATATTATCAGCGTCGAGCTCTTCCTTCAGACAAGAAAAGAGTTGACGGACTTCCTCATCTGTGACATTATAATTCCACTTCAGGGCATCTTCTATGCTGACACGATTCACACCCTGGTTAAAGGAACAATCCACAGGGATGATCTCCACGTCAGGACAAGACTTAATGATTTGTTCCAACTGACCAATATTCCCACGATAAGAGTTGACCAGATAGTCGAGAGCCGTATAGCGCCAAGTGTTTTTTCCACGATTCAGACAATTCTTATAACTGGTCAGAACGTCATTATAAACGGGTACAATGGTTATTTTCTCCATACCCAGTTGTTTGGCCTTCTTGACAACACTCTCCAAGCGATCACCACCCGTGAGGGCAGCATCATACACAAGACCTACCTTCCTGAGATTCAGCTGGCGCACAGCAGTACTCTTACCACTGGCAGGAGGACCTGTCACGATGGCGAGATCTTTTTTCCCTGAGCGCAGGGCCTTCTGGATCATGCGTTCGAAGATAGCATCAACCACCAGTTGTTCTGCCTCCTGATAATCAGTAGCGTTGGGACCAGAATAGCCCAAGGGGCGGAACATCGTGCGTACCTCGTCGGGATCCAGTGTGTTACCTGCAGAGCCCAAATACTTATCCACGAGTTGATTCATACGGGGCTTCACCCACTCCACGGCGTCTTTCTTGATCAATTGGGGTTGGGGAGCTTCAATAGTATAACGGGCAGGATGACGATTCACGCGGTTATGCCTGCGGATATCCATCAGTTTATCCTCAGCGAAATATGTGTCGCCAGGTAACTGATAGCGGGCGTTACCTTGGGGATCTGGAGTAAACAACATCAACGACTCCTCACCCTTATCCACAAACCTCACCCAACCGCGAGGCGACATATTGTAAGCCTCATCGCCCAGTACAGCATTTACCAAACAATTGGTATCCCACATACGTTGACCAGTTTCGCAGGTGTAATTGGTATAAACAGACTTGATGGGATTCTGCTCGGTTGAAGAGAGATCGACAAGCACATCCTGAGGCTGGTAGTTCATCATGTCACCAATATTACTGGGCGACATAATCAAATCCACATTCTTAGGCAGTTTATCGTAGAAGATAGCAGACTGCTTCGAAGCAGCCCGCATGTTATAACCACTCAAACTATCACCACTCTCAAACCGTCCTGACTGAATATAGACAGACTTAACCTTCTGTCCGAACAAATCAACGCCATTGAGTTGTGAGTACTCATCGGCACCCGACTCGAAGAGTTCGGCGAGCGTAGTCACAAAACCAATGGCCACTACAACGATAGAATGGTCCTCTGCGTTGCTCAGTAACTGGCGATAGAGTTTATACCCCTCAGGACACTGGTTCATATCATGCGTGCGCTTAAAGAGCGGGTTACCCTGAGTGTCTTTCAAGTCGCAGACACCACTATAGGGGATGAAGCAACGGGGATTCTTCACACCATTACGCTCCAGACCTACGGGGATATCGGGATGTCCATAATAGGTATTGAAGACATCTACCAGTTCGGCATTCTTCACGCCCTCACGATCAACAATGATACCCTTCAGATCTACCAGGCCCTCGTCCATGTAGTCATAAAGCATCATGAGCGCAAACAGATCGTCAGTAGAACTACCGAAGTCTGTATCCAGAATCATCTGGATGGGCTGGTGCTTCTGTGACACCTGTTGTTCAACAACACTCTGCGTTTTACAACCTACCAGCCATAAGACTGTACAAACCATGCAAATGGTACAAACATATTTCTTCATAATCATTTTTTCAGGATGACCCAAACTACATAAACCATACAAGGTACACCATAACAAACAGCATCTTGCCAATCAGCAGTACCAGGACAAAGTCCCAAGGCCTGCAATAATTCAGAAACCACTCCGATCATCGGAATCAGGGAGCCCCAAGCCAAACGCATAGCCACGGACTGATGGCATAACACAGCATCAGCTAATAATACATAGGATGCAGACCAAAAGCCGCCAGGCAGACTGAAGACAACAAACTCTGGCCATTGCATGACGGAGGAGCGCATGGTGGCTACGACGTCAGTCAGTCCCAGAAAATCAATGATCCTGAACATCAGTAGCCCTGTTGTGCGCTGAAGTAGATAGATACATCCACCTATGCTCACAAGGATGATGCTCAGGATCACTTTCATCATACGTTTTCAGGCGTCTGAGTAGGAGCAGGCACAGGCTCAGCACTCTTCTTATTAGCCTTTGAAGCCAGTTCCTTCAGTTTGTCCTTACCCTTGAAGGCGAATACCCATACGAGGAAGCCAGCCAGTACCAGCAGACTGATACCCAGCAGCGGACGATAGAACAGCCATGCGAGGGCAATAATGATGAGCGACCATGCCACACCAACCACAGTGCAAACCACGCCAACGCCCCATCCGAAGATACCTGCGAGGAAAGGAACCACCTTGAGGATTGTAGTCAGGAATCCGAAGATACCCTTCAATCCACCAATCACCATCATGATGCCGATGATACGCAGGGCCCAGAGAATCATATTGTTGACCTCTTTCTCAGCGTCAATAATCTCATCACCGCTCTTCTTACCCATCACGAGGGTCTGGAAGCGCTTGCCATTCTTAGCCTTGAAGGGTTTGAAGCTATCGCCATCCACTACAGCCATAATGGTACACTTGGCGGGAACTACCTTCTCGAAGGTCACACGGACATCACCCACCTCAGGAGAACCAGGCACACGTCCGAAGTAGAGCACATTACTGGCCTGATGAACATACTCCAGATCCTTTTTGTTCTCTGCGTTAGCCATCGCCTTGTTGATAGAGTCATTAACAGCTTGCAGCGAGTCGAGCACAGCCTTGGCAGAATCAGGGAGCAGGGCTCTTATCGAGTCGGGAATGGCAGGCTGAGGAGCAGGCTGCTGAGTAGGTTGGGGCTGCTGGTTGCTCTTCTGTACACCATAGAAACGTTCGTAAGCCGTCTGGGTGCTCTTGTCGAGCTGCTTCAGCAGATCCTCTGCCATAGCCAACTCGAGACCCTCGCGTGAGGAAATGCTGTGAATCAGACTTTCCGTCAACTGATAGGCACCCCATGATACATTCTCTGCATACTGCTCAGTATTCTCAAAGGTAGCCAACACCGTATTTTTGTTCTGATAGGCAGGATCCTTGAAGCTGGATGACTCTATAGGACGACTTACCCATTCCTTGGTATATGTATAGGTAGTGGTGGTTACTTGCTTTCCACCCAACTTGTCCTCACTCTTGCTCTGCTCGTGCTCTACCCACTGATAGTACTCTACCGTACGTCTGAGAGCAATCGCCTTAGCACCAACACCAAACTGAGCATCAGAAAGAGAATCCTCTGTCGTGGCCATAGCCGTACCACAGATCAACTCACCCTCCAGAGAGGCATCTTTCTTGTTGGGGTTCTCCATCTCCACGTAGGCACTACCTGCCTCGTCAAGCATTTTCTCGGTCTTCACGGCACGACCTTCATTCCACCACAAAAGTGCCGTACCCGCAATAAACATCAGGAATCCTGAGCCTATTGCCTTAAATGAGTTTCCTACTCGGGTTCCATAACCCGTCGTTGTTACTTCTTGATAAGCCATAATGATTAAATTTATGATAATTAATATTTAGGTAACGGTTTAATAACTGATTCTCGGTTGCAAAGATACGACAATATTTTGATATAAACCTTGCAATTTATATCAAAAAGTTGTCATTTTCTTACAAAATGAGTTATGGCGGTATTTTACTCTTCTTCCTCCTCTCCGAAGAGCATGTCTACGATAGGTAGTTGTCGGTTAATCGCTGAATTAAAAGAAATTAGCGTCTGACTGCTGGCCAACCCTAAAGGCTGCAATTTATCGTGGATAATGGTCAGCAGGTGATGGTTATTGACAGCATAGAGTTTGATAAACATATCAAAATTGCCAGTCGTGTAATGACACTCCACCACCTCAGGAATATCCTTCAGTTTTTCTACCACAGCGTCAAAGCTACTGGGATCCTTCAGGTTTAGTCCGATATAGGCACAGGTCTCGTAGCCGATCTTCTCTGGGTCGATTACAAACTGCGATCCCTTCAGCACACCCATTGACGTGAGTTTCTGAATACGCTGGTGGATGGCTGCACCGCTGACATTACAGAGTCGTGCCACCTCCAAGAACGGGATGCGGGCATCGTCAGCAATCAGGCGAAGAATCTGCCTGTCAAGTTGGTCTATCTTACTCATGATGATCTTGTTTGAATTCTGTTCCACTATAATTGATACGCAGGGCATAGCTCTTCTGCAAAGCCTGCTTCACGTCACTGATCAATCCCATTGGCGTTCGACGGTCAGCCCTCAGACTTACTGTCAGATGCTCTTGATTCTCAGGCGACATCGCCCCTTTTAACTGTTCGATACGGGCCGAGATATCCTCCACCCTCACGATATCACCATTCAGTTGCACATGCCAATCATTGCCAGAGCGCCCTATATAGATGTTCACGACCGACGATTTATTGGCCAATTTCTTCATCTCTGTACCCTTAGGCACCTCATATCGTACTTTTACCTCGTCGCTACGCATGTGGGTAACGATCATAAAGAAGAACAGCACGGTAAAAATCAAGTCGGGCATCGAGGCCATATTCAGCGTCGGTACGTTCTGTCGCTTTTTGCGAAACATACTCTGCATAGGTTTCATCGTGAACCTCCTTTCTCGATAGGCATCTCACTGATACGTTGGGGGTAATAGGCGTTGATATCGGCTCTCTCGTCACTGCCACAAAGCATATAACCTTTTCCATAGTGCTCCTTGGCATAACGCTCACGGAAGGTCTGGTATGTATTCACAATCGTATTCTGCACCTGGAAATAGGCCTCGTAGCTCGTAGCGCGATCAGCCTGTACTGACACCACATGATCCGTACGACTCACGTTGACCATTGCCGCCACCGCGTCAGAGAGTTCCTGTAGTGTAACAGGTTTCCCGTCGCATGTCAGATGATCCTGAGCATCGAGTTCCACCTTCACCACCATATCCTTGTTGATGTCCATAGGCTCCTGCTGTTCCATAGGTGGTGGAGCCATCTGGCGCAACAACCCCTTATCTGTGTCCATCGACGATGTCACCAGAAAGAAGATCAGCAGCATGAACGAGATGTCAGCTGTCGAGGTGGTGTTCAACTCCGGAATCTGCTTATGATAGCGCTTACGAAACATCCGATGATCAGTAGGATTGAGGTATAGATAAACATATCCGTCGTCTTCAACCAGAACGCGTCAGTAAAGCGCGTGCCGTTGGTCATAACGGGCGAGGTAGAGCCTAAAAGGAAAGTCAACACCAGACAGGCCACGAGGGCGATAGCCACGCACCAGCCTATTCTGCCTGCAGGTACCCCGTTGATGATGTCATCGCCCTTACGCCTGTTACGCATTCCATGCCACACGGAATAAACCGTCACGCCTATGGCAGCGATGATCATCAGATACATCAGCCACAATACGATGTCGGCAATGGCAGGCGACAAGAAGCTATTCATCACTTATTTCTTAATTTGTATTCTTGAATCATGTCGAGCAAGGCGATGGCACTCTCCTCCATCTGTGCCGTCAGACGCTCAATCTTCGAAAGGATATAACTATAGAAAAGTTGCAGTATCAGGGCCACCACGATACCGAAAATGGTGGTAATCAGTGCCACCTTCATACCTCGGGCCACGATTGTAGGGCCGATATCACCTGCTTGCTGAATCTGGTCAAAGGCCATCACCATACCGATCACCGTTCCCAAGAATCCCAGCGAGGGCGCCATGGCGATGAAGAGTTTAATCCACGAACAACCTTTCTCCAAATTAGCTGCCTGCAAGCCACCATAGTTGGCAATACTGCGCTCAATGGCGTCGATAGGCTGTTTGATATGCAACAGACCCTGATAGCACACTGAGGCCACCGGTCCTCGCGTATTCTTACAGAGCTGTTTGGCACCCTCCACATCGTCAGCCTTCAGCTTCGTCTCAATGTCATCCATTAGTTTGTAAGCCTTGATCTCCGATAGAGTTAGGTAGATGATGCGCTCAATACAGAAAGCCAATCCCAACACCAGTGCCAAAGCCACCAACGACATAAAGCCCACGTTACCATCAATAAACTTGGTCTTCAACTGCTTATGCAGTCCGCCATCAGTCTCTTCGCCTTCGGCGTCGTCCATATCGTCCACCATGATGGTCTCCGCGGCCACAGAGTCGATTGCAGCTAAAGAATCAGCCACAACCACACTATCCTTGACTAAGTTTGTTTGCGCTTCGACGGCTTGCGGAATGGCAAGCAAGCCTATCATCGAGAACAGAATAATCAGTCTTTTCATTGTAAAAAGGATTTCTGCGGAGAGAGGGGGATTCGAACCCCCGAACCGCTTTTGACGGTTACACGCTTTCCAGGCGTGCCTCTTCAGCCACTCGAGCACCTCTCCTTTTATGTTAAGCGGATGCAAAGTTAGTGCTTTTACACCACATTCCGCAGATTACACAGATATATTTAATATTTTTTCGCAGTTCGCATTTGTCTGCCTTTCCACTTCTTCCTCGCTCACGCCATAGGCCTCTGCCAGACGCTTCAGCACATAGGCTACAAAGGCTGGTTCGTTACGCTCTCCACGCTTAGGCACAGGAGCCATATAGGGAGCATCCGTCTCGAGCACGATACGACTCAGGGGCACATTTTGGGCGAGCACTTCGGGCAGATGCGATTTCTTAAACGTCAAAACGCCTCCGATTCCCAATGCAAATCCCTCAAACTGAAGCAGTTCCTGTGCCTCGAGTGCATTACCCGTGAAACAATGGAATACGCCTCCTCGTAGTTGGTCTTTATAACGTTTCAGGATGGCCACCATCTCGTTTTGCGCCTTTCTACAATGAATCATCAGGGGCAACTTCATCTCCACCGCCCACTTAACTTGTTCCTCAAAGGCCTCCATCTGTTCCTTCTCGAACTCACGACTCCAGTAGAAGTCAAGTCCCACCTCACCGATGGCGACGGGATCCAGAGCGAGCACATCCATCTTGATGCCTCCCAACTGAGCTTCCCAATTAGCCTTCACCTCCTCAGGATGGAGTCCGAACATCGGATAACAAAAGCCTGGATATTGCTCACAAAGGGTATGAACACTTATACACGACTTCAGGTCGATAGCTGGTACACCTATCGCCTTTACCCCAGCCTCTCTGGCACGGGAAACGACAGCTTCGAGGTCCTCGCGGAACTCCTCACCATCCAAATGACAATGCGTATCAATCATGACTGTCTCTTCATCATCGTAGCAGCATAAGCTTTCAGGATAGCCTTGCGCTCCTCACTTACACTTACCTTTGCCAAATGCTGCAAGCCGAGTTCGTAGCAGGCCTCCATCTTCTGCTCACAGAGTGCTCTGATACCTATCTCGTCGTAAAGTCTCGTCACGGCCTTTACCTTTTCTTCGCGGTCAAACGTCTGCGCCTCAATCCATTTGGTCAGTTCTGCATGCTGTTCAGCATTCGCCCGATTCACAGCATTTATCAGCATATAGGTCTTTTTGTTCGAGGTAATGTCGCCGCCGATGTTCTTGCCGAACACCTTCGGATCGCCATATACGTCAAGCAGATCGTCCTGCAACTGGAAAGCCAGTCCTATCTGCTCACCAAACTTATACAAGTTGTCCTGATCTTCTTTCGAAGCACCGGCAAGGATGGCTCCAATCTTCACGGCACAAGCCAGCAACACACTTGTCTTCAGACGGATCATCTCTACATATTCATCTTCCGTCACGTCATTGCGCGTCTCGAACTCCACGTCCAGTTGCTGTCCCTCATCTATCTCCAGTGTGGTTTCCGTAAAGAGTCCAATCACCTGTTGTAACTTATCTGCCTCGCACTGGCCCATCCTCTGGAAAGCCTGTAGCAGCATGGTGTCGCCCGAGAGGATAGCCTGATTCGGGTTCCATTTCCTGTGCACCGTCTCGTGCCCACGTCGCATATCTGCATTATCCATCAAATCGTCGTGCAGTAGTGTAAAGTTGTGATAAGTCTCTAGGGCAATGGCCTGCGTCATAATCTTCTCCGGATCTTCCTTGTAGAGGTTATAGGCCAACAACATCAACACTGGTCTTACGCGCTTGCCACCCAGCGACAGCACGTACTTAATGGGATCGTAGAGTGTCGAGGGCTTGCGGTCGTACTTGATGGCCTCCAGCGCCTCGTTCACCTTCTTCAATAATTCATCAGGACTATACATATCTTTAATCTTTAAACTATTATCTTACCTTTAAAAGTCTCTAAACACGATGGGGATACACACTTTCGTTCTACAGGGCTTGGCATCCATCATACCTGCCTGCCAGTTAGGCATCATCCTCAACACACGTAAAACCTCTTGATCGCACGTAGGGTCGAGTTTCTCCGTCAACTCCAGATCGCTGACACTGCCATCCTTATTCACGATAAACTGCGCTACCACGCGCCCTCTTACCTTCCGTTTTTCGGCAGAGGCAGGATACTTCAGGTTTTTCGTCAACCACTTCACGAACTCAGCTGCCCCCCCAGGGAATTGTGGCAGATCCTCCACCACGCGAAAATCCACAGGCTCGTTATACATATCCACCACCTCGGGTTTCTCTTCCTCCTCTGCCTTCTCGGGCTTTTCCAATTCCTGAGGCTCAGGCTGTTCCTGAGGCAGTTCCACTTCTTCATCCACCAAGTGGAGCTCCTCCGACTTGGGCAACTCCTCCACCTTCTCCTGAGGCAGCATCATCGGGATCTCGTCTTTATCGCGCTTCAGGGGCGCCAACTCCATCTCGGCCTCCAGATCCTCATCATCATCGAAGAAAGTCCAGCCCTCGTCAGAGCTGTTCCACTCCAAGGCGACAAAGAGCACGGCCAGCACCACCACCAGTCCTAATAAGAACCTCTGTGTCTGGCGCCCTTCCAGATCTGCTTCGCGACTTTTCCTCGATTCCATAATAAAAACGCGATTCTTCCGTTATTTGAGTGCAAAGTTACAAAGAAATTCGTATCTTTGCAGCGTTTTTATAAAAATTAAGATGAAAAGAGCGCTATTTATCTTATTCTCATATTGTGCTGCAATGCAAGTTTGCGGCCAAGAGAGTCAGACGGCCTACAACTTCCTGAGGCTGCCTGTAAGCGCCCATGTGGCTGCGCTCGGAGGCGAAAATATCTCACTCGTCGATGACGACGCCACCCTCATCTTCCACAACCCCGCCCTCATCAACGATGTGAGCGACAAGACCATCAACCTTAACTTCATGACCTATATGCAGGGCGCCAAGACGGCCAGTGCTTCATTCCTGAAAGCTGCAGGCGACCGAGGCACCTGGGGCGTCACCGCTCAATATATGGACTATGGCTCTATGAAGGAGACCACCGCCGATCGTCAGCAACTCGGCACCTTCTCTGCCCGCGATATTGCTCTCGGAGGCACCTTTGCCTACGCCCTTACCAATCAGATCAGTGGCGGTGTCACGGCAAAAATCATCTCCTCCCACATCGCTGGCTATAGCTCGTTGGCGGTGGGTATCGACCTGGGTGTCAACTACTTCAACGAAGACCTCGACCTCAGTATAGCAGCTGTAGCCCGCAACCTCGGTGGACAGGTCAAGGCTTACGACGATGATTTTGAGCGCATCCCCTTCGATCTCCAATTGGGCGCCACCAAGCGCTTAGGCCACTCGCCCCTGCGCTTCTCTGCCACGCTGAGTCGCCTCCACGACTGGAGCGAGAGCTTTGGGCGCCATCTTGCAGTAGGAGCTGATATCTTTTTGGGATATAACATCTACGTTGCTGCGGGCTATAACTTCCGTCGGGCCAGCGAGATGAAGATCAGCGACGGCGACGGTTCTTCTGCCCATGGTGCAGGCCTCTCGCTAGGAGCAGGTCTCTCGCTCGAGCGCTTCAAGCTCCATGTGGCATACGGCAAGTATCACGTCAGTGCATCATCAATCAATATTAATATATCATACGCATTATGAAAAGAATCACCATTGCCATCGACGGCCATAGCTCTTGTGGCAAGAGCACCATGGCTAAGGATCTTGCCCGTGAGGTGGGCTATGTCTATGTCGATACGGGCGCCATGTACCGCTCCGTCACGCTTTACGCCCTGCGTCACAACCTCTTCAACGAAGACGGTAGCGTGAAGACTGCAGAACTCGAGGCTGAGATGCCCCGTATCCAGATAACATTCAAGTTCAACCCCGAGGCAGGTCGCCCCGATGCCTACCTCAATGGCGAGCGCGTGGAAGATGAGATCCGCTCGCTCGAGGTGTCTAACCACGTCAGTCCCATTGCCGCCGTTCCTTTCGTGCGCACAGCCATGGTAGCCCAGCAGCAGAAGATGGGTAAGGACAAAGGCGTTGTGATGGATGGTCGCGATATTGGCACCACCGTCTTCCCCGATGCCGAACTCAAGGTCTTCGTCACCGCCAGTGCCGAGGTACGCGCCCAACGTCGTTTCGATGAACTCAAGGCCAAAGGCATGCCTGCCGACTACGACGATATTCTGAAGAATGTACAAGAGCGCGATTATATCGACTCCCACCGCGAGGTTTCGCCCTTGCGCAAGGCCGACGACGCCATCCTGCTCGACAATTCAAATATGACCATCGCTGAGCAGAAAGAGTGGTTGCTCGAGCGCTTTACCGAACGAACAAGATAATATTTTGTTCGTTTTCCGCAATTTTCTCGTCATTTTTTCGGTTATTCACAGTTTTATTGCTACCTTTGCAGCCTGAAAACTATTAGAATCGAATAAATGATGAGAAAATTATTGTTTTCGGCGCTTTGCGCTATGACTTTCGTTGCTGCCCATGCAGGCGGTCTGATGACCAATACCAACTACCACATCGCCTTCGACCGCATGTTCGCACGCGGTACAACCACTGAAATCGACGGTACCTTCTCTAACCCCGCTGGTCTTGCCTGGGGGCACGAAGGTTTCCAATTCTCGCTCAACTTCCAGAAGCCTTGGCAGAATCGTGATATCGAGTGCAACGTACCGGGTTATCTGGGTGCCAGCTTCGATAAGAAATACAATGGTGTGGCCTCTGCCCCCATCGTGCCTGCCCTCTTTGCCACTTACAAGAAAGGCTCTTGGGCCTTCTCGTCGATGATCGGCATCGTGGGTAGCGGTGGTTTTGTAGAGTACGACGAGGGTATCCCCATGTTCGAAGTACCCATCCGCGCCAAACTCGCTGCAGGTGGCGTCATGCCCAATCAATACGCCTACCTCTCTAACATGAAGGGCAAGCAGTATATCTATGGCGGTCAGATCAACATCGTCCGTAAGATCAACGACAACTTCTCGGCCGCTGTTGGTATCCGTGCCAACTACTACGACGGCTATAACCGTGGCTATGTAGAGGCTGTCAGTCCTGCCAGTGTGGAGTCTTCCAGCACGGGGGGTATCGATCTCATCAACCTACAACTCGACTGCATCCAGCGTGGCTGGGGCTTCACGCCTCTCTTCAGCTTCGACTACCACAATGGTCCGCTTACCATCGGCGCCCGCTACGAGTTGCGCACGAAGATCAACACCAAGAACGATACCGAGAAGCTCTCCATCTACATGTACGGACAGAGCGCTGTCACCGATGTCAAGGCACTGGCCGAACAGATGGGTAACGACAACACTGTTGCCGCCCTTGCTCAGGCCGTTGGCGAAGATATGGCCGGTAAGGTCAAGGCCTACCTGCCCGACGAGGAGACGCGCTACGACATGCCCTCACTTCTCACGGTGGCCGTAGGCTACGAGTTTAGCCCGAAACTTCGTGCCGCCCTCGAGTATCACTTCTTCGACGATAAGCACGCCAAGATGGCAGGCGACCGTCAGAAGGAGCTTACCCACGGTACCCACGAGTTCCTGGCAGGTGTCGAGTACGACATCAACGATAAGTTCACCGTCAGCTGCGGTGGTCAGCGTACCGACTACGGCCTGAGCGACGGTTACCAGCAGAACACCTCGTTTGCCTGCGACAGCTACAGTCTCGGTCTTGGTGGCGCCTGGAACATCACCAACAAGATGCGCCTCAACGTCAGCTACTTCTGCTCGCTCTACAGCGACTACACCAAAGGCCCCCAGCAGAACTATCAGGGCACGCCCTATACAGGCACTGAGATCTACAGCCGCACCAACCACGTGATTGGCGTCGGCCTCGACTATAAGTTCTAATCCCACCTACAAACTTTTGGGGGTAGATTAAGGGCTTTATGCAAGCTGCCGCATGCTTTAGGTCGTTCTGATATCTCCTTTGGGTGATGCGAGTATCTCCTTTCAGTCGTTCAGATATCTCCTTTCCCCCTATAGAAGATATCTGCGTCGGTCGCGGAAGGCATCTCCGTCACCTAAAGAAGGTATCTTGTTATAAAAGGGAGCCCCGCCGCACACGGGGGACAGAAACGGTGCAGAAAAAAAAATCGTCAGCACAGACTGCTGTGCTGACGATTGTCGTAAGAATGGCTTACGAGAAGATTGACTTGATAGAGAGTTAGTCGTCGATATCGACGATTTCGAAATTCTTGTTGAATTCCAACTCCATGCCGTTGTTCAGCTTCACGTCGTAGCCGCGACGGTCACGATCCAGCTTGATAACAATTGCTCCGGGGAAGGTCTTCTTCACGCTGGCCTTAATCTGCTCTGGAATAAGGGCTGTGGGAACATTCGACGACTTGCAGTCAAGCTCTCTCCAGTTACCCTTCTTGTCGAACTCTACTTTCTCACCACTCTGGTAAACTATCTTGTAGTCGTCCCAATCTACGGTCACGATGAGGGGAACTTTGTTGGCGAAGTGCTGCTTCAGCAAAGTCTGGGCAGGTGCAGGCAACTGGTCAAATGTAATCACTCGGTCATTGTCGGCCATTGCGGGAAGACACATCGTCAGCACAAAAGCCATCAGGATAAACAAACTCTTTTTCATTGTCATAAGTTTTTGAATTGTTATACTTATTGGATTTGGGTGCAAATATACGAAAAGTTTTTTAATAACAAAGTATTTTTTCACTTTTCTTGAAAAAATACGAAGAAGAGCTACTGTTTATTGTTTGACTTTGATATAGACGCCATCGAAGGCGGCTCCGGCACCGAAGCAATCGAGCGAGGAATAGGGGGTAATGGTTTCGAGCACAACGAAACGGGGAAAGAACGTGGCTCGGAAACCGTAACCGCACTCGTTGACATCGCGATATTCGAACACGTTGCCCTTGAGTTGGGCGGGGCGATCGTCGTCGCTGCGACCCTCGGCAATGTTATGGCGCACGTTGCCACACTCGAAGTGCACCTTATTCTTACCAGCTGCGCGGAACGTAATGTGGCCTCCCATATAGTCTTCTGCGCCCAGATTCCACTCTCTGAACGAGTACTCGCGACCAATGTTGCCAGGATCTTCGGGGGTAAGCAACGACTGGGTAAACCATCGAGGAGCCTCGTGATTGAAGTAGATATCCTTCATCGCCATCTCCTTACGCGTCTTTGGGTTGGTCCACGTGCCCTGCAATTCTTCTTCGGTATTGGGATCGACGGGTACGGCTAAATGGATGTTGCCCGTAATGATACCATCGGGCTGGTACTCGTTGAGAGAATAGTGGTCGGCACCATTATAGGAGGTGACGCTACCCATGATCATAATAGGTGCAGGCGTCTTGGCCTTGGGGTAGTAAATATAGCCAGCCACAATTTCCTCACCGATGCGTTGGAACACGATGTTCACGGAGATGCGCCCGTCGAGCTTGGCATCGAAGCGGTAACAGGGATAATTGAGCAGACCGTCGAACGAGACGTATTCATCGTCTTCGATGGCCCAGGTGTTGCTGAGATACTCTATCAACTTGTTACCTTGCCATTTATAATAGGTGGTGACACGGTGGTCGGGGCCAGCACTGAGCGTGGTCAGAATACATTGTTTTTCCTCATCGACCACCGGCTCACCGATACCGCCATAGCCATCGGCCTCGACAAAGCAATGCTCTGTCTGATCCCAAAGCAGGGCCTCGTGCTGGGTATTATTGGCAAAACCGCCCCAATAGCCGAGATAGATATCTGCATCGGGATAGCCGTCGAAATTGAGGTCGGCCTCTGAAACGGTACCTACATACTTGGCCACATCGACAGAGAGGGGTGGGAAGATCTCGTAAGTCATCTCCTTGACGAGTTTCTTACCGACATAGGCGCCCACCTTGACGTGCGACACCTCGCCATTGGCGTCGAGAACCTTCGACGACTTGAACGTAAAGTCTGAGCGCTCGGGGTCCGACTGGGCCATCGCCACTGAGGCTGCCAACAGAACCGTAACGAAGAGTAATAGCTGCTTGAACATATACCTAATTATATTAAATGGTTGATTTATCGGGTGAGTGAGAATTTGAGTGATAGTCCGAAATCGCGCGTGGTGGTGGGATAGCTCGACGAGGCCAGAAGCGGGGTATTGGTCTGCTGATCGTAGTAGGCGGTGAGCGTGAGCAGGCGCGAGAGGGTATAGTCGGCCATGAACGAGATTTTTATGGCACGATTACCACTGGAGGCGTTAGAGACACCCGAGGCGATATCGCGCGTGATGGAGGCCTGATTACGGAACGAGATGTCAAGGCGCAGATTCAGGTCTTGGTTGATGCCCTTCGACGAACTCTTGCTCGACGATGAAGAAGAGTTCTTGCCGTCGGCATCGTCTTGGTTCTGTCCCTTCTTTTTGCCTTGGGCGCTCTTGATCTTACGATTGACGGAGCCTCTGAATAACTGCAGATCCTTGATCTTATAGCCCATACCTACCACCCAGTCACGACTGAGAGCCTCGTTAAGCTGCACGCTCGTCATCGAGAGGTTGAGCACGCGCGTGGTACGATATTCTATCTTGGCCGTCAGATTATTCTGGAAGGTGGCATCGACACCCAACAGGGGCGAGAACGCCTCGTTGATGCTGACGGTAGAGACATTATACATTGACGAGGGCATCAGACTACCCGTGGCCTGATCGGCGATAAAGCCCAGACCGTTCATATACTCCTGCCAAGAGCTGTAAGAGGCGTAGCTACCCACGCTATACACACTCTTGTAGGCATGGTTGATATTGAGGCTCTTCACATAGTCGCGCAAGAAGGTGAGTTTGGAGAGACCCGTATAGCGCACCGTCCAGTTGGGCAGCATGCGAGTGATGGCAGGGAAGATGCTGAGCGACTTGCCTGCACCCGAAGTGTAAGCCGAGAGGAAGGCCGGTACGAGCACGTCGGCACTATAAGGATTCACCTCGGAGAAGGTGCCTGGGGCACCTTTATACTGGTCCATCACGCGCTGCTGGAACTCGGGGATGAGTTCGAGGAAGTGGTCGAACGTGCTGCTCTGATAGCCATTGTCGGCATCGCCCATGCCTGCCAGCGAACCACTAAGCGAGATGACTGTCATATTAAAGGATCCGCTGTGCGTAGTGGGCTTGCCTGCATACATATACTGCACGCTCTTGGCACGATTGTCCGTGTGCGAGGCATTGAGGTCGATCTTCAGGTCGCGCATGGGCTCGAGAGTGGCGCGAAGCTGGAAGTCGCTACTGCTGTTAATGGTTGCAGGCGAGGACACACTTTCGTTCATG
>Ga0265299_10002864_pt1 | contig 17235 bp, 18 predicted proteins | sample AusTroGonzalo_MG_4_FD_193485 | JGI IMG/M metagenome (GOLD analysis project Ga0265299, IMG submission 193485) | Bovine rumen microbial communities from tropical cattle in Woodstock, Queensland, Australia - Gonzalo_02 | ecosystem: Host-associated > Mammals > Digestive system > Stomach > Rumen ... | reverse complement strand
TTCTTCGGGGCTTTAGGCTTGGAGGGCTTGTCCTTCTGGAAGCACAGGAACCAGTCGTAGCAGATCTTGTCCTTGTCCTTGGTCTCCACCCTATCCTTTGCGGTTCCGCAGGATCCGGGGGCAGGCATGATGACATCGTCTCCAGGTCTCCAGTCAGCAGGGGTCGCGACGTTGTCGGCGTCCGCCTTCTGCAATGCCAGAATGACCCTCTTGATCTCATCGAAGTTCCTTCCGAGTGACGGCGGGTAGTAGATCATCGCCCTGATCTTTCCGACGGGGTCGATGAAGAACACGGACCTGACTGCCTGGGTATCGGATACCGTGGACTGGACCATTCCGTATTTCTTGGAGACCTCCATCTTGATATCCTCGATGAGGGGGAACTTGACCTCGATGTTCTTCATTCCCTTCCAGTCGATGTCCTGGATCTTCCTCAGCCATGCGATATGCGCGTAGATGGAATCCACGGACAGTCCCACGAGCTGCACGTTGAGGTCCTCGAACTCCTTGGCCATGCTTCCGAAGGTCATGAACTCGGTGGTACATACGGGGGTGAAATCAGCGGGGTGCGAGAACAGGATGATCCATTTCCCTCTGTAGTCGTCGGGGAAGTTGATCGTTCCCTGGGTGGTGTTGGCAACGAATGCGGGAGCATCCTGACCGATGGCAGGGAAACCGCCCTGGCAGCACTCGCAATCGCATTTCTTATCATCGCAACAGCAGTCATGGTTGTGTGACATATTCATACCTCGAGCCGTAATATGATTGTAAAGATAAAAGGAACGGTCATGGATGTTATGACCTAATTCCTGAACAACCCATGCGATTGTTTATCTCATACATCGCACTAACCCCGAATCATGAAGAAAGAGATGAGTTCCTTCGATGTCCGCTCCATTGCCACGGAGCTGTCCGCTTTGGAAGGGGCGCACATGGACAAGATATTCCAATGGGGGGCAGGCAACGTTCTGTTCCGTATCAACGTCCAGGGCGCGGGAAAGAAGGACCTCTTCTTCAAGGACAAGAAGTGGCTGTACTCCCCGGCGCAGAAACCGGAGACGCCTATACAGCCTACCTCGTTCGCCACTTATCTGAGGAAGTACATCGACAACGCCCGCATAGGCAAGGTCAGGCAGATCGGTTTTGACAGGGTCGTCGAGATGGAGCTTCTCAAGGCGGACGCGGAATACAAGCTCATATTCGAGATATTCGGAGGGGGGAACGTCCTGCTTGTCAAGGACGGCATCATCGACACCTGTCTGATCCAGAAGACCATGAGGGACCGTAAGGTACGCCCCAAGGAGGAGTACATCTGGCCCCAGCCCAGGTTCAACCCCATCGAATCAACCGAAGAGGATTTCATCAAGGCATTCAGGGAGTCCGAGGCGGACTGCGTAAGGACTCTGGCGACAGCGGTCAATCTGGGAGGACAGTATGCGGAGGAGGTCTGCAAGCGCTCCGGCGCTGACAAATCCCAGCCTGCATCCGAGGTCCCGGACAGCATGCTCTCCAAGATGTACGTCGAAGTGAAGGACATCGTCAAGCATGTCATCGACGTCCCTGAGACCACGGCCTACCTGAAGGACGGCAAGATCGAGGACTTCGCGCCCATCCAGATGATCTCGCACGACGACCTCGAGTCCAAACCGTACGAGAGCATGTCCTCCGTGATAGACGCCTTCGTCCAGCAGATGAGGGATGAGGAAGAGGAGAACTACGTCGACCCCGAGGTCATGAAGCTCAACAGGAGGATTGCGAAACAGGAGGAGACGGTCGACGAATACCGCATGAGGTGCGACGAGCTCAAGAAGAAGGCCGAAGCGCTCTACACCGACTACCAGAAGGTCAGCCAGCTCCTCGAGGTGCTCAACGAGCAGAGCAAGAAGCTCACATGGGAGAAGCTCTCCGAGGGCGCCATGAAGATCCCGTACGTCAAATCCATCGATCCCTCCAAGAACAAGGTCACAGGAGAGTTCGGAGGCGAGATCGTCACCTTGGATTACACCAAGAACATCGATGCCAACGCATCCGACATCTATCAGGACAGTAAAGAGATAGGCGAGAAAGGGAAGCATGCGGAGGAAGCCCTCAATCAGAGCCGTGCAGAGCTCGCCAAACTGGAGAAGGGTCTGGAGAAGCAGAGGATCGCCAACGCCGGAAAGGCGCAGCCCACCAAACAGTTCTGGTTCGAGAGATTCAAATGGTTCTTCACCTCCGAGGGTAAGCTGGTCATTGCCGGAAGGGATGCCCATACCAACGACGGTGTCGTGAAGAAGCATCTCAAGGAGAAGGACCTCTACGCCCATACGGACATCCACGGCGCTCCTTCCACAATCCTGAAGGACGGAGCATCCGCTACTCCCGAAGAGCTCAGAGAAGCGTGCCAGTTCGCCACCGCCCAATCGAAGGGATGGGTCGCCGCGGTGTCGGAAGGAAGCGCATATTGGGTCTATCCCGATCAGGTCAGTAAGACGCCCAATCCGGGAGAGTTCGTCCCCCGCGGTGCGTTCATCATCCGCGGTAAGAGGAACTACGAATATCACCTTCCTATGGAGCTCGCCGTAGGCGAGATATACTTCCAAGGAGCTCGCAAGGTCATGTGCGGTCCGGAGCAGTGCTTCAAGGACTGCGAGAAGATGCTCATCATCCGTCCGGCGAAGAACAAGACCCGCCTGTCCGGAGAGATGGCGAAACGCTTCAACGTACCCGAGGAGGAGATCTCGAGGATCCTGCCTCCCGGAGACATAGAGATCGTCAGGGAGAAATGGCCCAAGGACGAGGAGGTAGAGGAATGAATCTAAGTGAGATCAAACACAAGATCAATCTGGTCGCAGCCATAGCTGCAGTCGGTGCACTGATAGCCTTCATCGGAACAGTCTCCGCTTTCACAGAGTTCAGCGGTCAGATCGGCTGGCTGGACTTGATCGTTTTCGGTCTGCTCGTGATCTGCGGAATACAGAATATGAGGCCGACCATCGACAAAAGAACTGCCATCCTGAATGTCGTCGTCGGAGTGTTCGCGATCGTTATCACCGCCTTCAACTACATGCGCATAGCCGATTTTGTGGATGCTAAGTCCTTCATGGACGTGGGCATAGGAATCTGGCTCAGCTTCTTCGGAACGATACTGTACACAATCTTCTCGATCTCCGATCTTCTGTTCAAGATCAAGAAATGAAACCCGACCCTCTGCTGCGGCAGAGGGCTCCTTTCTAGTTTTGAAACAACAAAAGGACTGATCATGTCACAATCAGACAAGGATTTCATGGAAAGCAGGAAAGAACTCCTGAACAGGCTCCTCTCGGATTACTGCAGGGATGTCCACGGATCTGAAGAGCTTTGCAGCGGATGTAAAGAATTGTTCGATTACGCCGTAGTGCGGATCCACAGATGTCCGAACAACGTGACGAGGACGCCATGCAGCAGATGTCCCTGCCCATGCTACAGCGAGGAGATGAGGAATCGCATGAAAGAGGTCATGGATCATTCCAAACCGTTCTTCAGAAAGCACCCGCTCATCAGATTCAGATACAAATTCGCATGAGCACATAGCTCACGCTATCAAGAGGATGGTGCCCGCGCCGGGATTCGAACCCGGGTCAAGAGATCCGCAATCTCACAGGATATCCAAGCTACCCCACGCGGGCAAAATTCTGCGGTACCTTAAGTAAGGTTAAGAGGTTTTCATGCCTCAGGGTGCGACAGGTAGCGGGTGATGTAACCAGCAATCCTGTTCCTCATTGTCACCGATGAGACATCTGTGAGTGTAGCCACCATCTCCTTGTTACCCTCGAAATCCTTGGTGAAGGCCTGAGGATACTTGTTGAGGAGCTCGATGGAGACTCTCTTGATGTATGTGGGTCTTATTCTTCCCATGGTGTTCACCGAATGAACCCGATTAAGCCCATACCCTATTTATACTTATGCGGATAGAAGAGACTTGTTTTTGAGATGAGGGCCCAGGACATCTTGACTCCTGTAAGCGCAATCCTGACTGCTGCCTTGAAAACGAAACTTAACCAACACTTACATGGAAAACTTCAATGAATCGATATAAGCCAGCATCATAGAAACTAAGAACAGTGATGGAACTCCAAACATCTCGCGGTTCTGACGTAATTCCACACTTTCTTTATAACACCAATATGATACTAGCATCTGGCCCTTATGACAGCAGACGCCCCTAATGGAAATAACAAGATCATACTGTTCGCATTGGTCTTAGGAACATTCATGACAGCGTTAGACGCGACCATCGTGTCCGTCGCCCTGCCGACGATGGCAGAAGAGCTCATTCAAGCAGGTCACGATACATCGAACATCTCATGGGTTCTGCTGATCTATACACTCATGCTGAGCTGTTTCATCCTCCTCTGGTCGAAGATCGGTTCCAACAAGGGGTACAAGAAGGTCTTCATGACAGGAGTTGCCATATTCGCCTTGACATCGCTGATGATAGGGCTCTGCGGTTTCGTCAAGGAGTTGGGACTCAATGCGATTATTCTGCTACGTGCCGTCCAAGGAATCGGAGCCGGAATGGTTACCGCGATGTCGCTGGCTATGGTCTCCTCGTACCTTCCCAAGGAGATGAGAGGCTCAGCCATCGGAGCAGTCACTCTGGCCGCATCCGCAGGTACCGCATTCGGACCTGCCATAGGAGGAATCCTGACCACATTCCACTGGTCGTACATCTTCTTCATCAACGTCCCCATCGGACTCCTCTGTCTGATACTGTGCTTCAAGTACATGCATGTCAAGGAGAATCTGGAGAACGCAGGGAACAAGCTGGATTACATCGGTGCCCTACTGCTGTTCGTGATGATCTTCAGTCTGATCTACTATCTGAACAAAGGATCGGAGATAGGATGGATGTCTGACCTCGGTATCGCTCTGATCGCGGTCACGATGATCTCTGCCGGACTGGTGTTCTGGTGGGAGCAGAGATCTAAGGACCCGCTGATATCCATTGACCTTATCAGGAATCCCAACATCTACAGAAGCTGTCTTGTGGCTATGCTGCTTTTCATGGCCATGGCCGGAAGCTATCTCCTGCTTCCCTACTACCTCCAGTTCGTTCAGGGCTATGAGACGATGGAGTACGGCTTCATCCTGATCGCCAACTCGGTCGGAATGATGATCATGGGGCCCATAGTAGGAAAGCTGGCGGACCGTACCGGAAAAAACAAAAGATTCGTCGTGGCAGGTGCATTGGTCTGTGCTGTAGGATTCTATATGATGATGCTGTTCGATGCCAACACCGGACTTCCCTGGATACTCATCTCCCTGTTCGTCATGGGTGCAGGAATCGGAATGGCCCTGGTTGCATCCACGAATCTTGCCTTTGAGTACATCTCAGAGGGTCAGAACGGACAGCTGTCCGGATTGACGAACACCTTCAGACAGGCAGGAAGCTCTTCGGGAGTCGCTATACTCAATGCGGTGTTCATGGCATTCATTGTAACTTCTCCGGCAGTCAACCTGATTCCCGGATTCAAGCATGCATTCTTCATCGCGATAATCATCGCCCTGCTGGGATTCGTGGTTGCAATGGGCCTCAGGGACAAACCCAGAGACTCACAAGCCTGAATGAAAATTCAATACCCCCTGGAAACAGGGGGCTTCATTTTTTCCTTTTATAGAAAGGTAAGATGTTTGAGCGATCCTTAGATCACTGTTCTGCTGCTGGTTCAGGTTCCGGTTCAGGTTCCTCGAAGAGATCTCTGGATCCGATGATGAGCCATGCCACAAGGAATCCGATGATCATTCCGAAGATTGACCAGAAGCAGAGAACAGCTGCGAGAATACATGCTGCGACAGCTACTGCCCAGTGCTTCCTCAGGTAGACCATCGCAAGACTGACTGCTGCGCATATTCCGCTTCCCAGGGCCATGCCTGCAGCGTATGTGATGGCATTCTTTATGTCAGCCTCTGTGTAGTTGTAGCTGTGAGTCTTGAGCCAATCCTGGAACTCAGTACTTGACCAGATTGCGCTGGCGGTAGATGATGCCTCAATCAGAACGATGATGGCTGCGATGATGATCGGTATTGCATAGATACCTAAGAGGAAAATAAGCCAATTCCTCCTAGCATAGGACATAGCCACCGAGATCTCTTTCTGAGCCTCTTTGAATTCTTCATCGGCAAGGGATCCGGATACCACCTTTCCGCATTGTGGACAGAACTGCATATCGGGTCCGACGGCTTTACCGCACCCTGTACAGAATTTACTTTCTTCCATAGAAATCTAAAGCGGGCTCATGATAAATAAAACTTAAACGAAATACAGGAAAGAGGACAAAAACGGACCGCACACGGTCATACATCATGAACCAACTGATAGAGGCGTCTTGTTTTCATTCCATATGCGAGTAGTCTGACCGTAAAGCTCCTGTTCGTAAGCGCATTTAACCTTGTTCTGTAAAGGCCCATGCTATCGGTAGAACAGATCACGTCATGCTCGGCGTGTACTTTAAGAATAGATTGCCTGCAGTCTGCTCAAGCTCGTGGTCCTTGTTTATTTCATACTGACCTATACCGTCATCCCCAACATCTGATATCGGTCGATAAACCGGATGCTTTCTATAGGCCACAGGCAGGTAAAATGTGCATCCGATAGTCTTGTTGGATACTATCTCCAATGGCATTTTGCGATGTGAGAAGTTCAACTGACCCAAGATTACCTTTTTCTATAGCCTAGCAGTCATAACTACTATGAAATCATCTTACATTGCGATTATCATAGTTGCGATCATTGCTATGGCCGGAGTAGGAACCTATTTCCTGCTAAGCAACAGCGGCGATGACAACATCAGAACGGATTTGAAAGTGGGCGATTATGTCGAAGTCGAGATGTCGATACACTATTCGGAACCAACGGTCTACGAAGATCTCCCTGTCACTGAATTCCTGACAGGCTACCTTTACCGTGACACCAGCATGTTTGAAAAGACTGGTACAGAAACAATCAAATTCAAGGGACAGGACGTCGTCTGCGACGTTTATACATACTCATATGAGGCAGGAAACGACTCTTCCATGTGGGTCGACCAGACCTCTGGCGTATGCTACAAGATGACCGTTACGTCCCCTCTTGAAACCGGCTCCATAGAATTGACAGATACCAACCTGGATGTCAAAAAGACCATCGACGAGCAGGTTGTCGTCAACGGTTCATTCGTCAAATCTAAAAACACCTTTATACGTGACAGCGAGCAGACTGCCACCGTCTCTGATTGCGACGGCGAGACATGCACAGTGACCAATGTTGTGAAGGCCGATTTAACGAAGACCGAGAAGTTCGTCATCAAATCCATTGATGGAGACAAGATCATGACCGAAACAGGCATCGAGTTAACTAAGGATACTTTCCTCGCCTTCGTTTCATACGAATATGCGAAGAAGGTCCTTGAAAAGGAACACAAAGTAGCCTACGGTGAGAAATACCCCGAGACCATTGACACCGCTTTCGGAAAGAAGAAGGTGACCGTCCAGGAGGGAACATACCAGGATCATGGATTTGACAAAGTTACCATGACATTCTACTTCGATTCGAATAACGTCCTCTACAAGACCACACAGGGCGATACTCAGGAAATGACCCTGAAAGGCACCAGCCTCATAAAGCTCTGAAACCCAACAAGAGGTGGCCTAACGGCTGCCTCTTCTTTTTTACACCGTCTCGAAATACCGATCAGAAAAGACCTGGTGGAGTCTCGCTTCGGATCGAATTCGTCTTTTTCCAAAGTATGCGGCCTTCCTATCCATGACATTCTTCTTCAGATTGTAGAAGAAGAATTGGTAGTCCTGGACATGGAAGCATTCCTTCGGAAGTCCCGGGATCAGCTGTTCGATATCTTCCGGATTCACGTCCGTGACCTTCAGGACCCCTCTCCCAGGTTCTATGTAGCAACCGCAATGGTTGGGTATCTCCTCCTTCGGATTTCCAAGGAGATCGTACATACGTGAGCGTATGTTCAACGATCTGTCCGCAACGATACCGTCGGTCCTCCAGTTCAACGGATTTATCGAATATGACCAGGTCCCTTTAGGATTCAGGAAGGTCCCGTCCAGTCCCGGTGCCTCGCAGTCGAACGCCACGACAACACCGACATCGTCCGATGATTGCGCAGGGGTGATCCAAGGATTCTCGGACACGAAATCCCTGGTGAGCTGCCACCCCAATGCGTACACCACTATCAGGCGTCTTCTCAGATCCTCGTCCCCGAAGCGGTCCCTCAGCAGCCTGTAGCACATATCGGAACCCTGAGAGAATCCCGCGATGATCAGCGGCCTGTCCGAAGGGCGGATGCTCAGGAAATGATCGAAAGCCGCAATGACATCCGAATATGCCAAATCCAGGCATCTGCCCCTCTCCGAAGGTTCCAGGAAATATGCGGGTATGGTCGCCTGCCTGTAATACGGCGAGTACAGATTCCCGGCATCCTCATAGATGCCCCTCTCCATCTCCAGAGATATCCTGAAGAACCCCTTCTGCTCCTCATCATCCAAGGACATGTTGCGACTGTCCGTAAAATCCGAGGTAGGGGCTATCAGGAACACATCCGCGCCCTTGTCCGGACCTTCTCCGAAATAGGCCCAGTTGCTCGGATCGCTGTAATCTGTGATGGAATCCATCGTACCTCGTATCCCGGAGGATGTTCTTATCAATATCTCGACCTGTACTAAGCGAACGCGTTCAAGCCTAGTTCTCACAAACTGTCCGCTTAGTACAGATGAGTTGCGGTCTGCTGACAATTGTTTTCCGTTGACCGTCAGATAAGGACATACTTAGAAACTTCCTCATCCACGCTATCACAACACCGTCTTCCTAAGGGGATTTGAGGGCATTTTGTATCTATCCAGGCTAGGTTTGAGTGGGTGCAAAACTATGCCGGATGGCATAAATAAGTGGGCCCGCCCAGATTTGAACTGGAGTTACGTGCACCCCAAGCACGAAGGATACCAAGCTACCCCACGGGCCCGACAGAATCGGGGTAATCTGTTTCTCTTTAAATGTTTTTGGTATTAAGCACCTGCCTGGACATTTCGTCCAGACAGGTTTTTGATAGTTTTATCCTAGAGGCGCGATCTCGCCGATCAGATCAGCATGGGAGACGATCATTCTGCGGCAGCAGTATCTCTCGAATCCCAGGTCGTCAAGGACATCCTTGGGGTTCTCGCCTGCTTTCGTGCGCTTCGCGTACTCGGGGTAGGCGGAACCTACGACCTTTCCACATGTGAAACATCTCACTGGAATTATCATGCTATCACTTCAACGGTAGGACTTCTGCTTCTTTGCACGTGCTCCGGGTCCCTGGGGGTTCTTAGGCAGTTTCCTCCTGTCATCGTTGATGATAAGAGTCCTGTCATACTCCCTGAAGACAGTCTCGAGCTCGTCATCCTTGTAGAACTGGACGAGTCCTCTGGCGATAGCAGTCCTTGCGGCTGCTGCCTGACCCATGACTCCTCCGCCGTTCACTGTGACGGCGATGTCGACTTTCTCTGCCTTCTCGGGGACCAGACCGAGGGGTTCCTCGATCTTGAGCCTTGCAAGCTCGGGTGTGAAGACTTCGATAGGGACCTTGTTGATGGTGACCTTTCCGGTTCCAGCCTTGACGACTGCCCTAGCGATGGCGGTCTTCCTCTTTCCACTTGTGTTTACGCACTCGACCATGGAATCATCTCACTTTTGAACCCAGGTATTTGGAAACGGCTCCCAGGGTTGTGTAATAACCGCCGATCTTCTTGACTGCATACTCGGGCCTCTCCATCTCGACTTCCTGGAACTGTTTGGGGGTTCCGACGAAGACGTGGAGTCTCCTGTATGCCTCTCTTCCGCTTGTTGAAGTCCAGGGGATCATTCCTCTGACACACCTCTTGAAGAGAAGATCTGCCCTGCGGGGGTAGAATGGACCCTTCCTCTTGGTTGTGTCTCCGCGGTCGACCTTTGCCTTGAAGTCCGCAAAGGTGTTCTCCTTCTTACCGGTGATCACAATGGACTCTGCGTTGACGACGACGATCTCCTCGCCGTTCATGATCCTCTTTGCCACTACGGCTGCAAGCCTTCCGTGGATGAGGTTCCTTCCGTCGATAACTGTAACCATTCAAATCACCTCATGATCCTGACGCCGGTTCCCTTGGGGTTCTCCTTTGCGAGCTCCTCAAAGGTCATTGTCTTTCCGCCTGCAGCTACGATTGCCTTTGCGGCAGCATCTGAGAAGCTGAATGCGGCTACTGTGATCTTCTTGCTGATGCTACCTGCTGCGAGAACTTTTCCAGGGACGACGATTGTCTCTCCGTCCTTGGCATATCTCTCGATTTTGCTGAGATTCGCTTCGGCCCAGTTCCTCTTGGGTTTCTCGAGCCTAAGCGCGATGTCTCGCCAGATAGCAGCGTTGTTGTCCCTGGTGATTGCCTTCAGATTATCAATCGTGGCAACCAACTGGGGATTCGTCTTTGTTGCTGTCATTTTTCTGACTCTCCCGACATTGGGTAACCGCTCGTATACAGGACCCTAATATAAAGGTATGCCTTATTCACGCACGTTCCCTATTATTATAGGGAATAGCGGAATTTGCATACCTTCATCAGGAAATTGTATGCCACGTCGGGGTTGGAATAGAAATAGAGATGAGGATAACCTGCGATCAGACCGCCCTCCTCATGCATGCACATGTACTCCTTGCCGTTGGTCTTGACGGCCTTCCAGGAATCGCCGCAGTTATCACTGTCCCAGTAGTGGAATTCGTGACCCTTCACTGGACCGTCCTTCAATATGGAATCGGGTGCATCCGAGGTGACGGTTATGTACCCGAATCTGGAGAGCTTACCCGTGTTCTTCACCTCTCCTTTGATGACCCCGCACGAGTCGTGCATCTTCCCCTCGGAGTCCTCGAGCCTCTCGTGGAGGTACATGAAACCCCCGCATTCGGCCAAACAGGGCATCCCCGCGGCCACCTTGGTGCGGATGTCCTCCATCATCGATTTGTTGGCGCAGAGCTTCGCGGCGTGGAGCTCGGGATATCCGCCGGAAAGGACTATCGCGTCCACATCCGGCACCTTCTCATCGTTCAGCGGGGAGAATGTGACGATCTCCGCTCCGCACCTCTTCAGAATCTCGATGTTATCCTCGTATGTGAAGCAGAAGACATCATCCTGGGCGAACCCTATCTTCACTGGCTTCTCTATCTTCTTCACCGACGGGACCTCGTATTTCAGGTCCGGCGCGGATTTGGCCATATCGATAAGCATGTCGATGTCCAGGGATTCCTCCAGGACCTCGGCCAGCTGGTTGAGCTTGTCCTTCAGCTCCTCGATCTCGTTGGGGAGCACCAGGCCCAGATGCCTGCTCTCTAAGATCAGATGGCTGACCTTGGGAACGTAACCGATAGCTTTGATGCCCAGCTTCTCGACCTCGGGCTTGACCATGTCGAAGACCTTCTGCGACATCTGGTTGAAGATGACCCCTTTGATGTTGTTCTCGGTGAAGCCGAGGAACCCTTTCAAAGTAGCTAGATTGGATATGCTGGCACCTTTGCTGTTTATCAGCAGGATGACCGGAGCGTCGAGCTTCCTCGAAACGTCGTGGGAGCTTGCCTCCATGCTCAGGACACTGTTGCCGTCGTAGAATCCCATGACCCCTTCAATCACCGAGATGTCGTTATCCTCTGCGGTCCTCGCAAAGAGATATCTCAGGACATCCTCCTTGACGAAGAACGCGTCCAGGTTCTTCGATTTGGTACCGATGACCCTGCTGTGAAACATCGGATCGATGTAATCGGGTCCGCATTTGAACGAGGCGACCTTCAGACCGCGGTTTACCAGCGCCTGCAGTATACCGCAGGTTATCAGCGTCTTACCGCTTCCGCTGGCCGGTGCGGCTATCAGGAACCTCGGAAGGCTCATCTTCCCCTCACCACCGCTATGTAGACGGGATTCTGGGCTGTCATGAGATGGTATCTCCCCAGCTTCCTGGCCTTCGATACGTTGATGCAGGTGATCTCCTCTTCCACTAGGTCGAACTCCTTGATGACCTGCGTGGTCTCCTCGAGGGTCTCGATGGTCACCGAGTTGATGACTATCCTGATCTCAGGATTCTTGTCCAGAAGGCATGCTATGATGTCCTTCAGATTGCCTGAGGAGCCTCCGATGAATGCGTGAGTGGGTTTCGGCAGTTCTGCCATCGCCTCGGGTGCCAGACCTCTGACGACCTGGAGGTTGGGCGTCTTGAACTTGAGCTTGTTGACCTCGATAAGGTCAGCGGCCTCCGTCTCCTTCTCTATTGCATAGACCGTTCCGTTGACCGCGACCAGCGCCATCTCGATGGAGACTGAGCCGGTACCTGCGCCTATGTCGTAGATGACGGAATCGTCCGAAAGCTTCAGTTTGGCCACGGAAAGCGCCCTGACCTCGCTCTTGGTCATCGGTGCATCTCCTCTGGTGAACTCCTCGTCAGGGATGCTTATCGGGTTGTACCTTACGGGATGCTCGTTCTGGATGAGCGCGACGCACAACTTCCCGAACTCCTGCTCCAGGACATCCTTGGGAGTTCCGGTGAAGACCTTCTCGGTCTCGTAACCGAAGTCCTGGCCTATGGTTATCGTGACGTCCATCCCGTATTCGATGAACTGCCTGGCCATCTCATGGACTGATTCCTGCTCGGACAGTAGCGTGAACACCTTGCCGTGAACTCTGCTGAGACCGACCAGATTGGACTCCCTTCCGTGGGCGCTGGTCATGTAGACGTCCTGCCATGATGTGCCGATCTTGGCGCAGAGATATACTGCGGATGATATGCCTGGTTCCGTGTGGATCTCGTACTTGCTGCGGTCGATCTTCTCAAGGAGCTTCTTCGCACCGCTGTAGAATCCGATGTCGCCGGACATGAGCACCGAGACGTTCCTGTACTTGGGATTCTTCTCCAGATAGTCTATGATCTCATCGGAACGATACTCCTCGAGTATGTCCTTCCCCATCGCGACGGTCTCCACCATCCTCTTGGCTCCGACTATCAGGTCCGATTCATCTATCCTCTGCTTCGCCGACAGTGTCAGCCCGTTGCCGCCCATGCCTATGCCGATGATGTTTACCATCCTCTTGGAGTCCTCTTGCGCGCCCATATCCAATCCCAGCCTGTCCTCTAACAATTTGACGACCTCATCGAAGGAAAGCCCTTCCTCCTTCGGCCTCTCTATCAGGACCACGGTCGCTCCGGCCCTCATGGCCGCGCGGACCTTGTCCTCGTATCCTCCGGCGGTGCCGGAATCCTTAGTGACGATGTATTTCGCATCGATCTGCTTCAGCGTAGCGTAATTCGTATCCTCCGAGAATGGCCCCTGCGCACATATCAGATTCTTGCCGGAGAAGCCGTACTCGGCGCATTTCTGGACGGATTCGATCGTGGACAGCACCCTGGCAGTCACCCTCTCCTTATAGTTGGGGATCTGCGTGTACAGCGCGATATCCTTGGATCCTGTGGATGCAAGAATGTTGCCGTCCTTGTCCTTCAGGTAGTCGATTGCCTCCTGCACCGTGGATACCTTGACGATCCTGTCCGAATCGGTGTCGGAATCGTTCCTCTTCAGTCTGATGTAGAATGCTCCTGTCGCATCGCACGCCTGTCTGATGTGCTCCGTAATGTTGAGCGCGTACGGATGCGTGGCATCTACTACGATCTCGTATCCGTTCTCGCGGAGGACGTTGGCGATACCTTCTGCGCCTCCGCAGCTGCCGACCTTGACATCGATGTCGTCATCGAAGCCCATCACCTCTGCGCCGTATTCGGTGGCCACCCTGACATGCACATCCGCGCCTGCGGCGGCAAGCATCTTGGACAGCGTGCGTCCTTCCGAGGTCCCTGAGAAAATGAATATGCCGGTCATAGGAATCTCAGCTCCATGGGTCTGCGGCAGATCGCTATGGTCATACCGTCCTTGGCCGTCTTTCTCCTGATGATCTCTCCGCCGAACGGCTTCACCGAGGAACGCTCGCACACGCAGTCGACGGACGTTATCGATTTGACGAAATCCGATTTGGTGAATTCGCCCTCGAGGGCCATGAGCTCCTCCGAGGTGTAGAACTTCGCGGGAACACGGAACTGCTTCGCCAGCTCCAATATGGCCGCCTCATCCTTCTTGAGATCGACGCTGCAGACGGCACCGACCCTCTGTGCCGGGATCCCGTCCTCTTTCAGTATTTCGGATACGAACTCCCTCATCTTCTCGGGATCCGTATCCCTCTTGCAGCCTACTCCCAGTATGATGTCCATCGGGACCAGCCTCATCGTCGTTCCGAACGGTTTCTTCTCGATGTCCGTTGAAATGCTGACACCGAACTCTCCCGAGTCCGCCAAGGTCAGCCCGACGGGCAGATCCCCTTCCACAGGCAGCTCGCTGGTGAATCCGACGAATGCATTGTCGAGGACTCTCACGGAGACATCCTGAGCTGTTCTCAATCCCATTATCCTGAGATTGTTCACGGTTGCGAATGTATCCACTGAGAACTTCCCGTTGAGGTCTGTGGCTGTGGTTATGATCGGCTCCGAGCCCATGCGCTCCGCGATCCTCGCGGTCAGCGCGTTGGCGCCTCCGATGTGCCCTGCGAGGAGGGCTACGGTCCAATGGCCGTGCTCGTCCATCCCTATGATGGCGGGATCGACTGTCTTCGACTTGATGTACGGTGCGATGTACCTGACGGCTATGCCGATGGCTCCGATGTAGACTATCGCATCGCATTCCTCGAAGGACTTACCGGTCCATACGCTGGCCTTCTCCTCGATGCGTTCCACTCCCAGAGTGTCGCACTGCGTCTTAGCGAAGATGCGCATGTCCTCCTCGGGGAATGCATCCTTGAGCCTCTTCGCGGTCCTGCATCCGTTGGTGGAGAATGCTATCACATTGATCCTCACAGGTTCTCCCTCCTTATCTCGTCGAGCATCTCGTCCGCAAGGCTTGTTTTACCTAACAGCCCGTAGACGGATGAGAACATGACCGCGGCCGTCCTGATGTTACCTCCAGTGCGGTGATTCATGTAGAATTCTATCTTATCGATGAGGAGCTTCGAAACATCCCCGATCAGATTCTCCTCGTTGATCACGTCGAGCGCATCATCCGTGGAGATGCACTCCATGATACGGGTAACAGTGCTCATGCTCGCTCCGGCCACAGCTGCGTTGGCAGCAAGGATCTCCATCCTCGCATCGGCGTTGCGTGAGTGCGTGTTCATGATACCCGCGGCGACCTTAACTATCTTACCTAGATTTGCAACGAGCACGATGTCGCGGTTTATCTCGCATGCATAGTCCAGCATCTCTCCCACGAAGTTGCTGCATTTGACCGCCTTCTCGGGATCTATCCCCGGAAGGTTCTGGGAGAACTCCTTTCCGTAATTGCCGGGAACTACCAGAAGAACCTGGTTGCCCTGGGAGCGCATATTCATCTCCACCTTGATCGTATTGATCAGAGCAACCTCGCTCATAGGTTCGACGATGCCGCTGGTACCAAGGATCGATATGCCCCCGTTGATTCCCAGACGGGGATTGAATGTCTTCTCGGCGATCTTCTCGCCTTCGGGGACCGAGATGATGACATCGAACCCTCCTTTGTAGTCGGAGGAGAACTGCACATCCTCGACGGCCTCCTTGATCATGGAACGGGGTACATGGTTGATCGCCGCGTTGCCTACAGGCTGGTCCAGTCCTTTCCTGGTAACCCTGCCCACACCTACACCGCCGTCGATGTTGATGCCAGACTCGGCCTTTGATACTCTGGAATAGACGAGCGTTCCGTGGGTGGCATCTATATCGTCGCCGCCGTCCTTCCTGACCGCGCATGAGACGTACCCGTCGCCGAACTGCATATCCTCCACCGGAAGGTCCAGGATGATCCCCTTGGGGGTATGGATCTTCACCATGTCCACAGGTTTCCCTGAAAGCAGTGCTTCGGTGGCTGCTTTGGTCGCAGCGGCTGCGCAGGTACCGGTGGTGTGTCCGCGTTTCAGCTTCTTATTATTGACGAATACATATGAATCGTCGGTCATGAGACTCGTTCCTGGGATGCTATGGGCGACTTGGATTATTAAGCCTTGTTCGGTCGAAAGGACCGAAAGGACAAAATAGCCGAGATGGGGTCGTATACCATACCGTCCTACCGTATGTATCCAACTTTCTATATAAATAGAAAACAAACATTTATCTTCGGTTGGACCATCCATCCACAAGGAAGGTGTGAAAACGGCCGGAAAATTGTACGGAATTAGTGTTGGGCCCGGGGACCCCGGATTGTTGACCCTGAAAGCGAAGCAGATTTTAGATTCTTGCGATGTCATCGCGTACCCTGTGAAAACGGCGGGGGAGGGCAGCGTCGCACTCAACATCATCAGGCCCAATGTTGATGTCGACAGCAAGGAGGTCAGGGAATACGTCTTCTCGATGAACCCCGATTATGCGGAGCGCGAGAAAGGATGGAAGAAGGCCTACGACGACATCATGGACACCTTGGAATCCGGCAAGAGCATCGCTATGATCACATTGGGAGACCTAAGCATCTTCAGCACATACATGCGCATAGATCAGATGATCAAGAGCAAGGGATTCGAGACGGAACTCGTCCCCGGAGTGCCCTCGTTCTGCCACGGTGCATCCATCGCGGGAGTACCCCTTACGATGGGAGAGGAATCATTGGTCGTCATCCCGTTCAACACCGACAAATACACTGCGCTGGAGAACGCGCTTGACAATTACGAGAACATCGTAGTCATGAAAGCGTACAAGCATGTGGAAGGGATCACCGAGATGGTGGAATCCAAAGGATACAGCGCATCATGCATCACAGTCATGAGCAACATCGGCATGGAGGATCAGTACGTGGGCCCAGTCATCAAGGGACGCGGATACGGATACTTCACCACTTTACTCATCAAGAAGGAGGAAAAGAAATGATAACATTCATCGGAGCAGGACCCGGAGATCCGGAACTCATAACAATCAAAGGAAAGAAGAAGATAGACGAGGCCGACGTGATCATTTTCGCAGGCTCTCTGGTCAACCCCGCAGTCCTCGACGGACACAAACCCGACGCGAAGATCTACGACAGCGCGTACATGCATCTCGACGAGGTCATAGACGTCATGAAGAAGGCCGAGGACGAGGGAAAGAAATGCGTCCGTGTGCACACCGGCGACCCCGCAATCTACGGAGCCCACAGGGAGCAGATGGACAGACTCGACGAACTCGGCATC
>Ga0265299_10002862_pt1 | contig 17240 bp, 12 predicted proteins | sample AusTroGonzalo_MG_4_FD_193485 | JGI IMG/M metagenome (GOLD analysis project Ga0265299, IMG submission 193485) | Bovine rumen microbial communities from tropical cattle in Woodstock, Queensland, Australia - Gonzalo_02 | ecosystem: Host-associated > Mammals > Digestive system > Stomach > Rumen ... | reverse complement strand
TGAAGAGTACCGGCCGTCTCTTCACAACTTACTATGACATAGATGGTTATGTGGATTACTACTACGGTTCGCTGCTCACAAACACCTCGCAGATTTACCTTTTTGGAGTAGAGAAATATTACGATGGCTTGTTGCTTCGTATTCCTTCGCGCGAACATCCTTCCGAACTTGGCGAGATGACACATCAGGACAAGATGTTTGGCATCTTCAAGGAGCACCATCAGTGGCAGGATATCCTGGGATTGCGCACCATTGGCGACCTGAACGAGGTGATTATGGATGGCCATTCGTCAACGCTGATTCAGATTAGTGAGGCGCTTCAGGAAAAGAAGATAGCTAAGATTGCCGACGAGATAACACAACGAAAAGGCGTTAAACTGGTGCTGATTGCCGGTCCTTCATCGTCGGGTAAGACCACTACCTGTAAGCGTCTTAGCGTACAGTTGGCTGTTAATGGCATCAAGCCCGTAAACATCTCGCTCGATGATTACTTCTTAGACCGCGACAAAACGCCTCGCGACGAGAAGGGCGATTACGATTTCGAGCATCTGCACGCCTTGAATCTGCCTTTGTTTAACGAACAGCTGACGGCTCTTTTCAATGGCGAGGAGGTAGAGCTGCCACGCTACAATTTCCAGAAGGGATGCAGCGAGAAGAGTGGCAAGAAACTCCAGCTTAAGGGCAACGAGGTGTTAGTAGTAGAAGGTATTCACGCTTTGAATCCAGAACTCACTTCCGAGATACCAAACGAGCAGATTTTCCGTGTTTATGCTTCGGCATTGACTACCATTCTGCTCGATAACCATAATTATGTTCCCACAACAGATAATCGCTTGTTGCGCCGTATTATCCGCGATTACAAGTATCGTGGTGTTAATGCGCAGGAATCGATTCGTCGCTGGCCAAGCGTAAGGGCAGGGGAGAACAAGTGGATATTCCCATTCCAGGAGAATGCCGATGCGATGTTCAATACCGCCATGCTGTTCGAGTTGGCTGTGATTAAGAGCCAGGCCGAGCCGCTGTTGGAGCAGGTACCAGAAAATTCGAAGGAATATGCAGAGGCTTATCGCCTGCTGAAATTCCTTCGATATATCCGTCCCATTCCCGAGACTCAGATTCCACCAACCTCGCTGCTTCGCGAGTTCCTTGGTGGCTCATCATTCAAATACTAATTAGTGGGCCTCGAGCCAGTTCTTTCCAAATCCGGAATCGGCTACGAGGGGCACGCTTAAGTTCAGGGCATTCTGCATCTCTTCGAGCACGATGCCCTCTACTTTTTCCTTCTCTTCTGGGTAGACCGAGAAGTTCAATTCGTCGTGTACCTGCAGTATCATCTTGCTCTTGATACCCTCTGCCTTAAAGCGGTTAAAGATGCGAATCATGGCTACCTTAATAATATCGGCAGCGGTGCCCTGGATGGGGGCATTGATGGCGTTTCGCTCAGCAAATCCGCGTACGGTAGCGTTGTGGCTGGTGATATCTGGCAGATAGCGGCGACGACCGAATAGGGTAGTGACGTACCCCTTCTCGCGAGCTACTTCTTTAGATTTTTCCATATAGTCGTGCACCTGTGGGAAGGTCTCGAAGTAGCCGTCTATCAGCATCTTAGCTTCGTCGCGAGGTATGTCCAAGCGCTCAGCAAGTCCAAATACGGTGATGCCGTAGATGATACCAAAGTTGGCGCGCTTCGACTTGGTTCGCTCGTCGCGTGTAACCTCTTCTATAGGTTTCTTGTAGATGTTGGCGGCTGTGGCTGCATGCAGGTCTTTACCTTCGCTAAACACTTTTATCATCTGTTCGTCTTGCGACAGATGGGCCATGACGCGTAATTCTATCTGACTGTAGTCTGCTGAAAAGAACAGACAGCCTGGCTCAGGGATAAAGGCCTTACGTATCTCCTTGCCATCCTCACCGCGAATAGGGATGTTCTGCAGGTTAGGATCGCTACTCGAGAGGCGTCCTGTAGCAGTAATCGTCTGGTTAAACGAGGTGTGAATATGGCCGGTTTGGGGATTTATCAGCTTAGGCAGCGCATCGATATAGGTGCCTATCAGTTTCTTTAAACCTCTGTGTTCCAATATGTCAGCTACTATCTCATGCTTATTACGAAGCTGCTGCAATACCTCTTCCGATGTGACGTACTGTCCCGTCTTGGTTTTCTTGGCTTTCTCTACAATCTTCAGTTTGTCGAAGAGAATCTCACCCACCTGTTTCGGCGATGCGATATTGAAGTGTTCGCCAGCTAACTCATAGATGCGGGCTTCAATCTCGTTCATGCGGTTGGTAAATTGTCTTGACGTCTCAGCCAACGATTCTGTATCCAGACAAACACCGTTCATCTCCATTTCAGCCAGTACAGGCATCAAAGGCATTTCTATTTTATAAAAGAGGTCTTCGCACTCAGCCTTCTTCAATTCGGGTTCGAGTTTATTTTTCAGTCGCAAGGTAATGTCGGCATCTTCGGCAGCGTATTCATAAACCTGAGAGGGTGGGAGAGCGCGCATCGATTTTTGATTCTTACCTTTTGGTCCGATGAGTTCATCAATATGTATGGTCTGGTAGTTTAGATAAATCTCGGCCATGTAGTCCATGTTGTGATGAAGTTCGGGCTGGATGAGATAGTGGGCAATCATGGTGTCCCACATTTTTCCTTTCAGTTCAATGCCATAGTTGCGAAGCACCTCCAAGTCGTACTTCAAGTTCTGACCAACTTTTAGGATTTCCTCGTTTTCGTAAACGGGTTTAAAGATATTAACAATTTGCAACGCTTCTTCACGATTGGCAGGAACAGGCACGTAAAATGCCTCAAATTCCTTCACGGCGAAGCTCAAACCTACCAATTCTGCTTCAATAGCGCTCGTTGATGTTGTCTCTGTGTCTAAACTGAGAATTTTGTTTGTCAAGAAATAATCACATAGTTTCTTCAAATCCTCCTGATTATCAACGAGTTTGTAGTTATGAGGCGTTGTTTTTACCGTCTCAAAACTCGTGTTTTCGCACACAGCTTGCCCGTCGGTCGCAAATTCTGCAAAGAGATCGAGTTGCTGATTTACTACTTTTTGCGGTTTTTGGCTTTTTTTAAGAACTCGGTCAGCAAAGCTCTTCATCTCCAGTTCGAGTAGTAATTTGCCAAGTTCGTCCTCGTTTGGTTCCACGAGTTTCAAACTTTCCATATCGAGTTCAATGGGCACGTCGGTTTTGATGGTTGCTAAGAAGTAACTCATCTTAATATCGTCAACATGCTCTTCTACTTTTTCGCGTAGTTTTCCTTTTATCTCGCTCGAGCGTTCAATCAGCTGTTCAATGCTTCCAAACTCGTTAATCAGTTTCACGGCAGTTTTTTCTCCCACACCCGGACAGCCTGGGAAGTTATCGGCCGAGTCGCCCATCAATGCCAGCAAATCAATCACCGAAGTAGGCGAGGGGATGCCATATTTCTCGCACACCTCTTTAGGTCCCATTGTTTCATAGCCGCCACCATGTCGTGGTCGGAAGATGAAAACATGGTTGTTAACCAGCTGTCCATAGTCTTTATCAGTTGTAAGCATATAGGTCTCAACCCCGATGGAACCGGCTTTTTCTGCCAGTGTTCCTATCACATCGTCGGCCTCGAAACCATCCACTTGTAGGATGGGTATACGGTAGGCTTTAAGCAGGTCCTTAATGATAGGAACTGCTTTGCGGATATCTTCGGGCGTCTCCTCGCGCTGGGCTTTATACTCAGGGAAAGCCTCACTACGGAAGGTTGGTCCATGTGGATCAAAAGCCACTCCGATGTGCGTTGGCTTCTCTTTGGTGAGCACCTCGTTCAGAGTATTCAAGAATCCCATGATGGCACTCGTGTTCAATCCTTTCGAGTTAATTCTTGGGTTCTTGATGAACGCGTAATAGCTGCGATAAATGAGCGCATAAGCGTCTAAAAGGAACAATTTCTGCATAACTTTCTTAATTTTCGCCTCAAAATTACCAAATTATTTCTTAATAACAGAATTATTTCTTATTTTTGTGCCAAAATTCAGCTAAATATGGACTATTTATCTACGATAAGAAAGCCAATCGAGGACGAGATGAACACCTTTGTTGAGTTGTTCAAAGAGACTCTTTCGCAAGGCGATGGTATGTTAGAGCAGGTGCTTTCGCATATCCGTCAGCGTGGTGGAAAGCGCATGCGTCCCATGTTGATTTTACTCACAGCCAAGAATTATGGTGTTGCTTCGAGTGTTACACAGAATGCGGCTTTAGGTTTGGAGTTGTTGCATACCGCCAGTCTGGTGCATGATGATGTAGTAGACGAGAGCGATCAGCGTCGTGGTCAACCCTCGGTTAATGCCTCTTATAATAATAAGGTGGCCGTGCTGGTGGGCGATTATATCCTGAGTACTGCTTTGTTGCGCGTGGCACTTTCCGATAATCACGAAATCGTACAAGAGTTGGCTGAGTTAGGTAGAACCTTGGCTGCTGGCGAGATCCTGCAGCTGTCGAATATCTCGAATCAGGAAATCTCCGAAGAAGTTTATTATCAGGTCATTGACAAGAAGACGGCCGTGCTTTTCGAGGCATGCTGTAAGCTTGGTGCTATCTCTGTTGGTGCATCGCGTGATGTGATAGAGAAAGCTGCAAAATTCGGACATAATATCGGTATGATTTTCCAGATTCGCGACGATATTTTCGATTATTATAAGTCGGAGGAGATTGGTAAGCCTACAGGTAATGATATGTTGGAAGGCAAGCTCACTTTGCCTGTTATCTACTCGTTAACTCATTTTGAGAATCCTGCTGTATTTAATTTGGCAAAGAAAGTGAAAAATGGCAGCATCAACCAAGATGAAATAGCCGTTTTAATCGAGTTTGCCAAGCAGTATGGTGGTATTAAATATGCCGAGAAGAAAATGGCCGAATTTGCCAAGGAATGCGAGGGTTTCATAGATGAATGTGTGAAACCAGAATTGCAGGATTCCTTCAGGGCTTATCTTGAATATGTCATACAACGTAACGTATAAAATAAAACCCATCCGAAATTGGATGGGTTTTTTATTCTATTAGAAGAATTTTACCTCTTCGCCAATCACCTCGCTTAGGAGTAGATTTGCTAAGCGACTTGTTCCCATGCGGAACATCTGGTTAGTGAGCCATTTTTCGCCCAGAACCTCTTTTACGATGGTGTAGTATATCAGTGCGTCCATCACGCTGTTAAGGCCTCCAGCGGGCTTAAAACCAATCTGTATGCCTGTTTCGTCGTAGTACTCCTTAATGGCCTGGCACATCACGTATGCAGCCTCTGGTGTAGCAGCAGGCTCCAGCTTACCTGTAGATGTCTTGATATAGTCGGCACCGGCATACATCGCTAAGATAGAAGCAGTCTTGATGTTGGCAGCGGTCTTCAGGCAGCCTGTCTCCAAGATTACCTTCAGTTTCTTATCGCCACAAGCCTCCTTCATCTGCTGAATCTCATCGATACAGGTCTCGTAATCGCCTGAAAGGAATGCGCCTACGCTCAGTACCATATCAATCTCTGTAGCACCGTCTTTTACAGCCAATCCAGTCTCTATGGTCTTTACTTCAATCAGTGCTTGAGAAGAGGGGAATGAGCCTGATACGCAGGCAACCTCAACTCCTTCGATCTCGAGGGTCTCAGAAACAACTTTTGCAAAGCGTGGATATACGCAGATAGTAGCTACGTGGGGTAGGTGAGGGTACTGCTCTTCGAACTGGTTTACACGCTCTGTAAAGGCCAGTACGCTCTCGTCCGAATCGGTAGTCTTCAAGGTGGTAAGCTCAACGCTACCCATCAGGAATTTCTTCACATCGAGGGTATCGTTCTCGGCAACTTTCTCGGCAATGATTTTCTTCACTGCTTCCTTCACATCCTCGTCTTTCACGTCGAGGTTATACTTACTCAGAGCCTCTTCAATGCGGCTCTTCTGAGGCATCTCAAAGTGATGATGATGCTCGTGTTCGTGATTGTGTTCTGCCATAATTGTAATTCTTATATTGTTAAAACTGTTATGCCATTAATTTCTTATTTTGAATATGTCTCAAGGAGTCGCGTTTGGTCTTTTTTTCTATCGATTTCTGCAGCTCCTCGGTCAGATCAACTCCTGTCTGGTTGGCCAGACAAAGTAGTACCCAGAGTATGTCGGCCATTTCTTCGCCCAGGTTCTCTTTCTCGCCCTCCTTAAAACTTTGGTCGCCATATTTGCGGGCCATTACACGGGCCAGTTCGCCCACTTCTTCCGTCAGAACTGCCATATTCGTCAGCTCCGAAAAGTAGCGTACGCCGTATTCTTTTATCCAGCTGTCAACAGCCTCTTGTGCTTCTTTGATTGTCATCGTGCACGTATCATTTGAATGATGAGTATGAAGATGCAGATAATCAATATCATGATATACTGCTTGTTCTCGCGTTCGTATTCCTTCCAGTGGAAGGCCTTGTAGAGGAAGATAATGAGTAGCAGCAATAAGCCCATACCGCATGGCCAAACGCCGTATTGAATGCTCCCAAGGTAGGAGAGGGCGATGCCGATGGCGGTGAGTATCAGTCCTGCAACTTCTATTTCTCTGAGATATTTTTTCATTTATTCTTTGTTCTTGGTATCCATGCAGATGGTTACTGGACCATCGTTCAGGAGTTCTACTTTCATATCTGCGCCGAATTCGCCTGTGGCTACTTGTTTGCCGATAGCCTGGGATAGCTGGGCGCAGAAGGCTTCGTAGAGTGGGATAGAGTGCTCGTGCGAGCCGGCACGGAACCAGCTGGGGCGATTACCCTTTTTGTAGCTTGCAAATAGCGTGAACTGGCTGACTACCAGACAGTTACCGTTAATATCGAGTATCGAACGGTTCATAACGTCATTTTCGTCACCAAATACACGCAGATTGGCTATTTTCTTCACCAACCACTCTACATCTTCCATCGAGTCCTCATCGCATACGCCTAAAAGAATCAGGTATCCCTGTTCAATCTGGCCATGTACGCTTCCATTAATGGTTACGCTGGCGTGGGTAACTCGTTGTATAACAGCTCTCATTCTCTTTTTATTTTCGGCAAAGATACGAACTTTTTTTCACACTACCAAATTTCTTAGGGATGGAAGTGCTCAAAAACAATTTTCGCCTTAGCTGGGCCTATTAAATCGGATAGGGTGGATAGTTCTGCCTCGCCTATACGTTTAACCGTTTTAAGGGCGTTTATAAGCTCGTCACGCGTCTTGGGACCAATGCCCTTGATATCGTCTAGCTCGGAGTGTAAAGCGCGCTTAGAACGCTTGTTTCGGTGGAATGTAATGGCAAAGCGATGCACCTCGTCCTGTATCTGTGTGAGCACATGGAAAAGCTCCGATTCAACCTTTAACGCAATCTTCATGGGTGGGAACCCATACAGCAGTTCGTTGGTACGATGACGGTCGTCTTTTGCCAGTCCGGCAATGGGGATATCCAGGTTCAGTTCGTCCTGAATCACCTGACGAATTATCTCCATCTGTCCCTTACCACCATCGGCAATAATCAAGTCGGGTAGGGGCTGTTCTTCCTCTATTAATCGGGTATATCTGCGATGCACTACCTCCTTCATCGAAGCATAGTCATCGGGTCCTACTACAGTTTTGATGTTATAGCGTTTATAATCGCTCTTCGAAGGCTTCATTTTCTTGAAAACGATACAGGCTGCTACGGCATCGGTACCCGAGATATTTGAGTTGTCAAAGCACTCTATCTGGTAGGGTAGTGAGGGCAGATGTAGCTTGTCCTGCAGTTCCTTCATAAGTCGTGTCTGCTTCTGTTCAGGATTCAGCTTTTCGGCCTGTTTTAATCGGTCGAATTTGTATTCCTTACAGTTCATAATCGATAGGTCGAGCAGCGTCTTTTTATCGCCTAATTTCGGTATGGTAAACTTCACGCCTTCCAGTTCTACATCCACTTCTTTCTGTACGATAATCTCTTTCGAATCGCTTTTAAATCGCTCTCTTATTTCTACAATACCCAGCTGCAGCAGTTCCTCGTCTGTTTCGTTCAGCTTCTTCTTGTATTCGATGGTAAAGCTTTGGTTTATGCTTCCGTTTGATACGTGAATATAGTTGATGAATGCCATCTTTTCGTCGGATGTAATCGAGAATACATCCACTTTATCAATCGTCTGACTAACTACCTGGCTCTTGCTTACGAAGCCATCCAGTGCTAAGTATTTACGTTTTACCTCTTCGGCTTCTTCAAATCTCAGCTCTTCCGATAGGCGTAGCATTTCGTCTTTCAGATCCCTTAGAACTTCGCGCGTATTACCTTTTAGAATTTCGCGTGCTTGGGCTATGTTTTTCTGGTAGTCTTCGTAGGTTTGTTTGCCAACGCAAGGCCCCTTACATTTCTTGATATGATAGTCTAAACATACGCGATATTTGCCGCTCTCAACGCCTTCTTTGGTAATGGGTTGTCTGCAAGTACGTGGCTGGTAGAGCTCCTTTATTAGGTTTAGTACGTCGTACATAGCGCTTACTTTGGCGTAAGGACCATAATACGAGCCCCATTTCTTGTTAATGGTACGGGTTTTAAAGATGCGAGGGAAGAATTCGTTCGTAATACAAATGCTGGGGTAGGTCTTGCCGTCCTTCAGCAACACGTTGTAACGGGGATTATATTTCTTAATGAGCGAGTTCTCGAGGAGTAGGGCATCCTCTTCGGTGTTTACCACCGTATAGCTAATGTCGAATATCTTGCTGACGAGTACTTTGGTCTTGAATCTGTCAACCTCGGTATGGAAGTAACTCGAAACTCGGTTTTTCAAACTCTTTGCCTTACCTACATATATAATGGTATGCTCCTCGTCATGGAACTGGTAGCTGCCAGGTTTGTCTGGCAACCTTCGTACTATTCCTTTTAGATACTCCAATCGTTTTTCGTTTTCTTCCTTCGTCATCTTTGTGCCTTTTTTATTTGTCAATCCCGCGAACTCTTAGTGTTTAAAGGTGTTTCGCGGGATTGTGTTTCACGTGGAACATGTGTTAGATGGTGAGTAACGTTGTCAGGTCAATACCTTCAAATTGGTCTCTACCGTGCAGTCCCTCGTCTGTAATTTCTATAATAAAGTTAATGAATACCTTCTTGGGGTGGAAGTGCTGAACCAGTTTGTAAGCAGCCTTAGCTGTACCACCTGTTGCCAGCAAATCGTCGTGGATAAGAACCACGTCATCGGGCTCGATAGAATCGATATGCATCTCGATGGTATCTACACCATATTCTTTTGTGAACGTTTCCTTGATAGCTGTTGCAGGCAGTTTACCAGGTTTTCTTGCCATGACGAATCCGCATCCTAATCGAGCGGCAAGGGCAGCGCCAAGGATGAAACCGCGGCTTTCTATGCCAACTACCTTGGTGATGCCTTTGTCTTTGTAAAGCTCCACCAGTTCGTCCATCATAATCTTCATGCACTCGGCATTCTTATAGAGTGTAGTTACATCTCTAAAGTTAATGCCTTTTTTGGGGAAATCTGGTATGCAACGCAGATTGTCAATCAATGTCTTGTTGTTCATAATCAGTAAGTTATGCTATTTTGTTCTAATACTTTGTTTCACGTGAAACACTATCTGCCCATCAATACCAACAGCACATTAATGTCGCTGGGACTAACGCCTGGTATGCGACTGGCCTGTGCCAATGTCTCGGGCTGAATCTTTTTCAGTTTCTGTCGGCATTCGGTCGAAAGACCCTGCAATTCCTCGTAGTTGAATTTACCGTTTATTCTGATGTTTTCTAATCTATGCATCTTATCGGCTACCAATCGTTCGCGCTCGATATAACCTTTATATTTCATGCGAATCTCTGCAGCCTCTGCAATCTCTTCCTGTCGATTAGTCGGACGGTTTAATACTTCTTTCAGCGATGGAATCACTTCCGAGAGGTTCTTCAGGTTCAACTGCGGACGGTTCACAAGGTCAACCAGTTTACAGCCAAACTGGAGTGGGGTAGTGCCAAGCGCCTCGAGTGCAGGATTAATCAGTCGTGGCTTAATGGCAAAATTCTGGCAGAAAGTTTCGATTTCTTCGATAGCCTGCTTCTTCTGCAGCCACCAGTCGTAACGCTCCTTTTTCACAATACCCAGCTCATAGCCTTTCTCAGTCAGTCGGGCATCGGCATCATCCTGGCGCAGCAGAATACGGTATTCGGCTCTCGATGTAAACATACGGTAAGGCTCATCAACGCCTTTCGTTACCAAATCATCGATTAAAACGCCAATATATGCCTCGTCGCGGTGCAGTACAAACTGTTTGTTGGCGGCGTTGATATCGCTACCTGCGCAACCGGCTTTCAGTGCGGCGTTAATACCGGCCAATGTTCCCTGGCCTCCGGCTTCCTCATAACCGGTGGTGCCGTTTACCTGTCCGGCCATAAACAAACCATCTATAATCTTCGATTCCAACGAATGATTCAACTGTGTAGGATCGAAGAAATCGTATTCTATGGCATAGCCCGGACGATATACCTTTACGTCTCTGAAGGCAGGCATTTTCTTTAAGGCCTCTATCTGCACATCCATTGGGAGCGACGACGAGAAGCCGTTCAGATACATCTCGTTGGTATCTTCGCCCTCTGGCTCCAGGAATAACGGGTGCTTATCCCTGTCGGGGAAGGTTACGAGTTTCGTTTCTATCGATGGACAATAGCGCGGACCTATCGATTGAATCTGTCCGTTATATAGCGGTGAATCCGCCAATCCGCTCTTCAAAATCTCGTGTACCTCGGCATTGGTGTTCACTGTCCAGCATGGCAGCTGTTTTAAGGCGCCACCTTTATTCATATAGCTGAACTGGTAGGGGCGCGACTCGCCTGGCTGCTCTTCTAAATCCTCGAAGTGTACCGAACGTTTATCTATACGTACAGGCGTGCCCGTCTTCATGCGCGCAGCTATCACGCCGTGCTGGGTAATGCTTTCGGTGAAATGGGCCACAGCAGGTTCGGCAATGCGTCCTCCTGGCACCATCTTGCGACCAATATGCATCAATCCGTTCAGAAACGTTCCTGCAGTGATTACAATGCTCTTAGCGTAGATTTCTGTGCCCCAGATGGTACGTACTCCAATGGCACGGATATCGCCGCTCTTAGAGCCTGAAATGGGCTCTGTAATCAATTCGTCGGCCTGATCCTGCCACACATCCAGATTGTCGGTTTCATCGATTGTTTTACGCCATTCCCAAATAAACTTGCCTCTATCGCATTGGGCGCGGGGGCTCCAAACAGCAGGACCCTTGCCCACGTTCAGCATACGGAACTGGATGGAAGTAGCGTCTGTTACCAGTCCCATCTGTCCGCCAAGTGCGTCTATCTCTCTGACTATCTGGCCTTTAGCGATTCCGCCAATGGCAGGATTGCACGACATTTGTGCAATTTTGTTCATATCCATCGTTACCAGACAGGTCTTCGCGCCCATATTGGCCGAAGCACAAGCGGCCTCGCATCCCGCGTGACCGCCTCCGATAACGATTACATCGTATTTTAATATCATATCTTATTTAACTGTTTCCTTTCCAGCCTTTTTCCAAGCTGTGATACCGCCTCCGAGGTTAATGACCTTATACCCGTTGGCAGTGAGCTTGTTGGTAGCCATACCGCCGCGATGGCCCGAGCGGCAGTACACCATTATAGTCTTGTCCTTTGGCAACTGCTCTTTTACTTTGCTCATGAATGTTGCGCTATCCTTCACGTCAATGTTGATAGCCCCTTTCAGGTGTCCTTCCTGATATTCGGCCGGTGTGCGTACATCTACCAGCACGTATTGGCCGTTGTTTTGCTTCAGTGTTTGCTCAAATTCATCTACGTTCAATGTTGCAATCACTACCAGCGCGCGTTTTACCATCTCGTTTTCTTCGTTGAATACCGAGAAGTATTCGCTCATATCCCAGATGTCGCGGGCTATCAGTGCCTTCAGCTGCAAACGCAGATAGGGCAGTGTCTTTTCCAGCTCTGCCTCATCTTTTGGCTTCACGTTCTGTTTCTCACCATCCTTTAGGATGGTGTCAATAAGTTCCTGTGGAACTTCAAACTTCTGCTTGAAGTCTTCGAACGATGTCCATGTCTTCTTCAGCTGCTTGCGATGGTTGTCAACATAACGCAGGTTCTGCTGCAGTATAATGCTCTTAGCAGCCAGTTCGCGGTGGAACTTGGTGTAGAGTGTAGTGTCCAATGGTATGTATTCATCGGGCATAATGCCGCCACCGCCGTACACTGTGCGGTGCTGACGAATAGTCTGGTATTTCAGCGAGTCGGCAAAGTGAATACTGTCTGCATTGGTCAGCTCACCGCTTTTCAGTCGGTTTATCACGTCCATCGCATAGTCGCGGTTCTCGCCTTTGGTGTAAGGCTTCTGTATGCAACGGCCCGATGGTGTATAGTAATGTGCTATGGTCAGGCGTATCATCGAACCGTCGGGCAGGTCGAGCGGACGCTGTACGAGCCCTTTTCCGAAGGTACGACGGCCTACCACGATACCGCGGTCCTGATCCTGGATGGCTCCGGTCACAATTTCGGCCGCTGACGCCGTATAACTGTCAACGAGTACAATTACCTTACCCTGACGAAAAACGCCGCTTCCATCGGCCTTATATTCGGTTCTGGGCACCTTCCTGCCCTCGGTGTACACTATCAAATCATTCTTCTGCAAGAATTCGTTGGCAATATCCACTGCAGCCTTCAGGTAGCCGCCGCCATTCTCCTGCAGGTCCAGTATCAGGTGCTGCATACCCTGGTCGCGCAGGGTTTTCAGTCCTTCAAGGAACTCCTGGTGCGTGGTGGCGCCGAAATTACCAATGCGGATATAGCCTATCTGCGGACGAATCATATACACCGCATCTACCGATTTTACGGGTATTTTGTCTCTTACCACCGTAAAAGTCAGTCGGTCTTTAATGCCCTGACGGATGACGCCTAACTTTACTTTGGTGCCTTTGGGGCCACGCAGGCGTTTCATAATCTCCTCTTTCGACATTTTTACGCCGGCAATAGCCGAGTCGTTAACCGAGATGATTCTGTCGCCGGCAATGATGCCCACCTTTTCCGAAGGACCGTTTGTTACGGGCTGAATCACCAGCAGCGTATCCTCAATAATGTTAAATTGCACGCCGATGCCTTCGAAATTGCCTGCAAGCGGCTCGTTAGCCTCTTTCACCTCCTTGGGTGTGAGGTACGATGAGTGCGGGTCCAGTTTATCAAGCATGCCTCTGATACCGTCCTCCACCAGTTTCTTCTCGTCCACACTGTCTACATAAAGGTTGCTAATGGCAATCTCTGCAAACTGTAGCTTGCGTAAAGGCGATTCTTCACCGTTGTTAATACGGAATTGAGCCTGAGCCGCACTCACTGTTCCCAGGCACAGGATTAAAGAGGCAATTGTCTTATTCATAAATGTCTTCTTCGGGGCGGTCTTCTTCTACCACCAGATTATCGATAATAAAGTTCTGACGTTCCATGGTGTTCTTACCCATGTAGTACTCCAGCAGCTTAGCCACCTGGTCGGTCTTGTGCAGTGTTACCTGCTCCAGTCGGATGTCGGGACCAATAAAACCAGCGAATTCATCGGGCGAAATCTCGCCAAGACCTTTGAATCGGGTAATCTCAGGATCAGGTCCTAACTCTTCTATGGCCTTCTGTCGCTCTTCGTCGCTATAGCAATAACGAGTAATGAAATCGCTTCTTTTGTCCGATTTAGCATCCGCCTCGGCAATGGCTTTCTTGTTTTTGATCTTGGTGCGACGGTTACGCACGCGGAACAAAGGTGTTTGCAGCACGTAAACGTGGCCTTTCTTAATGAGTTCGGGGAAGAACTGCAGGAAGAAGGTAATAATCAGCAATCGTATGTGCATACCGTCCACATCGGCATCGGTAGCTACGATTACCTTATTATATCTCAGCGTGTCTAAGCTCTCCTCAATGTCAAGTGCAGCCTGTAGCAAGTTAAACTCCTCGTTCTCGTACACCACTTTTTTCGTTAGTCCGAAGCAGTTCAGTGGCTTACCACGCAGCGAGAATACCGCCTGTGTGTTCACGTCGCGGCTCTTGGTAATGCTTCCGCTGGCCGAATCACCCTCGGTAATAAAGATGCACGATTCCTCTTTGCGGTCGTTCTTCACGTCGCTGAAGTGGATACGGCAATCGCGTAGCTTGCGGTTGTGCAGATTAGCTTTCTTGGCACGTTCGCGGGCCAGTTTGGTTACACCAGCCATTGCCTTACGGTCGCGTTCGCTCTCCTTAATCTTGTTTTCCAGCACCTCGGCCACATCCTGGTGAATATGCAGATAGTTGTCTACCTCCGTCTTAATAAAGTCGCCAATGTATTTGTTAATGCTTACACCGCCGTCGGGCTCCATGGTCAGCGAGCCAAGCTTAATCTTCGTCTGACTCTCGAACAATGGCTCCTCTACGTTAATGGCAATAGCAGCCACGATACCTGTGCGTATATCGCCGTATTCGTATTTGCCGTAGAACTCCTTGATGGTACGCGCTATATGCTCTTTAAAGGCACTCTGGTGCGTTCCGCCCTGGGTGGTATGCTGTCCGTTCACAAACGAGTAATACTCCTCGCCGTACTGGTTGGCATGTGTAAAGGCAATCTCAATATCCTCGCCCTGCAGGTGAACAATGGGGTAGAGTGCATCGCTCGTCATACGGTCCTTCAGCAAGTCCTCCAGTCCGTGGCGCGACAAGATGCGTCTGCCATTGTACATAATGGTCAGTCCAATGTTCAGGTAGGTATAGTTACGAAGCATGTTTTCTACGATTTCATCGTGGAACTGGTAGTTTATAAACTTCGTCGCATCGGGTTCGAAATAGATGTATGTTCCGTTCTCGTCCTGCGATGGCTCGGTTACGTCGCTAATCAGCTTACCGCATTCAAATACGGCCTTGCGCACCTTACCTTCGCGGTAGCTATGCACCTCAAAATGGCTGCTCAGCGCGTTTACTGCCTTCACACCCACACCATTCAGTCCAATAGACTTCTTAAAGGCCTTCGAGTCGAACTTACCACTGGTGTTCAGGATGCTCACCGACTCAATCAGCTTGCCCTGAGGGATGCCTCGACCGTAGTCGCGCACCGAGATACGCAGATTATCCTCTACGTTTACCTCGATTCTATCGCCCGCTTTCATCTTGAACTCGTCGATAGAGTTATCAAACACTTCTTTCAGCAGCACGTAGATACCGTCCTCTGCCGATGATCCGTCGCCCAGTCGTCCGATATACATACCTGGACGCAAACGGATGTGCTCCAAACCAGTCAAGGTCTGGATGTTCCCCTCGTCGTAATTCACGCTTTCGGGATTCATCTGGTTATTATCTTCGTTGATCATAGATTCTTTTTAAAACATCTTCTGCGTTTATGTTGGGTGTGCTCCAGATACTGCCACTGGCTCTGCACTTTCTCATTTGTCTCCATTTCAACGTTGGTTTCACCCCACTTGAAGCCATACTTCTGGTAGCGTGGAATCAGGTCGTAGAACAGCAGCGCGTTGGCACCCTTCTGTTGATATTCGGGCAGGATACCCACCAGCATCAGGTCAACACACTCTGCCTTGTGGAACTTCAGTGCTCTTAGGCAGTGCCACCAGCCGAAAGGCCACAGGCGACCCTTGCGACACTTCTGCAGGGCACGTGTCATCGAGGTGATAGAAATACCCACACCCACAATCTCGTGGTTAGGTGTGTTCCAGTCCTCAATCAGGCAAATCAGGTCCATATCCAGCATTGGGAAGTACATCTTCAGGTACTCATCTATCTGAGCCTCAGTCATTTGTGAGTAGCCATACAGGTGTCCGAAGGTCTTGTTTACTACGTCGAGCACCTTACGACCCACCTGTTCCTTACCAAACACCTGACTGCGTTTGGGGTGTGCTGGGTGCAAGTTGTAACGCTTCATCACCATCTCGGCAATCTTCTTGAACTTCTCGGGCATACCCTCTTTGGGTACGATGAGCTTAAACTCTACGTAGTCGTTATCCTTTTCCCAACCACCCAGCTGTTCCAAGTGCTTGGGGTAGTAGGGGTAATTGTAAATGGTGGCCATGGTGCCCAGCTGGTCAAAGCCCTCAATCAGCATACCCTCTGGGTCCATATCTGTAAAGCCCAGCGGGCCTACAATCTCTTTCATGCCTTTCTCGCGGCCCCATTGCTCAGCAGCCTCAAACAAGGCCTTGCTCACCTCCAAATCGTCGATGAAATCTACCCAGCCAAAGCGTACGCTCTGTCTATTCCATGCTTCGTTGGCGCGGTGATTGATGATGGCGGCAATACGTCCAGCCAGCTTGCCATCCTTGTAAGCCAGGAAATACTCAGCCTCGCAGAATTCAAAGGCAGCATTCTTGTCTTTACTCAGGGTGTGCATGTCGTCGCTGAACAAGTTAGGCGCATCATACTCGTTGCCCTTGTACAGGTCGTGATGAAAGTCAATAAAAGCCTTAAGACTTTTCTTGTCTGTTACTTTTCTAATTTCTACTGCAGACATAACTATCTTCTTCTCTCTTTGTTCGTTAAGCTTAAAAAACGATGCAAAGATAAGGAAAAAGTGTCAAATAACAAAAAATATTAAGATATTTTTCGGCAAACCAGCAGCAGATGCCCTTTCTTCGCATCCGTTGTGGCAAAAATATACACCTCGCCGCCGTCTTTCAGTTTCAGTCTTTTGCGCAGCTCGGCTACTGATAGCGGGAAGTTCCTCACGGCTATGTTAGCCTGCGTGATGCCGGCTAACGCCGTTTTCAGCTCGCGTTTGTTCATGGTGCAGGTGCGTTCTATCATAAAGCCACGCCCTGGAAAATCCTGCACCTGCGCTGCCGATAGGAACAGATGACTGTTCTTGTCGGGCTGACTCACCTTGTAGCGCTGCTCTATCAGCCTGAAACAGCCCGCTTTCATCACCGATGCATTCGGCTCGTACAGATATTGCGCCGCCGCTGGCTGCTCATAAAAATTACCAATTTCATCGTTGGCTGTGTAGCTGAATACCTGCCCGTCGTTCACGCAGAACACCTTGAGCCCAACGGCTTTACGATCCACTACCAGGAGCAGTTCCTTGCACTCATTGCCCACCGACACGATATGAACTTCGCTCACATTTCCCACGTCCGCTACCGCCTTCTGCCAGTCGAGCATCGGCGACAGTTTGATCATCACACGATCCGCTTTTTCAAGCATTTCATCGATAATTTCCAGGATGTTCGGCGTGCAGTCGGCAATGCCGTAGGTTCGTCCGCCGTGCTCATTTCGGC
>Ga0265299_10002858_pt1 | contig 17250 bp, 13 predicted proteins | sample AusTroGonzalo_MG_4_FD_193485 | JGI IMG/M metagenome (GOLD analysis project Ga0265299, IMG submission 193485) | Bovine rumen microbial communities from tropical cattle in Woodstock, Queensland, Australia - Gonzalo_02 | ecosystem: Host-associated > Mammals > Digestive system > Stomach > Rumen ... | reverse complement strand
CGGTTTGCGGCAACACCTACGCCTTGTTGGCCAACGCCAAAGCCGCGATCGTGGCTTCGGGAACCGCCACGTTGGAAACTGCCATGATCGGCACGCCGCAGGTGGTCTGCTACGCGGGAAGCGAGATCTCCTACCTGATTGCCAAGCACCTGATTTCGGGAATCAACTACATCTCCCTGCCGAATCTCATCATGGACGAGCCGGTGGTGACGGAGCTGATCCAACACGACTACAACACGGAACGGTTGGATAAAGAATTGCGCCTCATCACGGAAGACCTTGACAATATCTCCCGAATGAAGGCGCAATATAAGGATCTGTATGCACGCTTAGGCGACGGCTCCGCTTCCCGGAACGCCGCCGAGGTGGTGGTGAAAACCGCCGCGAGATAAGGCTACCAAACCAGCTTGAAGCCCGTGCTGTGGACGTTGACAATCTGTACGTTAGGCTCGCTCTTCAGCAGTTTGCGCAGACGTGTGATGTACACATCCATGTTGCGGCTGTTGTAGAAGCTGTCCTCTCCCCAGATTTTCTTGAGGGCATAGCTGCGGTATAACACATCATTGCGCTGCTCATAGAGCATGTCGAGCAACGCACCCTCGCGGGAGGTCATCTTCTGTTCCTCACCGTTGATGATCAGCACCTGCCGCTTGCGATCGAACTGGATGCTGCCGATATTGACGATATGCTCCTCGGTCTCCTCCTGAGCACCGGCACGCCTGAGCAGCGCCTGCATCCGTGCCAAGAGGATCTCCATGGTGAAGGGCTTGGTGATATAATCGTCTCCGCCGATGGAGAGCCCCTTGATCATATCTTCCTGCATCGTCTTGGCTGTCAAGAAGATAATAGGGATTTTCTTGTCCATTTTCCGAATTTCCTGTGCTAAGGTGAAACCGTCCTTGATGGGCATCATCACATCGATGAGACAAATGTCGAACTCGTTGGTACAGAAGAGTTCGTAGGCAGCCTCGCCGTTGTTGGCGTGCTTCACATTGAATCCCTTGCCGGTGAGCACGGTGGTGAGCACCTTGCCGAGATTCATGTCGTCTTCCGCTAAAAGAACCTTTTTGGCTTCCATTTTCTTAATCATTTTTGAAAGAGCAAAAATAAAAAAAATATTCAGAATACACTTTTCAAATTTTCGGAAAATAAAGCGAGGGGATGAGGAATTCATATCAAAAAAAAATATACCTTTGCGACCTTTATTGCCAAAAAGAATTTTACATCTAAGTCATTGAAATATACGCTGATATGGAAATCATAACGACTATTGAGTCTTTGTTAGAAGTCTCTGTACGGGAGCGTGCGGCAGGCAAACGCATCGGCATGGTCCCCACGATGGGCGCCCTGCATGAAGGTCACCTTTCGCTCATCCGCCGCGCACACGAGGAAAACGACGTGGTTTTCTGCTCCATTTTCGTGAATCCGGTGCAGTTCAACAACGCCGAGGACTTGGAAAAGTACCCGCGCACCTTGGAGGCCGACGTGCAGCTCATCGGCGACCTTGCCGACTACGTGTTCGCGCCCACCGTGGAGGAGGTCTTCCCTGTTGCGCCCACGGAAGTCTATGACTTCGGCACCGTGGCCAACGTCATGGAAGGCGCCGCCCGTCCCGGACACTTCAACGGCGTGGGTGTCATCGTGCGCCGCCTGCTCGAATGGGTGCGCCCGCACAAGGCCTACTTCGGGGAGAAGGACTACCAGCAGATCGCCGTCATCCGCGAGATGTGCGCCCAATGCCGCATCCTCGCCGAGATTGTCCCCTGCCCCATCGTGCGCGAACCCAACGGCCTGGCCATGAGCTCCCGCAACCGCCGTCTCTCGTTCCACGAATTCGAGACCGCTGCCAACATCCACCGCATCCTGGAAGCCTCCAAGAATCTCAACAACGTGCAGGACATCAAAGCATTCGTGGAATCGGAAATCGCCAAAATCCCCGAATTCCAACTCGACTACTTCGAAATCGCCGACGCCCAAACCCTCCTCACCACCGACACCCTCGACAACCCCCACGGCGTGATGGGATTCATCACCGTATATGTCGGCCCCGTCCGCCTCATCGACAATGTGAACTACCGCAAGGGCGAATAATTATTCGCCCCTACAAAATCCCAATACCCAATAACCCACTAACCCAATAACCTATTAACCTATTAACCTATTCAACATGAACATAGAAGTCCTGAAATCGAAAATACACAAGGCCACCGTCACGGAGGCCAACCTGAACTACGTGGGCAGCATCACCATCGACGAGACGCTGATGGAGGCTGCGAACATGATCGAAAACGAGAAGGTGCAAGTGCTGAACGTCAACAACGGAGAGCGCTTGGAAACCTACGTCATCAAAGGGGCGAAAGACTCCGGCGTGATCTGCCTCAACGGTCCCGCCGCCCGCAAAGCCGCCGTCGGCGACGTGGTGGTCATCATCTCCTACGCCTCCATGGACTTCGAAGAGGCCAAGACCTTCAAACCGACGATTGTGTTCCCTGACAAAAACAACAAACTATAGCCGTTGACTTTCCCCTTGAGACCTGAAGCCTGAAACTTGAAACTAACAGTTCTACCAAGCTCTTGCCCCTGACGGGGCCGCTCAAGGAAAATCTTAAACCCACTAACCTATTAACCCACTAACCGTTACAAATGTACAAACTGATATTAATCCGACACGGACAAAGCGAATGGAATCTGTCGAACCAGTTCACCGGCTGGACGGATGTTGACCTCACCCCCCTCGGCATCGAGGAGGCAAAACAAGCGGGCCGCATCCTGCGCAACGAGCCTGGTCTCGACATCCGATACACCTACACCTCCTACCTGAAGCGCGCCATCAAGACCCTGAACTATGTCTTGGAGGAGATGGATCGGATGTGGCTGCCGGTCTACAAGACCTGGCGCTTGAACGAGAAGCACTACGGCGCACTGCAAGGACAGAACAAGAAAGAAGCGGTGGCTGTTTATGGCGAGGAGCAGGTCACCAAATGGCGCCGCAGCTACGATGTGCAGCCGCAGCCGCTCTCCGACGACGACCCCCGCCACCCGAAATTCGACATCCGCTACCAAGACATCAAGTTCAAGGCCGCCCGCCCCGCCACCGAATCGCTGATGGATGCCACCAAGCGCATCATCCCGTTGTGGAACGTCAGCATCGTGGAGTCGCTGCGCCAATACAAGCAGGTGATGGTGGTCGCGCACGGCAACAGTATCCGCGGCATCATCAAATTCATGAAGAACATGTCGAACGAGGAAATCATCAAGCTCAACATCCCCACCGGCGTGCCCTATCTGTTAGAGTTGGACAGCGAGATGCAGGTCATCAGCGACCGCTACCTCGGTCTCTCCGAAGAAGAGCTGAAGGCCAAGCAAGAAGGCGTGGCCAACCAGACGAAAGCGTAAAACGGCTGTTGCCATTAGCTTTCAACTGTTGGCTAATGATTTTAGCCCTGTAAGATCTCGACAAAATCCTCAGGAAGGATGACATTTTCAACATCTATTGCCCCGGCGAACAGCGGGGCAATTTCGTTTATTGTAAATCCCGCGATGCCGCAACCGATTTTGGTCACGAGAAACTTCATTTCGGGATGCTGTTTCGCAAACGCGATGAACTCATCCACATAGGGCTTGATGGCATCAGCACCGCCATGCATCGTAGGGATGCCGTAGCTTTGTCCTTGCAGTCCCACGCCCTGTCCCCACACCGCGCCGAAGCGGTTGTAGGCCAGAAGCGCCGCGCCGCCGCCATGCGAACCGGCGAGGTTGCTGCCAAAAACGAAGATCTCGTTCTCCTTCAATTCGGAGATTCTTTCGGGGGTGAATTCTCTGGTGTACATGATCGTGAATAATTTTCGCAAACCTTAGGTTTACCGCCGCAAAAATAAACAAAAAAAGGACACATCAAACAGGCTTGAAAAAAGTCGCAACTGGTTCGGTTTCCTGTGCAGCAATGTTGTATCTTTGCGGTCTGAAACAGCATAACAGAAGCAATGAAAACCAATTACCAGTTGTGAATTGCTTTCAAAAGTTTTGTACATTTGCGGTCTGAAACAGTTTCGGACGGGTTTGATATTTGGGACATGCAGTTGTGAATTGCTTTCAAAAGTTTTGTACATTTGCGGTCCGAAACAGATGCTTTCGGCATGGTTTTTGCAAAAGCAGCACTTGAGTCGCATGACAATAAAACATTGCTTTTGTCATTTTGTTTTATTATACACATGCACTGTCATTTACAAAGTGTATAACGAATCTGTACTGCATAATGAGCTCTACTCCAAATAGTTCACATATAAGACAAACTGACATAACAAAGGGTATGAACAATGACAGGATCTTCATTGCTCATTCAGAGAACTCGAATGGATCCAAACAAACGATGAAAGAGCATTGTTTGGGTGTCAGTGAATTCATGAGGAGTTTTGCTCTGTCGGAAGATTTTGTTGATCTGTATGAGTTTTGTGGTCTTATTCACGATATAGGCAAATACTCTGATGCTTTTCAAAAGCATATCTCTGGGTTCAATAACAAAATAAGGCATTCGATATATGGTGCTATTTATGCAAAGGAGAAGCCTCTTATGGAAGTTGCTATACCTATCTATGGACATCATGCAGGGCTTCCCAATTGTCCAGATATGCTTCTGGACATAAAAGCTGAACTGCTCTCCAACGAGGATACGTATAACAAAATCTGCAAGAGTTGGAAAGAAGATTCGAATTGCCAAGTCAAGATTCCAGATGACAAGGTTTTTAGGGATATTCCGGATGTCCTGCAGAAAGAACTGTTTGTGAGGATGCTCTACAGTGCTTTGGTTGATGCCGACAGCCTTGACACCGAAAAACATTTTAGTGGAGAGCGATTCAGTGCAAGGACCTGCCCACCTTTGGACACAAATTCTTTGCTGAACAAATTACAACAAAATAGGTTTATCCCTTTTGAGACGGACCCGAAGAAAAGAGATTTGGAAATCAATAAATTACGTGCCACAGTACGCCTATACGCTGAATCAAAGGCTGATCTTCCACAGGGATTTTTCTCCCTTACTCTTCCTACAGGTATGGGTAAGACTCTTTGTAGCATAAATTGGGCTTTACACCATGCAAAATACCATAAGAATATTAAAAGGATTGTCATAGTGTTGCCTTTCATCAGCATCATAGATCAAACGGCCGAGGAGTTAAAGAGTGTTTTTAACGAAAAGAATCGTGATTATGTGTTGGAGCATCATTCAAATGTGATATACATGGAAAATGAGAACAGTGATGAGTGGGATTCAAAACAGTTGGCTATAGAGAATTGGGATTATCCCATCATTATTACTACTTCTGTGCAATTCTTTGAGTCTCTTTTCAGCAATAAGAGATCTGCGTGCAGAAAATTGCATAACATTCAAGATTCAATCATCATTTTTGACGAAATACAAACCCTTCCGCTGAATGTCACAGAACCAACTCTGACCATGCTTGACAACCTGCAACAATTATGTAGATGCAGCATACTCTTTTGTACCGCAACCCAACCCGACTTCCAAACAAGACATGGCTTCAATGGTATTAGTCATATAGAATCCTTAGTGGAACAGCCACAACTCATTTTTGATAAGGCAAGACGAATCACTTATCACCCCTTAAGCAATTATGACGAATTAACCATATCGGAACTGGCAGACACCATAGTAAAGAATCAGAAATCAGCACTCGTAGTGTTCAATACGAAAAAGAAAGCTCGAATGTTATTCGACGAACTTGACGGAAATGACAACTTTAGGCTGTTTCATTTGTCAACGACCATGTGTCCAATTCATCGGAAAAAGGTCATCAACGACATTCGGCATGCTTTGGAATACAAAGAACCTATTATAGTTAGCTCCACACAACTCATCGAAGCCGGTGTTGATATGGATTTTCCTTCTGTTTATAGGGAATTGGCACCTTTGGAATCTATCATTCAATCGGCAGGTCGTTGTAATCGTGAAGGCAAAGCCAATAATGGTGATGTTTATTTGTTTGCGCTAACAGAACCAGGACAACCAAGCAAAGAATATCGTGCTTGGTTGGAGTTCGCCAACTTGCTTTATAAGGGAAATGAGGAAAAATTATACACGCATGACTTTTACAGCTACTATTATAGAGAACTTGTTAAGAATTACGCCAAAACAGACAAACTTAATATCACAGATGACAGAAAAAAGCTTCTATATCAAACAGTGGCTGATAAATACAAAATTATAGACAGCAGCACTCATGCTCTTTTTGTGTACAAATATAACAATGACAGCGAGCAGTTATACTACCAATTAAAGGATAAAGAACACTTGTCAAGGCAAGAACGTCAATTGATTTCGCAATATTGCGTTCAGGTTTATGACAACTTTCTTCGCGATAACCAAGCTTTTATTGGCCATGAACGAAGTGGAATTACCGTTTGGCATGGCACATATTCATCTGATTATGGCCTACCGTTTATTGAAGAATTCAACCCATTAATCAAATAAGATATAGCAAGTTATGCTTGATAAAGAAGTAGTAAGAATCAAAGTGACAGGTGATTTTGCCTGTTTTACCCGTCCCGACCTTAAGGTGGAGCGCATGAGTTACCCATGTATGACACCATCTGCGGCTCGAGGTATTTTGGAAGCTATTCTTTGGAAACCGGAGTTTCAATGGTATATCCGGAGAATCATTGTCCTAAAACCGATAAAATTCACTTCTATAAAGAGAAATGAAATCAAGAAAAAACAAAGTTCTACCCCTATTGACATCACAAATATGGACAATCGTGTGCAACGAAACAGTATTGTCCTGAAAGATGTGGCTTACATCATCGAAGCTTCTGTTTTTGTTGATGAAAACCTAATTGAACAGAGCCAAAACAGCGGAAACCCCATATCCGTGATGAAATATCGTACAATGTTTGAACGTAGAGTTAAAAAGGGTCAGTGTTGGCATCAACCTTGCTTAGGGACACGGGAGTTTGCTGCTGATTTTTCAATCCCCGATGAACACGACGAGCCTTTGGATATCACCTATCCTATTGGCAGCATGCTTTACGATATGTATTATGACAATAAAGGTAAAGCGACTCCCGTGTTTTTCTATGACGTGGCCATTGTGAATGGTATTCTCGAATTCCCCGAGGAAAAAGCCCATAAAATGTTGTCTTCTTCGCATATACAACCCAAATCATCTGAAGAATACAATCGTGTGGTTTATGAACATTACAAAGAAGAGGAGGCAGCGTTATGATACAGGAATTAGTGGAATTTGGCAAACGTGTGACAAAAGGGAAAATCCTTGCCTTAAAGGAGGAATCTTTTGCGATCGACCTCGTCATCAATGAAGAGGGAGAGTTTCAAATGTTTTTTTACGGTAAAAAGCAAACTATTGAAACAGAAGTGATCACTTCCAAGAAAGGCAAAGCACGTTTTTTACTTGATAAATGTGAGGAAGTACTTGGTGTAGGAGATGGCGACGTTGGCAAGAAGCATCAGTGGTTTATGGAAAAACTTGAACTGTACAAAGAAATTCCAGCTCTTAGGCCCATTTTCAAATTTTATGACGAAAAAAATGAGAATGGTTTGAAAAAGGCTAGTACAGAATTTGTTGAGTTAGAAAAGTCAGACAAGAAAATTAAGGGTGAAAATATTACATTCATGGTGGGCACTACAAGATTTCTGGACATGCCTGAAGTCAGAGAGGCCATCATCAAGCGTTTTCATGATGAAGAACAAAAGGTTGCGAATGGTAGAATTTGTTCTGTTTGTGGGACGGCAAATAGCCCTGTATTAGATGAGCCACACGGCATGGTTAAAATGCCAAAAGGTCAAACAGCGGGTAGTGCATTAGTTTCCTTTAATGAAAGTGCTTTTGAATCATACGGATTAAAAGGGAACCTGAATTCGTCGATTTGTAGAGAATGTGCAAGGAATTATATTGAAGGTTTACGTTTCCTCTTGTCTGACGGGCATACTGTGGAAGAAAAAGAGAAACAAAAGACATACTTTCATTACAATCACAGAATTAATATTAGTGATTCCTCAGTGGCTCTGTTTTGGACTCGACAAGAAACGGAGGAATTTGATCCGTTTATTGTATTCGACACACCCGATGTGTCTGAAATCAAAAATTTGTTTGACTCTGTTTGGAAGGGCAAACAAAGTTTGAGTTCCGCAGTTGATACAAATATGTTCTATAGTTGTACTTTGTCGTCGGCTGCAGCTCGAATTGCCGTACGTGACTGGACCGCCATTAGTTTGGATGACTACAAACGAAATCTTGCAGATTGGTTTAAGGATATTGAAATAATAGATGGTGGAGAATTGACATATAGCCCTTTACGATTGTTAATTGGCGGAACTCAACGTGACAAGAGGCAAGGTGAGAAATCCAAAGCAGATCTGAATTCAAAAACCAGAATGGGTACAATTCTTTGGAATGCAGCAATAAAAGGGCATTCATATAAAATTCCTTTGGTTGTTCTACAATATGTTCTGAATAGGATATGGAAAAAAGATTACTTCTCCAAGGAACGAGCAGCACTGATAAAATTGATAATTAATCGAAATACAAACAAGAATATGAAATCAACATTAGATGAAGGCAACACAAGCGTAGCCTACTTGTGTGGTAGATTATTTGCTGTCATTGAATCAATGCAGTGGAAGGCTATGGGTAATGTTAACAGTGGTGTCAAAGATCGCTTTTTTACAGCAGCGGCATCACAGCCGGCAAAAATATTTGGCACTTTGCTGACAAAAAATGTTCCTGTCTATCAACACAAGATAAAAGGGTATTTGGCAAAAGAACTGAATGAAATAGCAGGGAGAATCAGTGAGAAGGGAAGTTTCCCATTACGTTTCACTACCATTGAACAAGGAGAATTTGCATTAGGGTATTATTTTCAAAGAAACCACAGAAATGACAATATAGATAATATTAACTTATAAATAGCAGATATGGAAAATTACATTAAAAACAGGTATGATTTTGTTTTCCTTTACGATGTAAAGGACGGTAATCCAAATGGCGATCCGGATTTTGACAACCAGCCCAGAATTGATTTTGAGACAAGAGAAGGTCTGGTTTCCGATGTGTGCATCAAACGCAAAGTTCGCAACTACATTCAACTGAAAGTTGAAGCCGGTGAGCTTGATGCGTCAAAATATGATATCTTTATCAGGCAAGGAAATGTATTGAATGATATCATAAATGAAGAAAAGAAAAAAGCAGATAACGAAGAAAAGAAAGGTCGCATGGCTGTGTGTGACAAATATTTTGACATCCGTACATTCGGTGCCGTTCTTAGTACAGGCGACGGACTGGGAGTAGTTCGTGGTCCTGTGCAATTTGTTTTTTCTCGTAGCATTGATTCTATTGATAGTCGCACCCATTCCTTAACAAGATGTTGTGTGACCGATGTGAAAGATGCGGACAAAGACAATACCTTCGGTAACAAATCAACTGTCAGCTATGGCCTCTATCGTATGCACGGATACGTGTCAGCTTTTGATGGGGAGAAATGTCATTTCACAGAAGATGATCTGAATCTTCTATGGGAAGCTCTTGCAAATGCTTTTGAACACGACCATGCCGCTGCCCGTGGCGAAATGAACGCCCGTGCCCTTATTGTGTTTAAGCATGACTCAAAATTGGGGAATGCCCGTTCGTCACAGTTGTTTGAGCTTGTTAAAGTCAACAAAAGGGACGATGTTGAATTCCCCCGTTCCTTTAGCGACTACACGGTAAAGGTCGAAAAAGAGAAGGTTCCTGCGGGCGTTACGGTAGAAGAACTTATCTAAGCGATGTACTCCGAAGACGAAATGCTCATGTTGTCGGGGATACAGCACTTCGTGTTCTGTCCCCGACAATGGGCATTGATTCACATCGAACAGGTTTGGTCGGACAATCGACTTACCATGGAGGGTCAATTGCTCCACAAACAAGCCGATGACCCCTTTTACCGACAAAAGAACGGAGAATGTGTTTCTCTGCGTTCCGTGTCCATTGCCTCAAAGGTTTTGGGCTTGTATGGGTTCACCGATGTCGTGGAATTAAGGCCTTCAGATAATGAAACAAACAGTATTCAACATCCTTACTATCCGGGTTTTTGGAAGCCGTTCCCTATTGAGTACAAACGAGGACATTCCAAACCCGATGAAAGGGATGAGGTGCAATTGGCGGCACAAGTCATCTGCCTCGAGGAAATGCACAACATCAAAATCGACAAAGGGTACTTGTTTTATTGGGAAAGCCGTCGTCGGGAAGAAGTTGTGATTGATGAAGTGCTCCGACAGATGACCCAACAGTATGCGGACGAAATGCATAGTGTTTTCAAAACCGGTGTTGTGCCGAAAGCCGAAAAAAGCCGCAAATGCTACAATTGTTCGCTGCTCGACATTTGTCTTCCCGACACCAAAAACAAACTTTTAGCAACTAACTACCTGAAAAAGAATCTTTATGAGGAAACTCCTTAATGTGTTATATGTCACCACCCCCGAATCGTATCTGAGCAAAGACGGTATGAATGTGGTGCTTTCCGTCAATCAGGAAGAGAAATTCAGAATCCCCGTCATCAACATTGAAGGGATTGTGACTTTCGGATATATGGGAGCCAGTCCCGGGTTGATGAAATTATGTGCCGACAATGGAGTGTCCTTGTCGTTCTTGTCACCCCAAGGTCGGTTTATCGGACGGTTTCAAGGACCAGTTCACGGGAACGTCTTGCTTAGAAAGACACAGTACCAGACTGCAGACAACGAGGATTGTGCCTTGCATTTTGCCCGCTTGTTTGTCGCCGGCAAGATACAGAACTACAAGACGATTCTTCAAAGATTCATTCGTGACAATGGCAATTGTCCGGAAGTGGAGGAGGCCGTTCGGTCATTGGAGACGAGCAAGCGTCGGGTTTTGAATGCGAGTGATGTTCCAAGTTTGATTGGCATGGAAGGAGACGCGGCAAACACTTACTTCGGGGTGTTTCCGAACCTGATTCTTCACCAGAAAGAAGGATTTCCGTTTCAAGGGAGAAACAAACGTCCTCCTAAAGATGCTGTTAATGCCCTGCTCTCGTTTGTCTATACGCTATTGGCCAACGAGTCGGCTGCGGCATTGGAGACGGTCGGACTTGATCCATACGTTGGTTTTCTGCATTCTCTGCGTCCAGGTCGTACCTCGTTGGCATTGGATTTGATGGAAGAGTTAAGAGCATATTTAGGGGATCGGTTAGTGCTTTCGCTCATCAATCGCAAGCAAGTTGTGCCAAATGACTTTGTAAGACAGGGCGAGAGTGGGGTGGTAATGTCGGAGAACTGTCGCAAAACAGTGCTGACCGCGTGGCAAAACCGGAAGAAAGAGACTATCGTACATCCTTACTTGGAAGAAAAAATACCGATCGGATTGCTTCCTTACGCACAAGCCTTGTTATTGGCAAGAACTCTCAGGGGTGACATTGATGATTATCCTGTTTTCATAATTCGATAAAGGTATGATGGTGTTGATCACATACGATGTTGAAACAGTAACTCTCGCTGGGGAAAGACGTTTGCGTCGAATGGCCAAAGAATGTCAGAATTACGGACAACGGGTGCAGAATTCGGTTTTCGAGTGCGTGCTGACAGAAGCACAATTTACATTATTGAGGAATAAGATAACTTCCATCATTGACGAGGAGAAAGACAGCGTCCGTTTCTATTTTCTCGGGAAAAACTGGAACAACCGAGTGGAGTTTATTGGAAAGAAGACGTCATTCGATGTCACTTCGGAATTAATAATATGATGATGCGAACCGTAAGTGTTGCAGAAAAAAGTGTATTTTCGCGCCGTCTGATAATGAGTGCGTTATCGAATGTTTCGCCATCGAAGGCATGCATATCGAAAACACACATTTCGGTTCGCGAATCAGGCATCTTAAAGCACTGACACACAATCAAAAAAGTGATATACAGTCGCGCCCCCCGTGGGCGCGTGGATTGAAACAAAGCAGTCAACATTAATGGTACTGCTACTATCAGTCGCGCCCCCCGTGGGCGCGTGGATTGAAACCGTCATTACACCGAATGGTTATCCCGTCAAGGGGTCGCGCCCCCCGTGGGCGCGTGGATTGAAACATCAAGGAAGGGCCCAATCTTGGAATCAGAATATGTCGCGCCCCCCGTGGGCGCGTGGATTGAAACTTACACATCATATATCCCCTACTCTTCACCCATTCGTCGCGCCCCCCGTGGGCGCGTGGATTGAAACAGTTATTATTGCTGCTATTATTGCAGCTGTTGCGGTCGCGCCCCCCGTGGGCGCGTGGATTGAAACCAAGGAGTCGCTGCTTCCTATCAAGGTACCCCCGCAGTCGCGCCCCCCGTGGGCGCGTGGATTGAAACAACGGCAAAAATACATAATAAAATTGATATTGAGTCGCGCCCCCCGTGGGCGCGTGGATTGAAACAAGGCCATCCGTCCGATGCAGTATTTTGGTAACCCGTCGCGCCCCCCGTGGGCGCGTGGATTGAAACATTAAATCTAGTGCAGCATTACTGGGATTAGGGGTCGCGCCCCCCGTGGGCGCGTGGATTGAAACCATAGAAGACGGCTGGGGACGAAAAAGTAATCTACAGTCGCGCCCCCCGTGGGCGCGTGGATTGAAACAGGTGTTAGCAACTCCCTATCTCAGCCGTTTCAAGTCGCGCCCCCCGTGGGCGCGTGGATTGAAACATGGCCATGCACAAATTTATCACCGGGAACAACCTGTCGCGCCCCCCGTGGGCGCGTGGATTGAAACTCTCGTCTCTCAATACGTGAGTCGATCAACTGCTGTCGCGCCCCCCGTGGGCGCGTGGATTGAAACCGCGTCGGTAAAGCTAAGTATGACTATCTATCTGGTCGCGCCCCCCGTGGGCGCGTGGATTGAAACTTACGGTTCGCAGTTGATTGATCTTCTCCGTGTTGTGTCGCGCCCCCCGTGGGCGCGTGGATTGAAACACTAATACACTTACCATTTTTCCACACTCCAAATAGTCGCGCCCCCCGTGGGCGCGTGGATTGAAACTATATGGAATTTGGGAAGTTGAGGAGGGGAAAATGTCGCGCCCCCCGTGGGCGCGTGGATTGAAACCATTTATACACCTTATTTCCTTTCACCTTATTACAGTCGCGCCCCCCGTGGGCGCGTGGATTGAAACCCCTCAATTTCCCAAACCCCGTATAATACAAAAGTCGCGCCCCCCGTGGGCGCGTGGATTGAAACGGCTACACGCCGCGTTACGCCCAATATAAAACTGTCGCGCCCCCCGTGGGCGCGTGGATTGAAACAATGCTAATGCTCCTTATAACCCTAATAACAGTAAGTCGCGCCCCCCGTGGGCGCGTGGATTGAAACTATAAGTTCTGCGACCACGACGACGGCGGCGACGAGTCGCGCCCCCCGTGGGCGCGTGGATTGAAACCGCAATTAAAACGTCGCGCTGACTGACGTGCGGAGTCGCGCCCCCCGTGGGCGCGTGGATTGAAACTGCAGTCCGTTATCAAACAAACCGTCAAGCCTGTGTCGCGCCCCCCGTGGGCGCGTGGATTGAAACAGTCACGCTAAATAGCGACAATCCGCGGTACTTGTCGCGCCCCCCGTGGGCGCGTGGATTGAAACCGCAGGTATCTGGTATTGTGGAAAGGAGAATGCGGTCGCGCCCCCCGTGGGCGCGTGGATTGAAACTGGGCGAGTACGAGTCGCAGGTCATCATCGACCACGTCGCGCCCCCCGTGGGCGCGTGGATTGAAACGCAGAAGACCGTGAAACTCTCCTCGTCTGCGAAGTCGCGCCCCCCGTGGGCGCGTGGATTGAAACAAGGTGACCACCTGCACGAGCATGTTCCAGTCGTGTCGCGCCCCCCGTGGGCGCGTGGATTGAAACCTGTACCTCACACCTTCAAAGCAGAGCAAGGAATAGTCGCGCCCCCCGTGGGCGCGTGGATTGAAACTATAAGTGCGAACAGGTAAGCGGCGGCTATCAAGTCGCGCCCCCCGTGGGCGCGTGGATTGAAACCGTGCCATTCCACGACCACCCCTCGGGGGATGTGTCGCGCCCCCCGTGGGCGCGTGGATTGAAACTATAAGTGCGAACAGGTAAGCGGCGGCTATCAAGTCGCGCCCCCCGTGGGCGCGTGGATTGAAACAGGAAACGACGGTTGCAAACGGCGACGTGTCGGGTCGCGCCCCCCGTGGGCGCGTGGATTGAAACAGGAAATGCTCAGGCAGGCGACACGGGGCTGGGTCGCGCCCCCCGTGGGCGCGTGGATTGAAACACAGGATATACATGAGAAGCGACGACCATCAGGAGTCGCGCCCCCCGTGGGCGCGTGGATTGAAACATATATATGTTTATTGCTGTTTGTCTGTCGTGTCCGTCGCGCCCCCCGTGGGCGCGTGGATTGAAACGCAAGGCACTCGGGCAAACCGCACGGACACAAGTCGCGCCCCCCGTGGGCGCGTGGATTGAAACTACTACCTGCCGCCGTCCATGCAGGATGCAGAGTACGTCGCGCCCCCCGTGGGCGCGTGGATTGAAACATGTACGCAGACCTCGATACCGTTGTTTCCGCAGTCGCGCCCCCCGTGGGCGCGTGGATTGAAACATACGTAGAACAACATCACGATAGCGAGAATGGGTCGCGCCCCCCGTGGGCGCGTGGATTGAAACTACCTGAATCTCATCATGGCGAAGCCAGGACAAGTCGCGCCCCCCGTGGGCGCGTGGATTGAAACCCGAAACTTGAACTGATATTCAGCATCCTTGATATGTCGCGCCCCCCGTGGGCGCGTGGATTGAAACAAGAAGGAACTGCAGAAGCACGCATGGCGGTGGGGTCGCGCCCCCCGTGGGCGCGTGGATTGAAACACCAGTGCCGATATTGACAGCTGGCTCCTGGCTAGTCGCGCCCCCCGTGGGCGCGTGGATTGAAACTAATCATGTCAGTCAATAGGGCGTTGTTGAAGGTCGCGCCCCCCGTGGGCGCGTGGATTGAAACTCGGAAGATTTTTTCCAGCAACAACAAAAACAAGTCGCGCCCCCCGTGGGCGCGTGGATTGAAACCTTCGATTGCAGTTCGATGATTTTCTGCTCAGCCTGTCGCGCCCCCCGTGGGCGCGTGGATTGAAACTGTTCGGTTTGCAAACGACAACGGATATCGTGGTCGCGCCCCCCGTGGGCGCGTGGATTGAAACTGGTACTACAAACCCGAGATAGCGGAATTCATAGTCGCGCCCCCCGTGGGCGCGTGGATTGAAACAGGAATGAGGCGGCGTAGTTCGTCAATGCGCGGCTGGGTCGCGCCCCCCGTGGGCGCGTGGATTGAAACGAGGACTGGCAAGAAGCAGTGTATAGCGTTAAAGCGTCGCGCCCCCCGTGGGCGCGTGGATTGAAACTCGCAGTCCGACAGTTTGAGCCGGTCGCCCTTGGCGGTCGCGCCCCCCGTGGGCGCGTGGATTGAAACCGAGAAGCGCTGCTCACCCTCGCCGACCGTTACGGTCGCGCCCCCCGTGGGCGCGTGGATTGAAACAACGCTACACTGGCCACCCAAGGTGTCAGATTCGGTCGCGCCCCCCGTGGGCGCGTGGATTGAAACCTCGGTATTATCGCAAAAAACTTAAATCTATGATTGTCGCGCCCCCCGTGGGCGCGTGGATTGAAACAACCGTCAAGATTGGAGAGGTATTTACAACTAGTCGCGCCCCCCGTGGGCGCGTGGATTGAAACATGCGCGATATGGATGGCCGTGACCGCCTCGCTCCGTCGCGCCCCCCGTGGGCGCGTGGATTGAAACAGCCATAGCTTTAATGTTCTGAAAAAGGTCGTTAAGTCGCGCCCCCCGTGGGCGCGTGGATTGAAACTGCCGACATGCCGCCACGATATACGGGTGTTTCTGGTCGCGCCCCCCGTGGGCGCGTGGATTGAAACACGTGAAACCCCAAACAATTCGGCAGCATCTTTAAGTCGCGTCCCCCGTGGGCGCGTGGATTGAAACTTGTATGAAGTCGCTCGCCTCACGCCCTACCCCGTCGCGCCCCCCGTGGGCGCGTGGATTGAAACAGACGAGAGGCCGCGTAGCCTCATGCCGCTCGGAGAGTCGCGCCCCCCGTGGGCGCGTGGATTGAAACTATCAATACGCGAACATGGCCACGTTGGGATATGGTCGCGCCCCCCGTGGGCGCGTGGATTGAAACTTGTATGAAGTCGCTCGCCTCACGCCCTACCCCGTCGCGCCCCCCGTGGGCGCGTGGATTGAAACCATGACGAGGTTGAGACCTTGAAGAAGTTCGGAAGTCGCGCCCCCCGTGGGCGCGTGGATTGAAACCATGACGAGGTTGAGACCTTGAAGAAGTTCGGAAGTCGCGCCCCCCGTGGGCGCGTGGATTGAAACCTGAAGGGACAAAAGAACAACATCCAGTCAAAGGTCGCGCCCCCGTGGGCGCGTGGATTGAAACCCGATATGGAACATGATTTTCTTCGGCACCTTCTGCGGCGTACCCTTCTTTCTAAAAACGGATAATCTTCTGTTTTTGTTTGTCAACCGCGTTAGCGGTTGCATATCTTTAGCCTGTGATGAAGAGGCAGCGAAACGACGGAGAAAGGTCCGGACGAGGGGTTCGCGGCGCGGGAGAAGGGTTCAAGCGAGGGGATCGGATGGTCAGCCGCGAAACACGGGTGATGGTCGGACAGGGGCGCGCCAGGGATGGAAGCGGTTATGGCCGGCGGGGACGGGTTTCGGAATCCCCCCTGGCCCCCTAAAAGGGGGAAACAAACAAGTGCTATGGTCGGTGCTGCCGGACATTTGAGCGGACAGCCCGACGGCGCGGCGGAGGGGAGTGCGTGCATAGCGAGATGGAGATTCCGCTCAACGCCGCGAATTTCGTGGAATGAAGGTGGGCACACCGCCGCGCCGGGGCGCCCAAATGATAAAAAGAATGATTATCCGGAATAAAAAACGATTCGTTCGCTACCTCTTATCCCTCGCCCCCTTCGCGAACTCAAACAACTCCACCGGCAAGTGGCAATAGCCGTCGGGGTGCTTGACCAAATAGTCCTGATGGTATTCGTCGGCGGGGAAAAAATTGCGCAACGGCTCGATTTCCGTCACCACGGGCTTGTCGTACTGCGCACGTTTGGCATCTACAACGCGCTCAATGACAGCGCGTTCCGAATTGTCCGTATAATAGATGCCCGTGCGATAGCGCGTGCCCACATCGTGGCCCTGACGGTTCAACAACGTCGGGTCGA
>Ga0265299_10002857_pt1 | contig 17251 bp, 12 predicted proteins | sample AusTroGonzalo_MG_4_FD_193485 | JGI IMG/M metagenome (GOLD analysis project Ga0265299, IMG submission 193485) | Bovine rumen microbial communities from tropical cattle in Woodstock, Queensland, Australia - Gonzalo_02 | ecosystem: Host-associated > Mammals > Digestive system > Stomach > Rumen ... | reverse complement strand
ACGTGAGCCGCATTTCACATCCTGAGCCTGGTATGGATGTACAGGCATATTATAAAGACCTACGCGAGAAGTTTATTGCCGAAGCACAGGAAATTGTAGATCAGCTTAACGCGTAATTCCTATACTGCAATGCTAAAATCACTTTGCAGCTGGATTCTGTACAAACGTATGGGGTGGAATAAAGACGTATCCCAACCCCATCCCGATAAATTTATTATCTGTTTAGCACCCCATACCAGCAACTGGGACTTCCTGTTAGGCCAGTTGTATAGTCGTGCTGAGGGCATGAAGATAAACTTCTTGATGAAAAAAGAATGGTTCTTCTGGCCCTTAGGTCCTATATTTCGTAAAATGGGTGGTATACCAGTATTCCGACAGAAGAAAATGAGTATGACCGACGCGATGGCCGAAACAGCCAAGTCGGTTTCGCAGTTTAAACTCTGTATTACGCCCGAGGGAACTCGTAGTCGTGTAGATGAGTGGAAGAAAGGATTCTATTTCATTGCACTCAAGGCTGGCATACCTATTTTATTATATGGGGTTGATTATGAGCGTAAACTTATTCAATGTACAAAAACTATCATTCCCAGTGGCGACCTTGATGCCGACATGCGGGAAATAAAATTATATTTTAAGGATTTCAAGGGAAAAAAGCCCGAGAATTTTTCGATAGGAGATATTTCCGAATAATGAAACATACAAGTATCATACTTGCGGCGGCGTTTGCCTTACTTTCTGTCATGCCAATTGAGGCTGCCCGGAAAGTGAAGGTTAAAACACCGCCCGACCCCTATAAGACTTTAAAGGAAAAAATAGACCGATACTTCGTAAACTTAAAGAGCGAAGACCAACACATACGCTCTACTTTCCATTTAAAATCGCTTGTGGTAAATGATTCGTTGCGTACTGTGGATATCAGTGCCAATAATAATCTTGGCGAACAATTGTTTACTGATGATTTAGCTGAAACGATATACCAGGAGGTACAGGAACTGCTACCCGATTCGGTGCAGGAATATGATCTCACCATCTCTACTGGCGGATGGGATTTACGCCAATTGGTTCCCAACCGCTTGCGCCAACATAAAGATAAAAGCCGCACATGGGGTGAAATAGACTATCATGGTAAACCTTGGGTACATAATGCGTCACTGCCCTACACCATTACCGACGGCTTGCAAAATCGCCATATCTCCATCTGGGCCAGTCATGGTCGTTATTTTAACGTAAAAGACAGTACATGGAAATGGCAACGCCCGGCATTATTCGGAACACGTGAAGACCTCTTTACGCAAACCATCGTGACACCCTATCTCATTCCGATGTTACAGAATGCCGGTGCCGTGGTTTTCTCGCCACGCGAACGCGACTGGCAGCGCCATGAGTTTATTGTAGATAACGACACGCCAGAAACAGGATATACCGAGCATAACGGGCACTTCGCGTGGAGCAAGAGCAATACTAACGGATTTGCCTGGCATGCTGGAAGTTACGAGGACTTTGAAAACCCATTCACAGCAGGTACTTGTAGGCAGACTTCAACTACCGACAATGTGAAGCGCCAGAGTGAGATTATTTGGAAACCTGCCATCACGGAGAGTGGTAATTATGCAGTTTATGTAAGCTACCATACAACCGATAAAAGCATAGACGATGCCCACTACACAGTGTGGCATCAAGGCATACCTACGGAGTTTCGTGTTAACCAGACTATGGGAGAGAAAACGTGGGTTTATTTAGGCACATTTTATTTTGACCAGGGACAGAGTAATCGCAACTGTGTAACGCTTAGCAACGTAAGCCGTCATCATCACGGTGTTGTTACCGCCGATGCAGTACGCTTTGGTGGTGGTATGGGTAATATTGACCGTGGTCGCGGCACGAGCGGACTTCCCCGCTGTCTCGAAGCGGCACGCTATTATGCACAGTGGGCTGGTATGCCGTATGAGGTGTATAGCACTAAAGACGGTGAAGATGATTATGGCGACGACATTAACGTACGCAGCTATATGACCAACCATTTGGCTGGCGGCTCGGTGTTCGTGCCTGATACAACAGGCTTGAATGTCCCAATAGAGCTTTCGTTAGCTATTCATAGTGATGCGGGTTATACCCGTGATGGGAAAAGCCATACAGGTACGCTTTCGGTATGTACTACCTTCCTTAACGACAGTATCCTGAATTCGGGACTTACCCGTTTGGTATCACGTGATTTGGCCGATGAACTACTCTACTCTATCCCAGCCGACATCTCTAAAAAGTATGGTAACTGGCCTACACGTGAACTTTACGACCGCAACTATTCGGAAACACGCTGCCCAATGGTTCCAAGTGCAATTCTTGAAACGATGTCGCACCAGAACTTTGCCGACATGCGTATGGGTCAGGATCCAAATTTCCGTTTTGATTTGGCACGCAGTATTTATAAAGCAGTGCTGCGCTACATGTGCGACATGCACCACAAGAGATATGTAGTACAGCCCTTGGCACCTAACCGCGTATCGGCCGAGCTTAACGGACGTGGCGAGGCTAAGATTAGCTGGCGTGCTGTATACGACGAATACGAAGCTACTGCTAAACCTACCGGTTATGTGCTTTACACGGCAGTTGGTCGTAGTGGGTTTGATAATGGAACATACATAAAAGGTGGAAATGAAACATCAATCACCATACCTGTTGATCCCGAAAAACTATATTCGTTCCGTGTAACAGCTGTTAATGATGGTGGTGAGAGTTTCCCGAGCGAGGTGGTTTCGGTGTTCGATGTACCCGAGGCTCAGAAGTCGATACTTATCGTGAATGCCTTTACCCGTTTGGCTGCACCACAGGTTGTTGACAACTCTGTTTCGCAAGGTTTTGACCTCTCAACTGATATAGGTGTTACCTATGGTCGTACAGCTGGTTGGCTGGGATACCAGGAAGGTTGGGACAAAAGCAAGATGGGAAGTGAGCGCCGTGATGGCTTAGGCTATACTAACGACTCGCTTCAGGGACAGTTTATTGCAGGTAATGATTTTGATTATATCCGTACACATGCCGCAGCTATCGCCACTGCCAGAAAATACCGTGTGGCCAGTTGTTCGGCAGCTGCCTTAGACTATAACGACGTAATCCCTCAGAACTATGAGATGATGGACGTGATTCTTGGGCTGCAGCGTAAGGACGGCTATTCGCTGGTGCCATATCAATTAATGTCGCCTATACTGCGTGAACATATCCGACTGTTTGCCAAACGAGGTGGCTCGTTGTTGGTAAGCGGTAGTTACCTTGGCAGCGACATGCAAGAACCGGCCGATCGTCGCTACCTTGCCGACATCCTGAAGTTCACCTATCAGGGACAGAATGCCGACTCGCTACAGCGCGACTCAATCAGCGGTCTTGGTTTGAAGTTTACATTCCACCGCCATTTGAATGAGCAGCACTACGCCGACCAGCATCCAGAAATTATTGAACCAGTATATCCTGCATTCTCTGCTATGAAGTATGCCGATGACTTTAGTGCCTCGGTAGCTTATAGTGGTACCGATTATAAAGCGTTTACGATGGGATTCCCCTTTGAGTGTATCAAGGATGAGCCCAAACGTAACAGCATTATGCGTGGTATTTTGCAATTCCTATTACAATCAAATAACCCCTAAAAACAATCAAAGCGTATGAAAATTCAATCTAATTCATCCGGAACCCGCAGTATAGATGTTACTGACGATCACCTGCAGACTATCGAGAAATATCAGCTATTTCGTGATCTGATTGACTCGAACGGTTATGTTGATGAGCAGGTACTTGACAAATTAAAACTGAACATTCGCGCACTGTTGGAGGGCGATGCCGGCAAGGATAAAACCTTGTTGGACCTGTGCCTTGATGTTATCTATCATCCCAACATGAAGGCCTTTGGCCTGCAGCAGCTTGTGCTATTATATATTAATTGGAAAAATCAAGATAACGGTGGACTTGGCATGTCAACCAGCGTGATGCAGGGAACGCCGTTTAATTGATATTTAGATTTAAAATAGATAAGTTGAAAGAGTATAGATTAACAGATTTTCTACCAACAACGAAAAAGGAGCTCGAACTCCGAGGATGGGATTACGTGGATGTAATCCTATTCTCGGCCGATGCTTATGTAGATCACCCATCGTTTGGTGCCGCAGTAATAGGCCGTACACTCGAGGCAGCCGGTTTCCGTGTAGCCATTGTGCCACAGCCTGATTGGCATGGCGATTATCGTGACTTTAAGAAACTGGGACGTCCGCGTTTATTCTTTGGAGTGGCTCCTGGATGTATGGACTCGATGGTAAATAAGTATACTGCCGCCCGTAGATTAAGATCGGAGGATGCTTATAGTCCCGACGGTCGCCACGACATGCGTCCTGAGTATCCCACCATTGTTTATGCCAAGATTCTGAAGGAACTATTTCCTGATGTTCCTGTAGTTCTTGGTGGTATCGAGGCCTCTTTGCGCCGTGTTACCCACTATGATTATTGGAGTAACGAAGTTAAGAAATGCTTGCTTTGTTATTCGCCTGCCGATATGATTACCTATGGTATGGGCGAAAAAGTAACCATAGAGCTGGCACGCCGTATGGCTGCAGGAGAAAGCATCAAGGATATTCGCGATTTACCGCAAACAGTTTTCCTTGCAAGCAAAGACGAAATACCTGGTGGTATTACCGACCGTGACATTGTATTACACTCGCACGAAGAATGCCTTAAGAATAAGCGTGCCGAAGCGGAGAATTTCCGTCAGATTGAGGAACAGTCCAATATGATGCATGCTCAGCGATTACTGCAAGGTGTAGATGGTAGGTATGTGGTTATTAATCCACCTTATCCTCCTATGACAACCGAGGAGCTCGATGCATCGTTCGATTTACCTTACACACGCCAACCACATCCCAAGTATAAAGGCAAACGTATTCCTGCTTACGACATGATTAAGTTCAGCGTGAATATTCATCGTGGCTGTTTTGGTGGTTGCGCATTCTGTACAATCTCTGCTCATCAAGGAAAGTTCATTACTTGCCGTTCTAAAGAGAGCATTCTGCGTGAAGTAAAACAGATTATCGAGATGCCCGACTTTAAGGGAAATCTCTCTGATCTTGGTGGTCCATCGGCCAACATGTATGGTATGAGTGGCAAGAACAAGAATGCTTGCGAGAAGTGCCGCCGCCCATCATGCATCCATCCGCAGATATGTCCTAACTTGAATACCGACCACTCTAAACTGCTCGATGTATATCGTGCTGTTGATGCGCTGCCTGGTATTAAACACAGTTATATTGGTAGTGGTGTTCGCTATGATTTGTTGCTACATCGTAGTAAGAATGAGGAGAGTAATAAGGCAGCCATGGAGTACACCCGTGAGTTGATTACGCGTCACGTAAGCGGTCGTCTTAAGGTAGCTCCTGAACACACCAGTGATCGTGTACTCTATCTGATGCGTAAACCGTCGTTCTCGCAGTTCTATGAATTCAAACGTATCTTTGATCGTATTAATCGTGAGGAAGGATTACGCCAACAAATTATTCCTTATTTTATAAGTAGTCATCCTGGCTGTCAAGAAGAGGATATGGCAGAGCTGGCTGTTATCACCAAGAATCTTGATTTCCATTTGGAACAAGTACAGGACTTTACACCTACCCCACTTACCAATGCAACAGAAACGTGGTACACAGGTTACGATCCCTATACGCTTGAACCGGTATTTAGTGCCAAGACCCCGAAAGAAAAGTTGGCACAGCGTCAGTTCTTCTTCTGGTATAAACCTGAAGAACGACGTGGTATCGAACAGTCTTTACGCCGCATTGGTCGTACCGATCTGATTCCAAAGCTGTATTCAGGCATGCCTTCACAGAACGTTTATCGTCCAACCTCAAATGCTGGCGGTAAAACGAAATCATATAATCCGAACTTCAAAAATGAAAATAATAGAGCAAAGCATCATAGCGAAAAGCCCAAACAAGAAAAGCGAGGACGGAATCGTCGTAACTACTGATTTTATTGCTGTTATTGACGGTAGTACTTCGAAGACCCAACGCCACCATTGCCCTCTCATGAGCAATGGTCGCTATGCTATGCAGCTCATCAGTCGATATATCCGCAAGATGCCTGCAAATACAAGTTGTCATCAGTTCTGTGTGGGTGTAACGAAGGCTCTGCGTAGTCATTATTGGTTTCGTTTTCCTGTGGCACGTATGCAGCAACATCCTGAAGAACGTCTTTGCGCCTCGGCTATCATCTACAGCCGCTTGCGTCGTGAGATTTGGATGGTTGGCGATTGTCAGTGTTTGATTGGTGGAGAATATTTCGATAACCCCAAACCATACGAACAACAGTTAGCTGAGATGCGTGTGGCTAAGGTTAAGGAATTATTAGCAGCAGGTGTGCCTCAAGCAGATTTATTACAGCAGCATGATCCTGCTCGAGAGGTAATGATACCCACAATGCTTGAGGTAATGAAGAATCAGAATGTAACCTATGCTGTTATTGATGGTTTTCCCATTCCTGAGCAAAAAGTGAAGGTCATTCCACTCGATTTCCAGAAGTGGGAAATTGTTTTTGCAAGTGATGGCTATCCTCATCTTGCATCTACATTAAATGAATCGGAGAAACTCCTTCAGCAGCAACGCGAAACGGACCCACTGAATATGGGTTCTTTCAAAGCTACTAAAGCCTTCGTGGCAGGAAATAATTCTTTCGACGATCGCACTTATATTCGTTTTGAAGTCTAATCGTAGTACTTAACAATAAAATAATTGTCATAAAATGAAAAAGATTTTAATTGCAGCTTCCGTTATGTTAACGGTAGGGGCTCAGGCCCAACAGGTAAATTATACCATTAATGGTGTAAGTAATGATAATGGTGCAAAGATCATGCTGGTTAACGAGAGTGCCCGCAAGATAGATAATGCCATCGTAAAGGATGGAAAGTTTTCTTTTAATGGCACAGCCGAGAAAAATGCACTGATTGTTATTAAAAGCGAGAAAATTAATTGGATGACACCACTGATTAACGATGGTACACCAATCACTGTTAATTTGAACGATAGCACCGTAAAAGGTTCTTCACAGAACGAGCGCATGGTACGTTACGACCTGGATATGAATGCGACTTATGGTAAGTTGGATGTAAAAACTGGCTTGGAAAAGATCTTTAATGAAGAAACTAACACGATGATACCAGTTGCTTTTATTGAGCAGTATCTGGAGGAGTTCGGACTGGAGAAACTGGAAAAGTGTTTGGCAAAGAAACCTGTATGGGCTAATCATCCAACAGTGAATGGCGCAATAGAAGAGTATAAGTTTATGGAAGCTGACAGAGCGAAGAAAGCTGCTTATATTGGCAAGCAGTTTACCGACCTTGAAGAGCCCGATACTGATGGCAATATGCATAAACTGAGTGAGTATGTTGGTAAAGGCAAATGGGTTCTTGTAGATTTCTGGACATCATGGTGCGGACCCTGTCGTGCTGAAATGCCAAACGTTGTAAAGGCTTACGAGAAATATCATGATAAAGGTTTTGATATTGTTGGTTTTTCGTTCGACAACAAGAAGGAGCCATGGGTAAAAGCCATCAGCAGTCTGAATATGCCTTGGGTACACCTGTCAGATTTAAAGGGATGGAAAACAGTTGCATCAGGTTTGTACGAGGTGAACAGTATTCCTGATAACTTGTTGATTGACCCTCAGGGCAAGATTGTGGCTCGTGGTTTGCGAGCTCAGGGCTTGCACCAGAAATTAAAGGAAATTTTTGGCGAATAAGATACAACCATGTTATATCTGCAGAAAGAGAACCACATCATCGCTTTTTCGACAGAGCGTGGATTAGTGGATAAGGACTCACCATACGACGGGTTTAACATAACCTGGTATACGGATGATGACCCACAACATATAGCAGATTGTAGACGCGATTTATGTCAGATGCTGGAAATTGACGACCAGCATCTGATATTACCGCGTCAAGTGCACAATACCGAGGTGGCAGAGGTGACGGCAGATAACATAGGCGATAAGTTTGAGGGCGTTGATGCCCTCATAACTACCCTACCTCGTACGTGCATCGGTGTTTCTACAGCCGACTGTGTACCTATATTAATATACGACACACGCACACATGCTATTGCTGCCGCCCATGCAGGTTGGCGTGGCACTGTAGCTCACATAGGCCATAAAACCGTTGAAGCCATGCAAAATCGTTTTGGGTCGAAACCTGAAGACTTGACTATTGTTATAGGTCCCAGTATTGGTCCCGATGCCTTTGAAGTGGGCGATGAAGTGTACGAAGCCTTTAGTTGTTCCAACTTTGATATGACTAAGATTGCTTTTAAACGTAATGGTAAATGGCATATTGATTTATGGCAAGCCAACGCACTTGATTTACAACATATGGGTGTACTTGCTAACCATATAGAAATAGCAGGAACATGTACCTACCAGTACTATGATGAATTTTTCTCTGCCCGCCGCTTGGGTATAAAAAGTGGTAGAATTTATACGGGAATTATGATAAAATGAAAGTAAATAACCAAAAAATCTTTCAGATATTTGGTTGTTTGCGCAAAAACACTTACCTTTGCAGCGCCAGTGGATGAAGCCCTGCTTGTTTAAGGGTACCGCTTAGGCAAGATAAATTGCATAGGAATATGAAAGTACTGAAATTCGGCGGAACGTCCGTAGGTTCCGTAAAAAGCATTCTTAGCTTGAAAAAAATCGTTGAGGCAGAGGCTCGGACGCAACCTGTCGTAGTAGTAGTAAGTGCGCTGGGCGGTATCACGGACAAACTGATATCTACCTCACAGTTAGCCCTTAAGGGTGATGATAAGTGGCGCGAGGAATTCGACGCAATGGTGACACGACATCACCAGATGATAGACACCATCATCACCGATGACAAAAAGCGCGTAGACTTATTTAATAAAGTGGATCAGCTGTTCGACCAGTTGAAGAGTATTTATTATGGCGTATTCCTGATTCACGACCTCTCAAAGAAAACAGAAGATACTATTGTAAGTTACGGTGAACGACTAAGCTCGAACATCGTAGCCACCATGATAAAAGGCGGCAAACGAATGAACAGCCGCGACTTTATACGTACTGAGAAAAAGAACGGCAAGCACCGCTTGGCTGCCGACCTGACAAACGCTTTGGTACGCGAGGCATTCAAGGATATGCCCGATGTTGCTGTAGTGCCGGGATTCATCAGTCGCGATAAAGATACTGGCGAGACCACAAACTTAGGACGAGGCGGAAGCGATTATACAGCTGCCATCATAGCTGCTGCGCTGGATGCCGAGGTATTGGAGATATGGACCGACGTTGACGGATTTATGACTGCCGACCCACGTGTGATTAAAACGGCATACACCATCAACGAGCTGAGTTACATCGAAGCTATGGAGCTGTGTAACTTCGGAGCAAAGGTTATCTACCCTCCTACCATTTATCCCGTTTGCGTAAAGAATATACCCATCAAGGTTAAGAACACCTTCAACCCAGAACACCCGGGTACGCTGATTAAGGATCATATTGAGAACGATAAGAAACCTATCAAGGGTATATCGAGCATCAAGGGTACAACACTTATCACCGTTACAGGTCTTTCGATGGTGGGTGTGATTGGTGTGAACCGTCGAATCTTTACTACTCTGGCTAACAAGGGTATCAGCGTGTTCATGGTGTCGCAGGCATCATCAGAGAACTCTACATCTATTGGTGTGCGCGATGAGGACGCAAAAGATGCTGTAGAGGTGCTGAACGCAGAGTTTGCCAAAGAGATTGAAGAGGGAGCGATGTTCCCAATGCATGCTGAGAGCGGCTTGGCAACCATCGCTATCGTGGGCGAGAACATGAAGCATACGCCTGGTATAGCAGGAAAACTGTTTGGCACACTGGGGCGTAGCGGTATCAGCGTTATTGCTTGTGCTCAGGGAGCTTCGGAGACAAACATTTCGTTTGTTGTAGACGGAAAGTTCCTGCGCAAGTCATTGAATGTACTACACGACTCATTCTTCCTGTCGGAATATAAGGTGCTCAACCTGTTCATCTGCGGTGTTGGTACTGTGGGTGGCAAGCTGATAGAGCAGATTCGCAGTCAGTACGAGACGCTGATGCAGCAAAACGGACTAAAACTGAACGTTGTGGGTATAGCCTCATCGAAAGCAGGTGTATTCGATCGTGACGGAATAGATTTGGAAAATTATCGTGAGCTGCTGAAAGCCCCTGAGGCACAAGGAAAGAGCTTGCGTGATGAGGTGCTGGGAATGAACATTTTTAATAGTGTATTCGTTGACTGTACGGCAAGTAAAGATATTGCTTCGCTGTACCAGACATTCCTGGAGCACAACATCAGCGTAATCGCTGCCAACAAGATTGCGGCATCGAGCGATTACGAGAATTATATGAAACTGAAGAAGACCGCACGCAATCGTGGTGTGTGGTTCCGCTACGAGACTAACGTGGGCGCTGGACTGCCAATCATCGGCACCATCAACGACCTGCGTAACTCGGGTGATAAGATTTTGAAGATTGAGGCTGTGCTGAGTGGCACACTGAACTTTATATTCAATGAGATAGCTGCTGACGTTCCATTTAGTGAGACAGTTAGTCGTGCTAAGGAACAGGGGTACAGCGAGCCCGACCCACGTATTGACCTGAGTGGTACCGATGTGGTGCGCAAGCTGGTTATCCTGACTCGTGAGGCAGGCTATCAAGTGGAGCAAGCCGATGTAGAGAAGCATCTGTTTGTGCCCAACGAGTATTTCGAGGGCAGCGTAGATGACTTCTGGAAGAAGCTGCCAGAGCTGGATGCCGACTTTGAAGCCCGCCGCAAGAAGCTGGAAGCCGAGGGTAAGCGCTGGCGCTTTGTGGCCACAATGGAGAACGGCAAGACAAACGTAGCTCTGAAGGAGGTAGACATTAATCATCCGTTCTACCGTTTGGAGGGCTCGAACAATATTGTGCTACTTACAACCGAACGATATAAGGAATACCCCATGCTGATACAAGGATATGGCGCAGGAGCAAGCGTTACTGCAGCAGGCGTATTTGCTAACATCATGTCAATCGCTAATATATAAGCCTTATGAAACACATAATAATTCTTGGCGACGGAATGGCTGACCTGCCTGTTGAGAGACTTGGCGGAAAGACACTCCTCCAATACGCCAATAAGCCAATGATGGACCAATTGGCTAAAGAGGGACGCTGTGGACGACTGATTACTGTGCCCGAAGGATTTCCTCCAGGCAGTGAGGTTGCAAACACAGCCATCTTAGGATATGACTTGAATAAGGTTTATGAGGGACGTGGCCCCCTTGAGGCAGCATCCATTGGTTACGAGATGGCCGATGATGATATGGCCATACGCTGCAATATCATTACGCTGGGCGACGGAAAGATTATTACTCACAATGGCGGAAATCTGGAGACTGACGATGCCGACGTGCTGATTAAATATCTGAACGAGACGTTAGCAAAGCCCATCAACGAACGGGAGGGTTGCGAGCGTGTAAAATTTATCACAGGTATCCAGTATCGCCATTTGTTGGTGATAAAGGGCGGTAACAAGCACATTGTTTGCGCCCCCCCCCATGATCATCCAAACGAGGAGTGGAAGCCGTTGCTGGTAAAGCCAGAGATTCCTGAGGCACAGTATACAGCCGACTTGCTCAATGAGCTTATCCTGAAGTCGCAGGAGTTGCTGGCTAATCATCCTTTCAACAAAGAACGTGCAATACGTGGCGAGCGACAGGCTAACAGCATATGGCCTTGGAGCGGTGGCTATCGTCCATCCATGGAGACGCTGATGCAGCAGTATCCTGAGATAAAATCAGGTACAGTGATTTCGGCAGTAGATTTGATTCGTGGAATTGGTCACTACGCAGGACTGAAGATTGTTGAGGTGGAAGGTGCAACCGGTTTGGCCGACACCAACTACGAGGGCAAGGCCCAGGCAGCAATTGAGGCGCTGGAGAAAGACGACTTTGTGTTTGTTCACGTAGAGGCAAGCGACGAGGCCGGACACGACGGTGACTTGGAGCTGAAACTTAAAACAATAGAGAATCTGGATAAGAGACTTATCACCCCGATATACAATAAGGTGATGCAGATAGACGAGCCTGTGGCCATTGCTGTACTGCCCGATCATCTTACCCCAGTAGAAATGCGTATACACGTAGGACAGCCTGTACCGTTTCTATTCTGGTATCGTGGAATAGTTGCAGATAAGGTTGACCAGTACGATGAAGTAAGCTGCGTTTCAGGTTCTTACGGTCTGTTAAAACTCCAGGAATTCATGCAAGAATTCATGAAATTGTAATCAATAGTCAAATAGTAAAAATCAAATATATGAAATACTATAGCACCAACGGCAAGGCTCCTATTGCCGACCTGCACAAAGCAGTAGTTAAGGGATTAGCAGAAGATCGCGGACTGTATATGCCCGAGAGAATCAACAAGCTGCCACAAGAGTTTTTCGATAACATCGAGAAGATGAGCTTTCAGGAGATTGCCTACACTGTGGCAAGCGCCTTCTTTGGTGAGGACGTTGATCCTGATGCTCTGCACGATATAGTTTACGACACACTGCAGTTCGATTGTCCTGTAGTGAACGTAAAGGATAATATCTACACACTTGAGCTGTTTCACGGTCCTACCCTTGCATTCAAGGATGTAGGTGCACGTTTTATGGCACGACTGCTGCAGTACTTTATCAAGCAGGAGAACAACCATAAGGAGGTGAACGTGTTAGTGGCTACAAGCGGCGATACAGGTTCGGCTGTAGCTAACGGATTCCTGGGTGTTGAAGGCATTCATGTTTACGTGCTCTATCCAAAAGGAAAGGTTTCGCCTATACAGGAGTGCCAGTTTACTACACTGGGCAAGAACATCACAGCCATCGAGGTCGACGGCGTGTTCGACGACTGTCAGGCTTTGGTAAAGAACGCCTTTATGGATGCTGACCTTAATGAGCACATGAAGCTAACATCAGCCAACTCTATCAACGTAGCTCGCTTCCTGCCTCAGGCATTCTACTACTTCAACGCATACGCACGCATGAAAGAACAAGGTAAGGCCGACAATCTGGTAATGTGTGTTCCAAGTGGAAACTTCGGAAACATCTGTGCGGCGTTGTTTGGTCATCAGATGGGTTTGCCTATAAAACGATTCATTGCAGCTAACAACGCAAATGATATTTTCTATAACTATCTGCAGACTGGCAAGTACGAGCCAAAGCCATCAAAGCAGACTCTGGCAAATGCTATGGACGTGGGCGATCCTTCGAACTTTGCACGTATCTACGACCTGTATGGCAAGAGCCACGAAAAGATTACATCACTCATCAGTGGTGCTACCTACAGCGACGAGCAGATAAAGGAGACTATGCGTGACTGCTACAAGGCTTCAGGTTATATTCTTGATCCTCATGGCGCATGTGGATACCAGGCATTGGCCGATGGTTTGCAGGCTGGCGAAGTTGGCGTGTTCTGCGAGACAGCCCACCCTGCCAAGTTCAAGGAGAAGGTTGACGAGATTCTGGGCATAGACGTAGAGATTCCTGAGCGTCTGGCCAACTTTATGAAGGGACAGAAGCAGAGTGTAGAAATGACAAAGGAGTTTGCCGATTTTAAGGCATTCTTAATGAAACAATAATTTTTAGTTCTTCCATTAAAGTGAATCGAGGCGGTCGGAGTATAATTCTCTGGCCGCTTCATTTGTTTCATCATCTGTCATATCAATCAGAGGATGCATATTGATTTCGTCGAGATTAATTCCAATACGATCCAGGTTCTGATTAGTGAATGTGAGTTGGGCACCAAATAAACAGATGGTCCATGATATCTGTACCCATAACATAAATAAAGGTAGTGCAGCAAAAGAACCGTAAATAGCATTATAGCCTGTTACCCAAATTTGCGAGTGGATATAGAATAACTGCAACAACTGCATAGCCACACCTGCCAATATGCCTGGCACAATAGCGCTTTTGAATTTTACATCTGTATTGGGCATGTAAACATACAACACAATAAACAGTAATGAAAGTAACAGGTATGGTGAGAAATCGAGTAAACGCCGCACAGCTGGACCCAATATCAGTACGTCATCGGTATGTTGAGCGATAGTGGCCATGAAAATAGATAGACCCATAGATACCACGATGATGATGGGGAATACAAAAAACATGGCCAGATAGTTGGTTAGCGAACGTATTAATGGGCGTGCATTGTTTACCTGCCATATCTCATTAAACGTTTCCTCTACGTTGTTAACCAGCATAAGTATTGTGTAGAGCATAAACAGCAAACCAATACCTAAGAAAATACCACTTTTTGTATGAATAAGATAACTGTTTACGAATTCCGCCAGGATATCGGCCACCTGAGGTTGTGATGAGAGTGCTTCACGAAACCATATTTCTATATACTTGTTATAGCCAAAGCCACGCGCAATTGCAAAAATAACAGCTAAAATAGGTACAATGGCCAATAATGTAGAATAAGTAAGAGCCGAAGCTTGCGTCATCACTCGTTTCGCTGTGAAGAAACGAATGGTGAGAACAAGTGTACGATATATCTTACTGAATTTCATAATTTTCAAAAAGAAAAAAGCACTGCCCCTATAAGCCGGGTTCTGTACCGTGCAAGCACGGCGTTTGTCATTTATCTACTCCATGAGTCACCCCATGGCTCAAGCGTTCTACCCTCCATCGTGATAAAATCTTGGGCAGGCAACCCTCAGACGATGGTATACATGAACTTGCAGCCTCCAGTCGACACAGCCCAACGATCACCCGTTGGCTGGTGGTCTCTTACACCACCTTCTCACCATCACCCCTTGCGGGGCAGTCATTCTCTTCTGCCGTCACCTACTGTCACCAATAGCTTCTACTTTCAGAAGTGGAGCGCCTTATGCTGCCCGGACTTTCCTCTCGCACGACCTTTCAGAAGCGCCAGCGACAAACCGTTGCAGTGCATTTTCTGCGTGCAAAGTTACCAATAAAATTCATAAATCAAGAATATTATTATAAAAATTATACTCATAATTAAAAATAAACAACTAAAATCATAATAAATACTTAAAATTGTCAGTAATTTAAGAATTTAAGCGTTAATCGCAAATGCGCGTTAAGCATATAGGGATAATTGTTAAATTGGGACAAAAGTTAGCGACAAATTGTCAGTATTCCAAATAATGCACTTATTTTTGCACCATCAAACGTGAAAGGAAACAGGATTGTAGAATTTTAAACATTAAAAAAATGAATGAGAATATGAAAAAGATCGTAAATGTAGCAACTCCAGCCGTATGCGCTGTTGCTTTGACTCTTTCAGTAGTAGCATTCGCCAATACTAATGCAGCTACTGCTCCCGCTCCTATCGTTACATCAGCTCCAGCAGCACCTGCTGGTCAGCCAGTAGACCTTACCTATGCAGCCGAGAAAGCGCTGCCATCAGTGGTTTACATTAAGTCTGTGCAGAACTCAAAAGTGCAGACTGTAGAATATAGCGATCCATTTGAAGAGTTCTTCTCAAATCCATTCGGAGGATTCTTTGGACAGGGACAGGGAAACAATGGCCGTCGCCAGCGCCAGGTTCAGACTCCTAAGCGCGCTGCTGCCGGTTCGGGTGTTATTATTTCGGCCGATGGTTATATCGTTACTAATAACCACGTAGTAGATGGTGCCGACGAGTTGACCGTTAGCTTGAACGAAGGCTCGAAAGAGTATTCGGCTCGTGTGATTGGTGCCGATAAGACAACCGACTTGGCACTTATTAAAATTGACGGTAAGAATCTGCCAGCTATTCAGATTGCCAATAGCGACGATGTAAAGGTTGGCGAATGGGTTCTTGCAGTAGGTAATCCTCTTGGATTGAACAATACTGTAACAGCCGGTATCATTTCGGCTAAGGCTCGTACTCTGGGTGCTAATGGTGTTGAGAGCTTTATTCAGACCGATGCCGCCATCAATCAGGGTAACTCAGGTGGTGCACTCGTAAACACCCGTGGTGAGTTGGTTGGTATCAACGCTATGCTGGCCTCTCCTACTGGTTCTAATATCGGTTATGGTTTTGCTATCCCAACAGCTATTATGAATAAGGTTGTTGACGACCTGAAGACATATGGTAACGTACAGCGTGCTATGATTGGTATCCAGGGTGGTGATGTAAAGAGCTACGTTGACAATCAGAAGGACAATGGCAAGGAAGTTGACCTTGGTACAATGGAGGGAATTTATATTGCCAAAGTTGTTGAAGACGGCGCTGCTGAGGCTGCTGGCTTGAAGGAAGGCGACGTTATCACTGTGATTGACGGAAAGAAAGTTACTCAGTTTGGTGAGCTGCAGGGAATCCTGGCAAAGAAACGTCCTGGCGATAAGGTAGCTATTACCTATCTTCGCGATAAGAAGAGTCACAACGCTACACTTACTTTGAAGAACGAACAGGGTAACACCAAGGTTGTGAAGAATGCTGATACTGATGTATTGGGTGCCGACTTCCGTCCTATTACCGATGCCCAGAAGAAGCAGTTGGAGATTAACTATGGTCTGGAGGTTGTCAAAGTGAATGGTGGTAAGATGAAGGACGCTGGTGTTCCAAAGGGATTCATTATCCAGCGTGTTAACGACGAGCCAATGAGGACCTTCGACGATTTGCAGAATGCTGTGAAGGAAGCTAACAATTCAAAGGATCAGATGCTGGTTATCCGCGGTATCTTCCCAACAGGTAAAAAGGGTGGATTTGTGGTATATCTGCAGAATGAATAATCAAAAATAAAGAAAAAAGGGCCACGAATGTCAAAATTCGTGGCTTTTTTTTGGTTGTTTCAGGAAAAAGCCTTACTTTTGCGCTCGACTTAAAATAATATTACCACGATGAGACAACTAAAGATCACTAAATCTATAACCAACCGAGAGAGTGCTGCTCTTGAGAAGTATCTGCAAGAAATTAGCAAAGAAACAATGATCTCGGCTGAGGAAGAGGTTGAATTGGCCCAGCGCATTAAGAAGGGAGACCAGAAAGCACTGGAACGTCTAACGAAGGCAAACCTTCGTTTCGTGGTATCTGTAGCCAAGCAATATCAGAATCAGGGATTATCACTCCCCGATCTGATTAATGAAGGCAACTTAGGATTGCTGAAAGCGGCAGAACGTTTCGACGAGACACGCGGTTTCAAGTTTATATCGTATGCCGTATGGTGGATACGTCAGAGTATACTACAAGCCATCTCTGAACAGAGTCGCATA
>Ga0265299_10002850_pt1 | contig 17291 bp, 17 predicted proteins | sample AusTroGonzalo_MG_4_FD_193485 | JGI IMG/M metagenome (GOLD analysis project Ga0265299, IMG submission 193485) | Bovine rumen microbial communities from tropical cattle in Woodstock, Queensland, Australia - Gonzalo_02 | ecosystem: Host-associated > Mammals > Digestive system > Stomach > Rumen ... | reverse complement strand
ATGATGAGAATATTGAGAAATTAAGGAAAGCAAATATGGAAACCATTTCAGTCAGTATTGATGGTTTAGAAAAAACTCATAATGAATTCAGATGAGTAAAGAATTCCTATAAAATCATTATCGAAAATATTAATAAATTGAAAAAAGCTAATTTCGTGAAAATAATTCAAGTTACAACTGTATTTAATAAAAGCAATATCAACCAAATTGAGGAATTATATGAAGTTATGCTTGGTTTAGGAATTGATTCTTGGAGATTGGTCTCAATGGATCCTATATGAAGAGCTAACGAAAATAATGATTTGTTATTAAATGGGGCAGAAATAAAAAAAGTACTGGATTTTATTAAATCCAGGAGAAAAAATAAAAAAATGGATGTAACATACGGTTGTAATGGATTCTTATGATTAGACTATGAAAAAGAAGTTAGAGGCTACTATTTCTATTGTAGGACAGGAATAAATATTGCAAGCATTTTGTATAATTGAGATTTGTTTGTATGTCCTGATATACCAAGAATAAAAAGCTTAATACAAGGAAATATAAAGACAGATAATTTTAAAGATGTGTGGGATAATAAATACAAAGAATTCAGAACATTAGATAGGACAAAATGTGAACATTGTGAAAAATGTAAATTTTGGGATTTTTGTTTAGGGGGACCATATCATACTTGGAATTTTGAAGAGAATAAACAGAATAAATGCCCATATGAAATGATTTACTTTAATAAATAAAAAGTATGAAAAGAATTCTTAATAAAATAAAAACGATTCTAGCCACATTATGAACCATAATAATTTCATTTACTTCGAAAGTCATGGGACAATTAACAACATCAAATTTTATTGTTGAAGAGCCCCTTCATTTCCAAACAAAATATTGAGTAGCTCCACTACCAGAAGCAGAATCTAATCCAATTACATTTATTAGAATAGTTCAAATATGACTCATAATCCTAATATTTATTGTATGATTCGTTAATCTTTTAAGAATAAGAAAAATAGATGATAAAACTCTAAAGAAAAAGAAAATCAGAAATACTATTATTATCATCTCTATATTAATATTACTCTTAATTGCAGCACTTATAATACCTGCATGGTTATTAACTAGATAATAATTTATTTTAATAAATAATTTAATATGAAAAAAACTTTCAATAAAATAAGAACGAATCTAGCAATTATCTGAGCTACAATAATCTCATTTCCATCCAAGGTTTTGGGACAAAATTTTATAAGAGCCATGGAACAAGAACAGTCATTCTATTGAGTAGAAAGACCTAAATGAATATGAATAATAGATTTGAATTCCCAATCATCTACATCTCCAACAATCATAGCTATTAAAATTACTCAAATTCTACTTATAGTCATAATCCTTGTCGTATGAATTACAAATTTTATAAGAATAAAGAAGACTGACGATAAAGCCCTAAAGAAAAAGAAAATAAGAAATACCATTATTATCATTTCTATATTAACATTACTCTTAATTGCAGCATTCGTAATACCTGCACGATTATTGACTAGATAATTATTTATTTTTATAAGAATAGTTATGAAAAAAACTCTTAATAAAATAAAAATAGTCTTAACCTCTCTACGGGTCATAATAATCTCCTTACCATACAAAGTTATGGGTATAACAGTAAGAACAAAAGAAGATCTTCATTTTCAATCAGATTATTGAATAAGACCAGTGTATCCAGAATCATTACCAATTACTGAATGATTTATCAAAATAGCTCAAATTTTGCTTATAGCCGTAATTTTTACAGTATGAATTATAAATTTTATAAAAATAAAAAAAATAAATAATAAAGCTCTAAAGAAAAAGAAAATTAAAAAGACTATTACTATTATCTACATATTAATTTCAATTCTAATTATATTATTCATATTAAAAAGATTTTTGTATATTATACAATAACTATGAAAACATCCATTAATAAAACAAAAACAATTCTAACCAGCCTTCGAATTGCAATAATATCCTTACCATACAAAGTTATGAGCATTTTGGAAGATTCAATATCAAATTGGTCAGATTCCCAAGTAGAGAATTTTCAAACAGATTATTGAATAATGTTTCCAGAATTAACAAAAACTCCACAACAAGGAGAAATAGATATAAACGAAATAAATACACAATGATTATATTGAGTTCCATTTCCATCAGAACCTACACCAATTACTGCTATTAAAGTAGCAGAGATATTACTCATAGCAATAACATTTATTATATGAATTATCAATTTTATAAAAATAAAAAAAATAGACGATAAAACTCTAAAAAGAAAAAAAATTAGAAATACCATTATTATTGTACTAATTCTATCAATTGCAATCTTCCTAATATCCCAACTATTAATACGGGTTTTAACACCATAATCTACTTACGATTTCTAATAAAGGAATGCTCAGTTTATAAAATTTTCATTTCCTGCAATAATTTCTCATACTCCTCATAATCATCTGGATATTGTTTTTTTAGGAATTTTTTAAGTAATTCTAACCAATCTCAGAAACTCTGTTGCCCTGCCAAATCTGGCCTCTCTAATTGTTCCAAAAGCTTTTCTGTAGATGTTGCATTTTTCTTCAATTGAACGTTTTGTAATTCTTGTTGAAGTTTAGGTTCGATAAATTCAGACATATTTTCATATTGAAGCTTTTCTACTGATACGCTCAAAGAAACATTTTTCATATCTAAATTATCGTTGAAATGATTTTCTATCTCGAATGATTTAGATTCAAAGTTTTTTGAAGCATTGTCCTGAACTGATTTTCGATGGGATAGAATATCATCCTGAGAAATTGACTTAAATTTCTGAGAAAATAAATCTGCCGTTCAGGTTTTTCTTTCCATTGTAAAATAATAATTTACTCATGTTTCATATGCTGAGAATTTTCAATCTTTTCGAATTCGGAAATGTTTGATTTGATCAGTTTCCAGTGGAGATGTCGCCCAAATACTTCACGTACACAAATAATTTTTATAAGAAAAAGATTCATGTAAATGTCAGGAGATTATAGTTAAATCCTCTTTATCTAGCCAATGCTGAGATAATGCTCTATCCTTAAATGTAAATTTTGCCTTTTGTCACGGAAAAGCTACTCATTCAACATAATAATGATGAATCAAAGCTAAATCTGAATATTTTTTGGTAAACCACTCGACAACTAAGTTTAATTGGCTTGAAAAAGTCAGATTTTTATTTTTACTTTTCATTTCTTCTTTGTATTTCTCGTCTTTCAATTCCTCTATTCATGGAAAATCTTTTTCATCGATTTCGAGCATAGCTGGCAAAAAGCAGATATTTTTTCATTCAATTTCTTCCACAATTGGTTTCGTGATGAAACAGATTTCGCTGTTTTTATCTCAAATCCTGGAAAGAATGTCAAAAGCTTTTCTTCATTCTTCGAAAACGAATGTATTTCCTAATCGGTCATGATTTCATGCAAGAATATATAAGTTTTTTCACTGAGTATAAAGTTCGAGAAATAGGTCGTAAAGTTCCAAAAGTGCGTTTCTATCATAACTGAAATGATACACAAAATCTCAAAGAAAAATCAGATTTTTTTCTTCGTTATGCCGCTGAATAAAAGATTTAAGTGAATTCAAAAGTTTATCTTTTATTCTGGCTGTTAAGTGTATATCTCAGATAAGTAGCATTATCGAAAATTTTAAGGATTAAATCTTGATTACGTAAGTTTCCTTACTCTCTCTCCTACAGCTTTCAGGCTTAAAAACCTTGATATTTTTTCATCCATATCTTTTCTTTAAATTAGCTACATATTCATCAAATCCAGGTCCCATAAATATTTTCGTACAGAATTTTCCATCAGGTTTGAGATATTTATCATAAACTCGTAAAGTTTCTTCAAGTAATCAAATGGATCTAATCGCATCCGTTTCCTTGTCTCAAATAGTATTTGGAGCCATATCAGACTGGATAAAATCCACCTGTTCGACTCCATTTTCTGCAAAAATCGCATTCACTTTGTCCTGCTCAGTAATATCTTGGTCATAAGTATACATTCATGGAAGCTGCATATTCACTTTTTTTAGGTCAAATCCGATAACTTTGTAATCTTTTACTTTCATTTTTTGGAGTAGAGAAATCGTATATTGCATTCGACTTCCAGGAGCACAACCAATATCGACTACTGTTTTGGTATTTTTATCGATTAAATGAAATTTATTCTGAATTTCTTCCAGTTTAAATGCGCTTCTGGCTTTATATCATTCTTTCTTAGCTTTCTTGAAATAGAAATCGTATGGATTATAGGTCATTGTATGTTAGTTACAATAAATGAAATTATTATAAATAAAGATGATATTTTTTACAAGGAAAAATTATAAAAAAAGGTAGTCAGAAATCCTGGCCACCTTTCAATGTTTCAGAAGTGGTTGAAACAATATAATCCAACCCTATAGACACAGTAAACAATGCCTACAAGAAACAATACTGCCACAACAAACAGAATAATCCTAAAGATAGAAGCTAAAGCAGCCACTCTCTGAGCTTCATACTCAGCAATGATTGCCTCCGTCTCCTCTTTTGATTTACACTTCTCCAACTTAGATAGCAATTCCAGTTGAAATGCTTGCTCAATCATTTGGGTATTAAGATCATACCCACCAGACAAACCTTCGTACACCATACAATTTCAGTTTTTAGTTTTACATTCTTGTCCAATAAACATAAACTTTTTCTAAATTAAGTCAATATCTAAAATAAAAAAAGTCGCACTACCAATACGATAGCACGACTAATTAATCAATGAAGAGAAACTTTCATTGTCCAAATGGAACCAAAGTTCTAGCCGGTAAGTAGCGAGGTTCTTCTGGATCAAACAGATTAGGAATGAATGAACCGCTGAATCCATTTTCATCTCCACTCATAGTAACGAACATTAACGGCAAGTTCTTACCTCCATGAAACACTTTCTCAACAACAAGTTCCCAGAGTTCGTTAGGATCAATTGACGCATTATCACTCTCAAAGAAAAGTTCAACATGATTTCCATGAAGATACTTAATTTTTTCATCAAGTTCTTCGGGAGTAAACTCTTCACGATAGAATTTCATTGCCTCCAATTCATTAAGTTTGGACTTGAGAATGAGCTCAGACAAGATTGTGAAACCAGGTAAACTACTCTCTGTTCTCTTAATCTCATTAAACTGCATCCCCTTTTTCTCCAGTAAAGAAATAATCTTCCCTACCTTCCTGTTCCATTCGCCATATGCAATAATCACGTGGTAAACCATAGTTTTTAAGTTTTTTTTATTAGACATTATATTTTATATAAAATATATAATTTTTGACATTTAAGTCAAGATTTTAATTTATATCATATACTTTCCTTGATTTTATAGTCAAGAATAGTATTTTTAGTTCAGAATTTTATTACTTTTTGAATGTAAAAATTATGGATTACTTAATCACGATTTGACTAGAAATTCACCTAAAATTAAATTCAAATGCGAAAATATTCTGTAAATGTAAGAATGAACAGAATTTTTCTGCCAAACCAAATACTCATGTTTGTCCTGTCTGTACATGACAACCTGGAGCTTTACCACTTTTGAACCAAGAAGTTGTTACCAAAGCTATTCATTTCGCGAAAGCTCTAAACTCAAAACTAAGTAAAAAAAGTTCATTCGATAGAAAAAACTATTTCTACCCTGATTTACCAATGTGATTCCAAATTACTCAGTTCTATCATCCAATCATCACTGAGTGAAAAGTCTCTTTTTATGTAAATAATTTTGAGGAACATAAAACTGTAACGATTCATGAAGCTCATTTGGAATGCGATGCTGCCAAAATGATTCACGAAAATGGGAAAAGTCTGGTGGATTTTAACCGTGCATGAACTCCTCTACTAGAAATCGTTACTGATCCAGATTTTTCTAGTGCTGATGAAGCCGTAGAATTTGCAAAAGAAATTCAGCGTTTGGCTAAATGGAACGATTTGTGAGATGCTGACCTGGAAAAATGACAAATGCGTGTGGATGTAAATATTTCTATTCGTAAAAATGAATCTGATCCACTTGGAACGAGAGTTGAATTAAAGAATATCAATACTTTTTCTGCTATAAAGAGAGCAATTGAAGCTGAATCTAAACGTCAATGGGATTTGATTTCAAAATGAGAATCTGTAGCTCAGGAAACTCGTCGTCGAGCCGATGATGAAAATACTTCATATATGATGAGAAGCAAGGAAGATGCTGTTGATTACCGTTATTTCCCAGAACCTGATATGCCGGCTTTGGAGCTTTCTGCTGATGATTTGAAAGAGTTTGATGAAGTTCAGATTGATCGCCCTTTTGATTATGTAAGTAAATGTAAAGAATTCTGATTTAATAAAGAATATATCAATGCTCTCCTCTTGGATAAATCACTATTCGATTTCTTCTTTGGTATGGTAAACGAATGATTTGAACCAAAAACTGTAGCGAAATGGATGGTTTGACCAATGAAACGAGCTTTGGATTTCGTTCAAGGAGATGAAATAACATTATTAAAGTCTATTTCAGATGAAGCTAAAAAACAATGAATCGATGCTGAGAAATTATTCGCAGAAAAAACTGCATTCTTAAAATCTTGCTGAAATTTGGATGGATTCTTGACTAAGTTTCAGCCTTTATTCAAAGAATTTTTACAAGTAGAAAAAGAGAAAAAGCTGGTTGATAATCAGTTAAAGATTGTATTTGATTTAGTTCTACAATCTGGAAAATCAGTACAGGAAGTTATAAAAGAAAAGTGATTCGATGCTCCTGCGATGGATAATTCAGAGCTTGAATGAATCGTTGCTGAAGTTTTAGCTGCGAATCCTGCAATAGTTGAACAATTCAGATGATGAAAAGAAAGTGTAATCTGATTCTTTGTCTGACAAGTTATGAAAAAGACCCAAGGAAAAGCCAACCCTCAGGCTGTTAATGCTGAATTAATAAAACAATTAAAATCATAATTATAATAGATGCAATTATTCCATATCGATGCAGATAAAGTTCGTGTGAAATGAAATAATATTGAACTTTTTTCTGTTCCTGAATTACTTTCTCAACTCCGTAAAGTTCTCCGCATCAAAAAATGAGATAAAATTTGTGTACAATATTCAGGTAAAGAATGAACAATTAGGTATGAGCTATCAATTCAAGATCGGACTGATAAAGATTTAACTGGTGAAATAATTTCCAGCCAGACTTTTCCTTTTTCTGAAAAGAATATATCAATGCTAATTGCTATGCCAAATAAACGAGAAAAAGCTGAATTAATTGTGCAGAAATTAACTGAGATTTGAGTTCAGAATATCTATTTCCGGATAAGCGAGCACAGCATCATTCGCCAATGGAATGATAAAAAATCTGAGCGTTTAGATAAAATTTCTCGTGAAGCTGTAGAACAATCTCGATGAATTCAACTTCCTGAAATTAAGTTTGTAAAATCCGAGAATGAATTGAAAGATATTATCGCTTGAAAAAGTGTAATAATTGCAAACATGAATTGACTCCCCTATTGAGAAGTTATCAGAAATTCAGATAAAGATTTGTGTTGAGTAATATGACCTGAATGATGATTCTCTGATAAAGATTTGAAAATATTTGAGAATGCAAAAATTGTAGATTTATGAGAGAATGTGCTTAGAATGGAAACTGCGAGTATAGTTTTGTGATGGCTACTAAAAAACAAATAAAAAGTCGCCACAACATTTGAAAATGTTTCGTTTATTATTATATAAGATATAAGTTTTTATTTTATAATCATATATTATGAAGGCAAAAAACATTTTATTTTCTATTGTTTCTGCAGTTATTGTAGGATGATTTGCATCTACTTATGCAATAACAATTGATTCACAAATTGATGATGAATTAAATCAAAAAGCTGAACAAGAAATACAGAAAAAAGTCCAAGATTTGAATGAAAAAATTACTTTCACTAAAGTAAACTCTTGTGAATCTATGGAAAAAGTTATGGGTGATTTCTTGGAAACCTATAAAAAATTGCATCCAAAGCCAACGTATCATCGATATGACCGTGTATATTTCGCTACAAATTCTATGAAATGAATGGACGATGGATTTAATACGTTAGATTACGATATGGTGGAAGAAGCAGCTGTTGCTGATATAGCAATGGAAATGCCTAGTTCAATAAGTAGAGGTGCTGATATGTGAGAAATTACAGATTTCTCTACCACAAATATTCAAAAAATCTGAGTAGATGAACCTGAAATTTTGAAATCCAATGGAAAATATCTTTTCTACTATGCTGAACCAAGTTATAATGATAAATATATTTCTATAATTAAGACTCCTAGAAAGAGTGATCTTTCTGATGCCGAAGTTATTGCTAAAATCAATATTCCAAGTAGCATAAATAATACTCAACTCTTCTTAAATTGAGATAAATTAGTAATTTTAGGAACTCGCTATACATCTAAATATGACTCTATATTAGGATCAAACCGCAGTTTAGTAATCGTATACGATATAAGTGATTTAAATAATTTAGTACTAGAAAAGCTGACTGAAGTTTATGGATATTTCGATGATGCTAGAATGATTTGAGATCAGCTTTATCTAATTTCTTCTATCAATTTAAGTTGGTATGATATTGCATGGAGAGATGAACCAGTAGTATTTGACGACATGCAACCAAAACTAACTGATATCACTCTCAAAAAGAGTACAGAATCCAAAAGATCTTACGAGAAAAAAGTAACTAAAATGCCTTGTGAAAGTATTTTCTACTTATTGCCTTCAGAAGATACTATGAAGCAAACTGATACCTACCCTAACTTCACTTTAATTTCTCAAATTTCTTTGAGTGATTTAGATGCTACACCTAAGCAGAATCTAGTATTCGGAAACGTAAACGAAATTCATATGTCTCAATCTTCTTTATACTTACCTGCTCCAATCTATTTCTCAAATCCAATTAAATGCTCATTGAGATGATGTTACAGTTCATGGTATTATAGAGATGAAAATACTTTAGTTCATAAATTTAATCTAAGAAAATCTGTAGAATATCAAGATTCAACAATCATCCCTGGAACTCCATTAAATCAATATTCAATGGATGAAGATAATGACTGAAATTTCAGAATTTTGACTACAACTTGGTATGACCAGAAAGCTACTCACCTATCAATTCTTGATAAAAACCTTAAGTTAAAATGAAGTCTGATGAATATCGAACCAGGAGAAAACTTCAAGTCTTCCCGTTATATTTGAGATAAATTATATCTAGTAACATACCAAACTATTGATCCTCTATTCGTAGTAGATATGGAAGATATAACTAATCCAAAGATTATCTGAGAATTAAAGATTCCTGGATATTCTACATATTTACATCCATATTCTGATGCTAAAAACGGAGTTCAATACTTAATAGGATTATGATATTCTACAACTGATAATGGATACGGATGACTAAAACAAGATAATGCAAAAGTAGATTTATACAAGATTGATTATAAAGACCACGAAACAGCAGAAACTAAATGTAGTTCACTCATTACAAAGAATGTAAATGCCGAATTAACTGATTCATGTACCAAAGCTACTGACGGTAAAAAATGTAATGAAGAACAAAGATTATATGAAGATTGTTTAACTAAAGTTAATCCAGAAAACATCGCAGTTTCAGCTATAGCATCTTACGAATTTACTGGAGATTCCAGTAATTCTCCTGCATTATATAATCCTAGAGTATTTGTTCGAAGATCAAACAAACAGGAATTAATCTTACCTATTGAAATTAGAAATCTAATAGAAAACGGTTCACGTGAGAATAATTGGAACTATAAATACGGTACATTTGTTGGATTAAAGTGATTATCGATCAAAACATCTACAGCATTAATCAAGGAATTCTTATCTCAAAATTTCGCTGATGAAGATGATAATTCTTACTATCGAGATTTTGATGATGCTAGAGTTGGATATATTGATGATATTTATTATTTCTTGAATAAATGATTTGCAGCATTCTTAACTAAAGATGGTAAACTTGTAACCTATGATCAATGGAATAATTATCAAATAATAAACTATTAAAAAAGGCTGACTAAAAAGTTGGCCTTTTTATTTTTCAAAAAATGCCTTTTCAATACACATATTATTTTCACTAAAAAAAGATTTGATTTTTTATTAAATATTATTACATACAAAAATGAAGCCATATTAATGGCGTTTTATATTCTGATTTCTTATAACTAATGGGAATGGATTTGAACAAGGTTATGCTTATCTGAAGAGCAACTAATAACCTACAAGTTAAGACAATTGAAACAACATGAACTCCTGTTGTGAATTTTACTGTAGCTACTAATAGAAAGTACACTAACAAAGAGTGAAACACTATGGAAGATGCAGAATATCACAGATGTGTCGCTTACGGAAAGTGAGCTGAAGTTTTGGGTAAATACCTAGTAAAAGGTAAAAGAATTTACGTAGAAGGTAGACTTAGAACTAGAAAATGGCAAGATAGCGAAGGTGCTGACAAATTTTCTACAGAAATTATAGTAGATAGTTTCATTTTCTTGGACTCTAAATGAGAATGAGGAGAAGATGAAAGTTTCGGAGTAGAAGGTGGAGAGCCAGCTCCTATCGATGAAGAGATGCCTTTCTAGTTATACAAAATATAAAATTATAAATAGTAAAATAATCTAATTATAAGGACTTTTTTGAACACAAAAAAAAGTCCTTTTTATTACAGTCAATAAAATAAGATTCAATTATCATTGAAAATAAACTATGTTTGTTTACAATTACTCGTTGTTTTTTATACTTAATATTTTTTATGCAATATCCTAAACATATAGCATTAATCCCCGATTGAAATAGAACTTGGGCAAAAGAATTATGAAAAACCAGTCTAGAATGACACTTAGAATGATTTCAGAGATGTATAGAACTTGCTATCCATATATTTAATAATACATCAATAGATGTGTTTACATTACGATGACTAAGTACAGAGAACCTAAAAAACAGAACTAAAATAGAATTGAATTATCTCTTTGATCTTTATAAAAGAATTACTGAGAATTTATATGACATGATGCGTAAAAATCATGTAAATTTTCGCTTTGCAGGAGATAAAACACAATTACCTAGTCATTTAGTTAATTTTATCAACGAAAAAGAAACTGAATTTATATTCCCAGACAGTCAAAAAACTTTCGTTTTAGCTGTAAACTACTGATGACAAGATGAAATATTGAGAGCTATGAAAAAATTAAGCGACTCTTGAGAAGAAATAAATAAAGAGAATCTAGAAAAATACATGGACTTTTGATGATTACCAACCGTTGATTTAGTTATTAGAACTAAACAAAAATTAGCCAAAAGATTATCTGGATTTATGCTATGGCGAATTGGATATGCACAACTATATTTTACAGACTTATACTGTCCTCAATTCACAATTGAAGAATTCAGTAAAGCTATTGAATGGTGGAATAATAGTTTAAATAGTCAAAACTTCTGAAAATAATTTATTAGTTAATTTATGATTGTATCCAGAATTTCGAAGAATTTTTCGATATCTTTTTCAGTATTATATAAATACGTGCTAACTCTAGCACTTCATCAAATATTTAGAGATTTATGTAATGGATAGGCACAATGTCATCCTGTACGAATACATATATTATTTTTAGCAAAAATATCTCATATTTTATTAAAGTTCTTTTCATCATTTACTGTAAAAGAAAACGTTCAAATACGATTATCAGGACTTATATTTCAGATTAAAGTTACCTTATCTTTTCTTTTTTCGAATCATTCACATAAAAGTTTAATCAGACTTTTTTCATGTTCTCGAACCTTTTCCATTCATCAGATTGATTCTATTGTTTCTAACGCTTTCAAAAGGCTGACTGCTCAAACTATATTTGGAGTTCATGCTTCTCGTTTATCTACATTATTCTGCAAAGAAAAGTCATCAATGCTAACGTCCTTTACAGTTCAACCTCATAAAATTAATGGATTCAATTCTTTTACCCAATGATATTTTAGGTAAAACATTCACAGTCACGTCTGGGCCATCATTTTATGCCCCGTCATAGCTAAAGCATCGCATTGAATTTTCTCAACATCAACTGGAATATGAGGAACTGATTGAGATCCATCAACAATAAAGAAAACTTTTTCTCATATTTTTTCTCTAACTTTTTCTATCTCCATAATCTCTCACGTAACATTTGATACATGAGAAAAAGACACAACTTTTACGTGTTTATTCAGTTTTTTATTAAAGTCTTTCCAATCGATCTGAAAATCAGTAGTCTCATTTACGAATTCAACTTCAAATCAAAACATCTTAGATAATGTTTTCCACGGAAGAATATTCGAATGATGCTCTCGGATTCCGAGCAAAACTTTATCTCATTTTCAGAGTTTTCAACTATTTACTAATGCTTGAGCTATTAAATTTATACAATACGTAGAATTGTGTGAGTAGATTATCTCACTAGGTTTACAATTGATTAATTCTGCGAGTTTACATTTAGATTCATAGTATAATTCTTCAGATTTCTCTGATAATGCATACAACCCACGATGAATATTTGCATAATCGTTTTTCAAAAAGTCTGAGATTCAATCAATTACTGCCTTGGGTTTCTGGGTTGAAGCTGCACTATCTAGGTAAACTAATTTTGGATGCATATCAAAAACGGGGAATAATCTTTTCCACTTATTTTTTTCTTTTCACAATATTCTAATCATTTATTATTTCTGAGTTAAGTTATAGTATGTTGTAGTGTTAGAATCTTTTGTAAGATAGTAAGAATTCTTATCCAAACGAATAGTTCATTCTACTAAAGCTCAATTTGTAAGAATGAAAGCAATACTTCAAATAGAATCTCAACTTTCTATACTATAAAGAGTTCCATATCGAACAAAGCTATTTGCTCATACATTATAAGTGTCCGTATTCAATTTCTTAATTCTATATCTTTCTCATAGAATTTCTACATAACCATCTGTAAATGCTGAATTATTCAAAGCTAAAATATCTACATAAACTTTAGCTGAAACTTTTCAATCTTCGCTTGTTTCTTGAGTTTCATCTAATGTCTTAACTATTTCATCAGAAAGTTGACTAGAATTTAAGTTATTATACATAGTCAATCTAACCTTTAATCTATACAAATATGTAGCCACTTCGTATCTAGCAATTTCAGATGTAAATGTTACAGTATCCTGTGCAGAAATTAATCAAATTTCAATTGCTCTCTTATAATAAGGAAGCCATCGTGGATTTGTATTTTCTTCTAAAGTCTTTCCATCAAATAATCTAATCAACATTGAAACAAATTCAGCTTTTGTAACTATCTGATTTGGAGAAAACTTATCTCATGCTCATGCCATAATTCAATACTGACAAACTCTAGTAATAGCATCTTTAAATTCTGAATCAGCAGCTACATCACTAAATTCACATGTTCAAAAGTTTCTAATTTCTGTCATATTTGTTGCTATAGCAAATTTATCCAACATTTTAGCTACTTGTGCACGAGTAATTGTCTGATATGGCATAAAAGATTCTGTTGTATTGTATGAAGTCATTCACATATCGTACATCCAATTAATAGCTTCTATAAATTCAGGTGAATCCGTTAATGTTTCATTTCATGCAATAATTTCAAGACTTACATTACTTCAAGTATTTACACTTCCACTAGCTACTGTAATTCAATTTGAATCGGGATTTGTTGTATCCACTGTTTGTGAGTCCGAACTATTTCATCACTCTGAAGACATATTTCATCGCTGTTCCTGTATCTCTTCCAACTGTTTTTGATAAGAATCAACATCTCAAACCAAATTATCTAAACGAAGCAAATATAACTTATATAGTTCTTCATCGAGAATCATATTCTTGAATCTAAATATAAGCAATGATGCTTCCCATCTAGAAACAGGTTGATCAAATTTAGCTAAATTAGTTTCATTTGTCATTCATAAAGCAAATGCTTTCACATAATATTCAATCCACCAAGGTTGACCAGATTCATTTGATACTTTTCACTCAAATATTCTTATCAATACAGCCAAAAGCTGACCTTTTGTTAAACTATTATGAGGCATATATTGTTGAGTTTTATCATTTCACTTAAAAATTCCCCACCTACAAACATTATAAATATGCTCTGCCAATGTAGGATTAAAAAGATTTGTATCTACAAAATTACAATTAAATCATTTATCTTCCTTAGGGAATCATAAAACACTATAAAGTTGACCCACAATCTTTGCTGACTCTTCCCTAGTTAAATTATCATAAGGACGAAAATCTTCAGAATTATCATACATAGTCAATCAATTCATATACATCCAATACAATGCCTTATCAAACTCATCTCATGTTAACAATTCTACATATGCATTATCTCAAAAAACACGAGCTGAACCAGTTTCAGCTTCAGTTCATGTTGAAACTAATGTTCATGTACCAATTTCAACTCACGTTCAAACTACAGCTCAAGTATTAACCTCTCACGTTCAAATTGTATCTCATGTTCAAATCACATCTCATGTTCAGATTGTATCTCAAGTACTAACCTCACTTCATGTATTAGTCTGTGGATCATTTGGAGATGTAACAGAAATAGTTAATGTTGATTCAGAATTATCATCTCATGATCAAAGATATTTCTCAGCATTATCCAATGTTATTTTAGTATCTCACGACATAAGATAAACTTCATTATTATCTGCATCTATTTGCAATTCAGATTCAGCTAATGCATTTCATATCCATAGAATACTGAATACTACAGCTACCAAAAGAGAAATCGAATATTTTTTCATGAATTTTTGAAAAAATAAATAAAATCAATAATTTATAATTATATACTAGGAATATTAGTCAAATTTTCAAAAGATTTTCAAATTAATAATGTATACTTATGAAGTAAATTAAATGTAAAATATTGACTTAATAAAAAAGTTAAACATTATATTGCTTTTCATTTAAAAAAATTTAAAATACAAATTAGAAAAATAAAAATAAAAAATATAGCTATGATTAAAAACAATTTTTTTGCAGGAGTTAGGATAGTTCTACCTTTCGTTCTGTTCTTCATGATCCTACGTTGGATATTTGAAGTATTGTCTTCGGGAATTGAATCGATTTTACCAAATTCGTTAATTGAGGAGTTATCTCTACCTGATTTAGTGGTAAAATTTCTGGGGATTCTTGTAGTGTGTATTTTGGTTTGGTTAGTGGGACTAATATCTAGTCAACCAAAAGTAAATGAATTATTTAGCTTCTTGTTGAAGCCAATAATTTATCGTATACCATTGCTAGATTCCCTATTTAAAACTATAAATCAGATGGCCGATACGTTACAACTTATCGCATCATTTAAAAAAGTGGTGTTAGTTGAGACTTTTTCTGGCGGATACGAACCTGGATTTGTAACAGGAATAAATCCTGAAGAATTCTGTGAAGCGCTGGAAAATTACGATTTAGTTTCCGTGGTAATACCATTTGCCCCGTTGACGAGCTTCCGTGTAACGTTAGTAGAGGCGAAGAAATTGAAAGAAGTAAAAATTTCTGTTTCTAAAGCTATAACTTATATTATAACTTTTGGAATAGTTGGTGCAACCAAAAAATTTGTAAAGATCGTAAATGAGTCCCACTCTGAATCAGAGTGAGACTTTTTTAATTTTGAATGTATTGTTTTTTTGTTTTGAAATAATATAATGCATTTCCAGTTATTAATTTTAAGTCAAACTTATTACATAACAAGATGAAAAGAAAATCTTTAAGAGAAGAAAATAAAAAAGTAAAAAATCATTTTTTAACATGATTATTAGCAATTTTACCAACAGTACTATTTTTTGTAATTTTATGATGGTTACTTTCACTTATTTTAAGACGAGTAGGTAAAATCGTTGAATTATTCCCTGAAGCTATAACAGATAAATTATTATTACCGGAAATCGTAGTACATTTCCTAGGATTTTTAGTGTTATGTGGATTGATTTGGTTATTATGATTTGTTATGAATCAATGACATATCTGAGAAAGAGTAAAATCTTTTTTAGATCCATTGATTGAAAAAGTACCACTACTAAGTTCATTAACTAAAATCACAGAACAAGCTACTAATACTCTGAAAAATACAAACTCGTTCAAAAAAGTAATACTTACCAGATTTCCTATGGAAAAAACTTGGTCTGTATGATTCTTAACTGGAGAAGATTTAGAAATTTTTGAAAATGCTTCATGAGAAATGCATCTAGTTTCAGTTTTCATTCCTACAACTCCGAATCCTACAAATGGTTATTTAGTATTAATGAACCCTAGAGATTTTATTGAAACCGATGTTCCTGTTTCTATGGCAATATCATTTGTAATTTCAATGGGAACGGCTGGAGCTACTAAAGAAATAATGAAAAAAGTTAAAAAATCAGATTTTTAGATTTTGATTGAGTCTTTATGTTAATAATTGTAGATAAACCTATATGAATAAGTAGTTTTGATGTTATTCGTGTGCTAAAAAGAGAATTATGAGAAAAAAAAATCTGACACAGCTGAACATTAGATCCTATGGCATCATGATTGATGTTAATTTGAACGTGAAATGATACTAAAAGATTAAATGATTTAATATGACTAGATAAATCGTATGAAACTATCATTGATTTTTCTAAAAAATCTGATACTCGAGATATGTGATATCGAGAATATTTTGAAGAAATAAATGTTGAATGAAAGGACATTCCTTTGGAGGAAATTAAACCAAAATTAGATTCGATTATACCAGAATATGAACTTCCTCTTACTCCATTTAGTGCAAAAAAAAAAGACTGAAAAAAACTATATGATTTGGCTAGAAAATGAGAGCTAATTCTTGAAAATAGGTTGATGAAAACATATGGATATGAAGTCCTGGATTATCAATTTCCAGAGTTAAAATTAAGATTAGATGTTGGTTCATGAACATACATTAGATCTATATGATACCGATTATGACAACAATTCTGATTAGGATGAATTCTTACAATGCTTAGAAGAATCAAAGTTTGAGATTATAAATTGGATGAAATTAATTTGGATAAAAGTTGAACTTTTTTTAGAAAAGAGTGAGACGATATAAGCTTTAAGTATTGAATTATTGGCTAATCAGATTTTTATTGTTTTGAAAATGTATAATGCAACAAGTATTATTTATATGATGATGAAATGTTTATCCAACTCGTGAGGATTTTGTTGAACAATTAAAAACGTGGGATAATAATCCATT
>Ga0265299_10002847_pt1 | contig 17314 bp, 4 predicted proteins | sample AusTroGonzalo_MG_4_FD_193485 | JGI IMG/M metagenome (GOLD analysis project Ga0265299, IMG submission 193485) | Bovine rumen microbial communities from tropical cattle in Woodstock, Queensland, Australia - Gonzalo_02 | ecosystem: Host-associated > Mammals > Digestive system > Stomach > Rumen ... | reverse complement strand
GTGCCTGACCGACATCCAGTGGTACTGGCGTGCTAACAGCACCGATCAGTGGCAAGCTATCGAAGGCGCTACCGGCTACTACTACAAGCAGGCAGGCGGCCTGAGCGGCGAGTACTTCATCCACGCCAAGATGAACGGCATCGACACCTACACCTGCCCGCAGGAAGACCTGTCGCTCTACGCTGACGGCAAGAGGGCTAAGGTAACGGCTTACCCGAACCCCGTTCAGAGCACCACGACAGTGACTATCGAGAACTCCTACCGCTTCGAGCACGACATGCGCATCGTCAACCTCATGGGTAGCGAGGTGCTGAACACAACGTTCGAAGGTAACACCACCACCGTAGAGATGGATGCCTTCCCGCATGGAAGCTACATTATCTCTGTGGATGGAGTAGTAGTTAACGTAATGAAACAATAATGTGGAACATGGAAAATCTTAGAAGCATTATGAAAACGAATCGTATATTTTCAATCATCGCTGCTGCGGCACTGACCCTCTCGGTCAGCGCCCAGCAGGCTGCACACGACAACTACGTAGGTGTATCGTTCGGCGGTGGACTCAATACCATGCTCTACAAGACTGCCCACGGGCAGAACGGCCTGGGGCTGGGTTACGAGGCAGGACTGTTCTACGGACACTTCTTCAACCCCACCGTAGGTCTGGGCGTAGGAGCACAGTACACACGCGCTAATGCCAATGCAACTTACAACTGGAGCGAGGTGACCACGGCTCTGGCTCACCCCGATAACCCCAACACGATGTACAACCTCACCACCAAGTACAACAACTGGCGCGAGCGTCAGACCGTCGGTCTGATCAGCATCCCTGTTGAGGTGCTGCTGCGCAAGGCGTTCAACGACCGCGCTGCCCTCATCGGCGGACTGGGCGTATCCATCGACCTGCCTATCCACGGCTCCTACAGCCCGCTGGGCGGCAACTATGTGACGGAAGGTGTGTTCCCCAAACTCGGTAACTACACCGTCAACAACCTGCCCGAGCACGGCTTTGATACCTATACCACCACCCAAGGCGGTAAGATAGGTAACCTGGCCAAGGTCGGAGCATCGGTGATCGGTGACTTAGGCTGCCGTGTGGCACTCAACGACAACTGGGGAATGTACTTCGGTCTGTACGTAGGCTACGGCTTGACGAACATGCTCGCTCAGGCCAAGACCGATCCGCTGGTGATCATCAACGCCAAGCAGCAGATCGAGTACTCCGGCACCTTCGCTTCCTGCGAGACCGCCAAAGCCAATCTCCTCCGCTGCGGCTTGAAGATCGCTATCGACTTCGGCTGGCCGGCTGAGAATGCCAAACGACTTGAGGCCGAACGTCTCGCCCGCGAGCAGTTCGTAGCCGACAGCATCGCCAATGCCGAGCGTCTGGCTAAGGAGCAAGCCGATCGTCTTGCACGCTTCGAGCAGTACAAACAGGAGCAGCAAGGCGTTTGCGGCAACATGGCTGAGCCCGACGACTCCGACGAGGCCAAGGCACTCATCGCCAAGGCACAACGCGACATAGCAGCTCTCAAGTACAAAGATAACCTGAGCGAGGAGCAGAACAAAGCCCGCGTGGATGCTATCGTAGAGCAGCTGCGCCGCGACCTTGCCGCACAACGCGAGAGTGACCGTCAGGCTAAGGAAGCTGCCGTTCAGGCTGCCGAGCAGGCACATGTTGAGGAACTCAAGCACGAGGTTTCGGAGATTAACTTCTACTACGAAAACGAAAAGACCGATGTCAGCATCTCCGATTCGGAGATGAAAGCTTGCGACGAACTCTGCCAGCGGATGATCAACGACAGCAGCCTCAAGATCGTTATCACCGGTCACACCGACAACTACGGCGATCCCGAGCAGAACCTCCGTTACTTCGGTATGAAGCGCGCAGAGAGCCTCAAGGCGCTGATGGTAAGCAAGGGCGTTCCCGCCGAGCAGATACGCTGCGAGAGCAAGGGACAAACAGAACCCATCGCCCCGAACGACACGCGCGCCAACCGCGCCAAGAACCGCCGCGCCAACATCCGCTTCGAATAGTTTGATGCGGTGTTAATATTTCTATTCCGAGCTCCCGCGACTGTGAAGCCGCGGGAGCTCATCGTAATTCTGATTAATCCGCTTAATATGTGAATAATGCGTTCTAAATTACAATTCGGATACGGAAAGAAGACGATTATTGATAACAATAAGACTTAAAATGCTAACATTTTTTTAGCCGAAATATTTGCAAAAGTCAATTTTTTTTAGTAATTTTGCAGCGGATTTCGTATGTGCATACGTGCAGGCATATATAACTATCAACCTGAACGGTCACAAGCTCGACCGCCATCTGTCGCAGCGCGGCGAAGGCGGCGGACAAGTGATCACCGTTCGCAGCGGTGCTACGCTGAACCTGAGGGCGTTAAGCCGTTAAAATGTTAAGCCGCTAAATTCTTAAATCTATTATAGTATGAAACGTTATCTATCAATTGTTTTGGCTATTGTGGCCGTTCTGGCGTTTACGCCGCAGCGGGCACGAGCCAACGATTACATGGAGCACACGGAGAACTACACCGTGTATGCCTCCGGTGTTGACAAGATCCATTTCGTCATCCCTATGTGGGTGCATGGCGGATGGAGCGAGCGAAGCTATTCGGCGCTGCCGGGCAGTCACTTCTCCTACAAGGTCGGTTCAGACCCCGAAGTGAAGGTGCTGAACTGGATCGCTCACGTTGCACGTGACAACGACAGCGACAACGACAAGGGGACGATCGCCGTTAAGTTCCAGCCCGATCAGGGACAGCTCTACCTGACCTGTATGCACAACGGCGTGAGCCGCTCGGTGACTGGTGATGGCACCTGGACAGACTGGCTGACCGTAAAACAGAAACCGGCAGGTGGCTACGACCGTGTGACGTTCCTGGAGTTCGACTGGTATCCGCCCTCATCGCTCGACGGAAAGGATTTCAAGATCATCATGAACTCGCAGTTCGATAACTTCGGCGAGATCACCGACGAGTATGCATATAGTTTCTGCAGCATGGACGATTACAGCACTATCAGCTGCTACGAGGATCATGTCAATCCCGATTACAACATGACTTGGACGCTGAGCAACACGTTCCGCGGCAAGGATCAGCTGGTTACGCCTACATTGTTCGACCCGTATCTGTACCAGATGAGTCAGGACGGCGTTGCAGGCTACGGCTATGCCGCTATCCCGTACTCGCTGGCTAACGAGCCGATCAGCTACACGCTGTCGATCGATACCATGGTATATTCGGCCAAAGATCTGGCAGGTAACATCTTCATCATGACCAACGATACCTTGCAGTCGGATATCACGGCTACGTTCACCGTTTGGCGTGACACGGCCACCAAGACCATCGACCACATCACCAGTACGAAGGTGGATCTGAAACCCTACCACCGCATCTACGACTTTACGGCGAAGGAAGAGACTGATTCCACCGACACCTATACGGGTGCGAACATCCTGAGTTGGCGCATCAAGAACCCGCAACTGACGGATATCGTGGAGGGGGACTATTTCGAGATCGTGCGTGCTACCGACACCTCCTTCACCGATGCCAGCTCGCTGGCGGTGCTGCCGATGGTTGTTGATACGGTTGGCGAATATACGTACGTGGATGACGATCGCAGTATATCTACCGGCCGTCTGGAAGCCGACACACTCACACAACCGTTGGTTTATTCTCCGGCAGACTACTATCCGCTCGTGAACGACACGGGTCGGACTATGTTTCTGCTAAAACTGCAGATCAGCACCGACAAGGCTGTTATGCCCTCGTTGCCGGTGTATTATCGTATCCGCCGTGCTTCGGCGTCCGTTTGGGGCTGGCACGAGGATTTCATGGCGCAGCAGACCGTGTATAAGCATAACTTCCTCGCGCCGTTGGCGGCTGAGCAGCCCGCATACAGCAAGGATGCTGACTATCAGACTAATCATCAGGTGAACTTCCGTGTCATCCTCAAGAACGAAGAAGTGCCGACGATTCTGCCGGACAAGGATGCGTTTACGTTCAGCTACACTCCCATCCATTCCGCATGGGACAGCCTGCCTGCGGGCGTTGACTCGGCGAGCGTGAATCCGGATCTGTTCATGACAGATACGCTGAAAGAGCAGCTGAAAGACACGCTGTACAAGCAGCTGAAAGCCCGGTACGAGGCGAACCCGTTCGGCAAATGTATGTGGGACAAGACGGCTAACCTGATCCTGATCCGTACCATCGAGGAGACGGGCAAGAGCATGGAGATCATCGTTCCGTCGGATAGTATCCATCGTCTGGCTAACGGCGACTGGGAAGCTACGTTCTCCGACGTAGCCGACAAGGGTTGTACGCATTACCATTACGCCGTACGCATCGACCAGAGCAGTGCCGACCTGCGCGTGCGTGAGCCGCAGACCCAACTGCTGCCGGTAGCACTGAGCGGAGAGGATCTGTATTTCGACGAGAGCGCTACTATCGTGGAGTTCACGGCTACGCAGGGCGATGCCCGCAATGAGCTCAAGCAGGGTGTTCTGCTGACCTGGAAACCGTCTTCTTCGGCAGTGGACGAATATACCCTGTGCCGTATCGTGAAGGGTAGCAGCGACGCACCTGACACGCTCTACCGCGGTATAGAGACGAGCTTTATGGACATCACCGCCGTGCCGAACACGCGGTACGAGTACACCGTCAGCACGCGCTACGACTGCAACGGCAAGTCCACAAGCAACGCCGCAACCGCGGAAGGTTGGCGTACGCCGTACGGCGAGATCAGCGGTAGCATCCTAATGCCTGACAACAGCGGAATGGCGGGCGTGAAGGTCGATCTGCTCGACCGCGCTGACAGCATCGTGGTAGGCTCGATGACTACTGATGCCACCGGCGCGTACAAGTTCGATAGCCTGGAGTACTACTACACCCGCTACCTGCAGCAAGATCTGCAGTTGTCGTATGGCAGTTTCATCACCCTCGATGTTGACTCCACGTTCATCCGTATATCCGATCCTGAAGGAGCCGTGCTGCAAGACTGGACACACATGGCTGCAGGTACGTATCCGTTTATCTACGGCGCGAAGATTGAAGTGATGTGCACCGATACGGCCTTGAATCATGCCGGTGAGATATCTTCATTCATCCTCAGCGGCAATGCTACCTTGACCTGTCGGGTAAGCAAGGATATGGATCCCACCGCATGGCCGCCCGCTTTTGTGAATATGTTCCACGCCGACTTCAATCTGACCGGCACCACGCAGCAGGAGCAGAAACAGAGCCGTGACTTTGCTGTAATCCCCACATCGGCTTACGGTCAGTTCTCGTTCAACAACACGCCTGTACCTACCGCATCCGTGACATTGGCTATGGATAATGCGATGGTTACGGGTATCGACTTTGCCAATACCAATGCCACGCGCTTGACCGGTCGTGCATTGTACGACAAGACCACGGTACCGGTAGCCGGCGCTATGTTCCGCCTCAACGGCGATACCGTACGTCGTGGCGGCGCGCCGCTCACTACGGGCACGGACGGTAACTTCGAGCTCTCGCTCACAGCCGGACAGCCCTATACCCTGCAGATCTTCAAGCCCGGACACAGCTTCCCCAACGACGGCTACTTCCAGAAGGAAGAGGGCGCTGACACCTTCTCGCTTGATAAGCCGCTGGACGGCATCCGCTTCTACGATGAGACCAAGGTGCGCCTTATCGGTCGTGTAGCCGGCGGTAACGACCAGCGTGACCTGCCCGAAGGATTCGGCTTGGGCAAGAACAACCTGGGTGACGACCTGCAACTCGTGTTCCAACTCGAGGGCGACAACGTGGCACACTTCGTTTATGACCCCAACGACCTGAGCCGCGATACCGTTAAGCAAGTGCTCAGCCATGTGGTATTCTCATCCGATTCGTTGGCGCCTAACCGCCCGGTAGGTACTACCAACTCGGTATTTGAGAAGAAACGCATTATCGTGCAGCCTGATCCTCAGACCGGTGAGTACGAGATCGACCTCATCCCTGTCAAATACAAGGTGACGCAGGCAATAGCCCGTGGCTATGCCACGCTGTTTGCAGCCGGTGCAGGCAACGAGACCTTCGACCTCACGAATGCGCCTATGACGCATCTCACAGCCATCCATGAGGGCGATACCGTTTACTACAACGCCAGCTACGACCGCATCTACCGTACGCCCGTTCGCGTGGAACTCAAGCAGAACATCTACGGTCTGGAGCGTGCAGCCTATGGCGAACCGGAGATGGAGGTGAGCGGTGCTGATCCCAACACCAAGACGAAGGTGGCACTCTACACTATAGGCGACGACAACAGCGTCAACTATACCTTGGGCAACCCTGTCTTCTACGACAACCGCAAGTACCAGTTCAAGGCCAAGGCGTATGAGGCATATTACTACAACAACGATCCGGCAGCTGCCGTGGATATCGTTCCGCAACGCGGCGGTAACGTGATCATACGCAACGGCATGCACAGCGCTACCGAAGTCGAGCGCTATCCGCTCAACGACAAGGGCGAGAACAATGTGATCTGGCTCACGGTGGATAATGTGGATGTAGAGCATGCCGGCACCAACCCGATGCGCAGCGTGAGCATCGCCCTGGAGGACGAAGGCAATATCGTGGAGACGAACGTATTCAGCGGATTCATCTCCGGCGCGGTAGTGGAGCAGAAGAGTCTGCGCACCACGCGTGGTACCGTTCAGCTGCTCGATATCGTCCGTGACCCGGGTGGAGCAGGTTCGTCATCGTACGTGGAGAACGGTGCGGAATACACCTTCTCGTTCGTACAATCCACCAAGACCGAGTTCGGCATCAAGCTCTCGCCTACATGGGGCACGAACCTCGAGCAGTACATCGGTGTATATGCAGGTTCGCCTGCCGGCGGTTCGTATATCGGCGAGCTGGTGAACACCCAGAAAGCTATCACCTTCGATATACCTATCTCGCAGAAGACGGATTACGGCGAGTCCTATACCTACAAGCTGACCACCACCAACCGTATCGAGACTTCTTCCGAGAGCAGCCCGACAGGTGTAGGCAGTCCGGCAGACGTATTCTTCGGCACTGAGGTAGCGCATGTCATCGGTAAGGCAAAGACCATCAGCGTCATCGACGACAGCCTGTACCACATGTGTCAGCCGTCGCTCAATGCCGGAACGATGCTGCTGCTGGCTCAGGGTACGGATACTGCAGGCAATGCCTATTATCTGGTAACCGGTCAGAAGGTGTATGTCAGCTCGCAGCTCACGAACACGTTCACCTATTCGCAATATTATATATGGAATACGATCATTCCTCGCCTGGCTATGGATCGTCAGGATCTGCTCAAGAACTTCCCCGATGCTGCAGCTGCTCAGGCGTATGCCGATGCTACGGGTAAGCCTGCCTATTGGAGCTACGAGACAGGGTCGTATATCAACGATACTATTCCCGAAGAGGCCTATCAGATGTTTACGCCCAATAATGGCGAGGCATATACCGATGAGGTGGCTGACCTGAATAATGCCATCGCTCAGTGGCTCGGCATACTGTATGATAACGAGCGCGAGAAAGTCGAAGCCCGCATGAAAGGCTCGCCGATAGGTACGTACAGCGTATCGGCAGGCAACAGCTTCTCGCACAGCGATGCCTATATGTACGAGTATTCCTACAACGAGCTCCCGCAGTCGCTCTTTGGTTCCATCAAAAAGAAAGGTATTAACGCCATCGTTTCGCTGCTGAACACCGCCTTCTCGTATGGTATGGCCAAGTGGAAAGGTAAGATCGGCACCTCGGCTATCAATGCATTCCTGCAGTCATATGACAAAGTGCTCGAAACGAAGTCCGACGATCAGGGCAAGACCAACACCGTGGCTGCCAAGGCGGGTAACATGTCGTTCAGTATGGGCTTTGGCGTGATTAGTGACTGGAATATTGAGTCGCGTCAGCACACCACAGCCGCTATCAGCAAGTCCACCGGCTTCAACCTGGTAGCCGACCCGATGGGTGACATCACCACGTCCGTTTACCGTGCACAGATCGACGAGACTTGGCGCGAGAACTCGGCTGGCGTGCTCGACGCAGTCAATCAGTCGGGCAGCAACGATCTGCTCTACGGCTCGTACGTCTTCTTCACCGAGGCAGGCTCCACCATGTGCCCGCACGAGGAGGAAGAGCTCACCGTACTCTATAACCCGGGTTCAACGCTCAATAACCCCACCATCTGGGTGGCCAAACCCGAGCTGACGGCCGACAAGTACGAGATAGCCAACGTACAGCCCGACAAACGTGCCTCGCTGCGCATCAACATGTTCAACCAGGGACAGATGGATGCCGGTCTTGCCGAGGGCGGTCAGGGCTTCTACCTCAACCTCGACGGTGCCAGCAACCCCAACGGTGCCAAGGTTTATGTCAACGGTGCTCCGCTCATTCAGCCTATCTATTACTGGCTCGTGCCCGGTACGCCTCTCACGCAGACCATCGAGGTGGAGCGCGGTGCAGTGGATGATTACAACCTCTCGTTCTCGCTCTACTCGGAGCACTGCGCTACCACGGCTGCTGCTATGAACTTAGGCGTTCACTTCCTGCCGCTATCAACGGAGGTAGCTATCTCCACACCGCGGCAGAACTGGGTGATGAACACCCTCTCGCAACGTGACTCCACGGGTTACTACCTGCCTGTCACCATCGATGGCTTCGATATCCACCACAAGAACTTCGACCATATCGAGTTCCAGTACAAGCTGTCGTCGGAGAGCGACGAGAAGTGGGTGAACCAGTGCTCGTTCTTCGCCAGCGACAGCCTGTACGAACTGGCTACGGGCAACAAGGCGATGATCGAGAACGGCCGTATCGCTCCGTTCCGCTTCTATGGCGAGCGCGACCCGATGGAGCAGCGCTACGACCTGCGTGCTGTAAGCTTCTGCCGCTACGGGTCGGGTTATGTGAGCAAGGCTTCGCCGGTGATCAGCGGTATCAAGGATACCCGTCCGCCACGCGTGTTCGGTCGTCCCGAGCCGGCTAACAGTATCCTCACTGTCGAGAAGAACCTCTCGCTCCGCTTCAACGAACCGATAGCAGGCAACTACCTCGACGAGGATAAGAACTTCCGCATCGTAGGCGTCACCAACGAAACCGGCATCACGGCTTCCACCGCGCTGCAGTTCGATGGTAGCAACCAGTCGTATGCAGCCACCAAGACCAACCGTAACCTGGCAGGTCATCCGATCACGGTGGAGATGATTGTCAAGCCCACCAATGCCGACGGCAATGAGGTATTCTTCACCCACGGCGATGCGGGCAAGGGCATAGTGTTCGGCAAGACCGCCGACAACCGCCTCTACGTGCAGGTAGGCAACAGTCTGCCGGTACGCTCGCTGCAGCTCGCCGACCCGATGCTTAGCTTCACCCGCGTGTTGGTTACCCTGGATGCCGAGAAGGGTGTTCACTTCTTCGTAGGTACGCTCGATGTTACCGATCCGAACGCTCCGAGCATAACGGAACTCGGTAGCTACGCTGTATCTGCTCCGCTGATCTTCGGCAAGGGCTTCAACGGCTCGATGCTCGAGGCACGCGTGTGGACTAAGGCACTCACCGAGGAAGAGATAGCCGCTACCAACGACCGCTACCTCACCGGCTACGAGCGTGAGTTGCTCGCTTACTACCGCATGAACGAAGGGGTAGGCGAAAGCATCAACGATTATGCGCATGGCGCAACGCTGTACCTCAACGCTTGCACCTGGAACAAGAAGAAAGGCTACTCGCTCTACCTCAACGGCAAGCAGGCTAAGCTCGACGGCAACCTCTTGGGCTTGTCGGGCATCTATGACGAGACGCTCATGTTCTGGTTCCGCACAGCGGATGACGGTACGCTCTTCAGCGCCAACCGCACTGAGCCTGCCGAATCGATGCCGGGTATCGGCACACGCATCGCCCTTGAGCAAGGACATGTGGTGCTCTACAACGACGACAACTCGTGGCGTGCAGCCGACAACTTCGCCGATGACGCATGGCACCACTTCGTGCTCACCGTCAACCGTACGTTCGACAATGTAGCACTGTATATCGACGGCCAGCTCTATCAGTCCTTTGCCGCAGTACAACTCTCCGGCATAACCGGAACGATGTACCTCGGCGGTAACGGATTCGTGGGTGATATCGATGAGTTTGCCGTATTCGAGCAGGCACTGCCGCGCACGATGATCGAGTCGTCCGACAACATGGCGTTCGTAGGCGATGAGATGGGCTTGATGGGTTATCTGCCCTTCGAGGAGCAGTACCTCAACCCCAACGGCGTGCTGGCACAGCGCTTCTCGGTCAACGACCGACGCGAGTTCAAGGATGCCAACGGCAACGTGATCGACAAGGTCGTTCCGCTCGTGATCAGTCCTGTTACCGACGAGATGCAGGATGATGAGCAGAACGCTCCGGTCAACGACCACGGACAACTCACCAAGCTGCGCTTCGACTGGTCGTTCAACAACGACGAGCTGATGGTGAACATCCTCAATCAGGATTACGAGATCAACAAGCAGTCGATCTATATCACCGTACGTGATGTTGAGGACCTGAATGGCAACCCGATGACCTCGCCGATGACATGGGTAGCCTTCGTGGATCGTACACCGATCAAGTGGTCGGCTAAGCAGATCACCGTGCAGGTGAACGATGATCCCGATGACGATGAATATATTGAGCAGGTACGTATCATCAACAACAGCGGTATGAGGCACTCCTATACCATCGAGTCCCTGCCGCAGTGGCTGACAGTCGATAAGTCGTTCGGCACGATTGAGCCGCAAGGCGAACTGAACGTACGCCTCAACTTCGACCTGCAGATATCTGTCGGCTCGTACAGCGATATCATCTATCTCGTGGACGAGAACGGCTTGGCTGAACCGCTGATGCTCGAGTACGATATCGTGGCTGTTTGTCCGTACGACGAACCCGACAAGAGCCGCTATCCGCACAACATGTCCGTTTGCGGACAAGTGATGATGGATGGTTCGTTCGATATCGATCCCGACGATCGCGTCATAGCACTCTATCACAACCAGTGCATGGGTATGGCTAACATCGATTTCGATAACGTTACCAACACCAGCAAAGTCTTCCTCACCATCCTGGGTACGGATGCGATGACCGGCAAGGCGCTGAGCTTCCAGCTCTGGCAAGCCTCTACCGGCAAGATCTACAACCTCGTGCCGAGTACGGATATCAAGTTCAGTCACAGTGCCGTATATGGTTGTGGCGATGATTCGCCGGTGATCTTTACCACCTCCGGACGTGAGGTGCAGAATATAGCCATGAATCCGGGCTGGAACTGGGTATCCACTCACCTGAATCTGCATCCGACAATGGCACCTGTCAATGCTATCGCCCTGGCAGCCGACGAGTGGCAGGAAGGCGATGTTATCAAGGCGCCTGCTACGCGCGAGTTCTGTACCTACTCTTTGGCGGAGGATCGCTTCGTCGGTTCGCTCGCCGGATGGGATTACAAGCAGATATATATGGTTTATACGGCTCAGGGCAATACGCTGCGTCTCAACGGCGGTCAGCTCGATGAATCCGGTAAGGTTATCACCCTGGCAGGTGACGGACAGTGGAGCGTACTGCCTTGTCTGCTCAGCCTGGAGACGCCGCTCTCCGAAGCCCTGACGGACTACTTCGACCACGCTACGCCGGGTGACCTGATCAAGGCGCACAACCGTTTCGCCGTCTTCTCGCAGGATAAGAAGTGGGAGGGTGACCTCAAGACTATGCGTCCGGGCGAGGGCTATCTGTTCCGCCGCACGGGGGCCGGATCTGTCACCATGCATTTCTTCGAGCAGGCTAATAGCGAAGATGCACCAACACGCAGTCACCAACACGCAGTCATCAACACGCAGTTTAGCAACCCGCAGGCTGCCACCAACATGACGATGATCGCTCGCCTGGATATGTATCCGCCAATCTTGGAGGATCAACCCATCCGCGTCTATGTCGGCGATGAATTGGCCGCCGTGGCTGAGCCGATGATGATCAACAATGAGTCGCTGTACTTCCTCACCATCCAGAGCGACAAGATAGGTACACCGCTCCGCTTCGAGATGAACGGTCAATGGCTAAATGTTCAAATAAATGACCAACTGGTAAATGACCAAATGGTAAATGTTCCTGATGCCCACCATGGTTCGCTGAAATCGCCTGTCATCCTCCGTCCGGCTGATGACCGCCCGTACAAGATCATTGAGGATGGTCACGTAATAATCATCCGAGGCGGCGAACGCTACGACGTAACCGGCAAGAAACTGCAGAAATAGACATCTGAAATCATAAATCATAAATCCATCAAAGATGGCTTGCTGCTCATCGAGCACGACGGCAAGACCTACAACGCTCAAGGCGTTAAGTTGTAAACCCAATTGTAAATTGTAAATAGTTAAATTGTAAATGAAAAAATATATTGTTATATTATTCGCTCTGCTGACTCTGGCAGGTGCACAAACTGCTAAGGCAGCGCAACAGCAAACGTACGACCTCACGATTTGCAGGTACGACACGGTATTCTTTGCCGACAACAACGATGTTTACGTAACGCTGTACACCGAGAACGATGTGGTGACCATCCGTTTGGATATCATCGTGGAACAGGGACAACAGTTCTTTACCAACGGCAAGACCTACGCGTGGAGCGAAATGCTGCAACGATTCTGCAGCGCGTATGTGTCTGCCGACTTCCAGCATTATTACTTGGCTGACGCTTCGTTCACGTGGAGTTTGGACAATCAGGGCTTGGAGCATATAGCGGGTTCGGCTACCGACTCCCTGGGTAACATCTATAATTTCCACTACGACGTCCAGCCCTTCGTTCCCACGGGCGACACGATCTCGCTCGATTTCCCCGGCTCGCTGCGGCTCGAGCATCAATCGGAGTGGTACTTCACCGGTACGAACGCCGACGAGACCTACTCGCTCCTGCTCACCCTGCTCAACACCGGCAATTCGCCCGTCGGACACTACACCGAGGAGAACGTCGACCTCAGTTATTCCTATCTCGACAAGTCCCTGGGCAACGGCGATTACGAACTGCTGTTCTTCCACGACATCACGCTGGATGTCACTGCCGGCATCAACGACACACTTATCTTCCGGGGTGCAGTCACCGCGGAGGACGGTAACGTCTATCTTATTCACGCGTTCTACCTCGAGCCCAAGCCGCTCTATCGCGACACAATCATCGCTACCGACCTGTATATCAATACCGATTACCTGTACGGCTTGGTTGCTGCTATACGCGTGGAGGCATCCGACGATCAGCATGAGCTTGTGCTGGCGCTGTCGCCTATGTCCCGGGATCTGAATATTTACGATACCTACCATATATCCCCTATCACCCCGAATGTAGGTAGCGTCACCTACTTCTCCGATGAGGGTTTGCAGCACGAGATATATGAGGGTACTGTCACGATCAGCCGGGCAGAGAACGGTGCGGAGGTCACCGGCACCCTGCTAAGCTACGACAATGTGGAGTACACCATCCACCTCTCGTACGCCGTGCCCGAGCCGACACACGAGGCTGACCTCTTTATCGACGGCATGGATCTGCAGTTCTCTACGCAGGGAGCATGGCGCATCAGCGGCTATAGTGCCGACAGCACCATCTTCATCTCTGCCGTGTTCAACAACGATCAGGTAGCCGGCAACTACTCCATCGTCGAGATGAGTCTGCTCTACTCGTATATCGTTACGGATATCACCTGGCAGTCAGGCGAACCGGATGCCTACACCTATTACGATCTGATCAATGCCCGTCTCACCGCCGAGCTTGATCCCGCTGACAGCACGGTTACTGTCACGGGTACCATGCAGGGACAGTACAACACCGATGCACCGCTCTTCAACGTCACCCTGACTACACGTCCGCGGCAGCAGTCGGCTGTGGAGAACGTCGTAGCCGGCACCCGGGCGCAGAAAGTGATCCGCAACGGGCAGCTCCTGATCATCTGCGACGACAAGATCTACAGCATCATGGGCGCCAAGGTTAAGTAATATCCGCGGTTACGACACCCCAACTCACTTTGGATGGGAAAACACACAGCGACTCACTCAGATGAGCCGCTGTGTCTGTTTTGGGTAATTCTCCTGCGCTATATACTTTACCTTAAATTCCGAAGAAATGTTAATAAAAATATAGGATTTCTTCGGAAAATAGATATTTTTTTAATGAAAAGTTGAAGAAATTTCATATTTTTCTTGCATATTTCATTTTTTTTTTGTATCTTTGCAGCGATTTTGACAAAAACATATTATTATGCTAATCGGAAGAGAGAAACAACAGCAAGAATTACTCGGCTTACTACAACGTGACGAGTCGCAGTTTTGCGCCATCTACGGCAGACGACGTATCGGCAAGACGTATTTGGTAAAACAAACGTTTCAGAACCGGTTTGCGTTTGCGCATTCCGGACTAAGCGAAGCTACAAAAGAGGAACAACTTTGGGAGTTCCGAGAGTCTTTGCGTAGTGCCGGGGTAAAGAAATGCAAATTGCCGAAAACATGGTTCGAAGCATTTCATTTGTTAGAAGACTATCTGGCATCGTTGCCACAGACGAAGAAAATCGTTTTTATTGACGAGTTGCCTTGGCTGGATACGCCAAAGAGTCGCTTTCTGCAGGCATTTGAGCATTTTTGGAATGGTTGGGCAAACATGCGAGACGATATCGTGCTTATTGTATGCGGTAGCGCAACGTCGTGGATTCTTGAAAATATTGTCAATAACCATGGAGGATTGCATAATCGTTTGACGCTTCAGATACATCTAAAACCATTCAACTTGCACGAATGCGAGTTATATATGCAATCGAATAATATCCTTCTCTCACGAAAGGATATGGCAGAGGCCTATATGATTATGGGCGGTGTGCCGTACTATTGGAGTTATTTGCGCCGAGGAGAGTCACTTAGCCAGAACATCGATCGTTTATTCTTTGCTGAAGATGCTCCGCTGCAAAATGAATTCAAGGCACTATACAGATCGCTTTTCAAGCGCGCAGATATCTATGTGAGAATAGTGGAGGCGCTTACTAAACGCCGAGCCGGTTTGCTGCGAGAAGAGATAATGAAGGAAACAGGAGCCGTTGAAGGGGAGCAGTTCCAATGCGCTATGCGGGAGTTGGAGGAGTGCGGATTTATACGTAAATATAATATGTATGAATATAAAACCAAGAATGCCCTCTACCAATTGATAGATAATTTCACGCTCTTCCATTTCCAACATATAACTGCCAATGAACCGAGAGATGATCATTACTGGTCAAACCGAAGGTTAGCAGGCGATTTGGACGCATGGGCAGGATTGGCTTTTGAACGGTTGTGCCTGCTGCATGCTACCCAAATCAAGCAGGCATTGGGTATAGCCGGAGTGGTAAGCAATTTCTATTCTTGGACATACAAACCCGGCAAAGATGATAAGACTACCGAAGGATTCCAAATAGACATGCTCATTGATCGTGACGACCGAGTCATCAATATCTGTGAGATGAAATATACGGAAGACGAGTATACAGTAACGGCTGAAGATGATCGACTTTTGCGCCGACGTATCTCGCGCTTCATGGCAAAAACACAAACGAAAAAAACGATTCATCCTGTACTTGTCACGACCTATGGCCTATCACCAAATGGCTATGCATCCATTTATCAGCGTACTATCACATTGGATGATTTATTTAAATATTAGGAAATAGTTCAATCTGTTTCACAAGCGGTAATCCAATCAGCGGACTACCGCTTTTTTGTTTCTCCGTCTTTCTGTCCATCGCAATTCGTTTAATCAGCTTAATTCGTGAACAGATAAATCTCCATCGAATTCGTTTAATTAGCTTAATTCGTGAACAGATAAATCCCCATCGTATTCGTGTAATTCGTGCTTTGAAAACCCGCAAACACTAACATCCTTACACATTTTTAACAGCTTTTTATAACATACTGATTCTAAGCGACCTCGGCATAGCCTTGCTGTAAGGCTTTTTGCATATAGCCTGAATCTAAGCCTTAAAAACCCTGAAATATGTCACTTTTTTCATCTAAGTATATAGAGGGGCATCTCTCGCGAGACCTGCTTTTCTTGGGTATTCATATGTGCGTGCCCATAACCTTAATATTAATTTAAATTTTTGTTTTTTTATGATTAAACCTATTACTTCGGTTGCAGATACCGACATGCATATCTGCGCTCACATCAATCCGGCTCAACTGCCGACCATGCTTCGTTCCATCCTTTCGTTGGCTCCCTCTGAGGCGGAGAAGGATATGCTGCTCATGTCTACGCTCACCGCGTGCGGCAGCGTGATGCCTAATGTCTATTTCCGTTACGGCGTGGCTGCCAAGCGCTACTACCCGAACCTGCAGGTCTTCATCGTAGGCTCTGCGGCATCGGGTAAGGGCATTGCTAACCTCGCACTCGATCTGGTCAAACCCATTGACGAGTGTACCCCCATCCTTATCCCGGGCGATGCCACTTACGCAGCGTTCTACCAGCAACTCGCCAAGCAACACGGACACGGTTATATCCACGAGTCCGAAGGCTCGGTGATCACCGACGTGTGGCGTCGCCAGCAAGCCGCCAACTACAACACCGCGCTCCGCAAGGCTGCCGAACACGAACCTATCTCCCGCACCCGTTGCCGCGAGACATCGGTCATCGAGCATCCGCAGGTCAGCGCTCTGTTCACCGGTACGTTCGGGCAGTACAAAGTTCTCGTGCCGAGCATCGAGAACGGTTACTTCTCTCGCTTGCTCGCCGTTGTTGTCGATGAGTGCCAGCCCTTCTCCAGCCGCTATGCCCGCCCGGTGGAGGATGCACCCGCTATCATGCAGACTGCCGCGCAGCAACTCTACCGCCTCTACGAACAACTGCTCTTCGCCAAGCCCATCGAGTTCCGTCTCACCGACGAGCAGTTCACGCGCATGTTGCACCACTTCGAGAATGCTTACCCCGCACTCATCAAGATGCTCGGCAGCAACTTCCACTCCGTCGTACTCCGCATGGCCATCCAGGTCATGCGCATCGCGATGATCCTGACTGTTATGAGAGAGGACTCGAGCCTAATGTCTCGAGCACAGAACAAAGAGAAGATCATTTGCTGCGACGATGATTACCGAACCGCTGAGTTGATAGGTAACAAGCTGATACTGCACATGGCTCAGGCGTACAGGATGATTGAAGGCGACAAGCAGGTGATGGTTCCGACGGTGAAGGCCTTGGATCAGAAGCAGATTCTGCTGAGTTTGTTGCCAGATGAGTTTGAGAGCAAAAAGTTGGTAGAAGAGGCCAAGACACAAGGCTTGACTGAGCGAAC
>Ga0265299_10002845_pt1 | contig 17323 bp, 11 predicted proteins | sample AusTroGonzalo_MG_4_FD_193485 | JGI IMG/M metagenome (GOLD analysis project Ga0265299, IMG submission 193485) | Bovine rumen microbial communities from tropical cattle in Woodstock, Queensland, Australia - Gonzalo_02 | ecosystem: Host-associated > Mammals > Digestive system > Stomach > Rumen ... | reverse complement strand
CGAAGTCAGTGATGTCAAGCGTAAAGGGATTCTGTCCGCCTTCGTGCGGAACGTCCGTCACCTCGTCATGCCCGATGAACACCATCGTACGGAAGTCGACGCCGCCGAAATGGAGAAGAATCCTCTCGCCTGGCTTCGGGTCGCACGATATCTTGCGCGTGTACCAAAGGAACTCATCGGGTTCCAGAAGCCGTCCGACGCCGGAGAGCGCAGACTCGATGCAGAACGGCACGCGGATCTTCCCGTTCCATTGTTCGGGGCGTCCGGGCGTATTGGTCACGCTCGTCACCGCATAGTCCCAGTCGCCGTTGAGGTTGGTCCAGTTCTGACGCACCATCTGGGGGCGCGGATAGTCACGCCAGGCATTCTCGCTCGTAACCTTCTCTCCCCAGGTAGTGAGCATCGTTCCGGCCGAAGCCACACCCGAAACAGCCACGGCTGCGGCAAGAATTGTCATCGTCTTCATTGTTCTGTCCCTTTCGTTTGTCTTTAAATCAGTCCTGAATCAAAATCCGGCCTTGTGAAGCGCCTCTTCCGTAAGGCCCTGTCTGGCGGTTTGCTTCGCCACGTACTTGCCGACGATGTCGCCTTCGAGGTTGACGTAGTCGCCAACCTTCCTTGCGCCAAGCGTCGTCGCCTTCGCAGTAGTCGGAATGAGGTCGACCGCAAGCCAGTCGTCGCCTAACCCAGAAATCGTGAGCGACACGCCATCGATCGCGATCGAGCCCTTTAGGACCGATTGCGACGCGAGAACGCGGCCGCACCTGACCTTGAGCTGGAAGTCGCGGCCCTTCGGCGTCTTCGCGGCAATTGTGCCGCGGCAATCGACATGTCCCTGGACAATATGCCCGCCCATCGCGTCGCCCGCGCGAAGCGCACGCTCCAAGTTCACCTTCGCACCAGGAACGAGCTCAGTGAGACCAGTCCGCGACTCGGTCTCGCGAAGGACATCAGCAGTAAAGCGCGAGCCATCGCACTTGACAACCGTAAGGCACACGCCGTTCACTGCGACCGACTCGCCCTCTTCGAGCGGCTTCACCCAATCCGCGTCTGCGGCGATTTCGAGGACAAGCCCCGACCCGCGCGAGACGCGCTTGACTGTGCCAATGCGCTGAACAAGTCCCGTAAACATCACTTCTTCTCCTCGGACTGCCCACCCCACTTCGAGCACGGAAGGTAACGGATGGACGCGGCTTCCTCGGCCGTAAGGCGCTCGTCACCGCCGGGTCCAGGGTTAGAGGAATCGAGCAATGGCCCGACCTCTACCTCATGGACAGGAACGAGGAACCGCTCGTCGTCACCGCTTCCATCGATCTTGCCGCCTTCGGCGACGATGAGACGGCGCGTCAGCTTCTCGCACACGGCGAGGAGCCCGTTATAAGTGTAGTCGGTGAACTCCCACTTCTTGGTGCGGTCAAGCTTGCCGACATACTGCTCGCCGAACGCCTTCGCGCCGATCTGCACGCCGAGGACACCGAGCGCAGTTGAGGGATTGCAGTCGGAATCGTACCCACCGCAGGTAGAGATCTTCATAGTCTTCTCGATATCGCCATCGCCCCAGAGGTAGCCGAGCAGCACCATCGCGCCGTTGACCTTCACATCGATGGCTGCGAAGCTTACCTTGCCCATGTTCGGGCCCTTGTCGCGACCGTAGGCATCGACGGCGAGTTTCCACGCCTTGCGCCAGTCCTTCGGGTCGGCGGCGTACCACGCGAGCATGTCGCGCACCATCTTCGCGTAGCCCGATTCTGCAGGAATGCAGCGGAGAGCGGCCTCGACCGTCTTTACGCGGTCGGTCTCAAAGTATGCGATTGCGTAGAGCGCGCCGACGAACTGTCCGGCGTAGAGTCCGTCGCCGTAGTTCATGATGCGCCCGAACTGCTCGCCGAACTTCACCGCGCGCCAGGGCATGCCGGGAACGAGGATGCCCGAGAAGTCGGCCTCGATCTGGTAGTCGATGTCGTCAGTCGACGGATGGTTCTTCGGATGAGAAGACGAGGGAGCGGCGATGCCGCGACGCAAGTTGTCGCGCGCGTTCGCATTCGCGCACCAGAGCCGATAGCGCGAGTTGGCAAAGTCGATTCCCGCCTCGCGAACACCAACGTCGATGCCGCGCGTATCGAGCGTGTTGATGAAGGTCATCTCGACGTAGAGGTCATCCTGGCTAAACGTCTCGTTTATAAGCTCGGGCTTCCAGACTGGCAGCGCATCCCAGTCGAAGAGCTCGCCGCTCTTCTTGAACTCGGTCGGCCATCCATAGGCGACGCCGACGGACTGACCAATCCAGGCGCCGGCCATCTTGTCGCGGTATTCCGCAACGGAAATAGAGCGTGTCTTCACGCCGTCGACAAAAATGCAGCCGACTGTGCATCCTATCGTGGCGAGCGCAACGGCCGCCAATGCGATCCTTGATGGAACCCCAACTATCATGATCTTCCCCTCCTTGCAAAGTCAACCGTCACAAACGAATCCCCGCACGCCATGAAGCTCTCGTCGACATTGAGCTTCCCGCGCAGGGCCTTTTCAATCGGCTGCGACCCAATCACGACAGGAGCAACTACCGTCAGCCACTGGTCCACAAGACCCTGTGCGGCAAGCGAACGCGCAAGCGTCAGTCCACCTTCGCAAAGGACGGATACGATGCCCATCTTACCAAGCTCGACAAGCGCCTTCTTTGCGTCGTCGAAAACGAGCGTCTTGTTGGGAGCGCCGTCAGTGAAAACCTGCGCGTTCTTCGGAAGCTTTCCGCTCTTGGAAACGATGACGCGAATCAAGTCGTCGTTGCGTTTGCCGTGCGAAAGCAGCGAGGGATTGTCCTTTCTGACCGTCTCGGCGCCAACCATGATTGCGTCGTGAATTTCACGCAAAGTGCTACTAGTCAAGCTGCGAGAGTCCGCCGACGATATCCACTTGGCGTTGCCAAAGTCGTCGCAAATCTTCCCGTCGAGCGACATGGCGAGCTTCACCGTCACATACGGAAGCCCAGTCGTCACATGCTTGCGGAAATCGCAAACAATGTCGTCGGCCAGCTTCAAGAGACCTGCATCGCCCTTGAAGCGCTCGCACTTCACGCCCGCCTTCGCGAGCGCGTACTTTGCCTTGCCGCGATTCTTCGGATTTGGGTCGGAAATGGCATAGACTACGCGCGAGATTCCAGCGGCGATAATTGCGTCGGTGCATGCACCAACTCGTCCCGGCTTCGAACATGGCTCAAGTGTTACATAAATTGTAGCGCCCTTGAGAAGTCGGTTCCCTGTCCCGTCCGTCCCGGTTGTCCTGGTTGTCCCGTTACAACCGCCTCTCCTCAACGCATTCTTGATAGCAGCAACTTCGGCATGGTCTCCACCGGCTTTCTTGTGCCAGCCCTCTCCGATTATCTTGCCGCCCTTTACGATCACTGCGCCGACTGCCGGATTAGGCCTTGTATGTCCAAGCCCGCGCGCCGCAAGCTTGATAGCCCTCTCCATATATTCGGCGTCTTTCACTAATTCTAACTCCTAACTACTGACTCCTAACCCCTGACTACTGACCCCTAACTCCTAATCCTCCACTCTCCAACTCCAACTCTGAACTCCAACTCCTAACCCTTCGCGTACTTATCAAGAACTGCATTGATAAGCGTCCTCGATTTGGGGGTCGAGAACCAGTTGGCGAGATCTATCGCCTCATTGATTACTACGGGCTTCGGGACATCCGACCACTTCATTTCCCAGATGCCCATCCTGAGAACGACGCGCTCGATTGTGCCAAGACGGTAGAGATCCCATTTTGCAAGAAGCGGCACGAGTATCTCGTCTATTTCCTTCTGGTTGGCAAGGACGCCCGCTACGCGTGCTTCCGCGAAATCCTTCATCTCGCCCTTGGGGCTGGCCCTGCCCTCTTCACTGTCGAGAGAGGAAAGCTCCTCCCAGAAGGAAGCCATGAACTGCCCAATGTCGCCCGGCGGATTTAAATCAGCCGCCGTCAGCATCTGAATCGCCCATTCGCGGGCCTGTCTACGCGTAGCCGCCATATCAAAGAACCTTTTGATGCATATTATACCAAAATAGTTTAAGTGGAGCGCGAGGTCAAGCGCCTTATAGAACCGTGACCTTGCCAGAGGCGCTATTGACCTTGATGACCTTCTGGCACATCAGCGAACCGATTATTGGCGCGACGTCGGGATTCGGAACGTGGTATGTATCCTTTAGCACCGACTTGAGCTGGCCGACGTTCGTCAACTTCCGGCGACCACTTTTCAAATCGGCCGAAAGCCCAAGCACGACCTCTCGCCTGTAGGCCTTGCCCGCCGAAACAGTCGCATGCAGGAAGCCATCGTTCGGGACAAGTGATTCGAACTCGTCCTTGTCGTACCAGACTGCTCGGCATTTCGCGCAAAGGTCTATCTCTACGTGCTTCTTCCCGAAAGCGACTCTCAGAAGCGTCGTCGACGAGCCGCAGTCTGGACAGACGCACCCCGCCTGTTCGTGGCGCTGCGCCTGCGCTGCCATTGCGTCGAGACTCTCTGCGGAAAACGCCTTCTTCAAGGCCGACAGCTTCATCGTCGCCCCGCCGCATGATGCACATATCCTGCAGACATTGTTCGATCGGGTCCACCCCTTCTCGAGCTTTCCGCCACAACGCGGGCAGGTAGTCTTGGTCTGGGCGTCCTTTTTCGCGCCTGCGGTCTTCGACACCATGGGCAGTTCATGAAACGACGTGCACGCCACGCGAAAGCTCTCGGGGGTCTTGGGTCCGCCAATGCCATACGCGTGCTTCCCGCCCTCGCGAATCTTTGCGGCCACCGCTGTGAAGTCGCTGTCGTTCGACACAATGCAGATTCCCTCGCACGGGCTTTTGTAGAGGAATTCCATCGCATCGACCGCAAGCGCGATGTCGGCTACGTTCTTGCCGGATACGTTGCTGACCTGCGGACGTGCCACGATGCCGTATTCGCGCTGGGCAACCGTCCATCCTGCGTTGGCGGAGAAGCAGTTCACCATACCGTATGCACGGCGGACGATCGGCTCTCCAAGGGCGCACACCTTCTTGAAGATATCGCCCACCAGCGCAGGACTGACATTGTCCGCGTCAATAAAAACGGCTATAGGCCTGCTATCCACCAGGTGCCGTCCAAACGGACGCTATTTTGCCTTGATCGCGATGAGCTGGAGCGGCTTCAACGTCTTGAACGCAAGAACGCCATTCTTCACAGGACGCGTCTTGCCATAGGCGACAAACTCGACCTCGCCCTTTGCGCCAGGAATCGTGACCTTGATGTCGCTCTTCTCCTTCCAGCCAGTGTGGACGAGCGCATAGTACTTCGCCTTGACGCCGGACTTCGAGCAGTCGATTTCGCGGAGCACGACCTCGGGATCGGAGCATGCGCCCTTCACGACCTTCGACGGAAGCGCGGGGAGCGCGAGGAAGTTCTGGTTGAACTCCCTGACCGGACCGGGGAAGCCGCGCGTGTAGTTGGAGCCCATCAGGTAGCCGAGGTTCACGGGGTCGCCGTTCGCCATCGCGTTGATCTCGGCGATCATGCAGGCGCGCCCGGCGTGTTCCCAGTCGGCCATCGCGTAGCCGGTAATCGGCCTCTTCTCGACTTCGCCCTTTCCGTTCTTGACGGGATTGCCGCTCGGATCGAGAAGCGGCTCGCTGTCGAAAGTTCCCTCGTTGAGGTCGTAGTGGCGGATGAGAGTCTGCGTGCCGCTGGCGTTGCCGAAGGCGGAGAAGCACTCAGGGTCGGTGACCGTGAAGAGCGCATGGAACGGCATGGCAATCCAGACGTTCTTGAGGTCGTTGTAGTGCTCGGGATCGCAGGCGGGCGAGGCGTGCTGCCACTCCCAAGGGCCCCAAGTGGACGCAGGGGTCCTGAGCGACTTGAGGTAGCGATGCTGCCCGATGACGCTCGGATCGTTGACGTCGACGATCTTCTTGCCAGGAAGCTTCTCCTTCCAGTAGGCGAGGTCGTCAGTCGTCATGCTGCCGCCGTCAGCGAGCGGATAACCAGTCTCGGAGTCGTCGTTTTCGAGAATGGCGATCGCGTTCTTTACGCCATTCTCCTCGAGATACTTGCGGATCTCGTCCATGAACTGCGCGCGCTTCTTGCCGTACCAGGCGATGTACTTGGCGTAGAGCTGCTTGTCCTTCTTGATGTCAGCGCGTGACACGGGTTTGCCGCCGTTTTCTTCCTTGGCAAAACGCGCGCGCGTCTTGTCAGAGAAGCTTATCGCCCAGTGTCCTGGACGCGGACGCATAAGTGCGCCGACGAAAGCACCCTTGTCGACCTGGTCCTTGAAGCGGATAATCGTGCCTTCGAGGATGTACTTGAGTTCGTCGAGCGTGTCAGGGTCGGTGATGTCGACGCGGAGCTTGCCCTCGGACCACCAGATGTGCGTGTAGTTCGCGCCGCGCGCCTTGCGGTCGGGCTTGTTGTCGATGTCGAGCGGCTCCGCGCGCTTCTGCGGCCCGAGCGCAAACTGTGGATCGCCCGCAGCGCCGCCGTATTCGTAGTAAGGAAGGATGTCGAAGCCATACTTGTCCGCGGCAATCGGTACAATCTTCGTCCAGAGGTTCGCGTAATACCCGTCGCAGCCCCACATCCACTTGAACGACTTTCCGCCCGGCTGTCCGTGCTTCCAGTGGCAATCCCAGTGCTGGTTGTGACCGAATTCAAGTAGGTCCTTGCAGTAGGTGTTCTGGCCGAAGATCTTCATCGCGCGGAACTTCTGCTCGATCCAATCGACGCCGCCGTTTCCAGGGCAAAGGCTGTCTTTGGCCATCACGCCGTCGGCCATTTCCTCGCGCCAGAAGATGTGACGACGCGGCAACGGGGCAGGCGGCAGGTTGAGCTTGGCCCACGCCGCCTTCTCGTCAAGTATCTCGCAGAGCTGGATGCGGGAGACGGCAATACCTTCGGAGCAAGGATGCCAATGGCGCTTGTACTGGGAGATCGCGATCTCGAAACCGTCTGTCGCGATGTCGAGCTGCGGCTTTTCGCCGGTCTTCTCGGCCATGTCCTTCCCGAGGTCGCGGCGATTCGCGGCCTTCTCGCTGAGGAACGTGAGCGACGTCCACTTTTCGTACTTGCCCGACTGTGGGATCTTGAGCGACTCGGGCTTGTGGTGGACGATCGGCCCCTCGAAGGCATCGCCATTGGAGGCACCCGTGTAGAACGAACGACGCGAATTGTTGCCGTAGTTGCGGACATGAAACGCGCGCGGCTTGTCGTCCGGATACTCGATCACTACGACATACGCGGCGTTTGGCTTGAGCCCCTTGCCCTCGCCAAGACGCCAGTCAAGGTAGGATGCAGTTTCAGACTGCACACCAAGGACACGACAGGGCTTTCCGAGAATCGTCTCCACGCGGCTTGCGCCCTTCGGCCAGTCCGCGAAGCGGTGATCAGACTTCGTGCAGTCGATTTCGTCGACTACCTTTACGTCTCCAAACGGCGGCAATGCGATTGTAGCCGCAAGCAGCAGTGTTACCATGTCCATTTTATTTTCTCCTTTGTCTATTTTAAAATGAATTCCACAACCGGAATCTCCACCGGCGGCTTCTCAACTGGAAGATGAAGAGTGTTCCAGCGGAACCTGATTTCGCTTCCATCGTTCAGAAGCCGGCAGCACTTCACGCGCTCGCCAAACGGAACCTGGAACGTGCCAAACCGCCAGGAGAGCATGTGCATGTAGAGGCGGTTCGTCTTGGGGTTGTAGGTCAGCGTTGTCCCGGGAAGCGGCGTGAACTCCTCGGGCGCGGGACCGCACCCGTAGATAGACTCGCCGTTTACCTTAAGCCACTTGCCGTAGTCCGCAAGACGCTCGAGAGCGCGATAGTCGAACTCGCCAGTCGCCATTGGCCCGACGTTCATGATGACGTTGCCGCCCTTGGAAACAGCGTCGATCAGCTGCTCGATGCACTGGTAGGCGCTCTTCCAGCTCGACTCGTCGCGTGCGTAGCCCCAGCTGCCGGAGAAGGTCTGGCATGTCTCCCACGGGACCTTCCTGCCGTGCACCTCTACGCACCCGGCTGGCCTGCTCTGCTCTGGCGTCGCGAAATCCCAGCCGTCCTCCCAGTCCGTGAGGTCAAGGCGGTTGTCGATAATAATCCCTGGCTGGAGCTTCTTCGCGAGGCGGACGAGCCCTTCAGAATCCCAGTCGTAACGAGACTTGCCGTTCTTGCCGGGGAAGGAGAAGTCGAACCAGATTATGTCGATCTTGCCGTAGTTAGTAAGAAGCTCCGTGACTTGGTTCTTCATGAACTGGCGGTACTTCGCCATGTCGCGGCCTTCGTTATCCTTCGAGTAGTCGACGCTCTCTCCGCCCGCGCCGAACTGCTCGGGGTTCTTGCGACGAGGATGTATCCTGTCTATCGTGTAGTCGGGATGGTGCCAGTCGAGCAGGGAGTAGTAAAAGCCGACCTTCAGCCCTTCGGCGCGAAACGCGTCGACAAACTCCCTGACGAGGTCACGGCCGAACGGCGTGTTGGTAATCTTGTAGTCTGAGAACTTCGTGTCGAAGAGCGAGAAGCCTTCATGGTGGCGCGAGGTGAGGACGGCATACTTCATGCCCGCGGCCTTAGCGGCCTTCGCCCACGCCTTCGCGTCGAAGCGAGACGGATTAAACGTCTCGAAGTACTCGCGGTACTGCTCGTCGCTAATGCGTTCGTTCGACTTTACCCACTCGTGACGCGCTGGAACGGCGTAGAGCCCGAAATGGATGAACATGCCGAATCGCGCATTCGTCCACCACTTCATGCGCTCAAGCTTCTGCTCCCATGTCTCCTTCGTCAGGTGCTTCGTATAATTGTAGGGGACGACGTCGAAATTGACATCCTTCGGCGCGTCTACACCCGTCACGGCGAAGTAGCAGAATCTCTGGACATCGTGGAATTCGACATAAAGGCGTCCATCCTTCTCCGTGCGCGAGGCGAGAATCGGGGAACCAAGACCGCCATCGGCAAGCGAAGGCGACCACGAACCGTAGACCTCGACGCTCGAGCCAGCAGGCACATAGACGCCGCGCACTGCCGTCTCGCCACCGAAATCGGCGAAAATGCGGTCGCCCTTCTTCTCGACATTCAGGCGCCTAAACGCCTCGACCGCCGTCTTGTCGGAGCGATTCTCCATTTCGAGCGCGAGACCGCCCATTTTCGGATCGGCGGCGCCCTTGACCTCGAACTGGAAGCGCGAGGCAGAGACGGCTTTCGGCAGATTGGTGACGAGATTCTCGGGCAGCATCTCCCCCCGCGCGAACTCCCACGAATCAACCGTAAGCGTCCAAGCCCCGGCAGGCGCGTTCTCGAGCGCAAAATAGTCGGCCTTCACCGGCGAACCGAGCGCATAGACGATGCGCCAGCCATCGTCAGTCCTGACGACCGTCGATGGTCTTTCAATTGCGATGCCAGACGCAGAAGCTGCAAGCGTCGCCGCGAGCGAAAGGACGAGGATTGCCTTTACAGGTGCCGTCATAGACCCTTCCCCTTTACTTCTCGAGCTTGACCTTGGCCCAAGTCCACGGCTTCTTCATGAGGTTGTCGCGCTTGGAGTTCGGCCAGTAGAGTTCGTGCTGCGAGTTCTTGAGGTCCTCGACGACAAGCGTAAACGAAAGCCCGATCGTCGCGCCCGGCTTCATCTTCTCCCAGCCCTTGAGCTGCTCGGCCGGGACGAACATCTCTGCGCGATAGCCGCGCGGCGTCTTCACGAGACCGGAGCGCGAGTCGTCCGGCACGCACTTCGACGCGCTTCCATTCCACTTCGCGTTGACATCATCGCCAGACTTCTTGTAGACCTTCTGCCCCTTGCAGTTGCCCCAGTAGCCGCAGAACATTGCCTTGTCCTTGATCATCGGGCAGAACCACATCTGGTGGTCGAAGAGCGACCACGGCTCGTCGGCCTTGAACTTGACGCCGTCGGGAGTCGTAATCATGATTTCGAGGCAGTCGGCCGCGCGCCAGAAGCTGCCGGGATCAGCCGTGAAGCAACGAGAGTCGTCGACGTCGAGCGCCGCAACAAGTCCTTCGTCGCAGTAGGCGATGTAGACCTTAGACGGGTCCTTGTCGCCGTTCGGACCAATCATGAAGCTGTTTACGCGGTAGCGCTCGTCCCAGTCCGAGAGATCGCCGTCGAACTTGATCTTCGAAAGGTCTATGCGGTGCATCGTCCAAGTGCGCGGGATGACAGGCGCGTAGTCGACCTGCATGTCCTTCGAATTGACGATAGAAAGCTTCGGGTTCGCGGCGCCCGTCGCCGCGGGATCGACCGGCGCGGACTTGACCAGCTTGAACGAGAGAGTCTTGGTCTCCTCTGGCTTGAGATTGCCAGTCGTCGAAACGCTCGGCTCGACCTTCCAGCCATCAGGCATCTGCGCATTGACGGCAAAGGTCTGGTCCTCGGCGGACTGGTTCGTGACGTCGAGCGTAAATTCGCCGTCGAAATTCGCCGCCTTGGACTTCGCGTATGCCTGAGGCACGATGTCGACCTCGATGCTCATCGTCTTCTCGACATTGCCGTTCTTGCCGGTGACGGTGAAAGAGGTGTTGCCGCGCTTGAGGCCGGCGGGGCCCGTCACGTCGAAGCCGTACGGCTTCTTCTCGACCGTCCAGCCCTTCGGCGGGACGACGGAATACTCGTACTTGTCGGGAGACGCGACCTCGACCTTTATCGCCTCGCCGCCGACGTTGCGCACGTAGAAGTCACTCTCGATGTCGAGCGGGCACTGCTTGAGCCAGTCGCTGTCCTCGTCGAGACCGACATACCAAGTGGGCGCAATGTCGAGCTTGCGCTTGCCGAAGGTGCCTGTCGGCTTGAGCGTGCGGCCGAACATGTCTGTGATGAGCTCGGCCTTCTCGTCCTTGATCTCGAGATCCGGGCCGTCCTTCCTCACCTTGTACGCGAGCGCGACGACCTTGCCCTCGGCACGGACGAGCTGCACCATGTGGTTGGGCCCGAGGTTGGCCGTGCCGATGTACTCGTACTTCCCCGGAATGAAAGTCCTCATCGCGGCAAAGGACGCCGCAGACGGCTTCGGGTTACGCCTGCGGTCAAAGATGCCGCAGCCGGCAAAGAAGTAGTTAGGCGTGTCGGTGTCGTCGTCGTAGTACCAATACCAGAACATCTTCTCGACGCCGTTGCCCATCGCAAGCACCCACTTGCGCTGGAGGTAGGCGGCCTGTTCCCACTCGCTGACGGGCTGGCCAGCAAGAGTGTCCCAACCCCATTCGGTGACCCAGAGCTCGCGGAACTTGCCGTCGCACGTCGCCGCCTTCTTCCAGTGGCGCCAGACGTCGCGCAAGTATGCAGGCTTCGCTTCGCTCATGCCCGTATTGAGGTTCGCCTTGGAGTATTCAGGACCGTCCTTGCCACAGTAGCGATGGCCGTTCACCACGTCGATATTGCGGAAATACCCCTTCTCGACAAGCTTCTGCGACTGCTCGACGTAGATGCCGGCAAGCCCAGGCGCAACGGCGCGCGCATCGGGACGCGCGGCCTTGACGATATCGCCAAACGCCTGGCAGTAGCGCCCGTAGCCATCGAGTGTCTTGAACATGAGGCCATCTGCCTCGTTGTCAAGCTCGAACGCCGTCAGATTGTCGAAGGTCGACACGGCGAGCGCCATTTGGCGACGCCATTCCTTGTTGGGAGTGAAGCTCGGGTCATTGTCGCCTGTCGCGTCCCTCTTGACCTCAATTGCCCCCATGAGGCACGGGAGCGTCTTGATTCCGACATCCTCCGCTGCCTTCACGATCTTCGGATACCACGGCCAGCCGGCGTACTTGCCGTCGCCGCGCGCACGGCGCATCCAGTGGAAGTTGAACGCGTAGTCGCGCACCCAGGTGAAGCCGATGCGGGCGAACTTCTCGTAGCCGACATAGCCGCCACCGTGGACGTTGATTCCGTAAGGCGACGCCTCCTTTTCCTCGTCTGTCAGATCCCGCGGATGGAGACAGACGACATAGCGCGACTTCTCCACAAACGGCTTCGGAAATCCGTCGACTGCTATCTCGACCTTGTATGCGCCCGGCTCGTCAAACGGCAGCTTCACGATCTGGCTCGCGCCGTCAAGGACCTTCAGCGGCGGGATGTCGAACTTCCTTTCCTCACCAGTCGCGGAAATGACATTCGCCTTGAAGGTTAGCGTCTTCTCCTCGCCGATCCAGCTGCCTGCGGAAATGATGAGCGCAGGTTCGCCCTCAGCGTCATAGAACGTGTTACCCACAACGGGATACCTTACGGAAAGCTCGTATGGCCTGTCGGTAACGCCTGCCATGTCCGTCCAGAGGCGGAAGTCGTACATGTCGAACTGGCGCGTTTTCGGCGGTGAGTTGCGGTCGCCCCAGTTGTTCTGCTTGACGCAGTCGAACTTGACGGGAAGCGCTATTGGCTCCTTGTTCTTGCCGACGGTTTCCGGGAAGGTCATCTCAAACTGCTGCCAGTTGCGCGTCAGCTTGAGCTTGCCCTTTGGATCGCCCACAGGGTGCATGGACAGGGAGAAGTTGTTCGTGTGCGCATCGACGAACGCAAACTCCATGCCCCACGAGTCGTCGTTGCCAAGCCGCGCCCAGCCAGTGAACTTCACCGGCTTTCCAGGAAGGATGTTTTTCTTGAGCGAGGCATTCCAGCCGCCAAACACATGGTCGCCGTAGCGCGTCTCGAAACGCACCGACTTCGCCTTCGTCTGCGCATCGGACGGTCGCTCGTCGAGCGTAATCACATCGCCACCGCAGGTAACCCAGGTGCCTGCTTCCCATGCGTTCATCTCAGGATCGCCAATGTCTCGCGAAACGAGTTCGGCGTATGTGACAAACGAAGCCATGGCGGCAAGTGCCGACAGGCCGACAAGTCTACAATTCATGTTCTTTCTCCTTAAAAATGGGACACAAGAATCAAGCGCCCTTCCCGGGGACCTTGAGTCCAGGCTTCAATCCTGGTTTTGGCGGCAGCTTGAGCCCCGAGGGCAACGCGCCGCCCTTGGGCGGGAGTTTAAGACCACTTGGCAATGCGCCGCCCTTCTGCGGGAGCTTGAGGCCTGGCTTTAGCCCTGGCTTAAGACCTGGAATCGTCGGGCGACGAAGAGCCGTGGGAGCCGCTGGCGCAACTGGTGTTGGGACCTTCGCCGTCTTGGTGGGCGAAATCGGCTTAAGTTCCTCAACTGGCTCAAGAGGCGTAATCGGCTCGAGGGGCGTAATCGGCTCGAGAGGAGTGATCGGTTCAAGCGGAGTAATCGGCTCAAGAGGTGCTACGGGCTCAAGCGGAACGACCGGCTCAAGTTCGGCAACGGGTTCGGCGACCGGCTTGATCGGCTCCACGGGCTTGACCGGCTCAACTGGCTTAGGCGGCTCAACCGGTTTAGGCGGCTCCGCGGGGTTGGGTGGTTCCGCTGGCTTGACCGGCTCAACTGGCTTAGGCGGCTCAACCGGCTTAGGGGGTTCGACTGGCGCGGCGGGCTTGGGCGGCTCGGCCGGCGCGACTGGCGCGACTGGCGCGACTGGCGCAACAGGTTTCGGCGGCTCTGCCGCAGCCACGGGTGCAGGAGATGCCGACTCGTCAAAGTCAAATGATGCAAGCTCCATGAGCCCACACCTGATCGAATCGCCCTTCTCGATCTTTGCCGGGGCCTCGACCTTGACGCGATTGCGGTAGGTGCCGTTCGTACTGCCGACGTCTTCGACATACCATGCGCCGTCCTTAAAGAAGATGCGCGCGTGGTGGCGCGAAAATCCATCAACATTGATAGGCGCTATAGTGTTTCCGATTTCGCGACCTATGGTCACCACGTCGGAAGGTTCAAACGAATACCCAAGGTATATGCCCTTGATGTTGGCGATAAACTTGATTTTCATGCCAACAATTATACCACAATTTCCTACGCCGGACAATGGGCTACGGCGACTGGCCAGCAGTTAGATTCCCTGCCGTCATACGGGCAGTTGCGCGAAAGCGAGGCAAATTTCGCGATCTCGATGACGCGCCATTCACCAACATCGATTACAGTCTCACGTGCATCGTCGAGACGAGATGCCGCGCGAGGCGAGAGAATTCCACGCGGCATCTTCCACCACGCCTGCGCCCAAGCGTCTGGCGACATTCCCTCGCCCTCGACCATCGTGACCCAAGTAAGCGGTATCGCCGCCTCAAGTCCGATAATGCCGTTCGCGCTCCCGGCAAAGCCAAGCGCCTTCTTCGCCGCAGGGTGCGGCGCGTGATCCGTCGCAAACATGAGAACGCCATCCTTCACTGCTCGGCGAAGCTCAGCGCGGTCTTCGTTATTCCCGAGAGGCGGCGCCATCTTGTAGTTCGCGTCGTCGCGCGGGATCTCCTCGCACGAAAGAAGAAGATGGTGAGGTGTCGCTTCGGCGGTAACAGGTAGTCCTTCTTTCTGCGCGTCGCGAACGAGCGAAACGCCCTCGGCCGTGGAAATGTGCTGAATGTGAAGACGGCATCCCGTCACGCGGCAGATTGCAAGGTCGCGGCGAATTGCGACAGTCTCCGCAGAGACGGTAATGATCGGGAGATGCCTAATTCGCGCAAGCTCGCAGTCGCGAATCACGCCATTCCCGACTTCCTTCGGATCCATCGCATGTTCGCAGATGCACATACCAAGCGCAGCAGTGCGGCGCATCGCCTCTTCCATCACCTTGTCGTCGGCGACATAGGAACCATCATCGGTGAAGAACGCAGCGCCCGCCTCGGCAAGCGCTTCAAGATCGGCGACTTCGCGCCCAAGCCGCCCCTTGGTAATGCAGGCGGAGGGAAGAAGGAGTGGGGGAGTGGGGGAGTGATGGAGTGGAGGAGTTTGTGAGAGCTGATAGGCGATGGCCTCCGGCGAGTCGCAGGCGGGAGTCGTGTTGGGCATCGTGACGACCGCGGCAAATCCGCCGCGCCGCGCCGCCTCAAGGCCAGACGCCGTTGTCTCCGCCTCTGGAATACCAGGGTCGCGGAAATGGACATGTACGTCAATGAATCCGGGAAATGTTAGTATTTTATTCATTGGTCAGTTATTTAGCCGTGTAGAACATGTAGATCGTGTAGATTTCTTCATGTTCTGCATGTCCTACATGGTTTATATTAGCCAAAAAGATCTCCTTGAACTGGAGCGGCGGCCGACGGCTTTTCGTCGGCAGGCTGCTCCGCCTTGTCAGATGAAGTCTCCCCAAGAAGTTCGAGAAGCCGTGCTTCGTCTATCACCTCAGTGCCAAGCGCACGCGCTTTTTCTGTCTTCGTCGCACCGACATTCGCTCCGGCGATCAGGTATTTCGTCTTTGACGTGACAGCGCTTTGAACAATGCCTCCCGCCTTCTCGATTAGCGCGGCATATTCGCCGCGGGGACGGCTTAACGCCCCTGTAAGGACGCAACCGGCGCCTACGAGCGGACCTGTCGTAGCGACCGCGGCACGTGCGCCGCGCTGAGGGTCGATACCAAGCGAAAGCATGCGATCAAGAAACGCACTTCCGTATTCGCTCGCGAAGAAAGAGAGAACCGCCTTCGCCGCCTCGACCTTGATGGCTAGAATCTTGCGCTCCTTGCCCTTCTTCGCGTCGTTCTCGATGACATTCTTGAGAACGGGGCTGTCCTTGAGGTCGCTGAACTTCTCGTGTTCTGCCGCGATGTCTTTCGCCACTGTGACGCCAACTTGCGGGATACCGACAGCGAAAAGCCACCTCTCCAAAGGCAACTCCTTCGCATCGACAACGGCGTTCTTTAAGTTTAGCGCGTTCTTGCCGAATTTGCGAGGCGCGTCCTTTTCGCCAACGTCGAGACCTGCGAGCTCCGAATAGTCGAGCGTGAAGAGATCGAGAGGATCCTTTACAACACCCTTGTCAACAAGGATGTCCGCGATCTTGCCGCCAAGCGCCTTTAAGTCGAGCGCGTTGCGGCTCGCAAAATGTTCAAGTCGACGGCAAAGCTGCGCTGGGCATGCGGGATTCATGCAGCGCGTTGCCACCTCGCCTTCAAGACGCGCAACCGCGCCGCCACAAACGGGGCACGCGTTCGGCATTGTAAAGACGATTTCAGCGCCTGTGCGCTTTTCTGGAATCGAAGACTCGATTGCGGGAATTACATCGCCCGCCTTGACGAGCCAGACGCGGTCGCCTATGCGAATGTCCTGACGCGCGACTTGGTCAGCGTTGTGCAAAGTGGCGCGAGAGATGACAGAGCCAGCGAGCGGAACCGGCTTCAGTTCCGCAACAGGCGTAAGGATACCAGTTCTACCAACCTGAACTGTAATCGCCTCGACAGTCGTTTCCGCGCGTTCAGGCGCGTACTTGTATGCACGCGCCCAGCGAGGGCCGTGAGCAGTCGCGCCGAGAATGTCGTAGAACTTGCGCTCGTCAATCTTGATGACCGCGCCGTCTATCTCGAAACGGAAGGTGTGGCGAAGCGTCTGAAGCTCGTCGATTGCGGCAAACACCTCGTCTATCGTCTTGCAGAACTTCGACCACGGCGCAACAGGAAAGCCCCACTTCGCAAACGCCGCGACCATCTCGCTGTGAGAGGCGAAGCCGTCGCAACCGACGCCACCGGCATTGTAGATTACGACATCAAGTGGACGCTCGGCAGTGACACGCGAATCGAGCTGTTTCAAGGAACCGGCGCAGGCGTTCCTCGGATTTGCAAAAGTCTCGAGCCCAGTGGCTTCCTGACGAGCGTTAAGCTCGACAAAGCCCTCACGCGTCATATACGCCTCTCCGCGCACTTCGAGTTCGCGCGGCGCGTCAGGCGGAAGGACTTTTGGAACAGTCTTTATCGTGCGGACGTTCGCCGTTATGTCGTCACCGACAAGACCGTTGCCGCGCGTCGCGGCGCGGACGAGCCGTCCGCCTGAATAGCGAAGCGAAAGCGAGATACCGTCAATCTTCGGCTCGACGAGATAGGTAAAGCCCTCGACAGTCTTCCTGACAAACGAGTCGAACTCGGCAAGCTCGCTTTTTGCGTGGGTCTTGTCCAAAGACTGCATCGGCGGATTGTGCTTCACCTTAGCAAAGCCCTCAAGAAGACCGCCCGCGACATTCTGAACTGGCGACGAAGCGTCGGCAAACTCGGGGAAATCCGCTTCGAGTTTCAGGAGCTCCTGCTCCCACATGTCGTAATCGCGGTCGCCTACCGTCGGCTGGTGAAGGTCGTAATAGTCATGGTTGGCCTTCTCAATGAGGGCCCTCAATTCCTCGATCCGCGCCTTTGCGTTTGCCTTGTCCATCAATCGCTTGCTCCCTTGTAGCGGATTTTGCGCTTGCCGGGGGGAGAGGCGTGGCGGGAAGACTGGGTGGCGCGCTGCTGGCGCTCGAGAGCCATTTCCTCCTCTGTGCGGACGTGGCTTTCGGCGCGCTTCTTTGAGACG
>Ga0265299_10002844_pt1 | contig 17328 bp, 16 predicted proteins | sample AusTroGonzalo_MG_4_FD_193485 | JGI IMG/M metagenome (GOLD analysis project Ga0265299, IMG submission 193485) | Bovine rumen microbial communities from tropical cattle in Woodstock, Queensland, Australia - Gonzalo_02 | ecosystem: Host-associated > Mammals > Digestive system > Stomach > Rumen ... | reverse complement strand
TGAGCCTGATGATCATGATTAAGTAATTTAGTCTGAATTTTGTGGGACTTGGGATTTCATAATTTGATATGAGTAGATGAACAAAAATCTCAAATAACTCAACAGTTACAGGAAAAATGAATTCAAATTTTTAAGCATTGAAAATATCAAGTAAAACCCGATGATGCTGTAATTTATTCTGCAGCTACCAAAGAAAGCCCTGAAGTTTTGAAAGCATTTGAACTAAAAAAAACTGAACATAAGCCATTACTAATCTGGGATTATTTCCAATTTTTATGAGAAATGACTAAATATTTTAGAAGTATATGATTTACAGGAACAAATGGAAAATCTAGTTCAAGTGCAATGTGAATATATATTACATCACATTGTTTACCAAACTTTGCAGTTGGAATAGTAGGAGCATTAGTACCTGATTTTGGTGGTAAAAGTTATATGCTAAATCTAAAACATAAGGACGAACTAAAAAATATTTTTGATTATATTTTCACGTGAAAAAAATTAGACTACTCTTTAGTAAAGAAGTATTATTTTTTGTTAGAGTCATGTGAATATCAACGCCATTTCTTAAATCTTAATTTAGATGAAGCTATTATTACTAGTTTAGAATTAGAACATACAGACTATTTTCAAGATTGGAATGATTATCAAAACGCTTTCCTAGAAATGATTGCAAAGACAAAAGACCGTGTTTATTGTCTTAAAGATTTAAGTAGTAAAAAGATCCTACATGAAAAAAAAGTAAAACTAGTGAATAAAGAGCGTTTTGATATGCATTTTGTATGGTGAGAGCATCAGCAAGCAAATGCATCACTCGTTTGTGAACTTTTGAAATGATTAATGAAAAATGAGTGAATTGAGGAACTAGCAGCGGAAGATAAAATTCGTGGATACTTGAAAAATTTTAAGTGAATCTGGAGAAGAATGGAATATTTGAAAACTCATGAAAATTGAGCTCAGATTTTTAGTGATTATGGACATGTTGCATCAAGTATTGAATTATGATACAAAGCATTGAAAGAAAAATTTCCTAACAAAAAATTGATTTGCATATTTCAACCTCATCAAATGCATAGAATTTTGGTTGGATGGAATGATTTTCCTAATGCATTAAAATTATATGATGAAAGTTATATATATGATATTTATGCTGCAAGAGAAAATATTGAAGACTTTGCCAATGAAGAAATATTTAAAGATTTAAATTTAAAAAGTGTAGAAGATTTAGGAAATGTATTTGCTGAACATTGTGGAAATAGTTATTTGAAAGAGTTTAGTGAGGTAGAAAATATAATAAAAAAGTCTGACAAAAACTGTGTGATAGTCGTTTATTCTGCTGGAAATATTGATTTCAAATTAAGACAATATTTAGGAATATTATAAAAATACCCGTTATAAAAATTATCATTCTAGGCGTAACGAAAAATCTAATATTAGAATCTAGCTCATGAATTTTTAATAAAGAAAAAAGCCTTCCTGAAACAGGAAGGCCTTCCAAAATAGGAGTGAATAGCCATTCCAATGATCTTGTCCTTACTAGGATGCAAAGGAAGCGGGCTATCTGCTATAGGCAGCAAGATCGATTACGGCCAGTTTTCTTATAAAGAATTGTATCTAGAAATCAAGTATAATTTTTATTCATAAAAGTGATCCTTATGCCATATACTGAAACATATTCTACCGCTTCTATAAATACTGCTATGTATATTTAACGAACGTGTTATCAGTAATCTTATAGTTAATAATTACTTGGTCAATTTACTTGGTCAATAATCTTTCCATCGATGTCTACCTTCAAGGTAGGCTTTTCTAGAATTATACTGTAAATCAGGTCATTTGGTTTCAATATCTTCCAAGACTTTGTGGCATTTTTCTGCTAGAGTAAAGTCTCATTCACGAGCACATTCTTGTTGTAATGAATAAAATGATGCTTTCATATCATATAAACTACAACTATGTGATCAAATATACAAATCTATAAATAATTTATCGTATCTTGCTTGTAATTTTCTCTTTCTATCTTCTGCCTGTTCACTTCACTGTGCAATTCGTGCATCTGTAATTGCTCAAGCCAATCGAAAATTACTATCTTTTTTTGCAGATTCTACGAGATTTACCATAAATTCATCTGAGTGAACTTTACTCATTACTGAAAGAGTTTCAGCAATCTTTTCACTTGATAATTTACATAATTTTTGATAAGAAAAAAAACTCTTTATCTACAGGTTTTTCTACAGCTCAATTTTTTGCTTCATTATTATTTTTTCTATTTAAAAAATCTTTGAATCACATATTTAATTAAAATTACAATATAAATATATATTATATATAATAATATTATAAATATTGTCAAGTATAAAATTGATATATTTAATATACGTGAAGTTATACTAATTATTATGGATTAATTCTGAAATTGATTACAGCTTGCTTCTGATCTTCTGTCTTTTCTATACGTAATGTGTAATTCAATCACTGAGAAAAATCAGATTGAAAATAATTTATATCTTCTACATCTCACTGAACTGAAATAATTTCCATATTCCATGGATAATAAACCATTCATTTATTCCACCACATACGCTCAGGTTTTCAATCGTGATGATTAACTGGGCTGAGAACTAAGATTCCTTCTTCTCTTTGTGTAATATCTATTCAATACTTTTTTTTCAGTCAACTAATAAAGTTTCTATAACTTTCTGGAACAAAGAAGTAGTAGTCAATTACTAATTGATACTCTCCTACTGGTAAGCCATCTAATGTTAGTATATCATTCTCTTGTGAAGTAATTAATTTTCATGTAGAAGAATATAATTTTAGCCACTTAGTGAGAAAATCATCAGACTTATTATTTGCAATATTTACATCTCGTGCATAAATTTTTCATCATTGGAATCTCGTATTTAAATTATTCTTACTTATCATATCCCTGAACTCTTTACTTACGAACATATCAGAAAGATAAATCTGAATATATCTTTTATTAAGGACTTCATCTCGATTATTAATAAGATTTTTAGCTATAATTGTAGAATTTTTAAAGAAATAATCTAATACTTCATTAATATAAAGTTCCTTTTTATTTCAACGTACTTCTCCACGAATTATATCAATTGATGCGTTTATAAACTGCCATTCTCTCATTTTATCAGAGAATCATGGTAATAATTCTGTAAGTAAATCAGAATTCAAGAAAATTACTCATTTAATTTCTTTATCATGTAGAAGTTTTCGCTGATCAACACTATACATTTCTTTAACTTTTATAATTTCATAATCATTATTAAAGGCTTTTTCATATAGTGTCTTGAGATTTTTTCAATCCATATCAGTAAATCAAAATTTATTTCCTGCTACGAATCAAAGTTGTTTTTCTCCAAAATACTTTGTATATCGCGTAGGTAGATTTATCCTAGATTTTGGAGCAATATAATCTGCTAGATATGAATCAACAATTTCAAGATTCTCGATATGTCATCAGTTTAAAGTAACAAAAGCAAAAGAACCAAAAAATCATCCATTTGGACGTTTTTCGTTTCAATTTTGCAGAGGAACTAAATAATTATAGGAATGATTCTCTCATAAAAGTTCATAAACTTCGTTACGATGATCATATAAATCCGATAAAAATCTCATCAATGAATCATAACGCTGGAATCATAAAGAAGAAAGATAGTTCTGATTATTTATAATATAATATCGAACCTCTTCTATTTCAGATTTCTTTGTTTTGAATATATTTTCTCATTCCATGTATGACTGAACTATTGTATCCAGCGTATATAATTCATGGGATACTTCCTCATCAATTGGGAGAAAATAGATTGATAAGCTTTGTAAATCCTTAGTAAAAATATCTAGAGCTGATGATCAAAAAAGTATATTCGTAATATTCGAATACAAACTAAATCATCGGAAAAAAACTAGGAATAATAATGAATATATAAAAAATTGTATTGGAAGTGATTTCTTAGATTTCTTCTGATTTTCTCAGATTCAAAATTGTTTTTTTGTCATTGAATCAAATTCGAAGTCCAACAAAATTTGAGAAAAATAGTATTCTCTCATAAACAAGTGTAGGATTTTTTGTGTAAGTTTCAAGTAAAACAAAAAATGATTGACTTTTCAATGAAAAATGTATATAATGTTATTTCCCGTTTTCGTAAAAATATATTGTATAACAAAAACTAAAAGACATGGCAAAATGAAGAAGAGTGATTTAAAGCTAAGGGTTCAGTACCTTAATGCAATTATCGACAATGTAGAATACGATAACTGTTACAATAATATTGTCGATTTCTTTAAGCTCACAAGCTATCTTCAGGATCGTAAAAGTGAAATATTGACCTTATCACTTAAAGGATGGGAATTATTAAGCTACGCATCAAGATCCAGAAAGAAGGCTGAAAAACAAAGAGACTCATTTATTGATACTTTGGACAGAGCTGGTAGAGGAACAAAATACAACAAAACAAAGTCTGGAGAAGAAATTACAAAAGAAAAGATTTTCTTCGGAAATGCATGCGGTGTATGTAATGGTAGGATTTCAAAATTTGAATCATCCGATAACAGTGAAATCCAGGGGGTCGTTAGGCCACAAATCATAAGATTTGTCAGATCATTCAAAGGACGATTTTCTCTAGATTGGTTGCGGTAGGTATATCCTACCGCTTTTTATTTTAAATAGTTATTTTTTGTAAATTTACTTGACTTTTTATATTATTTATATATATAATAGCTATGTTAATATAAACAATCAAACAAAAAAAACTAAATAAAATGGAAACCCAAAAGTTAACAAACTATGGATTAGGTCTTCTCTTAATCCTGTTTAGTGTGTGGCTGAGTATAGCCTGTTATCAAGACGTTGGCGTAACAGTCGCAAAACTAGTGAGTCACATTGTCGGTGGCGCTATTGCCGTCGTAGTAGTATTAGAGGCGCTCAATTACCAGGAGAGAAAATTCGAATACAATGCTATTCTCTGGTGGGTTGTCTTCACTGCATTACCTGTCTTGGTAGGATTTGTCTGTTATTATTTGATAGGCTTTGCTTTTATCTCCGTACGAGCAGCAACGGCAATTGGCATTGGAATTGTGCCCATGTTATGGCCAATCATTGGCGTAGGCGTCGCCTATCTTGTTAGACTTTTTAGATCACTTTTTCGTCGTCTTAAGCGGTAGGTATATCCTACCGCTTTTTTCATTTTAAATAATAAATAAAAAGTCAGATTTCTCTTGCATTTTATATCAAAATTTTTATAAGTATTTGCTGTAAACGTTCGCTTTTTTATTATTATAAATTGTGGAATGCTTGACTTTATTTATGACAGTTTGGATACAGTAAAAAGTCTAAAACATCCAGACAAAAAAATGTACCTTACTTTAACTGCCGCTATTTTTGGTGTTGTTATTGTAACTGGTTTATATTTTGTACTTGCTGACCGAATTTTCAGCGAAGGATACCAAATTTTCTACCAAGCTATGATTAACTAATTATCATTAATTATTTTTACATAGCTAAGAAATGGTGAAAACTTTTATTCTCTTCACTAAACATTATGCAAGAAACAAATACAGTAGAAATCAAAAAACAAATTGAGGATCGTACATTTAGACGATATGTGTTAAGTGTAAACTCTGGTCAAGAAGAACTTGTTCTTGAAAACCTAAAAGAAAGAGTAGCTAGACAATGACTTCAAGAAGATGTAATTGAATTATTAAATCCAAAAGTAAATGAAGTTTCTGTAAGCAAAAAATGAGAAAAGGTTATCAAACAAAAAAGATTATATCCTGGCTATCTATTCTTCAAATCTAGAATGAATGATAAAATATGGTATGTAATCAGAAATACACCATGAGTTAGACTAATTGTATGAGCAGATACTCATCCAGTTCCACTTACTGATGATGAATTTAGCAAAATGATGCAACAAGTTCAAGCTTCTGAAGATTCCTTAGATATTAAAGTTCCATTTAAGAAAGGTGATTTGGTACTTATCAAATCATGAGACTTAAAATGAACAAAATGAACAGTTCTTTCGGTTGATTCAGAAAAATGATTAGTAACTGTAAGTGTAGAGTGGTTAGGTCAACTAACACCTACGACAGTTTGAATGGATACTGTGGAAATTGCTCAATAATTTATATCAGCAAGATTCACATAATGATGGAAAACAAAAAAGTAATTACTCGATCATTAATAGTCCTTTTTCTTAGTTTAGCAATGGTTTATTCGTTAACATATATGAAAAAGGCAACACTATTTAAAAATGTAGAAAGAAATTCAATTCACAATACAAATGAGATAGTGGCTGATGATTGATGATCGGTTACATCAAATTCTACAAATTCCACACAAGAGGTTCAGATTAGTGAAAACATTAAAATAACTTGATCTACGTCTTTGTGAGGAAAACAAACAAGTTGAGTAAATAACTCAAATAATAAAAACAAGACTAATGCTTCTAATTCGGTCTCTTTGTCTAATACAAATACCAAGACTCTCTCTGGTACTACTGAATATTTCGGTACGCTGGATATAGTGAGTATTCTTGGACAAAATCCTAAATTTACATTACAAGATTCTAGGTGAAATTATTTTGTTTACTATTGAGAACATCTAGATTTTGCACAGACTATCAAGGCTTTATGATGAAGTATTTATGAGATGGTTACAGAAGCTGAAATTCTTCAAAACCAGTTGTTTGGAGAAAGAGTAAGCTACATAAACCTATCCATGTTTAAGGATAATCGAGTCTTGATGGTAATTGAAATTGATGGTGATGTATGGCTATTACAAATTCCTGCAGATAAGTACCATCAAAGTAAAGACTACCTAAAATCTTTATTTATTCAGTAATTAGTTAACTATGGTAAAAGAAAAAAAGTACGTCAAGGTTGAAAGCGAAAAGACTGAAAGTAATGAAGTTTACGGAAAAGACAATCATTGAAAGATTATCAAAATCGAACAAACTGGCGATCCAAAAAAGAGAGCAAGAGCTAGAAGAATCTGGGCATTTGTATGTCGGATAATTGCAATTGCATTTGAAACTATCGGAATCCTTAGACTAGCCGATGTTATCAATTGGTTTGGAGACAGTATGACAACATTCTTAATAGTTTGTATCGTATTAGATCTAATATTTGTAATAATCGGTTCATTATTATGGAAGAAAGCAAATCATATCGATCCTGCTTCTGAAAAAAATAAAGTAAAATTCTGGATATGGAATAATTTATGAACTATCCTTTCAGTAATAGCTTTCTTACCTATTATAATCCTTATCTTTACTGATAAAGACTTAGATAAGAAATCTAAAGGTTTAGTTGGATGAATTGCTATTGCTGCTTTGGTTATTGCTGGATTGGCAAGTTATGATTACAATCCCGTTTCTATGGAATGATTAGAAAAAGCTGAGCAAGAAGTTTTACAAGTTAGTCCTGATGGAACAATCTACTGGGCTGAACATAGTAAAAAATATCATGTAGATAAAGATTGTCCTGCATTTTCTCGTAGCGAAACTGTTTATGAATGAACCGTAAGAGATGCTTACGAAAGAGGATTAACTGATCCATGTAGAAGATGTATTCCTGAATATCATGCAGATGAAGATAAAGAAAATACTGAAGTTGAAAATGAAGAAGATGAAGAATTGTGATTATGAGATTTACTCTGATGATTCTTAGAGTAAAAGTTTAAGTTGAGTAATTATCTCAAATACTCAAATTCCTAGCTTGCCTGAGTCTTCTACCTCAGTTAGTCTAGCTTCTACAAATTCTAACTAGAATTTGTTAGACTGTCCGAGCATGGGAAAGAAAAACATTTATTTGATTATTAAGCTTGAAAAATGGCAAAAGTGCAAACTATTCTCAATCTTGAGATCCCTGCCGGGAAAGCTCAACCAGCTCCTCCTCTTGGACCTATGCTTTGAGCAAACGGTGTAAATATCGGACAATTCACAAAAGAATTCAACGAAAAAACTGCAGATTATATGAAAAAGTTCGCTCCTACAGATGTTAAAATTAAATGTAAATTAACTGTATTTGTAGATAGAACTTTCCAAATTGAAATCTGAGCTCCTATTACTTCTGGATTAATTAAATGGAAGTTAAATCTTCAGAAAGGTTCTGGAGAACCTAACAAAAATAAGGTTGGAAAACTTTCAAGAAAAGATTTGGAAGAAATCTACGAAATTAAGAAAGATGACTTGAATGCAAACAGCGTTGAAGAAGGAATCAGAATTATCGCTGGAACTGCTAGAAATATGGGAGTTGACTGTGATTTGAAATAAGATTTCTAATCTCTTTGGAGAAATGAAATATTACTGTGGCAGAAAGTTAATTACTTTCGCTATGGACCACTTTTATTCTATTATTTGTTATTATTATGCCAACACACGGAAAAAAGTATGTTGAAGCTAAAAAAGCTATCGACAATCAAAAGCAATACAGCGTTGAAGAAGCTGTAAAATTAGTTAAACAAACTAATTACACAAAATTCGATTCAACTGTAAATATTGCTATCAAAACTAATGCAAACCCTAAGTACAACGATCAAATGCTTAGAGCTACAACTATTCTTCCTAACGGAACAGGTAAAACTAAAAGAGTTGCTGTATTCGTAAGTGATGATAAAGTTGAAGAAGCTAAAAAAGCTGGTGCAGATATCGCTGGATTTGAAAGTTTGTTAAATGATATCAAGGCTGGTAAAATGGATTTCGATGTTTTGATTACTACTCCTGAACACATTAGAGATTTAGCTCCAGTTGCTAAACAGCTCGGACCTAGAGGTTTGATGCCTAGTCCAAAAGCTGGAACTGTAGCTATGAATGTATCTCAAGCTGTAGAAGAAGTTAAAAAATGAAAAATCGAATTCAGACTTGATAAGACTGGAAACATTCACGCAGGAGTTGGAAAAGTTTCTTTCGATGATGCTAAATTAGTTGAGAATATCAATGCTCTGCTTGCTGCTATCGAAGAAAACAAGCCAACTGGTGTTAAAGGTAAATTAGTTAAGAAAGTTGTATTGAGTACAACTATGAGTCCTGCAGTAGTAATTGCATACTAGTAATTAATTACAAAGAATAAAAAAAACTGATCGAGAATGATCAGTTTTTTTATTATTCTCTATTTAATTAAAGAATGACCTGTCATTTCTTCTGGAATATTGATTCCAAATAATTTCAACATAGTTGGTGCCATGTCTGCTAATCATCATTCAGCCTCAATATTTTCTTGAGGTTCTCAATTATGAATATACCAGAATGGAACTAAATTTGTTGTATGAGAAGTCTTTGGAGCAGATTCTGGTCACATTTCTTCACAATTTCCGTGATCAGCTGTAAGCAAAATATCCACATCTTCATCTTTACTCCATTGAAGCAATTTAGCTACGATTCAATCCAAAGTCTCAACAGCTTTGACTGCTGCAGACAAAACTCCAGTATGTCATACCATATCTCAATTCGCAAAATTAACTATAAATGCATCAAAATTTGGTGATTCTTCAAGTAAAGTTTTTAGAATTTCATTTGCAGACATCGAAGGATCCAAATCATATGTAGCCACTTTATGTGATGGAATAATTGTATTTCTCTGTCCATCATAAACTATTTCCTTTTCGGCATTAAAAAACTTCGTTACGTGAGCGAATTTCTCAGTTTCTGCTAAATGGAATTGACGTAAATCATGATTTGATAAAACGTCTGAAAGTGTATTATCTATACTCTTTGGAGTCAGAAAAGTTGGTCCATCATATTCCTTGTAATATTTTGTCATAGCTACAAAATATAGATTTGGCATAGATTTAGTTATAAATGCTGAATTCCATTTTTCATATAATTCAGCCTTTTTTGGATTTTGTGAAACTAATAAAGCTTGAGTCATTTGTCTAGCTCTATCTGCACGGAAATTTAGAAAAAAGACAGAATCTCCATCCTCAATAGCTTCCGTTCATAAAAAACTTACAGGAGTAATGAATTCGTCAGACTCTCCCGCTTCGTAGCGTTTCTGAATATATTCAGTAGGAGTATCTGAAGTTTGAGTTTGTTGGAAAACTATTTCATCATAAGCCTTCTGAACACGATCTCGATTATTATCTCTATCCATTCCCCAATATCTACCTCATAATGTAGAAATTTTTACATTTGGATAGTCTTTTAGTAATGATTCAAAATCTTTCATATATTCAGCGGCTGACTGAGGTGGAACATCACGTCAATCAAGGAAAAAATGAATATAAGTCTGTACATCACTTGGGATAATCTTTATCATATTTGTCATATGAGTATCAATAGAATGTACTCCACCAGGACCAAACAAACCAAGCAAATGTAAATTTCATCAATTTTCATGAACGTGTTGAATTCACTTTTTGAATGGCTCTAAATCCGAAAATTTTCACTCATCAAACAAATCTGAAATCTCCACTAAAGACTGCTTTATAATTCTACCTGTTCATAATGTTGTATGTCAGACTTCAGAATTTCACATCTGTCCATCTGGTAATCCTACAGCACGTCATGAAGCCTGAATTTTAGCATAACTTTTGGAAAATAAATAATCGAATGTTGGAGTTTTAGCCTGGACTATTGCATTTCTATCTGGCTGAACGTCTGTTAAACCAAATCAATCCAAAATGATTAAAGCAACTTTTTTTGACATAATATTTCATATTTAAATAAATTTTCACTTCACGTAATATAACGTAAATGACCAGCTATTATTATAATGTTCAAGATGTTTTTTTCAAGGAAGAAATCGCCTAAAACATAAAATCATTATTCGAAAAATGTTTCGATTACCTAGTTTAGACATATTTATAAAAATAAATTGATTTTATTGACAAAATATATATTCTATATTACAATACAAAAATAAAATTAATATAATGGATATTATCGGCTAACGATAAAATGAAGTTTCATAACCTAAGATACCATTATATTCTGGTTGTATTTCTCTCTGAATATAAGAGTATTGTTATGTTATGATGTTTATCCATTGATCTATTTATAGGAAACACAAAGTAAAGAACAAGCGTTAACTATTTTGTAAACATTGATTTTGTACAGTAATAAAAAATCTGGTAGATTAAATTATAGTTTTATATGTTTTTTTGTTGGTACAAAAATATCAGATTCTATTCTATCTTTTTTCGTAGAATCTTGTTTTTTATGTGTTATCTTTTACAATGAAATTTAATAATTGGTGAATAAGGGATTTATTCAGATATTCTCTTGCTTCTATATCTTCTATCTCAATTATTCTTTACATCACATTCTCTACAATCGGTCTTTTTTTTCCAAAAGAAAATTCTGAGACAATTAATGAAATATTTACTAAAAATGAGATTTCTGAAATTAGTGATGAATGAGAGATAATTATTGGATATTGATGAGATAACTTAAGGGGAATAAAATATCTCAATTTGGAAAGAGATATAAATAAGAGAAAAAATAGCATTTCAAAAATTGCACTAAATATCAATAAAAAAGCAGCAGACAATACAGATCAATCTTTACAAAATGGAATTATTTTTTATCATGAAGAAAATAGTGAAGAAAATAACAATGAAGCCATAAATTGAACTCAATTTGATATCGAGAAGATAATATCAGATTTACATCTTCAAAAAGAAAAAAGAGTTGCTGTGGTAGCTAAAGAATTATGAATTGATTGGAAAAAAGAGAAACTAGATTATGCTAGATTAGCATGAATCGATTGAAATTATAATTGATCATTGGATCAGAACCAAAAAATTAGAAATTATTTGATAGCTCATGCTCAAGAAATTTATAAGGATAAACATTGATGGAATGAATGGGAAACTCTCCCATTGGTAACTAAAGAAGAAAAAAAAGTAAAAATGAATTCAAAAGAGATTACATGACAGGTCACTTATAATGATGTAACATTAAAGGTTTCAGCCCCAGTTGAGTCTTTCCCTGAATGAACTGTTCTGAAAATAAAAACACTTGGAGATGAAGATTCTACAACGACTTTTGATATCACATTTAAGGAGGTTATTTTGATGACAAAAGTGGACAAAGTAGAATATGATGCTCCTATGGCATCTTTTGATATTTCATTCTATGATCCAGATGATACTGAGTTTATCAATGAGCTTCAGCCAGCAGAATGAAAATCCGTATCTGTAACTTTTGATTATACAAATAATAAGGAATTTAAACAGCCTGAAGATCAATGATTCTTAGCTATTTATCACATGGAGGATAACGATGAAACTTCTGCAAATTTAGTTAGTATAAAAGATGGGAAAAAGTCTAGAGAAAATAACAAATCAGATTCTATGAGTTTTTATGCAAATACCCTATCAGTATATATATTAACGATTGTTTCTGATTTAGATGAAGAACCAGCAGAAGATAACGAAACGATAAAATTAGATGCAGGTTATGGATGATTTATTGTAGATAGTGATGATATTATACTATCTTCATCATGAACTGATATTGAATCTATATATACATGAAAAATATTATCGAGAGATAATGAAATTACTCTCCCTAAAATTCAGGTAGCTTCATGACACATTTTCTCCTGACGATATAATGGAAATACATTTTTGTGAAAAGCTTGAACTAAATTTAGATTGTGAGATATAGATAATTCTGAATCAGAGAAATCAGATTCAGATGTAGAAGATAGTAAAAATAATTATGAAGTTTATGCTTGCTCATATAAAGAATGAACTAAATCATATGTATGCAGTTCAAATGAAAATCAGGTTTCAGATTTGGGCATTTCAGATAACAACCTAGATAACGAAATTCCTACAAGTGTTAATGCTTATACACCATCAGAAGAAGAGATTGAAAAATTTGGTCAAGAATTATTTGATGCATATAATTGGGCAATAAATAATTGAATTACAACCATAGATGATATAGATAAGGCCAAATTAGATAAAAAAATAACAAGAGCTGAACTTGCAAAAATGATGGTTGAATTTATGTCATGAGTCTTAGGGAAAGAGCGTATCATTACAGATGAAGTTAGTTATAGCGATGTAGATTCCGAAAAATTATGAAATTTAGCATGATATATCCAATTAGCTTACCAATACCAAATTATGTGAATAAAGGAAGATTGAAGCCCTATGGAAAAATTCAATCCTAATAAAACTGTAACAAGAGCTGAGTTTGCAACTGTATTATCAAGAGTATTATTTGGAAATACATATAACCAGAGTTGAGAAAATTACTATGAAAAACATATTGAAGCATTAAAGAAAGTTAATATTTTAAGTAATACAAACCCTAATCTTGTAGAAGCTAGATGATGGATTATGACAATGCTTTATAAATCTCAATTATAATAGTTCAGGTTTTTATTTATTGAAATTATTTGAGTCTTCAATATAATAATTTTGTTGTATCTCGTAAATTATAGATATGAAAAAAACAATCCACTCTCCTGAAGAAATGCATCAATTATGAATCGAATTATCTAAGTCTGAATCGATTCTTTTTTTGGTATGAAATCTATGAAGTGGAAAAACTACATTCACGAAATGATTTGCTGAAGGTTTGTGAATTGATCCAAAAAAAGTTCAATCACCTACTTACACTTATGTGAATGTATATGATAATAAGTTATTGCATATTGATATGTATAGACTAGAAACTTTTGAAGATTTGATAGAAAAATGAATTATGGATTTACTCAATGAATATGAATATATTCTGATTGAATGGCCAAAATGGACTGAGAAATTAAACTTATCATGAACAAAAACTCTTTCAATAACTAAGACATGAGACCAAGAAAGGGAAATAGAACTTTTATAATGTGTAATTACTCATCATGCAAATACTAATTACCTGCCCTTTCTGATGTGCATCGTTACTAACCAAAGAACTAAAAAGGTTGAATTTACCATTGATAGAATCACACCCAACCGCAGTTTTGAGTGAATGAACATGGAAAGATATATATAATATCAATTTATGGTCCAGAATTGCTAATAAAGTTTATGCCGTGATGTGAGAGGCTCAAGTCACAAATTTTGATCAGGTTTTTGATTTTGTTTTATCTTTAAATTGGAATACATTATTCGTACCTACAACAGAGTTTTCACTACATGCATCGTGCAAGAATTCTCAAATAATGTCAGAAAAATCTTTAGTTTCTGTCGCACATAAAGCAATTCTGACTTCTCTGAATATTTTAGAAGACACAAAAACTGACCCTGAAAAATCTCAGGAAGTCTTCCTTTTTATGTCATGAAATAATCTAAAAGTCTGCATAAATACATCTGGAAATTCTCTGCATCAACGTTGATGGAGGACTCAAACCGGGCCTGCTCCTTTGAAAGAAAATTTAGCGGCTGCAATTATTCTGCTTTCATGATGGAAATTCAATAAACCATTGATTGACCCATTCTGTGGTTCTGGGACTATCGCTATTGAGGCTGCGTTACTTGCTAGAAATATCGCACCATGAAAAAATAGAAAATTTGCATTCCAAAATTTTAAAAACTTTGATTTTAATGTATGGAATGAGCTTTTATTAAATGCAAAAAAAGCTGAATTTGAAAATAATTATCAAATAGTTGCTCGTGATATAGATGAAAAAGTTTTGGGTTATGCAAAAGTAAATGCAGAAAATGCATGAGTAAGAGATATTATAACTTTTGAACATCAAGATTTTCAGTCAGGTTTAATGCTATTTGAATGAGATTTTCGGTTGATAACTAATCCACCATATTGAAAAAGGCTGAACGCAAACGATGATTTAGCTCCACTTTATGAGAAATTAGCTGATTATTTACATGAATGTTATGGTTGAGTAATTTCCTCTTATCCATGAATGTGAAAATTATTCCATTCAAAGCATTTCTCACATAAGCAGTTATATAATTGAGCCGATGAAGTTGAATTTTATCGAAAGAAACCGGTATAATCAACCGTTTTGTACATATTTTTCAGAATAGAATTGTAAAAACTAAGGTAATTATTAGAATATATTTTTAGTATTTATCTTTTCTCCACACTATATGGCGAAAGAAAAAAAGAATGGATGAAAACTCAAAAGGTTCTTTTCTCCTTTGAAAGGAAATTTTCGAACTTTCACAAAAAACGTTTTTGTGAGTTGTTTCTATTCATTTTTTACAATTCTGACTGTTGAAGTTTTTAAAAGAGCTACTACTCTCATCCAAAATAATGATGCTGAATGAGTAAAAAACTTAATAATTATATATGTCATTATTATAGTTGTGTTTGTTATTTTTAATCGACTTACTAGACAAACAGAGGCTAGTTTAAGACATGATTCAAAAAGGCTGATTCAAAAAAAGGTATTCCCAGTATTTTTTAAATTAGATAATACAAGTATTGAGAAGTTAGGGACTTGAAGAATTCAACAAGTAATGGATGCTGGAATGTCTAATTGGAGAGAATTATTTAAAAAACTTACTCAAAAGATTCCTGATTTGATAATTCTTTCAATCTTTGTTCTATATCAAATTTTTCAAATCTGAGGATTGAAATACATAGTGATATTTTTCCTTCTATTTTGATTTGTATTTTTGATTGTTACAGCATTAAACAAAAAATGATTATCATGGAGAAAAAAGAAAGAAATAATTAATGGAGAACATTCAAGACAATTTGTTAAAATGATTATGTCTAAAATGGAAATAGTTCAAAATAACCAAGAAAATACTGAAATACAAAAAGATGATAAAATATTGCAGGATATAAAAGATTGTGATTTACATATTAATACTGTTTGATGGTTCCTTTATCGAACTTGAAATCTTTTCTCACTCATGCTTAATATATTTATCCTTTATTATTGATGGACTATTGTAAAATATTGAGGAGATTTATCATTATTTGTATGACTTTTGGCTTCAGCTACACTTTTTCAGAAAGTACTCGATAGCTCAATTATCTTATATAAAGAGTTTACTAATGAATTTACAGCTGTACAAAGACTTCGAGATACTTTTGATGAAATTCCAAATATGAAAAATAAATATTCAGATATAACTTTTAAATATAAAAAATGAGATATAAAAGTTAAAAATATATCGTTTTCATACGATAATAAATCTAATGTTTTCGATAATTTTTCATTAGATATAGATTGATGAAAAAAAACAGCTCTAGTATGAGAATCTGGATCTTGAAAATCAACATTAGTTAAATTGATTGCATGATACATTTCACCTGATGAATGAGAGATTTTAGTAGATTGACAAAATATTTCCGAAGTAAATGTATATGATTATTTTTCTCACATTTGATTTTTAACTCAGGATCCATCAGTTTTTGATGGAACTATTTATGATAATTTAGTTTATGCGCTCAAAGAGCAACCAACCGATGCAAAACTAAAAAAGGTTATAAAAGCTGCAAAATGTGAATTTATTTATGATTTTACAGAATGACTTCAAACAGAAATCTGAGAAAAATGAGTTAGATTATCATGATGACAAAAGCAGAGATTAGCTATAGCAAAAATCATGCTAAAAAATCCTGATATAATCTTACTGGATGAACCAACTTCTGCATTGGATAGTTTCAATGAAGAAGAAATTTCTCAAGCATTGAATAATCTATTCCAGTGAAGAACTGTAATTATAGTTGCACATAGACTTCAAACAGTAAAATCAGCTGACAGAATATTGCTGTTTGAAGATTGAAAAGTTGTAGAAGATGGAACTCATCAATCATTAATTAGAAAGAACTGAAAATATAAGAAAATGCTGGATTTACAATCTGGATTTTAATTGCTAATCAAAAATGAATTTTCCTCACGAAATAATTTACAAAAATACTCGTAATGCTTATGCTAGGATTAATCGTGATGGCATAGTGGTTTTTACTATTCCAAAAAGACTAAAAAATAACGAAAAGTTCTTGTCTGAATTTTTAGAGAGAGGAGAAAAATTATATCAGAGATATTCCAAAAAAGAAAAATTAAAATCAACTACAGAAGATGAACTTCTAATTTTCTGAGAAAAACTTTCTTGGTCAGATTTTTTTGATAATGATAAATCTTATTCCAAGGCTACCAAAGAAAAAAAACTGAAAGAAATTCTTTTGGAATATTCCAAAGAATGGGTAGATAAATTTTCAGATCAACTGTGAGTTCCTTATAAGTCTTTAGCAATTAGAAAGATGAGAGCTCGCCGATGACAATGTTCATCTAAGCAGGATATAGTCTTAAATTTACAGCTTGTTCACCTGCCACAGAAATACATTCAATATGTGACTGCTCACGAATGTGCTCACCTAGTTCAGAAAAATCATTCAGATAAATTTCGAAAAGTAGTAGAAACTCTATATCCAAAATATA
>Ga0265299_10002842_pt1 | contig 17341 bp, 9 predicted proteins | sample AusTroGonzalo_MG_4_FD_193485 | JGI IMG/M metagenome (GOLD analysis project Ga0265299, IMG submission 193485) | Bovine rumen microbial communities from tropical cattle in Woodstock, Queensland, Australia - Gonzalo_02 | ecosystem: Host-associated > Mammals > Digestive system > Stomach > Rumen ... | reverse complement strand
TTGTGGTGCTGGTTTTGTTTCTGCCACAGGTTTTGTTTCTATTTGATCTTCGTCATCTGAGACAAGGCCAGGGGCTTCGCCGACAGGTTTGTTTATGACAATGTTGCCACTATCGCCACCCATTTCGTACTCCACGGTACTTTCCGCATCTTCGCCAGAACTATTTCTCAGGTTTGCTTCGTTTTCCCCCAAAGTTTTTCTCCTTACATATATATTGTATATAGTATATAATAACAATTTTCATTCAAAATGTCTATCAAATTTGGTCAAAGTTGGAATTTTTATTGTGGTTTTAGTGTAAATGAATCTTTAAAAGAAATTTTTGAAAGGGTATTGACAAAATATTTTTTCGTGGTATAATGTGCTTACACAGTTTGAAATGCGCATCACAAAAGGGCTTTAGGGTGGTTTTGAGTTGCGGAATGCGGCAGAGATCAAAAAAAATGAAAAATTTTTAAACTTTTTTTGAAAAACTGTTGACATAGGTTTTAAATTGTGGTATCTTTATAAAGCGTTCACACAAAACGCGGAACTAAATAGATGCTGAATAGGCTGAAATAACCATGTATTTTCTAAATACCTCTGGGTGAGTAATTATTCAATTTGTTTGTAACAGAGTTGACTAGTGACTTGCCTTTTTTTATGCCTTGCATCTCATTCGCACATTGACAACTGCATATTAAATATTGTTCTTATATAAGAACGAGAATCAGTAAAGAATATTTTAATGTAATACGTATTGATACAAAACTGGTAGAAATACCGTTTTTCTGTAAACAATTCGTCGAGTTAAATTATTTAACAAGAAAATCGAAAAATGCATAAGGCCGTTTACTTTAAGTAAACGAAAATTCGAATTGAAGATATTTCTTCAATACTACATCTTTATAGATCAAGCTATGAAGGGCGTATGGCGGATGCCTTGGCACTTGGCGCCGATGAAAGACGTGATAAGCTGCGATAAGCTACGGGGAGCTGCAAATGAGCTGTGATCCGTAGATTTCTGAATGAGGTAACTCACTTGCGGTAATGCGCAAGTATCCTAACATAAATACATAGTGTTAGCGAAGGGAACCCAGGGAACTGAACCATCTAAGTACCTGGAGGAAAAGAAAGTAAATCAACGATTACCTAAGTAGTGGCGAGCGAACGGGTAATAGCCCAAACCATTTATATTTTATAACTGGGGTTTGGACCCACATAGTGTAATGTTTTGCTTTGTAGCCGAATTGCTCTGGAAAGGGCAACAATATAGAGTAACAGTCTCGTAGGCGAAACACAGCAAACTACCGTGGTGTTCCAGAGTAGCACAGGACACGAGAAATCCGGTGTGAATGCGGGAGGCCCATCTCCTAAGGCTAAATACGACCAAGTGACCGATAGAGTATAGTACCGTGAGGGAAAGGTGAAAAGCACCCCGGGAGGGGAGTGAAACAGAACCTGAAACCATATGCTTACAAGCAGAAGGAGCACTACTTTGAGTGTGACTTCGTACTTTTTGTAGAACGGGCCGGCGAGTTACGTTATGTAGCAAGGTTAAGCAATTAAGTTGCGGAGCCGAAGCGAAAGCGAGTCTGAATAGGGCGATTTAGTTGCATGACGTAGACCCGAAACCGATTGACCTAGCCATGTACAGGTTGAAGCAGAGGTAACACTCTGTGGAGGACCGAACTCACGTTCGTTGAAACGACCGGGGATGATGTGTGGCTAGCGGAGAAATTCCAAACGAAATCGGAGATAGCTGGTTCTCCGCGAAATAGCTTTAGGGCTAGCCTCGATCGTAGATTGTTGGGGGTAGAGCACTGAATGGGCTAGGGGGCTTCACGGTCTACCGAACCCTATCAAACTTCGAATACCATTCAATTTTAATCGGGAGTCAGACGGCGAGAGATAAGTTCCGTCGTCAAAAGGGAAACAGCCCAGATCCACAGCTAAGGACCCAAAATGTAAGTTAAGTGTAAAAGGATGTGTCGTTGCTAAAACAACCAGGATGTTGGCTTAGAAGCAGCCACTCATTTAAAGAGTGCGTAATAGCTCACTGGTCGAGTGATGGTGCGCCGAAGATTTAACGGGGCTCAAACTTACTTCCGAAGCTTGGGAATTGCAGTAATGCAATTGGTAGCGGAGCAATGTATGCGGGCTGAAGCCATATCGAAAGGGGTGGTGGACTGCATACAAGAGAGAATGCCGGCATGAGTAGCGAGAGTAAAGTGAGAAACTTTACCGTCGAATGCCTAAGGTTTCCTGGGGAAGGTTCGTCCTCCCAGGGTAAGTCGGGACCTAAGTCGAGGCCGAAAGGCGTAGATGATGGACAACTGGTAGATATTCCAGTACCACCGCACATTGATTAAGACCGATGCAGGGACACAGTAGGATAGTTGGACCACGGGGGTGGAAATCCGTGGCTAAATAGTGAGGCTTGCACGTAGTGAAGTACGCGTGCTTTAAGGCTAGGCTATGAATGGGACTGAATTTAGTAAGGAAGCCAATGAATTCACACTGGCGAGAAAATCTGCTAAGGAAATGTGAGGTGCCCGTACCGCAAACCGACACAGGTGGGCGAGGAGAGAATCCTAAGACGGACGGGATAACCCTTGTTAAGGAACTCGGCAAAATGACCACGTAACTTCGGGAGAAGTGGTGCCTACAGCAATGTAGGTCGCAGTGAAACGGCCCAAGCGACTGTTTATCAAAAACACAGGTCTCTGCGAAAGCGCAAGCTGACGTATAGGGGCTGACGCCTGCCCAGTGCTGGAAGGTTAAGGGGAAGTGTTAGAAAGGAGTGCAAATTTTTTTCAAAGCATAGAACTTAAGCCCCAGTGAACGGCGGCCGTAACTATAACGGTCCTAAGGTAGCGAAATTCCTTGTCAGGTAAGTTCTGACCCGCATGAATGGCGTAACGACTTGGGCACTGTCTCAACAGGGGACCCGGCGAAATTGTAGTATACGTGAAGATGCGTATTACCCGCGACTGGACGGAAAGACCCCGTAGAGCTTTACTGTAACCTGATATTGAGTTTTGAAAATGGATGTACAGGATAGGTGGGAGGCTATGAAGCATGGGCGTTAGCTTATGTGGAGCCATCCTTGGGATACCACCCTTTTGTTTTTGGAATTCTAACGACTTGCCGTGATCCGGGAGTCGGACAGTGTCAGGCGGGCAGTTTGACTGGGGCGGTCGCCTCCTAAAATGTAACGGAGGCGTCCAAAGGTTCCCTCAGAATGGTTGGAAACCATTCGCAGAGTATAAAGGCAGAAGGGAGCTTGACTGCAAGACTTACAAGTCGAGCAGATACGAAAGTAGGGCTTAGTGATCTGGCGGTAGATAATGGAATTGCCGTCACTTATCGGATAAAAGTTACCTCGGGGATAACAGGCTTATACCACCCAAGCGTTCACAGCGACGGTGGTGTTTGGCACCTCGATGTCGGCTCGTCATATCCTGGGGCTGTAGTTGGTCCCAAGGGTTCGGCTGTTCGCCGATTAAAATGGCACGCGAGCTGGGTTCAGAACGTCGTGAGACAGTTCGGTCCCTATCCATCGTGGGCGTAAGATATTTGAGAGGATCTGCTCCTAGTACGAAAGGACCAGAGTGGACGTACCTATGGTGCATCAGTTGTCCTGCCAAGGGCATAGCTGGGTAGCGATGTACGGAAAAGATAAACGCTGAAAGCATATAAGCGTGAAACTTGCCTCAAGATTAGATATCTCATAACATAAGTTAGTAAGGCCCCTTGTAGACAACAAGGTTGATAGGTCGGGTGTGGAAGTGCAGTAATGCATGTAGCTGACCGATACTAATAGGCCGAGGGCTTGATCACATAATTTGTGATTAACTCAATTTAAAGATGAAAAAACTTGTAAATTTGCTGATGAAATAGTATGCAGTTGCCAGTGTGCGAAAACTCCATAATATCACTTGTATTCGTTGACAAATGATGCTATGTGTAATATAATGGAACTACAATTTAGGTTATATCACGGAAACGTGTTGTAATACCATGACGGTGACAATACCGGAGAGGATCCACCTGTTCTCATACCGAACACAGAAGTTAAGCTCTCGAGGGCCGATGGTACTAGTCTGGCGACGGGCTGGGAGAGTAGGACATTGCCGTCTTCAAAAAATACCGAACCTTTTGGTTCGGTTTTTTTGTACTCTTATTTCTTATTTTTTCACTTTTCACTTTTAGTTAAGATAAAGTAATGTCGCCTGGACTAGTCTGGCGACGGCTAGGAGTGGGTGGTTCCGCCTCTCTACCGAGCCGGCGGATCATGTATACGAAAATTCAAAATCTTTTTGCGATTTTGACAAAAAGTTGCAAGTCCCATATATTGTTTATATAATGGGACTTTTATTTTTGTCAAACTCATCAAAAATCTGATTGAATTTTCTGCCGAGTATTGTGAGATGAGTAGCGTGTTAGTATGGGTATGGTAGACTGGCGTCTTCAAAAAATACCACAGAGAAATCTGTGGTTTTTTTGTGGCTAAAAGATATATTAAAATGTATATATAATATTGATTTATAATAAGGTTTGTGGTAAAATATGCGTATGGATAAAGATGATAAGATTTGGTGTAAAAAGATAAATAGAGAATATGCTAAGATGCTAAAACAGGGGGTGCCATATAATTACGCACTGCTATTGTATCATGATAACGTGCGAAAAATGGATGAACTTGGTGATCAACTCATGCTCGATGCGGAAAAGCTCGAAGACATAAGAGAGCGTTTTGGCGATGTCAGCCAAAAAGATGCTATGAAAATATATTCGCTACTATTCGGCATGGGTGGGCTGGCAGTGGCAGGTGTGGCATGCGCATTTATCGACCCAGATAATACCACCAAATATGCGCTCTTAGGTGTACCAATAGCGGTAGGTGCGATGGGCGGAGCGACTGTGGCATACAAACCAATAAAAACTGCCAAAATAAAGCTAGAAATGCTAGGCGCAAGGGTTAAATTCGGACGCTGTATATCTAAGGCGATTGCAAGCCAAATACTGCTAGATAAAGCGGTGGAAGATAAGAAAAACGTGGATGCTGGGCAATATTATCTAAATCTGGAAGAGAATTACGATGAGGTGAGTTTTTGCGAAAATGAGGCTGAATATATGGCTCAATTCGAAAACGATGGGGGAATGAGCCTATGATGACAGAAAAACAGAAAAAAGCGGAGAATCAGAAATTTAAACAGAAATATTTCGATTACTACGATGATGTGAAAAAAGCCGAAGATGATGAATGGTAAAATGACGACGTGAGTCGTCATTTTTGATTAAAAATAAATACAGGTATATAGGAATGAAACAATTTTTTAAGATTGTCAAAGAGTTAATATTAGTTGACAATGTATTCACGATATTTTATAATTAACATAAGAGGTGATAACATGGCTTTTGAAAAGTTGAAAGAATATTATGCTAGATGGAAAGGTAAGTTGTATGATTCCGTATGGGATCGTAGCGGTAAAAAGCAAGCTGAGGACGAGAAGGCTGTAAAAGGGCCTAGTGAGCGAGAAATCTTAGAGGGACAGGATAATAACAAACATCGTGTAGAACCAGTAAGCGTGGATGAAAGATATGAGCCATATGGAGCGAATAGCGAGCACACGGAGGCAGGTCAGGATGACTATGGAATCGCACCTCCTGGAGATAGTGGTGGTTATGTCGATTCTAGTGTAGATAAGACATCTCATGAGGCAGGTCAGGATGATTATGGAATCGCACTACCTGGCAAAAATGGCGTGGACTATAATGTAGATAGACATTATGTTTCACCAGAAGAACATATGGAGAATGGTGGTTTTGATATTGATCCGAAAATTTCATCAACTTTGGGTAAGATAAAAGATGGTATTGTCCCTAGAGATGGTAAGGCAAGTGAAGAGAGTCTAGAGATGGGGCGAGAAATATTTAGGTCTGCAAAGGGTAATGGGGAATTGTTTGGTAGATATGCTGCCATGAGATACGAACAGATAAAAGATGAGAATACACCAGAGGCAGACAAACTTAGACTATTTGAGGAATTGGTGATTATAGGTAATAACGTAGATAGTTTTGTGGCACTAAATAATAGTGATCTTAGCGGAGGATGGAATAATGTGGCTCCAATTAAGTTAAAAGAGGGGCAGACTTCATTTCCAGAACTGATGCAAGATTTATATACAAATCGTGATAAATATGGTCTGCCAGACTATATAAAAAGGCCAGAGCCAGGTAGTTGGGGCACACTTAATCCGAATAGTACAGAAGATAAATATGTGCATATAGTTGATGCTTCGCCTTTAATAAAAGGTACTGCTGAAGATGTCAATGATTCGATTAAAAATAGAGGAAAGGAACAGGCGCGTTATGATGAGTGGCTTGCAAAAATAAATCCAGAACTTGAAATATAATAAAAATAAAAAATCCACGATTAATTCGTGGATTTTTATTATCATATCTTAAATTATTTTATTAGCCTTCTTTTATTGCTTTGATAAATTCGTGTACACTGAGGGCATTGGTACTTTTATTGTAAAGCACGCACAATTTCATCTTAAACATCTCATGTGAGAGTGGGATGGTTTCTAATGTACCGTCCTTTATTTCGTGTGCTATATTTTCACGGAAGAGTAGTCCGACATAATCAGTACGTTTAATAGTATCCATTATAATATTAGTCGAACTTGCCTCAATAGATGGCTTAATTACGATACCCTGAGAATTTAAGAAATTGTCTAGCATTTTGCGTCTCGTGGTGTACTCGAGAGGGAGGATAAAGCGCGATTTTGCAACCTCAGACAAAGGCTCGCTTTTTAAGTCCTGATCGTGCATTTTAGGGTTATATGCCAGACATAACTCTACGTCTTTGAGAGGCTCTAGAGTGATATATGGATTCTTACTAGAAATAGGTGGTACATCGACAATTAAATCTATGTCGCCTTTCTCGAGCATGGTAATAAGGTTCGCAGTGGATTCCTCAATAAAACTCAATGTGAGATTATGATATTTCTCCACAAAAGCACCAATCTGTTCGTAGATTAGGCCATATATGTGAGATTGTATGCCAATTTTTAGCACACCAAGATTGAGGTTGTTGACCTCTTTGATAGTGTCTTTGCACTTTGCTATATTATTTAAAATGTTTTCTACGATAGGAAGCAGGGCTTCTCCTGCCTTGGTTAATGTCAGCCCCTTTACACCTCGCTCTAGAAGTGGAGTGCCATAGTAGTCCTCGAGTTTTTTTATAGAATAACTAACGGCTGGCTGTGAAATAAATAGTTCACTAGATGCCACTGAAAAACTCTTTGATTTTGCGACTGCGTAAAAGGTCTTGAGCATATTAAAATTGAAATCTTCTTTTATAATCATACTGCAATTATATAACATTTTTCGACACTTGTCAATAAGTAAAATTTATAAAGTTTATAAAAATCTTATATTTGTTTTATGTGCGTGCGTGAGGTATAATACTGTTAGATATGCATGTACTTATGCTAAAGCATAATTGTATGAAATTTTTAACACAAGATGAGGAGGCGGAATATGATTGTAGCTATTGAAGGTATTGATGGTTCAGGTAAGACTACTATTGCTAGCAGGCTAGCTCAGAAATTAAACATGAAATATATAAAGGATCCCGCAAAGAAAGTGCTTAATATGTCGACTGCGGAATATAAACAGTTATTTAGTGATATAGAGCATGTACATGGCCATGCAACAATTGCGCAACTGTTAACTATGGGGTATACTAGTCTTGACAAAACAGAAAACTTAATTTGCGATAGACATATACTGTCAAATTATTTTCACAATGGGAATGAGGAGACTTTGCCATATTTCGACGCTCAAGTGAAATCTGGAGATGTGCCAGATTTAACTTTTGTATTATGCTGTGACAAAGATGAGAGAAAGAGAAGAATTGCTGAACGCAATCCTCATGATCCTGATTTACAGAAAGATTTTGATGCGCAAGATGCTAGATATGATGAGATGATGGCTTATGCAGATTCTCGTGGAATACCATGTGTGGAAGTGAGTTCGGAATTTATTCCACTAGATGTGTTGGTGGATGGACTGGCGGAGGTTGTGCTTGCATTACAGCAAAGTGGACCATTGGATATGGCACAGAAAAGAGAATTTGCTGGTTATGCAGATAAGTATTTGTTGTATAAATTTGAGCAACATTTTGCTTATGATGCACTAACACAATATCTCATTAAAGAGTTGCCAGAAGATGATGGTACTGAAAAAACTAAATAACTATTGTTGGAGGAGAGATGGAATATTGTTGGAACATTACGCCAAGGTGTAATGCTACATGTAAGTTTTGTCATAGGTTCCTAGGAATTGAGGAACTTAGTGAGGAAGAGAACAATGAAGTGCTAAGGAAACTCATTGAGGAATATAAAGTAGACAATATTACATTTACTGGTGGAGAACCATTGTTGGTTCCACAAGTGGTAGAACTTATAGCAAAAGCGCATAATGCAGGCGTAAAGACTAAAATTGTGACTAATGGATTATTGCTTAGTTCTGGCAGGCTGAGTAGGTTAGCGCCAAATTTAGACCAATTGACTATGTCTCTAGATTCGCTTAGACCAGGGAAAAATCGTCAAATTGGTAGGGGCGTACTACAATCAGAATGTGTTGTAAATGTATTAGAAGAGGCGAGAAAATATCCGAATTTGAAGGTGGCTATCAATAGCGTGCTAAGTCGTCAAACACTGAATGATATTGACGAAATCGGTGCTATGTTAGACAAGTATAAGAAATGTGGTGGCAACATTGTAGAATGGAGAATATTTCAATTTACACCACTGAGAGAAACGGCAGCACAGAATAGTGGCACGTTCAATTTGCTAGATGGTGAGTATGCTGATAGGGTGGCTAATTTGCGCAGGAAATATCCATCTATAAGCATAACAAAACGCACTCAAAATGAATTAGAAAATGATTATACTTTAATCCTCGCAAATGGCGATGAATACAGAACTGTACGAGGTAGAGATATAAAGTTGGGCAATTTATTGCATCGTAATATGAGTGCGGAAAGATAAAATCAATAATAGAAGACAAAAAGGAGCATTTGGCTCCTTTTTTTGTTGTGAGAAGTGTAAAAATTTGGAGACTTGGATAGAAGTAATAGACACGACATAAAAAGATTCGTAATGTCTCACAATATATATATAATATTTATTAAAATGAGTGCTAATTCGTTTGACAAGAAAAGTTCATATATATATAATTATATATATAAAATGCGAAAAGTGTAATATTTTTGATTAGTATAATACGCCGTTTGAAATACTGCAAGGAGAATGGTATATGTTGGGGATATTTAAAAATTGGAAGAGTTTTAAGTGGGGCGCAAGGCATAAGATGATTGCGTCTCTTACTGCTATATTTGTGGTGCTAGGCTTAGGGTTGGTAGCGGTTTTATCTACGCAAAATGTTGGCGCAGGACTAAAAACACGTGTATCGTTTACTGCAGATAGTGCATCTTGCAATGTATATATTAAGGCCACTCAAGTAGGTGGTGGGGAAAATGGCACTGATGATGTAATAACGCGTTCAGATATAAATGCAGTATCGGGAAATGCATTGGCTGCGATAGAAAATGGCGACACATATGGTACTGGATACACCGGTAAGATTGCAGTAACTACCGATGGTAATACTAGAAGCGTGACAATACCTGACCAAGAGTTGAAATTCGTTGAAAATGGCAAAGTTTTGCCAAATGGTAAAGAGACGTCCGTTAGTTATATGCGTTATGATATTAAAGTTGTAAACACGGGTGTAAACAGTGTGCGCGCACTCTTAGATGTTGCATTTATGCATAACAATGTCGAGCAGGGTACGCACTACAACAATTTCGTTGTTGATTATATTTCTTATACTGATGTGGATGGAAATGTCACAGAATCTGACATGGATGGTTGCTTTGACATACTGGTTGATGGAGATACTGCAGAAAATCCTGGTGCGACTGAAGTTTATGGTATTTTCACCATCTGGGTAAGAGTTGACAATCCTAATATTAGTGTAACCTCTACAAATCTCAATATTAGTCTTAACTTCATTTCGTCAGATAATACGAGAACGTTTGATGGAACGCCTGTGGTGAAAGGTGATGTCGTATCTATGGATATGGATGGCAATGGAACTCCAGAGGATTATAGGGTAATAAATGTGCATGGTGATGAGGTAAAAATGATGGCCATGGCTAATACTGGTGCTAATCGTGCATTTAACTCATCTGTTGTTACAGTGGCTTTTGATAATGGCAATGGTATAAAATATCAAGGTAGCAGTGTAGATTATTACCTAGACAATACATGGTACAATTCCTTAAGTGCAGATGCCAAAGCGGCCATTTATACAAAGAGTATTAGACAATCACTGGATGACGATTTGTTCGATAATGTTTTGATTAGTAATAGGCAAGTGTTCTCGCTAGGATTGGGCGATTTGATGAAATATTTTGGGGTAGACAAGGCTAGCGAGATAGATGAAAGTGAACTGTTTGGCTTGTACTTTGGAGATTTAAGCGGTTCGACAGACAAGGTGTGGTTGAATACCGCCGGAGACCCTGCTGGCCTTGATGTGTGGGTGGTAGATGGACAAAAGGGTCTTGATTACATCCCATATAGTACTATATCTTCCGTACGGGCATCATTTGTAATTGATTTGAATAAGATGACGTATACAAAAAAAACTGGTGTCTCAATAGGTGAAATTGTTCAACTAGATGTAGACAACGATGGTATGTGGGAATCTTATAGGGTTCTTGGTGTAGATGGTGATAATGTTAAATTGCTTGCCATGGATTTCGCTACTATTAAGCAATACTGGTATTCTGCACAAACCACATCATTTGGTAGTTATACTGGCGTGAAATATGCTGGTAGCGCAATTGATAATTATCTAAATGGTAATAGCTCAGGGAATTATTATTATAGTTTGTCGAGTGATACTGCAAACAATGTAAAAGGGAACATCGTTTCACAGACAGTAATTCAGACTATGGATGGGCACACTGATGGTGAATATGCTACTGTGACAGTCGGCTCGAGAAACGTCTTTACATTAGGACTCGAAGATATCTATGCATATACTGGTTCAAATAATCCTAGCCAAGATGATGTGCAAAGGATGTTGTGGAATACTGACAATCCTATTTCAATGACGGGGCAGAATGTATGGCTAAGTTCGGCCGCGGCTTATGCAGATGATGAAGCGTGGATGGCACGCGTGGATGGAGAATGCATATATGTAGATTATACTAGTACTGCTGAGGTGCGACCAGTATTTGTCATAAAACTGGCTAATGTCAAGTGGCAACGTTGTGTGCAATTAGTAAAAGGTCAGCAAATCTATTTGGATATGGTGGGTGATTCTGCACCAGAGCCATATAAGGTAATATATGTCGATGGTTATGATGTGAAATTCCTCGCGATGACTAATGCTGTGAGTATGGCATATAACACATCTAGCAAGACCACATCATTTAATGGAACTACTGGACAACAGTATTATAACAGTGATATAGATGCATACTTGACTTATACTTGGTATCCAAGTGTAAAAGATGCGATGAAGCAGAGAATGCAGGATTATTATGTTGTCCAAACATATAATGGCGATGCTACTAAGACAAGTGATGTCGGCAATAGAAAAGTATTCTTATTGGGTAAAGAAGATATTGTTGAATATGTGGTTGAAACATCGTTGATTAGTTTATTTGTTGGCAGGCCATATGTAATCATGTACTGGAACACAGGCAGTTTTGACGGATCTGCTTGGTTAAATAGTGCTGCCACATCTAGTGGCTCAGCATGTAGTATATCGGGTGATGGCACGAATGGTAGTAGTGGTGTGGCGGCGGCTTGTACACTACAAAAAGAAGTGCGTCCTTCGTTTGTGCTAAACATGAAGGGCTTAAACTGGGAAACTAGTGCAGATGTTCAAAAAGGTGATATCATTTATATAGATTCAGATGGTGACGGTTCTGTTGAGGCTTATAGAGTGCTCTCTATAGATACAAATAATGCAAAATTGGTGGCCATGTATAATGCTACTAAGATGAAATATGATTCTGGGGCAGATATGACCACATTCTCTGATGATGTGCATAATGCATATGGTAACAACCCGTCAAATAAGAGTTATTTGGCATATAGTGAATCAAATTTGGATTCTTATCTAAATAACACTTGGTATGGAAGCAGAACAGGCGCATTCAAAAACGCTATAATTAGCCAAACTATTACACAGAGAGCGTATACTAGCAAGACTGATGAGGATGTGCCATCTGCTTCACAAGGTGTGTATAGATATAGATTTTTATATAATGATAGGCACAATGGCCTTACTAGAGTGGCATATACTAGCGTTGGCAGTAGAAGGGTATTTGCCTTAGGATTAGAGGATATTTACGATTATTTCGATATATCATATACTGGTACCGGTGGTGAGGTGACTAGAGATCAGATAAGAGAACTGTTTTGGGATGATACTAGTACTCACACGGAATTTATTTGGTTAAATTCAGTATCTACAGATAATCGTGAGAAAGCAAAAGCTGTATATGGTGGCACGACGATATATTTCCCTTGGGTTCATAGTGTAGACACCTCATGCTATGTGCGCCCTGCGTTCGTGATTGACTTATCAAAGATAACTTGGACAAAGGGTGCCGGTGTGATGAAAGGCGAACTTATCCAAGTCGATATGAATGGTGATGGAGAAGATGAAACATATAGAGTACTAGATGTTGATGGTATGGAAGTCAAACTAGTAGCTATGGAATCGGCTGGACCAGTGCAGTACAATGCTAGCAGTCAAACCGCGCCATTTACACCTATTGATAACAAAATTCCTGTGGATAACTTGCAACAACAGTATGCTACTAGTACATTGGATAACTACTTGAATAACACTTGGTATAACACATGCTCAGCTACGGCGAAAGCGGCATTAGTTCCGCAGACTATAATTCAGTATTCGTTCATGCCTTATGGAACACCTAATGATCCAAATACTATGACATACACATACAAATATCAGTACAATTGGCAGGCGAGTGACTATGACAACCTTGATTTGACAGGATATGTCAGCGTAGGAACTAGAAATATTTTTGCACTAGATGTGACTGAGATATATGATTACTTTGGCAAGAATGTGATTACTAGTGACGAATTTAACTATCTATTCTGGAACGTAACAGAATCAGTTAATGAGAGAATGTGGCTGAGAAATGCAACTTCTTATTCTGGAAGATATTATGATGCATATACCGCATATGGTAATTATGGTGGGTTTGGTGGCAGATTTGGTGGTAGTTGTACGGATTATCATACAGTAAGACCTGCGTTTGTACTTGACCTATCTAAGATTACTTGGCATAAGAGCATAAATGTCACTAAGGGGCAAATAATATATATCGATACCGATGGCGATGAGGCAAAAGAGGCATACAGGGTTTTGAGCGTAGATGGCAACGATGCCAAACTTATGGCGATGTATGATATGAATAATGCTACTTATACATACAATACTACAACTTCAACTACAAGTTTCAATGGTACATCTGGTATCCAATATAAAAATAGTACGCTGGATACAACAACAACAACTTGGTACAATAATAGATTGCAAACAATAAAAGATGCTATTCGTACACAAACACTATATCAGACTATGGATGGTGATCAGACGAAGAGAGTCTTAGTTGGTGATAGAAATGCATTTTGTCTAGGTTACGAGGATATTCTTGATTATTTCGGCGTTTCTGCGCTTGCTCAGGTAGACAGTGCAGACTTGATGAATATGATTTGGAATACAAGTTCTGCGGTGTCCAGTGGTATTTGGTTAAATTCTGCATCGTCAAGCAGTTCTACAGTTGCGGGCAGTGTAGATGGTATTAGAATGGCGTTCTTAAATGCTCCTTATTCCACTTCAGGATTGACAATACGACCAGCATTCGTGATTGATCTATCTAGGGTTGGTTGGAGTGATAGTAGTGGTGTTGTAAAAGGTGATGTAATAAATATAGATACGGATGGCGATGGGACAAAAGAGCCATATAAGGTAATAGAGGTAAATGGCGAGTCTATGACGCTACTCGGTATGAGTGATGTGACTTCGGGTGGCGATTCTACATTCGTGTTTAGAAATAATAACACAAAGGCAACTTTCTCTGATGGCTATAGTTATATTAAATATGATGGTAGTGAACTTGACACATTGCTTAACACTACATGGTTTGGTGGGCGAACTGTAACCATAAAAGGTGCTATAGAAGCAAAGAATATAACACAAAGTAGTTATTCCTTAAATGTGGCGGCACCCAATGAGGCAACTTATCGATTGCAACGCGGTGAGGTGGAGTTGTCTCGTGGTGATGTTATATCATTAGATATGGATGGTAATGGTACACCAGAACAATATAGGGTGTTAGAGATAAATGGTAATAATGTAAAACTGATGGCAATGTACAATCTAAACAATACCACATATAACTGGTATGCTCAAGGGCAAGAACAAACAGTTCAATTCAGTAATGGTAACAATTACTTGAAATATGCTGGTAGTAATATAGATAATGCTTTGATTAGTTGGTATAATAGTCTCGGATCGTTGAAGAGTGCGATAGTGCAAACGGCAGTAACGCAACATTGTTATGAGATTACGCATACTCAGCCTGCTAATGGCACGTACTATGTCTTAGACTATCAGTCGGCAGATCCAAATGATTATCTGGTGGACATTGGTTCTGTTAGCGTAGGCAATAGATATGTTTACGCATTAGGAGTGGAAGATCTATTCTTATATCTAAATAACAGTAGTGTTTCCCCAAAGGTGCTGAATAATATTGTGTGGGGTACGCATAATACAGTTAATGACTGGATTTGGTTGAATTCCGTTGCTCCAACTCAGACATCTGACCTCAATGCATTATTTGTTAGTGGTGAAAATAGAAACTTTAACTATGGACCTGGTGTAATTGGAACCACTCTTGCAGTACGTCCAACATTCGTGATTAATTTATCTAATGTAGATTATGATGTTTGTTATGGATATAATGTTGAAGGCACTATTAATGTGGGTAGTAGAAAAGTATATACTCTAGGAGTGGAAGATATATTCTCATATTATGAGACAAATACTATTACTTCTGAACAACTAAATCTATTGTTCTGGAACACGCCAGACGCAATTACAGGATCTAGCGGATCAACATATAGATGGTTGACATCTCCATTTAAATGGGATAGTGCATATGGAACGACATACGATTTCATAGAAATTGTACAAGGTTATCGCAGAATAATTGGTGCAGAGGAACATAATTATGCGCGTGCTGTTAGAGCAGTATTCACTGTTAATCTAGATAGAATAGATTATACGAGGACATTGACATATCCTATAACGGTAAATGGTACTCATGTGACATACACGGGGCCAGAGTCAATCGGTACGGGATCATCCGTTGCATTACAATTCACTGCTAATAGTGGTTATGCATTGCCTAATAGTGTAACTGTGACAAATGCGACTGCTAGTTGGAATAAGACTAGTGGCATGCTGATACTATCTAATCCTACTGGCGATGTGAGTGTAAATATTAGTGCGGGCACAAGCTATAGTATTAATTATAGCAATTGTGCACATGTTTCTTACTCTGGGGCATCAACTATAATTTCTAATGATACAACTAATATTGCATTTACTGCAAATAGTGGATATCTATTACCTACTAGCGTAATGGTATCAGGAGCAAATTATACTTGGTCACGAACGGATTCAACGCATGGTGTACTGCAATTATCTAATCCTACAGGCAATGTAAGTGTTATTGTAATTGGTATGAGATATTCAATCAATACTAGTGGTAGTTCACATGCTTCATTCTCAGGAGATATGACAATAATTCCTGGGGAGACAAAGAATATAAATGTAACATCTACTAGCACATATATGCTCCCAAGCACGATAACAGTATCGGGAGCAGACTACACATGGACATTAACAGATTCTACGCATGGCGTACTGCAGTTGTCTAATGCTACTGGTAATGTAAGTGTTACTGTAACAAGTGTGGATTCTTATAGTATAACTGTGGTAACTAACCACTGTACGAACAATTCTACTAATGTGACTCGTGTTGCAAAGAATGGTAGTACTACGTTAAATATTACTCCAGATGCTGGATATTATCTAATTCCATCATCTTATACACAAACTGGTGCTACTCTGATACAAAGTCAGTCTGATGGTGCAGGTGGTTACAATGTTACACTTGTTTCTTGTACAAGTAATGTGACAATGACCTTGACAGCATATCTTGGTTATACTGTGACAGTCACATTGACACATGCAACTGAATCGTCTGGTCCTTCAGTAATTTACTCTAATAGTACTAGTGAGACTTTCGAGTTTAATGCTACTAGCGGGTATAGACTAACTGCATCTAGTATCACTAATGTGGTTGGTGCTACAAAGAATAGTTGGACAAATACAGATAGTTCTGGCACGCTGGTACTAACAAACTTCACTGGTAATGTATCATTTACCGTGACGGCAGAGGCGATACCTGCGTCAACTGGTTATACTGTCAGTCTGGATAGTAATTCAAATGGTACGGCGGGCGGTTGGATAGAATTATATAATGGTTCTACAAGGATTGCACGATTCGACAGCTGGTCTTCGTCCACAAGTTATACCAATATAACGAGAGTTGTGCTCACAAGTTCTAATGACACACTATACTATACAAAAAATGGAAATGAGTATAGCTTTAGTGGTGGATCTGATAACACACTCACTGGTAATATTACATTGACTGTGGTTGAATACTATAATAATGATGAGTTATGTTTCCTACCAGATACAGAGATTGATGTATGGGATGACAAGAAGAAACGCTGGAAGAAAAAGAAGATCAAAGATGTAAGGCCCGACGACAAAGTTAAAGTATGGAACTTCGACGAGGGCAGGGTGGATGTGGCTGAAATCCTATGGTTACAAGAACCAAAGGACGCTACAAGATACACTAAGGTAACCTTCTCGGATGGCGGAATACTGGATGTAGTAGGACCAAATGATTCTAAACGACATGCAATATTCGTGAAAGAAACTGGCAAGTTTGAATACATCAATAAGAAACTAATCGGCAAGACTACTATCAATGACAATGGCGAAGATGTGAAGGTAGTGAATATTGAGTTTGTAGACAAGAAAGTCGAATACTATAACTTATTCACTAGCAAGCACTTCAACTGCTTCACAAATGGATATCTGACATCTACAACATATGCAAATATGTACGAGATAAAGGATTTGA